>JAEEGJ010012850.1_pt1 | contig 20552 bp, 17 predicted proteins | sample 8958761 | NCBI WGS metagenome assembly JAEEGJ01 (sample SAMN16246546, study PRJNA631951) | gut metagenome | biome: gut microbiome; feature: rumen; material: RS-attached | host: Bos | place: Iran: Karaj | collected 2018-10
ACATCGGCTATATGAACATATAACTTGTAATTACCGTTCTGAAGCTTCTTGATAGAGATGGCATCGTCAAGATCCTTGGCATCCTCACCGTCGATTGTTATGGTCAGAAGGTCACGAAGGTCCCTTCTTCCAAGCTCTATCTGCTCATCGATCATCTGAGGATCAGGATTAACAGGAAGATCCTTGATCTCATCATTAACCTGATCAGGGAAAGTCTGCGACAATCCGTACTGCCTTAATACAGACAGCATTCTTACATCGTTATTGCCCATATCGCCAAGTACTTCGACGATCTTTCCACGGAAATCCTTATTAGTATTGTCGGGATTTAAAACCTCACATACTACCGTCATCTTGAACGGAGCACCGTTAAGGTTGTTCTTATCAATATGGATAACTCCGAAGTTAGTCTCCCTGAAAGCCTGATCGGGATATACATCTCCGCCTTCGCCATTCTGAACAAGGCGACCTATAACCTGATTCTTAACCTGCAAAGGTCCTCTGGGAGCCAAATCAGCAAAATTCTTCGGGGCTTCGCTGCTAACGCCTTCTGCTGCAGCTCTTCTTGCCTGCTGTTTCAGGCTCATATTCAAAGCATAACTGCTCTTCTTACCCCATGCCATTTCTTATTCCTCCGTTTATCCCTTACCCAAAAATTATAACAAAAAAGACGGCCGTACCATACGGTACAGCCGCACTTCGATCAAATTGTAACCTTTATCAGAAACCCTTTGTTACTGCAATGTACAAAACAATAGACATGAAAGCGAACAGAACAGCTACAACCTTTGTTGCCTGCTTCAGTCTCTCCTCAAGTGTCTGACCCTTTGACTTGCTGTAATAAGAGTCGTTGGAAGCACCTGTGATGGCACCCATACCCTGGTCATTACCTTCCTGAACGAGGAAAAGAATAACCATTGTTAATCCCAACACTATATCAAGTATAGATAAAATAACGTCAAGTGCGCTCATTTATAAGCCTCCTTATACTTTCAGCCGTAAGATAATATCATACGGATAATTAATGTGCAAACCTTATTTTGCAGTTACTTTTGCCTTTATGGCCTTGAATACCTCGCTTACCGTGAAAGGCACGAGTGACAGCGGTACGATCACAAGCCACGCTGAAGGATTCAAAGCAATATTATCGAAGATCTTATTAACTCCCGGAACATAGATAACAGCCAGAAGCATTACAAGTGAAGCCGCTACAGCCGTATTCATCATCTTGTTTGTGAACAGTCCGAGCTTAAATACCGACATTCTCTCAGATCTTGCTGCGAAAGCACGAAGCAGCTCAGCGAGGATCAAAGTAGCGAAAGCAACCGTTCTTGCACCTGTAAGAGCCTCAATATCCGTAGAGAAGAAGAAACCGTTGTTTCTTGTAAGAGGAATGAGGAATGCAGCTGCAACACAGGCAAAGATAGCTGTAGCCTGAACGAAGATCTGCACAAGCATGCTCTTGTTGATGATAGGCTCTCCCTTAGGTCTGGGAGGAAGCTTCATGATGCCGGGCTCACCCTTTTCGCGACCGAGGGCAAGAGCCGGGAATGAATCCGTAACAAGATTGAGCCACAAAAGCTGAATTGCTGTAAGAGGAGCCGCGATACCCGGAATGAAAGTGTTAGGTATAAGCGACAGCAGGAAGATAACAAGGATCTCACCTACGTTACAGGACAGAAGGAAACCAACGAACTTTCTGATGTTCGAGTAGATTATTCTTCCCTCCTCGACTGCCTTTACGATAGTCGCGAAGTTGTCATCCATGAGGATCATGTCAGCGGAATTCTTAGCAACGTCAGTACCTGTGATACCCATTGCAACGCCGATATCAGCGGACTTCAATGCCATGGCGTCGTTAACACCATCACCTGTCATAGAAGCAATGTGATCGTTCTTCTTCAATGCAGTCACAATACGAACCTTATGCTCAGGTGAAACTCTTGCATATACATTTGTCTTCTCACAAGCCTTGAGGAGCTCCTCGTCGGAAATCTTGTCGAGCTCGGAACCGGACAAAGCCATGGAGTCCTCGCTCATCATCTCAAGGTTATTAGCGATTGCAACAGCTGAATCCTTATAGTCGCCCGTGATCATAACGGTTCTGATGCCTGCTTCCTTACATACAGCGATAGCATCCTTAGCCTCTTTACGCTCAGGGTCGATCATTCCGACAAGACCGATGAAGATCATGTCCTTCTCATGCTCAAACTCAGCAGTAGTACCCTTATTGTGAACTCTGTAAGCAAATGCAAGAACTCTTATAGCCTGGCAGGCGAAGTCGTGATTCTGCTTCTCGATCTTCTTTCTGATCTCGTCTGTCATAGGGACAGGACCGTCAGAAGTCTCATAGAAAGCACATCTGCTGATAACGATATCGGGGCCGCCCTTTGTATAAGAAACGAGCTTTCCCTCCTGAACACCTGTATGGTAGGTGGTCATCATCTTTCTGTCAGAATCGAACGGAAGCTCCGTGATTCTGGGGAACTTATCCATTGTCTTAACGCGCTCCATACCCGTCTTCATGCCGAGCGTTGTAAGAGCACCTTCAGTAGGATCACCGATACATGTGTATTCACCGGACTCGTTCTTAACGATACTTGCATCGTTACAAAGAACTGCAGCCCTGATCAAAGTCTCGATCTTGCCTTCAGGCTTTACTTCGGAATCATCCTTGTTACGAAGCTTTCCTTCAGGAGCATATCCGTTACCGTCTACGTCAACAATTCTCTCACCGTCGTAGAGAACCTTAACCGTCATCTGATTCTGTGTAAGTGTACCTGTCTTATCAGAGCAGATAACATCTACGCAGCCGAGCGTCTCTACAGCCAGAAGTCTCTTTACGATAGCATTGTTCTCCGCCATCTTTGTCATACCTATGGAAAGTACGATAGTTACTACGGCAGCAAGACCTTCAGGTATAGCAGCAACAGCAAGAGATACAGCTGTCATAAGAGCTTCCGCTACTGTCTCCTTCTGTACGAAAACATCCACTACAAAGACAATGATACATACGATGATGCATACAACTGCGAGGATCTTCCCCAAGTGATTGAGGTTCTTCTGCAAAGGAGTAACCTCATCTTCCATATTCGAAAGCTTATTGGCGATCTTACCAAGCTCAGTATTCTTTCCCGTTCCTACTACAACACCTGTTGCTCTTCCGTATGTAACAGAAGTACCCATGAACAGCATGTTCTTACGGTCACCGAGAGAACAATCCTCTCCAAGGATCAGGTCTGCGTCCTTATCAACGGCTACAGACTCACCTGTAAGTGAAGCTTCCTCAGCTTTGAGTGAGTTAGAAGAAAGAAGTCTGATATCTGCGGAGATTGCATCTCCGGCATCGATCGAGATGATATCACCCTCTACGATGTTCTCAGAATCGACCATTACGACTTCACCGTCTCTTACGACCTTAGTCTGAGGTGAACTCATCTTCTTCAAAGCTGCCAAAGCCTGATCAGCCTTACCTTCCTGATAAACACCGAGGATAGCATTAAGGATAACGATGGCGAGGATTACAAATACATCAATCCAACCTTCAAAGCCTTCATTATTCTTGATTGCCATGAACGCAGACAGAATAGCTGCCGCGATCAGGATTATTACCATCGCATCAGCAAACTGAGCAAGGAACCTCTTCCAAAGAGGTACTTTCTGCTCTTCGCCTAGCGAATTAGGACCGAACTTCGCAAGCCTTTCTTCAGCTTCCTGCTTTGTAAGACCAACCGCAGGGTCGGTTTTAAGTTCTTTAATTACTTCATCTGTACTTCTAGAGAATGATTTATCCACAAATATCCCCTCCCGATTTATGAGCAACGAAATATATTATAATTTACGTATTGTTTTTTACAAGTTTTCTGTAGAATAATATTAAAAATAATATAGATTTGACTTTTTGAAGGAGACTTATGAAGACATTTCTTAAGATAATAGGCGGGTTTTTCCTGTATCTGATAACCACGCTGGCTATCCTGTTTGTCGGTCTTTACGGCGGATTAAGGATAGCTGTAGACGGTCCTTCAGATCATTTCAGACAGATATTCGTTACTTCCCTTATGGAATCATCTGCAGGTCCTATCGCAGCAAGAATGGTTCTTACTGACGAACAGATTAATGAGATTCTGGCTAACAATAAGACAATCGAGTTTGACCAGATAACTGACCCTGCACTCGTCAGCGTAATGAGAGAAGAGGCGGAAGCCGCTGCTGCCGCTGCTGCACAAGCGGGCATTGAGGCTGCGACAAACCTTGACCCCGACGGCGACGGTATCGAGATCCACGAGATATCTGGACCTATGTATCACGGACAGATGATGATCGTATACGATCCTTCCCGTGTAATCTGCGCTACGATCGACAACTACACTCACTCCGGAGCCGGCATGACGCTTCAGGAGCTTATAGACAAGTACGGAGCAGTCGCAGGAATCAACGGCGGCCAGTATGAGGATGAGAGCGGTCTTGGTATCGGCGGTTGGCCTGTCGGCGTTGTAATGAGTCAGGGCGTGCTTCGTGCAGATCATGTTGACGAATACTACGAAGTCGGCACTGACGAGAACGGCAATCCAATCTACCAGACAAGAACCAGCCTTCCTACCGTAGGTTTCACGCAGGATGACATTCTTGTTGTAGGAACCTTCGGCGGAAGCTATGCCGAGAGTATCGGTCTTCGCGATGCTGTTTCTTTCGGACCGGCGCTCATCGTAAACGGTGTTGCAGCTAACTACAGCGGTGTTGGCGGAGGTCTTAACCCCCGTACTGCAATCGGACAGAGAGCAGACGGTGCTGTACTCATGCTTGCTATCGAAGGAAGAAGATCTACATCAATGGGCGCAACAATGGCTGACCTTATCGACATCATGGTCGAGTACGGCGCTGTTAATGCATTTAATCTTGACGGAGGAATGTCTTCGTCAATGATCTACAACGGCGAAGAGATCGTTGATAACGCTAACATCAGAGGAGACAGAGCGATACCTACAGCGTGGGTAGTACTCCCTCTTAATGAATCTGCTGCTTCTGAGGAGGTGTCCAATGAAGAAGCATGATCAGAATAAGAGTTACTCCTCAGAATCCGCTCGCATGAGCACACCTGTAGTCAGATCAGAATCATCACCTTTCGTTAATAGTGATTCATCTGAAAGGCCTAAGCAGAAAGCAAAGAAGAAAAACGGTAAGAAGAAATTCCATGTCTATGTAGCGATACTCTGTGTATGGCTCATAGGTGTGACCGGTGCGATCCTCTACGGATATAACAAGTTTACAAACTTCCTCATCGAGTATGAGGCATCCTATCAGTCATCCCAACCGGTTCTGGTAATGGATGAGATCTTCACTCATTTCCAGTCTTACGATATCGAATACATCTGGCAGAACATGCCTGAGCATCCTACGGTATCCCAGTTTGAATCTGAAGACGCGATAAAGACGTATATGCTTTCCATGATCGAGGGAAAGACACTTACATATGTTGAGTCCGGCGAATACACAGCAGACAGGCCTACATACGCGATAGAAGCAGATGGCTTTGTTGTCGGTACTGTAGCATTGCAAAGAGTAGGACAGAAAGAATACGGCAACCCTGTATGGGCTTTGGCTGATATCTCCTTCCCTGTTCTCCCTCTTGAAGGCGCTATGATAACAATCCCTTCAAACTCAACTGTTTATATCAACGGTATTCAGCTTGATGATACTTATATCACAGAGCAGCTGCCCGTAGATGAGGATGAGCTGCAGTATGTTGAGCCGTATGGCGGTTCTATCCCGGGATTCACCACATACGCGATCTCCGGCCTGTATTACGAGCCTACGGTTGAAGTTAAGGATTATTCCGGCGCTGACAGTCCTGTTGAATATAACGCCGAACTCGACCGTTATAACGCGAATTATTCATCGAACCATCCTGAGAGAGAAACTCTCGAACAGTTTGGTATAGATTTCACAACAACGTTCGCTAACGTAATCTCGATGGATGCTGACCTTACAGCACTTGATCCGTTCTTCCCTCCGGACAGCCTTGCTTATAACTATATAAGCAGAAGTACTGCTCTTCGTTACTTTACGGGACACGGTGCAGTAACGATGCAGAATGAGGAAGTACAGGAATTCATCGCATATAATGAGGATACAGTCTATATGCAGGTTTACGTCGAGCAGGAGATGCAGATGTGGCCTGATCCTGAGATTGTACCTACAACAACTCATATCTACCTTACAAGAATTGATGGTGAGTGGCAGATCTCAGGAATGCGTTATTGATCAGTAAACAACGACGATAATTAAGCAAAACAAAAAGCTCCGCAGATGCGGAGCTTTATTGGTGCTCAGAGACAGAATCGAACTGCCGACACGGGGATTTTCAGTCCCCTGCTCTACCGACTGAGCTATCTGAGCAAATTATTACCGGTTCCGTAGAACCGGTGATAATTGGCGACGCAGAAGGGGCTCGAACCCTCGACCTCCAGCGTGACAGGCTGGCATTCTAACCAGCTGAACTACTGCGCCATTTGGTGGAAACTACAGGGCTCGAACCTGTGACCCTCTGCTTGTAAGGCAGATGCTCTCCCAGCTGAGCTAAGCTTCCATACTAGTTGCTGGTGTGTGCTCCTCTTCGAAGCGCAAAAGAAGTATATCGAAAGTCACTATGGATGTCAACTTAATTTTTAAACTTTTTTATTTTAAGTTTTATAAGCGCCGTAGAACGGTCGCAAACAGTAGTAAAAACAATCGATAAAAGCAGCAAGAATACTACGCAGAACGTCATTTTTACGCACCAACTTAAAGGCCCATGATAATCGATCTTATCATCATAGAAGTTTACGACAACATACTGAAACAGATATATACCGTATGAATACTTTCCTAAGAATCTGAATATGGGATTATCTATCAAAACAGAGCTGTGAATTGCCTGGCTTATTATGATTATGCAGAACCACAAACTGAACGTATCATTTCGTGTCAGCAGAGGCAGAGGCTGCACACCACAGTTCTGGATGTAGAGCAATGCAACTCCCACAACAAGCAAAAGAAGAGCTCGTTTTAAGCCATTAAACGCCTTATAGATAAGCGGAGAAAGCAGCATGTATATCCATAACACTCCTACATACCATTCTATGCATAAGATGCTGTTGATGTAGTGTGGAATGAATCCGTGAATGAGTGCGAAATGTGCAAGGACATTCCATGCATTAATTGAATCCGGATCAGTATAAACATTGCCCTCATAAGTATGAAGCAATAATCCAAAGATGTCAGCGATACAGAACAGCGGGGCTAATCTGACATACTTCTTCAAACACCAATCAGTGGCGTTTCTGAAAGACAGTTTTTTATCAGCATAGAAACGATTAAGCGAACTAATCGTAAGCATACCGGAGATGAGAAGAAAAAGCTGAACTCCACGCGGACCGTCTTCTGCCATCCTGCCAAAAACTCCAGGCAACGAACAACCGCCGGCATGTGCGATGGTTACAGCCAATATGGCAATACCTTTCAGGCCATCAATATACCCGAGTCTATTTGTCCGTTCCAATTATCCTCCTCAAGTATGGGGGCGTCCTATGAATCAAGGCAAAATATCTGTCATAGTAGAAGAACACAGCAAGGATTAAAACCATTTGCATTTATTCTTTCTTTATTTATTCAGGCAACAGCCATTGATTCATAGTTAACCAACGAACTATTACTCCTATTTGATCTCCAATAAATGCATTGGGATCCATCTTATCCAATCCAGATACAAATAGAACTGCCAATATACTTATTACTTTATGTCTCTTTATCCACGATGAAAGATACACGAGTGAAATACTAGCGATTTCGTCTTCTTTCCAAATCAGAAATGCAAAACCAAAGAACAAAACAATTGTCATAGATATTAGCCACCTGCCCCAATCAACATTAAGTATAAATTGAGGAGTAATAATCATCACCAACGCAATATAGTAAACATATATAGATTTCAGTATGGTGCCGTGCCTTTCTCTAAAACAAGTTAAACATCGCTTATAAAGACTAATATAAAGTATGATAATAGGAGTTAAGAGTAATACTGTTAAAAAAGCTCGTTCGCGAATATAAACAAATGTTATGTATTGAATATTTATGTCTTCAAAAGCTACCTTTAATGATTGAAAACACTCATAATCAATTGCTTTTTCGTTAAAAACTAAATCCGTTCTTAACCTAATAGCCTCTGCCATTTCAGAAGCAGAATTGAATATACAAAATGAATAAAACTGAAAATAAAGAAAACTAAATGATGTTACTAACAGATTAATTAATGCATAACACCAAACACAGAATCTTTTGGGGGCTTTGTAACATTCCCAAATGTATATCATTAACACTAGCGCATAGTACATAAATACATTACCTTGATATATCGCCATAGAAACAATTGAAAGAATTGTAATTATAGACGATGAGATAAGGTTTAATCCAAACTTTACATACAACAACAGACATAACAGGCATATCAAAAGGCAATGCACTTCGAGTCTTCCAAAGCATCTCTTTTGCCATAAACCGATTATCGAACACGGACTGGACAAAAACATCGCCAACATGAAACAAAAACCTAATCTACTATTTATATTACATTTGCCATAAAAGCTATTAACCAAGATAGATACTAAAACAATAATTCCAAAATCAACCACATGACAAAAATTGACCACAAACTCAGCCGGTATATAATCCCCACAGATAATTGTCATTATGGTTCCGATAAAGAATCTCGAACTAAACCCCATAGAATAATCAACCGCATACCAAGCAGACTGCCACTCATCAATCTCACAATGAGGATATATCAATTGATTTATAAACAAGTATATGAAAGTACCTATACCCATTATATTTGATTCATTTACATGTAATTTTAGTTTTAAAACGATTATAATCGTGATTCTGACAACAGGTACTATTAATGCTCCTGATAAAAATGAAAATGGACATAAAACCAAGTCATCAAAGTGATGCTTGAAAATAAGAGCTATTGACATATCGCCAATAATATATAAAAACAATCTTAAAGAAAACAGAAAGACACTTTTTTCGTTACCGGCATGTTGCTTACTATATAACATACAAGCCAGACCGCTCCCCGCAAAAGCACAAATCATATAGATATAATAATGATAATACGTTAATAATAAATCCAGCATTCTAGGTTACCTTGTGTAATAAACGTAAAGATAAGCGTGCTCGTTAGGCTCGAGAACGATGAAGTTTAATACATGATGACCGCCCACAAGATCGGCCTCCTGCATCCATACACCGGAGCCCGGAGCAGGATTAGGCTTGAGGTCTACATATGAATAATAGTTCTCGAACATATAAGCAGACATAGTCTGATAATCAGAATTAGAAAGCATCTGTCCTGAATCACCGTAAGCCTGTACAAAGAATGTGAGAATCTCTTCCGGATTGTAAGCATTGATCTCATACTTAGCCTCATAGCTAACTCTGTAGAACAGGAAACCATGCTTATCGATATCTACGAGCTTAACATCATCAGGCAGCTTATAAGGGAGCGTTCTATGAATCAAAGCAGAATTTCTGTCATAGTAAAAACACGCTGCAAGGATTGCCACCATCAGGATTGTTACGGCTACCAGAATCTTCTCTTTCTTCTCCATCATCTCACCTCATATGATTCGGAATAATTGCTTTCCGTTGTCTTTTGTTATGCGTGCAACTTCTTGAGAAGTCATTCCCTTAAGCTGCGCGACCTTCTCCACCACAAGCGGCACAAATGCCGGCTCATTATTCTTGCCTCTGTTAGGTTCCGGAGCAAGATAAGGAGAATCCGTCTCAACTACTATACGCTCTAATGGACAAACTTCCAATGTCCTTGGAGTCTTCTTGTTATTCTTAAAAGTAAGAGGTCCGTCAAAACCTATATAGAATCCAAGCTTGATAAGCTGCTGCGCGATCTCAGCTGAACAAGAGCAGCAGTGACACACACCGGGAGTCTCTAGGAGTATGCCCTCCTTCTTCGCTTCTAGCAGGATATCAAGGCAATCCTGCGCCGCATCACGCTCGTGCAGTATAAACGGAATATCGAGCTCATAGGCAAGCTTTAACTGCTTCTTAAACACCTCACGCTGAACCTCACGGGGCGACAGATCGTAATAGTAATCTAGTCCTATCTCACCTATCGCCTTTATCTTGTACTGATTGCGCTTAGAAAGCATGTCGCGAAGGAATGCTTCCGTGTCTTCGGTATATGACGATGCCTCATGTGGATGCACACCTACAGAGCAATACAGGTCGATCCCTTTATACCCGTCCCACTTCTGCACAAATTCCACAGCAAGACGGCTTGTGGCTTCGTTATCGGCAGGAATGAGTATTGTATCTACGCCGCACTCAAGCGCACGTTCAAGCACACCTTCGGCATCATCAAAAATACGCGCATCATAAAGATGCGCGTGTGTATCAAATACTTCTGTAAGTCCCTTAGGATATTCTGTATCTCGATGCTTATGAGACATCAGGAGATATCAGCTCCGGGCTTAATGTCGTCACCGAACTCGACTACTCTGAACTTATCGCCGTCACGGACAGACATGATCATACCGTTACTTTCAAGTCCCATCATCTTTCTCGGAGCGAGGTTGATGATCATAGCCAAAGTCTTGCCTACAAGCTGCTCGGGCTCATAGTATTTCGCGATGCCGGACAGAACCTGTCTCTCGCCGAAGCCGTCGTCTACGATGAACTTCAAAAGCTTATCGGACTTAGGTACGCGCTCGCAGGAAAGAACCTTTACTGCTCTTAAATCCAAAGCAGCGAAATTATCGAAATTTGTGATTTCCTTTGCAGGCTCAGCCGGAAGCTCACGTGCGGGCTTGTTCATAGCATCAAGCTCTTCAATTTCCTTCTCTACATCGATACGAGGGAAAAGCACTCTTCCCTTCTTAACTGTAACTGCAGCAGGAAGAAGATGACGTGACTTAGCAGCATCCCATGTTGTTACGGACTCGTCTGCACCGATCTGCTCGAAGATCTCGGGGCAGATATGAGGCATAACGGGTGTAAGCAGAATGGAGCAGCGTCTTACTGTATCAAGCAGATTGTAAAGAACTGCAGCAAGTCTCGGCTTCTTAGCCTCATCCTTAGCAAGGATCCAAGGCTCATTCTCATCGATGTACTTATTTGCACGTGCGATTACACGGAAGATCTTCTCGAGGCCTTCTGAGAATCTCAATGTTGTGAATGTATCATCAACAAATGCAGGAAGCTCATCTGTCATGGACAGAAGCTCCTCATCAGACTCGTTGAACTCCTTGTCCTCAGGGAGAGTACCACCGAAGTACTTCTCAGCCATTGCAACTGTTCTTGAAACGAGATTACCCAAGTCATTAGCAAGATCACTGTTATATCTGTTGAACATCTGCTCGTTGGAGTACGGGCAGTCAGATCCGAACACCATCTCGCGGAGCAGATGATAACGGAGTGAATCAACACCGTATCTCTCGCTCAACACGAAAGGATCGATAACATTACCCTTAGACTTACTCATCTTTCCGCCGTCACCGAATGTGATCCAGCCGTGACCGTAAACCTTCTTAGGAAGCGGCAGATCAAGTGCCATAAGGATTGCAGGCCAGATAAGCGAATGGAATCTTACGATCTCCTTAGCCATTACATGCATATCTGCAGGCCAGTACTTATCGTAATCGTTATATGTGTCGTTAAGATATCCCAATGCAGTGATATAGTTTGATAGAGCGTCGATCCATACATAAACGATATGACCCTTATCAAAGTCTACGGGAACACCCCAAGTAAAGCTTGTTCTGGATACACAAAGATCCTGAAGTCCGGGCTCGATGAAGTTGTTGATCATCTCATTAACTCTGGACTTAGGGTTAAGGAAGTCCTTCTGCTCATCAAGGAGAAGCTCCTTGAGCTTAGGAGCGAACTGTGAAAGCTTGAAGAAGTAAGCTTCTTCAGATGCATCTGTTACCTCACGGCCACAGTCAGGGCACTTGCCGTCAACAAGCTGAGATTCAGTCCAGAAAGACTCACAGGGTGTGCAGTACTTACCCTTATACTCACTCTTGTAGATATAACCTGTATCGTAAAGCTTCTTGAAGATCTTCTGTACGGATTCGATATGATAATCATCAGTAGTTCTGATGAATCTGTCGTATGTGATACCGAGTGTGCCCCAAAGCTTCTTAAAGTTAGCAACGATCTCGTCAACATAAGCCTTAGGTGTTGTGCCGAGTTCCTGAGCCTTCTTCTCGATCTTCTGACCATGCTCGTCAGTTCCTGTCAGGAACATTACATCGTAGCCCTGCATTCGCTTCATTCTTGCAACAACATCGCAGGCGATGGTGGAATAACAATGACCGATGTGCGGGTTGCCCGAAGGATAATAAATGGGCGTAGTAATGTAAAACGGTGTTTTCTCTGACATAGAGCAATAACCCCTCCTGATAGATAATTAACTTATCTAATATACATCAAATGAAGTATTTATTCCAGAAAGCAAATACTGACATCGGCTTACCGAAGTAATAGCCCTGAATTAGGTCTGCATCCATGTCCCTGAGCAGCTTATACTGCTCCTCAGTCTCTACGCCTTCGACTACAACGCCCTTACCTATGGAGTGTGCGAGCATTGTCATAGCGGAGATGAAAGTATTATCGAACTTATTAGAGAGCATATCTTCTACGAAGGTCTTGTCGATCTTGATCTCATCGACAGGCAATTCCTTAAGATAATTGAACGAAGAATAACCGGAACCGAAGTCATCGAGTGCAGTTCTGATCTCATTCTTATGCAAAAGATCAAGATTATCCCTGCACAAGGCCATATTCTGCATCAAAGAAGTCTCCGTAAGCTCAACAAGAATGTTCTGAGGCTTAAGGTTATACTTCTTAAGCAGGCCTATAAGACGCGGAACATAGTCTTCAGTTATAAGATCGTCTGCCGTCGCATTAACGTGAACATAGAAGTCCTTGGGAGCACCCTTGGATATCCATTCACTGCACTGCTTGATTGCTTCTTCAAGGATCCAGTGTCCTACAGCTTCCATCTGATTAATGGCCTCAAGAGCCGCTACGACTCTTTCAGGATTCTCAGGATTACCGTTAGGCTTGATCCATCGAAGCAGTGCTTCGGCGCCCTTAAGCTTACCTGTCTTGGCATCAGTCAGCGGCTGATAATAAAGCATGAAGTTCTCGAAACCGTTGATGATATTCGAAGATATAGTAGTCTGGAAATCAAGCTTCTCACGAAGCTCATTCTTATCCGCAGGAGAGAATACAGCATACCTTAAAGTCTTGTCTTCCTTTACCTTATGCAGAGTAATCTCCGCCTGGCTTAAGAGCTCTTCAGGCGTCCTGCCCTCAGGATAGAATGCAGCAGAAGCAATGAGATTGATAAACAGCTTGGCTCCGTCTATTGAGAAAGGTTCTTCAGACTGAGCGATAACATCTCTCATGTAATTCCCTGCTTTAATCTGAGATGAATCAGGCCACAATACCGCGAAGTTATCCGTTCCGATGTGATAAAGCTTAGCTCTGTCAGGAAGACTCTCGTTGATAAGGTCCGCTAACTTACGCAGTATCTTATCTCCCGCATCTTTTCCATAACGATCCGTGAACTCATGGAAGTCATTGATATCAAACATAATGACCGCTGCACAGCTTACATTGGCATCACGGATAACAATCTCAACATCACGCGACAGTCTCTGTCCTGTAGGAAGACCTGTTATCTGATGCGAGGATCCTGCCTTCTCGAAGCTCTCCTTAACCTCATTCATAGCTGACAGGTCAAGGATACTTCCTGTAAGCATCCTGGTCATCGTATTCTTATTCTCGAAGGATTTACCTCTTATTGCTACCCACGATGATTTACCTTCTTCGTTTCTTATACGGACTTCGATAGCAAATCTTGTTCCGTTCTCCTGAACAGAACGGTTAAGAATATTTCTCAGGCGCTGTCTGTCAGTCTGAACCACATACGGAATCAGAGTCTCAATAAAGTCGCCAGCTACCATCAAAGGAAAATCCGGGAAAATAGCATGAATATTCTTAGATATCGTAGTTACGTTACGATTAAGATCTGTATTGAAGATCGCCGCATTAAGACCATCGATCATGTTATCCCAAAGGAAATCATCATTAATGAACGAGGTTACATCAGAGAAGATACCTGAGATGTATCTGCCTTCACTGCCGTAATCAGAGAAACCGTCAGTACGAAGGTATATCTCGCCTCTTCCCGGAGCCAGGAATCTTACCTGCAAGCTTACATCGTATGTATTATCCTCAAGATAACTGAGGATTGCTTCGTGTAATATCTCTGAGTCGTCAGGATGAACGTATTTACGGTACTTCTCCGTGAACTTATGCATCTCGGGGGAACTTAAGTCAAACTCCTTAACGAACTTATCGCTAAGATAGCAGACATCCCTCTGCGTATCGTACACGAACAGATAAGACTTGATATCAGGTCCGAACAATTCCTTGAAGGCCGTCAGCTTCATATCAGGAGTCGTATCCTTGATCACAGCCAAAATAAAACGCGACTTATCAAGGGTATCCACTCTCATCGTGATCTCGATATCATACAAAGCCGAGTTAACTCCTGTAAGCTTGTGTGCGATGGTAATAGTAGGAGTATCCCTCTCCATCAACTCACTGATTACAGACTCATACCTAGCAGTAATAGGTGCACGTTCAGAACTGGGAATATACTGATAAAACTGCGACAGATACATGAAAGAACCCGCTGCAAGGCCCAAGATGTTACCCATCCCGTCCGAGAAACATATCTCCTTCTCCCATGGATCTATAACCGCGACCGCGAGAAAAGCGCCCTCAACCAAAGGGATGTACTTCTTCAGTGACAAGTCCTTAGCATAAGAGATCAGTACCTCTCTGCTGAGCTTCTCTCCGTTGGAATCATTCATAAGGTATCCTCCGAGGTTACCTTATTATTTTAACAGATTGAGGACCCTCGAGTACATTTCTTTTTTGGAAACACCGGTATCAGCCGACAAAACTTCCGCGATCTTCTTAACAGGCATACCGGAATCCCTCATCTGCCTTACCTGCTGCTCAATATCCGCATCATCGAGAACTTTCTTCTCATGCACGATAGGCTCAAGGCACACAACGTATTCTCCGCGGGGCTCATTACTCTCATAGTATTCACAAGCCTCATCAATGGTCATCCTGAGCACTTCTTCATACTTCTTCGTAAGTTCCCTGCAAAAAGAAGCCTTCGAGGCACCAAAGCCTTCTGCCTTCAATTCAGACACAAGCTTCTTAAGTCTGTGCGGAGCCTCATAGAGAACTATGGTCTCCTCGTACTCGTTAAGCTTCTTAAGTCTCTTCTTTCTGTCAGAACCCGCGTTAGGCAGAAACCCTTCGAAATGGTAATACCTCGTCGAAAGCCCGCTCATAACAAGTGCTGTTATAGCTGCAACGGGACCGGGAACTACTGTAAACTCCAGCCCTTCTTCTATACACAGCTTAACAAGGTCTTCTCCCGGATCACTTACAGCAGGCATTCCTGCATCAGAGACCTGTGCCACATTAAAGCCCTGCTTAAGTAACTGAACGATATCCTGTCCTTTGGACACCTTGTTATGCTCATGGTAAGAGATAAGCTTCTTACCTTCGATCTCAAGATTCTTAAGAAGAATTCCTGTAACTCTCGTATCTTCACATGCGATATAGTCAACCTCGCTTAGAATCTCAACAGCGCGGCTTGTTATATCTCCCATGTTACCTATAGGTGTACCAACTAGATAAAGCAATCTGTATGCTCCTTATCGTAGATATCTTTCATTCTGTCCTTATCATTTAATATCAAAGGAGCCATTATCTCAAGCTGTGTATCAGCATTCGTCTTCTTACCGGCGATAAGCACCATCTCGGCTTTCTTATCATGAGCGGGATGAACCGACATAACCCTGAAAGACTTAACTCCGTTGTCAGACATTAGTTTCATCACTTCATCCGCCCTTGAAGCTGTCATGACAACAGTCATAATTCCTGATGATGGTATTAGACGCGTTGCTCCGGCTTTAATAAAATCCTCAAGACATCCGTTAAGCTCACATCGTCCCACCTTAGCGGAAGAAGGTCCCGTAGTCTCCTTAAAGAACGGAGGATTCATGAATACCAAGTCATACTGCTTTTGCCTAACGTTCTGCGGGAGTTCACGAACATCCCCCTCGTATGCTTCTACACTTTCATTAAGCCCGTTAAGCTCTATGTTCTTCCTAAGAACTTCACAAGCGTCCGCGTCTATCTCGAGTGCGTCTATGCTTACAGACTCTTTTCGAGCAGAAATAAGAAGCGTAGCAGCGCCGCAGTTAGCGCCAAGCTCAAGCATTTTTACCGGAGCCGATCCTTTTACAAAAGAAGCCGTGAACCACGCCAAAAGCACGGTGTCCGTCCCAAATCGGAAACCGTCCTTTAACTGATACATCTTGTACCCCTTACGGCCCAAGTCTTCTAATGTAAGATTATTCGAATCCATAGCTCTAATTATACATTACGTTAAAAGAGCTGCCCCAGACGGGACAGCTCATCTTTGATCTCTTTTGGTAGATAACTCTTATTCCTCGGAAATCGCAGATACGGGGCAAACACCCGCGCATGCGCCGCAAGAAATGCAAGTCTCAGCATCGATCGTGTACTGTGCATCACCGGATGAAATAGCTGCAACGGGGCAACCGTCAGCGCATGTTCCGCAAGAGATGCAAGAATCTGAAATCACATATGCCATGTTTGCTAACCTCCTGTTTTATTCTACGCGATAATTTTACACAAACTGAGCGAAAATATCAAAAGACTGAACCCTCATTTACAAAGAATTCAAAAACGATAATTATTCTTCTGCACTTTCGTCTTCTTCAGACTCAGCAGCTTTACGGGGACAATTTGGGCAGCCTGCATTCATATCGTGATTCAAAGGTGCAAGTCCTTCCCAATCGTAAGTCTCGAGTGTATATGTATCATCCTCAACGAACTTAACAGTTACCTTCTCTGCAATGTAGTTAACGTCTGCTACTACACCCATGCCATCAGGCGTTCTGATCTTCTTTCCCTGCTTGGGAAGACGCTTTCTTGCATCCGCATATGCTTCCTTCTCGAACTGGAGGCAGCACATAAGTCTTCCGCAGGCGCCGTTAAGCTTACCGGGGTTAAGAGACATACCCTGATCACGGGCTGTACGAAGCGTTACAGGCGCGAACTTATTAAGGAATGTACAGCAGCAAAGCTCTCTTCCGCACATGCCGATACCGCCGACAAGCTTAGCCTGGTCTCTTGAACCGATCTGGCGAAGCTCGATCCTTGCGCGGAATGAGGAAACGAGATCCTTAACGAGTTCTCTGAAGTCTACTCTGTTGTCAGATGTGAAGAAGAACGTTACCTTCTTGCCGTCGAATGTAAATACGGCATCAAGGAGGTTCATATCGAGATTATGCTTGCCTATAAGCTCAAGGCAGAGATCATAAGCTTCCTTCTCCTTGGTCTTCTTAAGCTCACCGCGCTCGATTTCCTTGGATGTAGCAAGTCTCATAACGGGCTCGATATCATCGCCAAGAAGTCTTTCTTCAAGCTCCATGGGAACGCCGATGACTCTTCCGAGATCAAGCGTGCCCATATTCTGAGCCATTACATAATCGCCGGGCTTAAGATCCATCCCGTCGCAGGTATATTTCGTTGTCATTCCGCCTTCACGGAAACTCAAGTTAACGATCTTTTTCATAACAAAGCTCCTTATGTATGCGTAAGAGCATATTGCAGCATGCTGTCTCGAAGCTCGTATTAACACGTGAACCGTCAATATAATCGGTTATAGCTTTCTCAGCATTGCTGATGTTGATCAAAGTAACTGCCGGATTATCAGACACAAATCTCTTGATCTGCGTTTTCTTGTCGGCATTCTTGATACCGGCGGGATCGGGAGTCGCTATGGCAGCAGCCATATCACCCAAAGTCCACACCATCAGCAGCAACAACTCATCCATCTTATCACGATTCTTATCAAAGTAAGAAAATTCATCATAAAGAATATCTGTATACCCCATTCTGGGCATCCTCATCATCATATCGAAGATATAATCGCGCTCCTCCATGAAGTCGGGATCGTTAATAAGCGAGAGCGCCTTGCCTGGAATACCGGATGAGAACGTAATCAAGAAAGATATCTTATCCTCATCAAGATCAGAAGCTCCGTTCTGCTTAAGGATGCTTCTCATCTGCTCATCGTTATACTCACGGAAGTTAAGCTCCGTTACTCTCGACAGAATTGTCCTTAGAAGCTTAGATGTATCAGAGCACAGTAAGATGTAAACTAAGTGCTCATCTGGCTCTTCCAAAGACTTGAGCATAAGATTCTGGCAATCGCTCATCGTCTTATCTGCATTTACGATAATGACTTTCTTAGCGGAGATCTGCGGCTTTACCTGCGCATCTCTTACAACCTCGCGAAGGTCCGCGATCCTTATATTCTTTCTTCCCTCTGTGGGTTCCACCTCAACCAGGTCAGGATGCGTTCCCGCCTCGATATACTTACACGAAGCGCACTTTCCGCAGGCGCCTTCCGGCTTTCTGTCCATGCAAAGAACAGCTTTCGCCGTCTCGCGTGCGTAGAGGTGTTTTCCTATACCCTCAGGTCCTGAGAAAAGAAGAGAGCATGCTGAAGGCGCGGACGTGATGTCCTTGAGTCTGGCTTTTGCTGCCTCCTGCCCTGTCAGCTGATCAAATCCCATATGAGATTATGTATTTCCTCGTAGATAGCTTCAGGAGTGCGGTCTGCATCAAGAACCTTGATACGCTCCTCACTCTTGGCAAGTTCGAGATATCCTTCTCTTACTGCCCCCTGATATGCAAGTCCCAGAGCTTCAATGCGGTCAGCCTCGCCCCTCTCGGAACGTCTCCTAGACGCGGTCTCAGGGTCGATATCAAGAAGAAGTGTTATATCAGGGTATGTCTCGTTAGTAGCCTTAAGATTAAGGAAATCCGTAAGATCTCTTCCCATCTTATTGGCATATCCCTGATATGCAGTAGTTGAATCGTAGAATCTGTCGCAGATTACATTAACGCCCTTCTCGAGAGCAGGAATGATAACTTCCTCAGTAATCTGCGCTCTTGCAGCCTCAAACAGGAGCAGTTCAGCCATTCTGGTCATGGAATCATTCTTACGGTCAAGAAGGATCGTTCTGATCTTCTCACCTACTCTGGTGCCGCCCGGTTCTCTGACTTCGATGAACTCGATACCCTGCTTGGTGAATTCTTCCTTAAGAAGACTAAGCTGCGTACTCTTGCCGCAGCCGTCTATTCCTTCAAATGTAATGAAAATGCCTTTGCTCATTCAAGCTTTATCGTATGGATCTCTGCAATATCGATCCAAATCTCTTTCTCTATTCTGTCGTTATCTGCCTTAATATCGGCAAGTGTCTCCTCAGCAGGCTTAATAGGCTTAGAAGGAGTAATCTCTATGCTCTTCCTTCTTTGCTTATTCTGGCGGTTCTTAAAGCCATTATCACGCTCACGTCTGTTGCCGACTTCTTTATTTCCCTCACGCCTGGGATTTACACGTCTGTTATCGGAATTGTCCTTATTCCCCTTGGACTCACCGCGCTCCTGACGGGCACCGTCTCTTACTTCACGGTTCTCTCTGGACTCACGGTTATCACGGTTTCCTCTGTTCCTGTTTCTGTTACGGTTTCTGTTGCGGTTATACTGACCGCGGTTCTGACCGTTACGGTTATTATCAGAAGATGCTGCCGTGTTAATGTTCTCAGCCATCGTAACTCTCCTTTAACAAAATTACCTCAAAAATTATAAAGGTTTATCCCCAAAACTTCAATTAAGGCTGATTTCCCCGGCTAATGAGACCGCCTTATCATCCGGAATCCTTCCGTCATACAGACCCACCTGCTTCAACGGGACCAGCACAAATGCCCTCTCATACATACGCGGATGAGGCACTGTAAGTTCACGGGTCTGTTCATTAAAGCCTTCATAAAGAAGAATATCAAGATCTATGGTTCTCGGACCGTTCTTTATGGTCCTGACTCTGTGAAGATCATCTTCTGTCTTAAGAAGGAAATGAAGAAGATCATACGGATCAAGATATGTCTCGATAACCGCCACGCCGTTAAGGAAATCATCCTGATCCTTATATCCGACAGGTTCAGTCTCATAAAGAGAAGACAGTTTCTTGATCTTTATATCGGGGTGACCGGAAATCCGCCTTAAAGCTTCTTCGATTATTTCCTTTCTGTCCCCCATATTGCTTCCAAATCCGATTACCGCTTCGCGTCTTTTAACAGTTATGGTGGTCATCATATAATCGAATGTTCCGTCAACCGGTGCATCAGGTTTCTTAACCGTAACTCTTACCTCATTGGTCAGCGGCTGAGTATCGAGGATCGTACACCCGATCTTGCGCGCCAGGAACTCTATAAGATCAAACTTCGATTCCTTAACAAGTGTCTCCACACTCTCATAAACCTGCGCGTAATTGACCGTATCATTAAGGTCATCTG
>JAEEGJ010012857.1_pt1 | contig 20548 bp, 19 predicted proteins | sample 8958761 | NCBI WGS metagenome assembly JAEEGJ01 (sample SAMN16246546, study PRJNA631951) | gut metagenome | biome: gut microbiome; feature: rumen; material: RS-attached | host: Bos | place: Iran: Karaj | collected 2018-10
TGGCGGCTATTCCGAATGCGCCGGCTGCTCCGAGGGAGGAGCCTTCCGCATAAAGACAGGAGCCGGCAAGGTTGAGATCAAGGCCCTCCACGGTCAGATCCCTGTCACTGTCGTCATCCTGCTCATAGGGCATATCAAGATCCGCATGCAGCAGGATGGTCGGTTCATTTTCATAGCCCGTGCTCGAGGGAACATAGATAAGAATATTACCGTCACTGTCGATTTTGAGCTCATGATGATGCTTTTGGTTACACCCTACAATATAATCGGCTATCGCCTTTTCTTTCCCGGTATGTCTGGGGATCTGCGTGATCTCTTCGAAATATTTAAATACGGATTCTTTTCCGGAATAGATAGACATCTTTTCTCCCTTTTCTATACATACGTATCAGGATCTCTCATCCACTGACAGCTGCGGTAATCTTCGAAGGATCCGTCTGTTGAAAAGCTTAGCATCACAGGACAGTCATTGGGAAAAACGACCAGTGCGTCCACGCGGACAGGTAACCTGTCCGTATCTCCCGCCGCAGAAAGACTGATCCCGATCGACGCAGCTTTATGGACTACATCTTCCTCTCCGAAGTGATCTGCGATGATCCGCTTTTTCCATTCCGCCGTGGTTCTGTCCGCAAGCTCGCGAGTTCCTTCGGGAGTGCTCAGAACTCCATAGAACTTATCCGGATCCTCTTCCTGTTCCAGATACATAAGTCGGACCGTCAGTTCCAGCGCTTCATTCGCGATCACCGCACGGTTGTCCGATTTCTGGCATATTTCTCCTGCAGCGCAGGCTACAGCGATCAGCCTTACATCTCCGCGAAGAACCTTGTACATCCGCCGGATCTTCGAAAGATACGTCTTTTCACATCCCATATACTTCCCCCTTCCCTGTCACCGGGTCATGAGCGCAGGATCCGGTGTCCTGTATCCAATTATATCAAAATCATTCAGCGTTTCGGTATCCCTTTCTGTCTGCCGGATCGCCCAAATACCCGTAAAGCGGTCAAGATTGTCTCCTTACGCTTTTCATCATATCTTGGTAAAATAGTTATGGATACAACCTGGATTACGACCGATATTGCACCGGTTACGTTTTTGATCCTCCTTACGTAAGATATGTCATATCCGTCGTAATTCATGCAATTTCCATATGCATCCTTAGGTACTATATTAGAATCGGACAGAGGTTCTGAAAGGAGACTGACATGATCAGACATTATTCCGGAAAAATCGGTGAATTTGACTATGATGATGAAGAATTCATGATCCTTGAATTCGGCCTCCAATATATAGGAAATGCGACCGACGGAAAAGACATTCGGATTCCCGAGGGAGTAAAAAGCTGCAGCCACATGTTTTCTTCCTCGGAGATCGCCAAAACAATGAAGAAGGCTCCGGTGATCCCCCAGAGCGTCACCGATTGCTCCTGCATGTTCTTTGGATGCGAGAACCTTCTTTCCGCACCGCGGATACCGAAAGACGTCACCGATTGTTCGTATATGTTCTGGGGATGCAAAAAAATTAAAAAAGCTCCCCGAATCCCGAAAAAAGTATCCGATTGCCTTGGCATGTTTCAATTCTGTTCAAGTCTTGAGGAAGTTCCTAATTTTCCGAAATCTCTTGAAAATGCAAGCGATATGTTCTCGGGATGCACCCGCCTTAGATCCATTCCCGCAGCTTTCCCTGACCGGGTGAAAAATTGTAACCGGACATTTCAGAAGTGTGAAATGCTCGAGACCGCCCCCGGGCTTCCGGACAGCATCATTGACTGCGCATCCCTCTTTGACGGATGCACTCGTCTGAAAAACGCTCCGGACGTTCCCCCTCATGCCAAAAACTGCCAGTACATGTTCTCGAAGTGCAGATCGATAACGAATCCTCCCGGAATACGCAATAACATCCGCAGCTATGTGGGGCTTTTCTCCGGATGCGTATCCCTTGCCGAAGCCCCCGAAATTCCTTCCAATGCTTCCAAATGCTGTAATATGTTCGCATACTGCGAATCCCTCAGGGAAGCGCCGGCTCTGCCCGGGGGACTGCGCGATGCAAGATCGATGTTCAAGGGCTGCACCGGACTTACAGGCAGACCCGCGCTTCCACCGTCCCTTAAGAAAACCGATGGCATGTTCGAAGGATGCATATGAAAATGGCCATGGACCTGCGAAAGAAAGGAGATACGCTATGTCACTGATGAATTCAACCACGGTAACCTGTCCGCAGTGCGGTCAAACCTCCGAATTCACCGTATGGGAAAGCATCAATACTGCCGTCGATCCCGATATGAAGGAGAAGGTCCGCACAGGCGAAGCATTTCTCTGGACCTGCCCTCATTGCGGGCTCAAAAGTTTCATTGATTATCCGGTTCTCTACCATCAGCAGGAAGATAACTTTATGGTCCAGCTCTGTGAGAAAAGCGACGCGGAACGCTTCACAGAGCATTTCAAAAAAATGCAAAAGATGCTCCCGGACGGCGCTCCCCTTGACTTCCGTGTGGTAACAAACAGGTACCAGTTCATGGAAAAGCTGATCCTCAAGGACCACGCTCTGGAAGATAAGGCGATCGAGATCATGAAGGTCTTTTCGCTGATGGCGATCCTCGAATCCAATCCCGAGCTGGCCGAAGCAGGGATCGAGGAAGTAATGATCGATGTTTCCCCCGAAGGCGAGCTTGTTACCGGACTGCATCTGAGTGATGGAAGATGGGGGTATCTGCCGTTTAGTCGCGAACTGTATGCGCATATCGAAGATCAGTTCCGCGACGAGATCATGGCAAATGATTCCATGCTCATAAACGCCGACTGGGCACGGAGGATCCTGGACAGCAAAAGGTGACCTGCCGAAGAGGACGGAAATAGTCAAAGTGCCTGGAAACGGAGGGAGAAGAATGGAAAAAAGAATCAAAGGAAATCGGATCGGACCCCTGCAAGCCCCCGACTTTCCCTACGGTCCCGGAGGACCGGGAAGCGATGAGGGCGACAAGATAAAGCTCCCGCCCCTCAGCGCGCCGGATCTTCCGCATGGTCCCGGAGGCCCCGGGCTTGATACGGACAAGCCCCCCATCATCGGAAGCACCAGGAAAAAGTGAGGTATTTCTATGTTCTCGGTGATTATGAGATGGCAAAAAAGTGCGGAGAAACCGCGTATGATGGTCTGCAAAGCATTCTGGGAGAGGATCATCCGAAGGCTTTGGATGTACTCGCCGATCTGAATCTTGTCTATTTTGCTTTGGGCGATCATGAAAAAGCCATCAACATCGCAACCTATCTGTACAATATCCGGAAAGAAAAGATCGGAGAGAATCATCCGAAGACACTGGATATGCTGCAGGATCTTTTCAGCTTTTATTCCATGTCCGGCGATCTGGAAAAAGCCAGAGCGTTGGGCGAACGCGATCAAGCGATCAGACTTGAAGAAAACGTTCTTTCTTTGCGGACGAAGGTGCTTGGTTCCGACCATCCAGAGACATTAAAGGCCGCACAGATGCTACAGGCATTCCATGACAGTCCGTAAACAAAGGCTGGGACGTATACGTATCCCCGAGCTACCCGATCAGCCAGTCGTACATCTCCTGGTATTTATTGGCGGAGACGCCCCAGGAATAATCCACGGCCATGGCCCGGTCAATGATCTTGTTCCACTCTCTGCGGCGATCGTAATAGATCTGCTCCGCATAGCGGATCGTACGCAGAAGCTCATGCGCATTGTAATTGACGAAGGAGAAGCCGGTTCCCTTGCTCTCGTACTCGTTGTAGGACTCCACGGTATCCTTCAGGCCGCCGGTCTCGCGCACGATGGGAACGGTTCCATAGTGCAGCGCGATCAGCTGGCTGAGGCCGCAGGGCTCGAAAAGCGAGGGCATCAGATACGCGTCGCAGGCCGCATAGATCTTGTGCGACAGGCCGTCGGAATAGTAGATGTTCGCCGAGACCTTGTCGGAATATTTCCAGTCAAAGTGGCGGAACATATTTTCATAGCGCTCCTCGCCGGTGCCGAGGACTACGAGCTGGATGTCGTCCTGGCACAGTTCGTCCATGATATAGGCCACCAGATCCAGCCCCTTCTGGTCCGTCAGGCGGGAGACGATGCCGATCATCATCTTCTTATCATCAACGGTCAGGCCAAGCTCCTCCTGGAGCGCATGCTTATTTTTCACCTTTTCCTTGCGGAAATTGACGGCGTTGTATTTTTTCACGATGTGCGGATCCGTCGCGGGATCAAAATCGGAATAATCGATGCCGTTGACGATGCCGCGCAGGGAATTCGAGCGCGCGCGGAGCAGTCCGTCGAGCCCCTCTCCGTAGAAGGGCATCTTGATCTCCTCGGCATAGGTGTCCGAAACCGTCGTCACCGCATCCGCAAAGACGATGCCGCCCTTTAACAGGTTCGCATCCTTGTAGGACTCGAGCTTATCCGGCGAGAAATAGTAGTCCGGGAGTCCGGTCAGATCCTTGACGGTCTTCACATCCCATTTTCCCTGGAACTTGAGGTTGTGGATCGTGAGCACGGTCTTGATCCCGCGGTAAAAATCGCCGCCGGCAAAGCGCTCCTTGAGATAGACCGGGATCAGGCCGGTCTGCCAGTCGTGGCAATGGATGAGATCCGGCCGGAAATCGATGACCGGGAGAGCGGAAAGCACGGCTTTGCAGAAGTATGCATAGCGCTCGATCTCGTAGCGGGGATCGTCATTGTAAACCTTCGGGCCGCTGAAGTAGAATTCGTTGTCGATGAAGTAGTAGTGGACGCCGTCGACCTCCGCGTGGAAGAGACCGACATAGACATTCTGCCAGTGGTAATCCATGTAGAAATTGCCCGCGTAGGTCATCTTGTCCTTGAGCTCCTGCTTTATGCAGGCATACTTGGGCAGGAAAACGCGCACATCAAAGTAGCGCTTGTCGATATATTTCGGAAGACTTCCGACCACATCGGCCAAACCGCCCGTTTTAACAAAAGGAACTCCCTCAGATGCCACAAACAATACCTTCTTCATGCTCTCTTCCTCCGGATGATTGATGGAACGGTAATGACTGTATTCCTGTGTTACGCTCTGTTATGCTCTGTTGTCCAAGGCCTGCGCGATATCCTGCTGCATCACGAGCACAGCCGCTCTGGCCGCATCCGCGTAGCCTTTCTCCCCGTAGGATGCGTACTGCTCCTGCTGCCAGGCCGCGATGATGCCGCGCGAGGAGTTGATGATGGCGCCGAGTCCGTCCTCATTGAAGAAGTGGATCAGGTCCGCGCCCTTGCCGCCCTGCGCGCCGTATCCGGGCACGAGGAGGTAAGTCTTCGGCATCACCCTGCGAAGGAGCCGGCCCTGCTCGGGATAGGTGGCGCCGGTCACCGCGCCTACATAACTGTAGCCATGGGTACCAACGCAGTCCTCGCCCCAGGCGGCCACCTGCTCTCCGACCAGCTCATAGAGGGGCTTTCCGTCGATCAGACGATCCTGGAACTCCCCGCTGGAAGGATTGGAGGTCTTCACGAGGACGAAGATGCCTTTTTTCTCTTCCTTGCAGACTTTTACAAAAGGACGGACGCCATCGGAGCCCAGATAGGGATTGACCGTGACAAAATCCTCATCAAACCCGTAGAACGCATGGCTGCCGACCTGTACCCTGCCGAGATGTCCCACGGCATAGGCTTCGGAAGTGGAACCGATGTCTCCGCGCTTGATATCGCCGATGACGACGAGGCCCTTCTTTTTACAATATTCCACCGTCCGGTGAAACGCCTGCAGCCCGGGGATGCCGAACTGCTCGTACATGGCGATCTGGGGCTTTACGGCGGGCACGAGGTCACAGACCGCGTCCACGAGTCCCCGGTTGTAGAGCCAGATGGCTTCGGCAGCGCCCTCGAGCGTCTCGCCGAATTCGTCAAATGCCTGTTTTTTCAGATAATCCGGTACGTACCCAAGCATCGGATCGAGCCCGACCACGATCGGGGCATTGGTACGGCGGATTCCTTCGATCAGTTTATCTATCATTCTCTCGTCTCCAAAAAGATATATTCCCGCTGTGCCACGGCATCATCGGGGTAGGTCTTGAGGTAATTTTCCATGAGGAGTGCCGCCTCATGGTAACGGCCGAGGTACTCGTAGGTGACGGCCTCATTGAAGCTTAAGGACTGGGCCATCGCTGCGTCCCCGAGCTTCATGCCCTCGCCGAAGCTGGTGAGCGCGCCCTCGTAATTTCCCATTTTCATGTAGCAGAGGCCGAGCTGATTATAGATCACGGCATTGCCCTCGACCTGGGAGAGGAAATTCTCGTACACGTTGGAAGCGTAATTGTATTCGCCCATAGCCTCGTAGGACTGGCCGAGATACAGGTAGCTCTCCGGGTCCGCGGAGGCGCTGCGGGCCGCTTCGAGCGAAAGCGCCGCATTCGAGTAATCTCCCATGTAGTAATGGATCTTTCCTTTTTCGAGGTCGGTCAGCTTGTCCTTGCCACGGTCGAGTACGGCCTGCAGGTACTCCAGCCCCGCTTCCCTATATCCGAAAGCGCTGAGCTCGTTGTAGATCTCGATGATGCGGCCGTAATTGTCCGGATCCATGGCGATCACGCGGTCGTAATCCTGCCTGGCCTCCTCGAAGCGCCCGGAGGCGATCCGCACATTGCCGCGCAAAAAGCAGGCATCCTCCTGCTCGTCCAGCGCCAGAATGGCATCGTAGCAGCTCTCCGCCGCCACATAATCGCCCAGCTTGGTCTGCGCCGCAGCGAGGTAATAATTGAGATCGTAATCGATCGGCTCGAGCTGGCCGTTGCTACCCTGCAGAGCGGCCGTGAAGTAATCCACGGCGGCCTCGTAATCGGTGCGGCCCATGCTGAGGATTCCTCTGCCCCGGGCGATCAGCCTTGCATTCTCGCCCGCCTCTTCCGCAGAATCAAAGCAGATGGCGGCTGAGTCATAGTCGAGATCCCGCAGCGCCTGCATGCCGGCTTCCGTATTCTCATTTTTCCCGGAACAGCCCGCCAGCACTCCCGCAAGAAGCAGAAGCACGGCGGCGATCCGCAGTCTGTTCTTCAAAACGGTGGTTCTCCTTGTATCTTCAGGTTGAGTCGTCCGGCCCGGCAGGTGCTCTCAGGTAATCCCGCCCGGCCGGCATGCGCGCCCACGCAATCGCATTCGGCCCAGTTACAGAATTGCCGTGCGCATCACTCCTTGATCTCGGAAGTGCAGTGCGGGCAACGGGTCGCCTTGATGTCGATCTCGCTGCAGCAATAAGGGCAGATCTTGGTGGTGGGAGCAGCGGGCTCCTCTTTCTTCTTACCGATGGAGGTCAGCTTGTTGATGCCTTTCATCATCAGGAAGATGCACAGCGCCATGATCAGGAAATTGATGATGGCGGTGATGAAGTCGCCATAATTCAGGGACAATGCTGCTGCCGCCTCACTGTCGAGTCCGGTGTAATCCACCCAGGGAAGCTTGATCTGACCGGCGATCTCGGCTCCGCCGATGGAATTGATGAGCGGCTTGATGAAGTCGTTCGTCAGCGCGGTCACGATGGCACCGAACGCAGCGCCGATGATGACGCCGACAGCCATATCCATGACATTTCCCTTCAGTGCAAACTCCTTGAACTCCTTGATAAATCCCTTACCTTTTTCCTTGGCACTCATTTTGCACCCTCCTCAGTTTTCATTTGTCCTTTGATTTGCAGGCTTTCATGCACAGCACCGAAAAAGCGTTTCCCAGGCCGGGAAATCGGGTTCTGCATAAGGCTCCAATCCGTTATATTTTACCAATATTTACCAATTCGTACAAGGGGGCGCTTCAACGTTTGTGGGACAGGTGGGGCGATGTACGGAAAGCGGATATAAGTACAGCTCACCCTTAAATGTTTTCTTGACACTCGGGGATATTAAGTATAGTATGAACAAAAGAAATGTGGTTTTTTACCGTACAGTTTATGCTTAAGCGGGCTACTACGTTTCTTTTTTTATGTCCACAATATCATACAAATATTTATTTCCATCTTCTGCATGTCGGATAACCATTCTGCCAATAAAATAATTTTTCCCAATCACTTCCTTCCTGTCATTGGTAATTGGTAATGAAAAACGGATTGTATAATAATACCAGCCGAGCATTGCATCCTTGGAATGCTTGTCTTCAAGGTTTTTCTTATATCTCGGGTCCGTTGCAATTTGAATTACTTCCGGGATTACCTGTGATAAATTGGCTTTTGCCTTTCCAACGGTTCCAAAAGACTTCGTCCTGTATTCGCTATGCGTATATTCATCCGGAAAATCCGATCCTATGAAGATTACCTCATCCTTTTCGTCAATCATATAGGACTCTCCGACATATTTTTTTAAGTATTTTTCAACTCCATTCCAATCTATTTTTCTTTTTCCACTAAATAGAATGTTGTTGATTTCGACAATCTTTTTCCCATTGACCGTAATTATATATGCTTCCATTTTTTACCCTTCATATGTTTTATCTACCTGTATCTTTTCAAGTTCTTTGACTCAGTTGCAAAATGTCTGGACCCGGATCCGGGCATTTTTCCGGGAAAACCCGCTGTGGGAAGTAAACCGGACCGTGATGGCACCGCGGTCGATGGTGCATAGTGCGGGCGTTCCGGAATCGGCCAGGCGCTGCAGCGTCTCCTCATGCGGATGTCCGTAGCGGTTGCCGGATCCGGCGGAGAGGATGGCCAGACCGGGAGCCGCCCGCTCGAGAAGCTCTGCCGGCGTGGAATTGCGCGATCCGTGATGTGCGACCTTGAGCACATCGACCTTCGGAAGCTTTCGCATCAGAGCCTCCTCGCCTTTCCCCTCCACATCGCCGGTAAGGAGCAGTGTGCCGGCCGATCCGAACGTCACCAGAAAGCATTCCGACGCGGCATTGGGATCCTCCGCCGGAAAATCCGCGGCGGGATGAAGGCAGGAAAAGGTGGTGCTTCCACTGGTCCATGCGGTTCCCGCGGTCATGGTTACCACCTCCACATCCGGCTGCGCTGTAGCTTTTCCGGATTGGGACACTTCCTGATTTTTGTCCTTTTCGCTCCGACCGGCCGCCTCCTGCTTGCTGTCTTTTTCGCTCCGGCCGGCCGCTTCCAGCACCCTGTCCGTCAGCTCATTTTCCTCCGAGAGCATCTGCGGAGTCAGATACAAAGCGCCGATCCGAAGCCCCCATTCGTCTCTTTTTTCCAGCAGTTCCAGGCTTCCGTTCACATGATCCGCATCCGCGTGGGACAGAAAAATCCCGTCAATCTCAGAGATTCCCATGTACTTAAGATATGGCTTCAGGACATAGCTTCCGACCTGCGTGCGCGAAGTCGAGCCGCCGTCGAAGAGATAGACCTCCCCGGCGTCCGTCACCAGCACGATCCCATCGCCCTGTCCGACCGAGAGAAATGTGACACTTCCGCGCATGTCGCGCGGGATGCCCAGACAGATGATCAGAGCAAAAAGCAGCACCACCGAGAGACGGGCAAATCTTCGAACCAGCGTTTTTTTGCGTCCCTTCCCGTTTTTCCGGATCCGCCGGTCCGCTTCCAGAATCATCCCGGCGGGCGTAAACGGCATCGGATGCTTTTCTTCCCGAAGGGCGCGGATCCCCCAGCCCAGACAGATCAGGGCAAGCAGCCCGGGATAATAAACCGCCAGCTGCACCGGACGCGGGCAGCCCGGATTCCAGGTGTGGGCCGGAAGCTTTTCAAAAAGCAGGCACAGCCCCTCAAACATCTGCAGGATCCAGTACGATACCGTGCCCAAAAAACCGGCGCCCGGCAGGAGCATCGCGAAAAATCCGGCAAAGATCAGAAGGCTCATAAAGGGAAGAATGAAGAGATTCAGAAAAATGCTGTATCTGGGAACTTCATAGAAAAAATAGAGCTGTACCGGCAGGGTGGTCAGGGTCAGTCCCATGCTGGCAAACAGGGTGGAACGGAAGGAAAAAACAGCCTTTTGGATCCTCTTTTGCAGCTTCGAAGGTCTGCCCCACTGCACCGGTCCCAGACCGAGATAATCGCGCACTTTCGCTTTCATTGCGCGAAAAGGGGCTCCGGCCTTAGCGAAGCGTGGCCTGCACCCCGCTGCGGATTTTGGTTTTTCATGGATGTGCTCCTTCGCGCCGTCCCAGATTCCTTCCAGTGCGGGCCCGGTCACCAGGATCCCCGTCACACAGCCAAAGGACAGCAGAAAACTGCAGGAATACAGTCTGGCCGGATTTTGCAGGAGCAAAAGGGCTGCCAGCACCGACAGCGAGGTCAGGGTGTCCGGCGTGCGGCCGATGATGCGTGCGAGCAACATCAGGGTGACGGTTCCGATCGCGCGGACCGCGGAGGTGCTGCCGCCGGTCAGGATACCGTATCCGAAGAGAAAAAGGATGCAGAGAATGGCAGCGGACGTCTGGCGGATCCCGATCTTGCGCAGCAGATGGAAGATCCCGAGTCCGAGGATGGAGATATGAAGGGCCGAGATGGACAGAATATGCGCGATTCCGCTCCTTCGGTAGAGATCGCGGATCTCCGGATCGAGATCTTTTTTCTGCCCAAGGAGCAGATCGGCCATGATGGAGGCTTCCCGCTCCGGATAAAGCATCCGGAGTCTCGACAGCCATGCTTCGCGCAGCTCGGTGATCCACTCTGCGGGGGTGATGCGGTAGGGATCCATGGAAAGCACGGTCGCATCCTTTATTTTTCCGAGGAAATTCAGGTCTCCGTAGTAGGCGGCTCCACTAAATTCGCCGGGATTGGAGGCAGGGGAAAAGCAGGCAAATCCACCGCGCAGACAAACGCTTGCCCCAACCGGCAAGAGCGCGCACCGGTCGCCTTCCGCGGGACGGACCTGAAGGCGGTATCTTCGCGCAAAGGAAAATTCCTCTCCGGAGCGGAGCGTCATTTTCACCTGCCCCAGCACCAGGCCCTGCTCGTCACGGGACAGCACCTTGCCTTCCGCCGTGACCACAGCTCCGTCACGCGGCAGGTCCAGTTTTTGAACCGCCCGGTGTCCGGTCACAAGCAGCCCGCATTCCTGCAAAAGCCACAGGAGCAACACGATTCCTATACAAATACACATCAGGGGTCTTTTGAGCATGTTTCCTTTCTTCACAAGTAAGCCCCAAATGCAGCAGCTGCGCAAATGCTGAAACTTCGGCAAATGCAGTCAATGCGGCAAGTCGGTTCTTATGATTTCCCATGGAAATTACGGCGGATCTCGCCATGAATGGGTTTATCCTATCACAGAAAATAAGAAATGGGAAGAGTTTTTTGGGGGTTCTTCGCCCACTCCACCACCACTGCTTTGGAAGGCAGGGGCGGTGCGTGGGTCAGGAGCATAAACGTTGAAGCTTGGTCACCCGCCGGTCAGGCGCAGGAGCAGCATCTCCACGGCGATCTGTTCACTGAGGCGCCCGGTCTTGATATCTTCGTCGGCGCGGGCACACATGCCGATGGCGCGCTGCAGCGCAGCACGCGAGGAATTGTTCGCACGCTCCAGCATATTCTCCACCTGGAAGTCCAGAAAGCGCGGCTCTGCCCCCAGCCCCCAGAAGGCGTCCGCATCGGCATCCTCGATTTTCTTCTGTTCGTCCTTGTTCGGATTCTTCTTGCGGATCACCATGCGCTGCCGCACATTGCTGCCCAGCATGCCTTCCTCGCGCATGCACTTGACGCGGAGTACGTTCAGCAGCTGCTTCTCCAGCATGGTCAGAATCATCATGGGCTCCGTCTTCTGCTGAATCAGCTCATAATAGATGTCCAGGGCCCGGGTACGCTTGCCGTCCGTCACTGCGTCCAGGAGTCCGAAGATCTTCTCTTCCATGGATTTGCTGCAGATCGCATCCACATCCTCGCGGGTAATCTCCTGCCGGTCCCCGACATAGCTCGTGATCTTTTCCAGCTCGTTAAAGAGACGGGTCATGGAATCTCCGTTCTGGGCGAGGAGGTATTTCACCGTCTCGAGGGTGGCGCGCTTGTCATATTTTTTCAGGAAAGCACCCACGTTTTTCTGAAGATATTCGGGGGTCTGTTTCTTGCATTGCAGCATGACGCCCTTCTGGGCGATGGTCACAAGGAGCTTGGTGCGTTCGTCGAGCTTTTCGTCGCGCTCCCGCATCACCAGGACCGCGGTATCACAGGGTTTTTCAAGATACTTTGCAAGGAAGGAGCCTCCGCTTTTCGCCAGTCCCGTATCCTTGAGAATCACAATGCGCCGCTCCGCAAAAAAAGGCATGGTGTGCAGCGCGTCCAGAATCTCCTCGGAGTCGGCGCCCTCCCGGAAAATGCTGGTATTCATATCCTCGGGATCGGCTCCGAGCGCCTTGCAGAGCTTGCCATAATAGAAGCGGACCATGAAGTCCTCTTCTCCGAAAAAGAGGTAGACCGGGCGGAATGTCTGCTCCTTGATATCCTTATTCAGTTCTGCTTCCGCCGCGCGGATCTCATTATATCTCATGCACGCTCCCACTTAAGCCCGCAGTTCACTACTTCCCGGCCCCGGTTCTCTCACCGCACAGCCATCTCTTCAAACCTGCCGCATCTTCACTGCACCACAGATCCTTCCGACCCTCCTACTGCTGCAGGGTCGTAACCAGCGCATCGTTTCGCTCAAAGGTCGTGGCTGTAAAGGTCTGCGGCACTTCTCCGCCGATCAGGATCTGTACCTTGTCCACACTGTCCAGATCCGTCAGACTGTTGACGATGGAATACACGGAAATCTCCGTGGAACAGTTCCCGATCGTCGTAAGGAATTTTTCATCCAAGTTAACATAACATACGCCATCCCGGGTACTCACGCCGATGATGGTCGTCTCGGGATTGACCGTCGGATACAGGCCCGGAATCTGACCACTCGGCCCCTTGATCATCTCTTCCACGACAAAACGCTCCAGCGGCATGCTGGTCGGATAGAATTTCTCGCGGTAAGCCATGATGATCCCCGTTCCTTCTTCATTGGCAAAATAGAGGCTGACCTTCACCTCCTCATAGGTGTTGATCTCGTTGCCGTCATTGCTGATAAAGGTTCCGGCATCCATCCAGCCGACCGGTCCTCCGAGCGCATCCTGCAGAGGCTCTCCCTCCACCAAGAAAAGTACCTTGCCGATTCCCGGCTCCTGCACGAGCGTTCGCACGATGGCCGCGCGCACCAGTACCTCCTGTGCGGGGGTCAGATACCTGTATTCCACACTGAAGTCCAGCGTTACCCAACCATCGTCGAGACTGTAGGAATTGAGGGTAAAGCCCATGCTCAAAGGTGCCTTATACTCCAGCCGCTCCGGCATCATGCCCAGGTAGCTGAGAAGCTGCGCAAGCCGCGCCTCCGGATCCACATTGGTCATCTGCCGGTAATGCGTTTCCAGATGGGTCTCATCGCTGGACAGATAGTAGATCGCGCTGCTGCCCTCGGGGATCTCCTCTTTCCCGCAGCCGGGTAAAAGCAGGGTTGCCAGCAGAAGCACCAGCGCCGGCAGGACCGCAAGACGAAGCCTCCTCACAAAAGAGTCTGCTCCAAGCCTTCCTCGCCGCACCTGCGCTCCGTATTCACTTTTTCCTCTCCTTACGGAGATCCTCTGCATTCGCTCCATCATTCGTCATCTTCCGAACCAACCGGTTCTTCCCGTTTATCCGGGCCAAACATCCCTTATCCTTACGCTAAACCAGGCGGACTCTCCACCCGGAACACTCTGCCTCTTATCCCTGCACAAAATTGAGCGGAATCTCCACACGGAACACACTGCCCTCTCCCTCCGTGCTCGAGACGGAGATGGAGCCGCGGTGCATGAGCACCACGCTGCGGCAGATGGCCAGCCCCAGGCCGGTACCGCCGATCTCGCGGGAATGGGACTTGTCCACGCGATAGAAACGGTCATAGATGAAGGGGAGCGAATCCTCGGGGATTCCGATCCCGGTATCGGAGACTGTCACGGAAAACGCCTGGTGATCGGCATCGATCAGCACATGCACCTCCCCGTGCTCCTTGTTGTATTTGATCGCGTTTTCCACGAGATTGGTGATCAGAAGGGTGATCCGGACCTCGTCCACCTCCGCGGTCACTTCCCGCGCGCTCTCCAGGATCAGCTCGACGTCCTTCTTGCGGGCGATGGGGCGGAGGCGCTTTAAGGTCAGCTCCGCGAGCTCGTTGATGTTCACCTGTGCGGGCCGGATCTCCTGCGCTGATTTGTCGTCCATCTTGACCAGCGCCAGGAGGTCGGTGATCACGCGATTTTCACGATCCACCTCGGAGGCAATGTCCTTCAGAAATTCCTCATACAGCTCCCGTGGCGCATCCGGCGTGGCAAGCAGCGTGTCCGAGAGCACTTTGATGGAAGTCATGGGAGTCTTCAGCTCGTGCGAGACATTGGCCACGAATTCCTCTCTGGACTGGTCCACGGCCGACATGCGGGAGAGCAGGTCGTTGAAAGCATCCACGATATGGACGGTCTCCGCATAGTCCGGCACGGAGATGGGATCGTTGGAATAGCCCGCGCGCACCTCCTTGATCGCCGTCGTGATGCGGTCCAGCGGGCGCACCAGCATGGCGGACAAAAATAAGGACAGCGCAAACATCACGAGGATCATCATCATCTCCAGAAGCCATGCATTCCGGTTCAGGATCTGGGTCATGTTGACGATGCTGTCGTCGGACACGGAGGTCAGCAGCACGCCCTGCACTTCGCTCTTCTCATCCGTCGTGTCGACGATGGGAACCGTCAGCTCGATGTAGCCGTGCTCCGCATCGTAGTAGGAGGTGCTCTCGCCGCTGAAGCACCGGATGACTTCCTCGGAAATCATGGTTTTTCCTTCGTGGATGGCATAGGTATCCCGAATGACATGAAAATTGCCGGCGACGATCATCACGCGTCCTTCGTAGATATTGGACAGCATCTCGAGCTCGGCATCGATGACCTTGTCCGTTCGGGGAGACGACTGCTCCAGCATCGCCGTCATATAATCGTTGGACAGAAGGTGATTCGACACGATGCGCATCTGCGTCTGGATCGTGCTGATCCGGCGCTCCACCGCGCGCTCCTGATAGTTGGAGACGATCGCGTAGCGGGTCGCCACGCAGGGCAGGATGCCGACGATCAGCAGGATAAAAAAAAGTCTGGCCCGCAGGCTTCGCATGCGGACCATATCAAAAATTTTCCGGAAAAATTCTTTCATAGATTTATTCTTTGTTCAGGAAATAATAGCCCACACCCCATTTGGTGTGTACATAGATCGGATTGCCGGAATCCGCCTCGATCTTCTCGCGCAGCCTCCGGATGTGCACGTCCACGGTACGGACGTCCCCGGGATAGTCGCTTCCCCAGACGAGATCCAGCAGATTTTCTCTGGTGTAGACCTTGTCCGGCGTCTTCATCAGGATCTCCAGCACCTCGAATTCCTTGGAGGTAAGTGGGATTTCGCGGCCGTTCAGGAAGGTGCGGTGTCCGTCGAGATCCAGGCGAAGCTTGCCGCTCTCCAGAACCGGCGAGCCGGAACTCTCTCCGGAATGACGGTTCTCCACGCGGCGCAGGATCGCCTTGATGCGTGCCTTAACCTCCAGGATATTGAAGGGTTTGGTCACATAGTCATCCGCGCCGGCGTCCAGACCGAGAATCTTGTCCATATCCGCGCCCTTGGCCGTCAGCATGATGATCGGCACCTGGGAAAATTCGCGGATCATCTGGCAGACCTGGTAGCCGTCGATCTTCGGAAGCATCAGATCGAGCAAAATAATGTCATAGGCCTTGCTCCTGGCCATCTCCACCGCTTCCTCGCCGTCGTACGCGCAGTCGACCTCCATGTCATCCTGCTCCAGGCTGAACTTCACGCCCTTCACGATCAGCTTCTCGTCATCCACAACCAAAACCTTGTGCGCTGCCATGTCTCCTCCATCCATGCGGTTCCTGCGGGCGAAGCCGCCCGGTATCCGACGCTCACCGGGCAGTCCTTCGCTTTGCTATGGTCACCTGCCGACGGTGATGTATTCCTTCATTTTCTCAAAACTGCGCTCGCCGATCCCGGAGATCTGCATAAGTTCCTCCGGCTCGGAAAATCCGCCATGCTCCCTGCGATAGGCGATGATGGCGGCAGCTCTCGTCTCCCCCACTCCGGGCAGCGTGCAAAGCTCCTGTGCGGTGGCGGTATTGAGATTCACCTTCCCTGCATCGCCCAAAAGCGCGGCCTGCCCGCTTTGTCCGCCGGCCGATCCGGGAACGGATCCTCCGCCGGCAGAAGGGTCAGAGCCCGGAGCATAAAGCCCGCGGTCCGCCTCCTCCCGCGTAGGGAAATAAAGCTGCATGCCGTCCGCCACAGGCGCCGCGAGATTGAGGATGTCCGTCGCGGCCTCCTCCGTAAATCCGCCTGCCGCCCGAAGCGCATCCTCCGCACGGCTGCCGGGGGCAAGACGCACCACACCGGCCTCTTTCACCGCGCCGCAGACATGGACGCGGATCTCTTCGGAAGATACGTCCGCCCGGCCACCGGAAGTGAAACCTTCTCCGGAAGACGCGTCCGCCCGGCCACCGGAAGTGAAACCTTCTCCGGAAGATGCTCCTTCCGCGGAAGATACGTCTCCTGCGGACCATGACAGGCCTTCCTCTCCCAGCAAACGGGAGCGCGCCCGCACATATTCCGCGGCCGGTGCAAAATAAGAATGCCCTGTCTCCCGCTCCGCCTGCTGCGAAGACTCTTCCTGCTGCAACTCCTCCTGCTGCAGATCCTCGAGTGTCAGCACCCGGTCGGATGCGCATCCCGCGAGAAGCAGCAGTGCGATCACCAGCATGATCCCCAGGATCACGAGGTGTAATAGATCATATTTTTTGTACATAGACCCTCCAATTTACAAAATCAGAGGGGGCCTCTCCATGCAAATTCTATTTTATGTTAGGTTTCGGGGCTTGGCAAGTTAATTTCCAACCATTCCGCGAACCAGTTTTTCCTGCAGATTTTTCAGGGCAAGCCCCGCATCCTTCCCGTTCCAGACGCGGGTAAACATGGCCTCGAGCTCCATCCAGAAGTTCTCGGTCTCCATGAATTTCGGCAGACTGACGCTCGACTCGTAGGCGTCATAAAAGGCTTCGAATTCCGGAAGCGTCTCCCGCGCGGAGCTTGCGGCCGGAAGCTTTCCGGAGCGCAGGTACAGATCCCGGCTGTCGTCCACGGTCAGGAACCTTGCAAATTCCGCCGCCAGTTCCCGGTGCTCCGAATAGCCGTTCACCGCCACGCCCTCGGTCAGAGACAGGGTGCGTGTCCGGTCCTCCTCCGAGATATCCGGGAGCTTTGCAAAGCCACAGGTAAAGGACATCTCCCCTTCCTCCGCGCTGCGGGCCAGTCTCGGAACCGCCTCCGTCGTCACCGGCGTAAAAACCACTTTTCCTTCCGTAAAATCCTGCAGGCACCGCTCATAGGAAATGCTCTCCGCATCCATGGAGAAAAAGTCCTTCATGGACGCAAAGGTGCGCAGGCATTCCTCCGAGGCTTCGTTGGCGAGGGAGAGATCCTCCCTCTGATCCCCCGTCTCCCCGCCCAGAGAGATGGAGCCGCCGAGGAACCAGTAATCAAAAAGGACATCGGAGACATCCCACTCCATGATGGTATCCACTTCCTTCGGCGCATCGTAGGTATCCGCGATGGTCAGAAGCTGCGCCAGCGTGGCGGGCACGGCCTGCTGCCGGTATTTTTCGGTGGTTTCCTCGATCACGGCCGGATTGAGATCCTCCTCCGTGATGATCTGGTCCGCGATCGCCGCGGCGGTCTCCTCATCCGTGATCCCGTCCGCGATCTCCAGATCGATCGCCGTGAGCTCCGCGATCGCCGCCTGGTGCGCCCAGTCCTCGAGGTCATCCGCGTTGTAAGCCAGCGCCACCGTCTCAAAATACAGGGGATAGAAAAGCTTCCTGCCCCGATAGGTCCCCGCATTCACCGCCACCTGCGGAAAATAGACGGAGGAACAGTAGTTCTCCGCATCGGGCAGTTCCGCTGCCAGACCGGCCAGATAGGCGCGCTCCAGGGAAACGGACGAAAGCAGGTACGCATCCGGCACCTGCCGCCCTTCGAGGGTCGCATCGTGGATGCTCTCCAGGAGATTCCCCTCCTGCGCAAGCACCGGGATCACATGCACGCCGTGCTCCTGACCGAAGGTGACGGCCGCGCGCTCTACATAATCGGTAAGTGCCTCCTGGGTATACCAAAAATAGATGGTTTCCTGCACAGCCGGATCCTTCGCGGAGGCTTCGGCGACGGCTCCAGCCCCGGGGAGAGACTGCGCTGCCCCATAAATCACAAATGCCAGCAGTGCCGCCAAAAGCAGCACTGCCGGAAATCTTAATCTTCTGTCCATATAGCTCCTGTTGCCGTTTTATCGAATGGATGCTCTGAGGATGCGGATCATCTCATCCACATGCTCTTTTTCAATCACAAGGGGCGGCACGAAGCGAAGGATGTTCGCGCCGGCATTGATCAGGATCAGCCCGCCCTCCAGCGCCGCGTTTATGGTATCCGCAACGGGGTGATCAAAGACAAGTCCCTGCATGAGTCCGGAGCCTCTGCGCTCCAGGATGCAGTCATATTCGGAAACCAGCTCGTCCAGACGGCTCTCCAGATAGGGAGCGATCGCGCGGACATGCGCGGGGATCTGCCGCTCCTCAAACAGATCGAGCACCTTGCTGACGGCCGCGCAGGCCAGCGGATTGCCGCCGTAGGTCGTGCCGTGATCGCCGGCGACGAGGCTGTGTGCCCCGACCTTCTCCGTCATGAGGAAGGCGCCGACGGGTACGCCGCAGCCCAGTGCCTTGGCAGCGGTCATGACATCGGGTTTGATGCCGTATTTCTGCCATGCAAAGCCGTAGCCGGTACGCCCCATGCCGCACTGGATCTCATCGAGGATCATCAGGATATCCCGCTCGTCGCAGAGCTTTCGGATCGCGCGTAAGAATTCTTCCGTCGCAGGGGTCAGGCCCCCCTCTCCCTGTACAGTCTCGAGCAAAATCGCGACGGTCTTGTCATTTACCTGCCGCAACACCGAGTCGAAATCATTGTAGTCCGCAAAGCGGATATTCCCGATGCCCGGCTCAAAGGGATCGCGGTAATGCGCATTGCCCGTGACGGAGAGCGCGCCCATCGTGCGCCCGTGGAAGGAGTGATTCATCGCGATGATCTGATGATCGGTCCTGCCATCCTTCAGAAATCCGTATTTCCGCGCCGTCTTGATCGCGCCCTCCACCGCTTCCGCGCCGGAATTGGTGAAAAAGATGCGGTCCATGCCGGAAAAGGCCTTCAGCTTTTTCGCAGCCTCGATCGCCGGCACATTGTAATAGTAATTGGAAGTGTGGAGGATCTTATCCACCTGACTTTTCAGCGCTTCATTGTAATCCCCGCACCCGTAGCCGAGGGCAAAAACGGCGATGCCGGCCACAAAGTCCAGGTATTTTTTGCCGTCGATATCATACAGATAGACGCCTTCGCCGCGGTCCAGCACGATCTGATACCGGTTGTAGGTGTGAAGGAGCGCGCCTTCCGCCTCCTCGATGTAAGCTTTCATGGTTTCGCTCATTTTTTCTCCCCTTATGCATTCTCGCCGGCCAGCTCATCACCGTCCGCGAGGATCGCGGTCCCGATGCCGTCCTTGGTGAAGATCTCCAGGAGCAGGCAGTGGAGCACACGGCCGTCCAGGATATGGACGCGGTTGACGCCATTTCGGATCGCGGAGGTGCAGTTGCTCAGCTTGGGAAGCATGCCGCCGCCGATGATCCCGCTTCCGATCAGCTCCTCCGCCTCGGAGGCGGTCAGGCGGCTGATGAAGGAGGACTTGTCCTGGATGTCGCGGTAGAGGCCCTCGATGTCCGTCAGGAAGACCAGCTTGTCCGCTCCGACGGCCTTGGCGATGGCGCAGGCCGCGTCGTCCGCGTTGATATTGTAAGTGTTGAAGGCGTCATCGGTCCCGATGGGAGCCACGATCGGGAGAAAATCATTCTCCAGCAGGTCGTAGAGGATCTTGGGATCGACGGAAGTGATATTGCCGACAAAGCCGATGTCCTGCCCGTCCGCATATTTTTTCTCCACCTTCAGGAGCCCGCCGTCCTTGCCGGAGACGCCGACCGCGCGCACGCCCAACTCCTCGACCATCGTGACGAGGCTCTTGTTGATGCGGCCGAGCACCATCTCGGCGATCTCCATGGTCTCCTCATCGGTGACGCGCAGACCGTTGATAAACTGCGCTTCCTTGCCGACCTTGCCGACCCAGCGGGAAATCTCCTTGCCGCCGCCGTGGACGATGATGGGCTTAAATCCGACAAGCTTCAGCAAAGTCACGTCCTTGATGACATTTTTCTGGAGCTCCGGGTCCACCATGGCGCTTCCGCCGTACTTGACCACGATGATCTTGCGGTTGAATTTCTGGATGTAGGGGAGCGCCTCGATGAGGGTCTCCGCTTTTTTCATGACTTCGTCCATATTTTTATTAAGTGCCATACCGTCTCCTTATCGCCGTTTTGTCCGGATCAGCTGCGGTAATCCGCATTGATCTTTACATAGTCATAGGTGAGATCGCAGCCCCACGCGGTCGCCTCTTCCTCTCCTTCGTGCATGTCCACGAATACGGGGACTTCCGGCGCCTTCACG
>JAEEGJ010012859.1_pt1 | contig 20544 bp, 12 predicted proteins | sample 8958761 | NCBI WGS metagenome assembly JAEEGJ01 (sample SAMN16246546, study PRJNA631951) | gut metagenome | biome: gut microbiome; feature: rumen; material: RS-attached | host: Bos | place: Iran: Karaj | collected 2018-10
AAAGGCCAGCCCAATCAACAAGGTATTTATATTCATAACGGAAGAAAGGAGGTAATACGATGAAGAAAACTTATATAAAACCTACGACAAAAACAATCGAAATACAACAAAGTAAAATGCTCTGTGGTAGTAATCCTAACAACCCTTCACAGTGGCCTTACCCAGGAGGATAAATGCACACCCTCGGCACCCGATTCATGGGGCAAAGCCGAGGGCTTTTTGTGGGAATTAGCATTAAAACTTGTAGTTTTTTCTGGGGGAATTGCTAAGAATGTGCGGAATGTTTCGTAACTTTGCAGCATATAACAACATATCCACCATCCAAAAAAAGAAATCACAAAATGCCCACCCCCAAAGAAGAACTTCTGCGCAGAGGATTAAAACCACACGATATTCAGCACAACCAACACCGTCGCGCAGAGTGGCAGAACTATGGGGGCTGCGGATTGTATATGATTACCCTGTGCATAGATGGGCGTCATCCTTTCTTTGGATACTTAGAAGGCAATATAAGAGCAACACGGGGGACGACGGACTTCCCCCATCTAGTCCTCAGCACTCTTGGTCGTACTATTCTTGAAAACGAACTCCCCAAAATACACAGTTTATACCCACAAATAGAGATATGGCAGGTGGCAATTATGCCCGACCACCTTCACTTGCTGATATATGTATCCAACCCCTTGCCTGGTGGCAAAAAACTGGGAGATATTATTCGCCTTTTTAAGGGTGGATGCAGTAGGGCATGGTGGGCACAGGGAACGAATGCAACAACAGTCGGGAACGAAGCAGGCGTCCCCGTGCTTTCTAGCACGGTCCAACGTCCCTCCCTCTTCGAATCCGGCTATCACGACCGCATCATCAGACGCCCCGGAATGCTTGACACAATCAAGCGCTACATGAACGACAACCCGCTACGTGCCCTTATGCGTAGGCAATTACCAAATCTTATGGAGCGACGCCTGCACCTTCGTGTCGGCACACATGAGTATGCTGCCTTTGGAGCCCTCTTCCTATTGAAACGTGCAGAAAAGGAACAGGTCTTCTACCACCGCAGAGACAAAGACACAGGTATTCCAACAGAACAGACAGAATCTTACAAACGCGAAAGAGAACGCCAGTTGGCAGAGGCACGAACAGGCGTAGTCCTTGTGTCGCCTGGTATTTCAAAAGGAGAGAGCCTTGTGATTGATGCTGCTATAGAAGAAGGGTTACCAGTCATACATCTTCAGAAAAAACCTATAGAACGCTATTGGAAACCAGAACGTCGCCGTTTCGAGGCTTGTGCACGGGGTGCATTACTCATCTTAGCGCCATGGGGGCTGGATGAGGAAATAATGAGGACCGCGCTAGAAAGCACGGGTACGCCATCTGATTACGCCCGTTTTCATCGTCTGAACGACCTGGCAGAGGAAATCTGCAACACCACAGACGTCACCCTTCTAAACATGACGGGCATCGCGTAGATCCTCCAGATTATGGGGTAGGATTGAAGCGCTATAATAGGCTTAAAAACGGAAAACCAAAAACAAAAAGCCTGCTCGTCGAGCAGGCTTTGTTGTTTAATGGCCGATGCAGCTTGTGACACCAAAGGTGGTTGCAATAGCCGTCAGAATCGCAATGATTGTCTGAATAATAAATTTCCACGTTTCTCGTTTCATAAACTATACACTTTAAACTTTTAAACTGACTCTAAACTTTATATATCTCACACAGATCTCACAGATTTGACTTCGTCTTCCTCCTCCTCGCTCAGGAAAATTCAAGCAAGCTTGGTTCTCCGTTCGCTTGTTCGTCGGTTCACAGATTTAACAAAAACCCGGAAAACCCTTTTGCTCTGGCTGAGGCTTTGCCTCTGATGCCGTGCCCGTGTTCTTTTCCTTGTGTGCAAGCCCACAGATAAAAGCTCACAGGCACACCATCAATCTCTATGAGATTTCAGCCAGAACAAAAGAAAAACCATGAAAACCGTTATTTCAACGTCAACGATAACGTCAACGTCAACCGCTAAAGTCTAAGGTCTAGCGTCTAATGTCTCTAACCTGTTTTCGAGCGAAGCGGAGGTTTTTCTTTTTGAAAGCTTTGATATCCGATAGGATATGTTCTGCTGTTGGCAGGAAGATGGTGGAAGCTTGCTTACACAAAGATTCATGGCAATGGCAGAACAAAGGCACAAGGTGCCAAAGCTTTCAGAAAGGGTTTTCTGGGTTTTGGTTAAAAATCTGTGGGATCTGTGAAATCTGTGTGAAATCAGAACAGGGTGCTTGACTTTTTCAGGGTCAGGCATTTTTTTTCGTTTATTTAAGATATTTAAGAATTGCTTTGCCGTATTTCTAAGGAATATTTTTTATCTTTGCATTCAGTAAACAAAAAAACTACACACACTAACAACCAAAAAGTAACAAAATGAGACGTAACATCATCGTCGCTTTGTTGACACTCACATCCTTTCTGACAGCAAGTGCCACAAACTGGAGTGATTTTATTGGCAAGCCTCTGATCCTGTACCGTTTTGGCGTATTCCAGAACCATTGGTTTCCACGCTTTATAGGCACGAACCCCGCAGGAGCAGCACCCGTGGAGCAACTGTTGCTTACCGACTCTGCACATTTGGAGTGGAAATATGCCATGACGGGCGATTTCAAACGCGAATGTACATTGCAGGACTCTGTATTGCTCTTGAAGGAGCCGTTACACGATAATAACCACTTCAGGATTGTTGAATACAATGGCGAAGTATTGCTGACGCAAGGCGATGATGGGTTGACGCGTGCCTTCTTCGTCCAGCATTCCCAGCCTGATCTTTCTATGCTGCCTGTCTCGGTTGGCAGCAAGAGGGGCTTCTGCAACGGGAAGTTGGACGACCTGCTGCCCACTATCACAGACATTACCTATAGCAGCCAGACACCCATGGGAAGGAATTTCCTGTTCCACCTTCAGCCCTCGGACGAAGACAAGGCATGGCTGCAGAGCACAAAAGAGGTCTTTGATGGGGCAACAGAAGAGATAAAGGCATTCGACATCAATCTGTTCCCTCACGGGAAGCCCGTATTGGCTGATGTTCACCAGAAGGGCGTTGACGATTGTAATGCTATGTCGGTGCTGGCTGATATGGCATTCCTGTATCCAGACTTCATCAAATCCATTATTCACAAGGAGGCTGCAGATTCGTTCCGTGTGGATATGTATGACCCTGAGGGCAATCCCATCGTGGTGTGTGTCAGCAACAGGTTCCCTGTCAGGGAGGGCGGCTATCCTATATTCTGCGTAGGAGAGCACGACAATTACAACTGGATTTCCATCATGGAGAAAGCGGCCATGAAGTGGATCAAAGTCTATAATCATATTAACGTCATCAGTGGGTGCAATGCCGAGATGATTACGCCCATGTTCACGGGTGACGGCCGTAGCTTCTGTATTCAGCCGGGCCGTCTGGAAAGCAAGGACTTATCGCGAATGGTAAACACTTGTCTGGAACACGGCATGATGGTGAACGGCGGTTTCCTGAAATCCGATATCCCACTGGACGGACACAAGACGATAGCCAAGCACGGGCATTCATTCCTTCCTCCCCAGCGCAAGGGTGCCCTCTATGCTATCCGTAATCCGTGGGGAGGCGGCGCAAACGATCATATCATGAATGTCATGAGCGACAACACCGTTGTTCCCCCATTGATTGACATCCGCGTAATCAGTCCCGGTGCAGCAGCCCAATTCTTTGACAAGAAAGCTATACATCAGAAAATAGAGGGTCTGAAGTATGATAAGGTAGAAAAGAAAGAAAAGATAAAACTCAAGAAGGGTGAAGTACCCCAGCTGGAGAACTATCCCAGCGCGGATATGAACGAGCTGCCCCTGCATGGAGGCGAAGTGGTGATAAAGGGACGTGTGATAGCACAAAACCCTCAATCCTTCAATGGTCAGATTTCTGCCATCATGCGCAACTACATTGCGAATACAGAAAAGACAACACTGTTCGAAATTAAGGAGGATGGTAGTTTCTCCCTGAACCTGCAAGTGCCTTATCCCATGTATCTGCTTGTCCATCCTATGGGAGAGGTTTATGCTTGTCCTGGCGACACGGTGGACGTAACCATTGACACCACCAAACCAACCAGGGAGGAGGGTGTCATCCTTGATGGTACAGGATTAAGCGGAGAGGTGAGCAAACTGACCCAAAAGATAAGGAATATATATTGCGATTTCTCTGCCGATTTTAACCAAAGTGCAGCACGAACCAATCCAACGCCCGATTCTTTGCTGAAATGGAAAGACAAACTGGTGGCCCGCCTGGATGAGATGGTATGTAAGATGAATGCCGGCTTGCCTGAACTGGAAGGCTGCTCGCCGATGGCATCGGATATCATCCGTACATACATTGTAGCGGCATACCTGGAATATATCGGCTATTATTACCATGCCCCTGATGAGGAAGGATTCGACAGGGAGAAGTTCTGGCAGGATTATTTCAGCTTTGCTGCACCCCGTGAGGGTTATCTGCTTGACAACCCTTTGCTAATGATTAGTGCCAACTATTTTTTCTTCAATAGATTATTGTTTGGACTCATGCGTCCCATAGCAATTGACATTTATGGTTCTGATGAAAATATGGTGCTGAACAAACTACACGACAAGTTAAACCTCAGCCGCACAGATTTTAGTGCGCAAGTATGTATGCTTCATGAGCTCGCCTTCACCTTTAAGAGAAGAGAAGAATTAGACCCTCAGCTTAAAGAAAAGATGAATGATTATATAACAGATGAGGTGACGAAGAAATTCTCCGTTATATCCCACCCCGATATTATGCGTCAGGCAGTAATCTCATACAACGAACACATTAAGAAGAATGAAATGAAGGTGGTGGAAGAGAAGGCTATAACCAAGGGGGATAGCATCTTCCAGCGCATCATTGAGCCGTACAAGGGCAATGTGCTCTATGTTGACTTCTGGGATATGTCGTGCGGTCCCTGTCGTGGTTTGATGCTCAATATGCGCGACGAGGTGGAGGCCAACAAGGACAAGCCCGTGAAATACCTTTATATTACGGCTGATACGGAGGAAAAGTGCCGCAGCTTCCTGGAACCCAACAACATCAAAGGTGAGCACATACACATCACTCGCTCGGAATGGGGTTATCTGCAGGAGAAGTTCCAGTTCACAGGCATTCCCTATCACTTTATCCTTGACAAGGAAGGCAAGCGAAGAAATAACAGTACGGTAGAAGAAGTGTTGAAGGAACAATAATGAAAAGAAATCTATTTATAGCGCTGTTTGCCACTGTCGCATTGACAGGATGGACAAAGGACACTGTCAGTAAGAATGTACTGGCGAAGACAAAGAACAGTATCACCTTTGTAGTGGACAAAGGTCTGAAACCGATTGAGGATGAGTTGCTACGCTATAGAATCTGTGAGGGCGAAAAGATAGCGAAATATATGGTGTCAGAGGATGGAATATTATGTGATAGCAGTAACATTCTGGCACTCAGCTTTGCTGACGAGAAGAGTATGCATTACATGGGGAAGGATGCCTTCTACCAAAGTATCAAGTATGCATATGAGAATCACAAAGGGCTGGTATTGTCGCCCGACATGGTATGGCTGACCATCAGTCAGGGCTTTGCCCGATACGTGAATGCGCACCCCGAGGAGTTGCGTCACCAACTGGTGAACCACGAGGGGCAGATGGACCTGGTGGTACAAACGCATCAGAATGTCTTGAAGGGTGATGCTAACTGGGACCAACTTGTAAACGAGTTTGCCGAGGAGATTGCCAAATATACCAAGGAGGATATTGCACAGACCCTTAGGGCCGACTTCACAACCACCACGCTGGCAGAGCGTGTAGCCTCGCAGGTAACGCTGATGGAGAGCGTGAAGATGTACTTCAGGTACATAGTAATGAGAATTTCCTGCGGCATCCCCCATGTCACGCTGACGGGAACGCCCGAGGACTGGCAGAAGGTGCTGGACAAGACTCGCAAACTGAACGTCAGCGGATTGGAGAAATGGACGAAAAGTCTGGAGCCGATACTGAAGGAATTCATCCTTACCGCCAAGGGGCAGCCTAACGCCAAGTTCTGGAAAGGCATTGTGAAGAAGCAGTCCGTTAATAAACTGAAAGGCGGCGGCTGCAGCTTTAAGACACCAACCCAACTGGACGGATGGTTCCTGAAGCTGTTCCCCAACGAGGAGGGCAAGACACTTGACCAAATCTATCACACACAAGATATGCCTGCCGAGTATGTACGCGTGCCACTGAAGTATATCGATATAGACTCAGAAACGGGTGAGAAGAAGGAGGAGGCAGACCTGGAACTCTGGGCAGGATTCGTGGGTGCCATAGAGGATACCCTGAAGAATACCGTAACGCCCAAGATTGGATGGATGGTACGCAGGGCAGAGAGTGATCAGGATGTCTATGACTACCTTTCCAAGGTTAATGAGAAACGTCCGATAACCCTGCGCGTACAGCAAGTGCCCCTGGCGCTTAGCCGGATAAAGCACATAAAGAGCCTGATGCTGGAGTTCACAACAGATGATGTTGAGCTGCCCGAATGGATGGATAATATAACCATAGATAATTTCAGCATCTACGACAATATATCGGACGAAAAGAAGGAGGCCATAAAGAAACGCTTCCCCAATGTTGTATTCACGAAGTGGTAAACTGGGCGTAGATGCCGCATCAGTAATCCCAAAAACTACACACACTAACAACCCAAAAACGACCCAAGATGAAGAGGACTTTTCTTATCGCACTGCTTGCACTCATGATGTTGTGCGGATGCACCTCAGGCATTTCGGATACCTATTGGCGCAACGACAAGACGGGTGAGTGGATGATGGGTATCACAGATGATAACCTGATATACGACAGCAAGATATGGGATATTATCTATAGCTCTGATACAAATGGTGTCTATGTCATCAAGGCGCGATGCGAAAAGGAGACTATCGCCGTCAGCATCAGCAAGGGAAACGGCGACAAGCACCTCATTACGGTAAACGGCATGAAAACGGAATGCAGTCTCATAGATGATAAATATCTGCCCGACTACCCAGAGAAAGATACGACTCCGCTGGCCGACAACAACTACGCCGAGGGCGACAGCGTAACCATTACGGGGTGGATAAGGCCAGAGCCTTCTTTATTAAACTGGCTGAGAGAGAAAAGAAACAATTATGCGGGGGCCAACGGTGAGGTACATGCGCGAATTAAAAGCATTTATAATAAAAAGGAGACTACATACAACACGTCTATTGACTCCTTAGGCCGTTTCACTCTTCGTATTCCGCTGGAGAATACGACATTCTTTTATCTTGGATATGGGTATGGATATGCCAGGATGGTGGCAGAACCCAATGAGACATACTTCCTGATGGTTGACCCGATAATGCGGAAGACACTCTTCATGGGACGGAACGCCCGTCTGCAGAACGAGTTGAATGCACATTTCATACAACCGAAGACCCTCAGCTGGTTGGATGTGGAGGAAAAGATAAAGGAATTGGACAGGCTCCGCGATACTGTGGCGGTACTGAAGGAGGAAAACCTGGGCCTGCTGGACAAGACCATTAAGGAACATCCCAACCTATCGGAGAAGTACAAGACATTCACCCGAAACATGATTCTGGGCGCGATGGCAGATGTGCTGATGATGGGCGAGTTCTTGGGTTCCGAAGTTTCCTTGCCTGATTCTTACCTGAAGGATATAGAAGAACATTATTGGTCTCAGATGGACCAGCTTTGCGTTCTGATGCCGGATGATCATGAGTATTTCCCTTTGTACTATTGGTGGAATCTGAGTAGGATTGCCAGTACAAAGACCGGATACAAGCTGTCGCAGGTGATAGAAGGAGCCGATCACGAGGGTATCATCAGCGACATTACCAGCCGAAAGGGGTACATGGAGTATGAGACGTCCAGAGCCCATGTGCGTAGTTTCAAGGCTACCTTAGAGGAATTGAAGACACGCGGTTGGAGTCAGGCGGCACAGGATATCTATCTGTGTAGGGAACTCTGCAGCATCATCGATGGCAACTGCGGCCCGCTGGACAAATACATTATGGACTATGCCGATTCTACCATCCAGCTGCCGGCAGCCAGAAACAAAGTGCATGCTGTGAGCGAGAAATACCAGAACCTGGGCAAGGAGCAGAAGGTGAATGCCAATATGAGTAAGGGTGAGAAGATACTGCGTAAGCTCTGCGAGCCATACAAGGGAAGGCCCATCCTTATGGACATCTGGGGCACCTGGTGCGGTCCCTGCAGGGCAGACCTCTCGCACAGCCAGGAGGAATACGAGAACCTGAAGGACTACGACCTCGTATATTTATACCTGGCATGGAACTCCAAGGAGGAGGAATGCCAGAAGGTTATCGAGCAATACAACGTCAAGGGCCCTAACGTCGTACACCACATCCTGACAGCCGAAGAGCAGAATGCCCTGGAGAGTTATCTGGGCATTCATTCATGGCCCTTCTATCGCATCATAGACCGCAACGGCAACGTCATCGATGTGGATATCCATCCAGAGTCAATAGAAAGAATAAAAAAGATTTTGGATAAATTAGATAACGGTTAAAGGTCGTTGAGAATTGAGAATTGAAAATTGAAAGTTGAAAATTTTTAATGTCACGCAGAAGGCTGCGATTAAGCGAGAGCAATGATAAGCTTGCTTAAGCATTGCCGAGTGTGAGCAGGCTCGAACGAAGTTCAAATCGCAGAAATCGCAGAAATCGTTTTTCAAAGAAAACCCTGAAAACCCCTCGCTGAGAAAGATACTCTTTCAGAGTATTTAATGTTATTAGTTTTAATTCTGCTTGTATGCAAGCATCCAGACAGCCTTAATACTAATATCATTAACCCCTTCGGGGCTGCCTTTCTCATCGAGGAAAAACCCCGCCCTTCGGGCTAAAAAACCACAGTCTTCGACTGTCGACACTATTATTCAGGACAATAATAAAGATAAACGCAGATGCGTAACCAAAAGATGTCAGATGTATGATGTCAGATGTATGATGTAAGATGTATGATGGAAGATGTATGATGGAAGAAGGAAGATGTAAGATGTATGATGTAAGAAGGAAGACCCTGAAGGGGTCAAATAACATAGGGTAGGGCCTTGCCCCTACTTACGGATCAGGTCCCCCCGATCCACCGCCCCTGTAAGGGGCGCATAACATTATTAGCCCCCTACAGGGGCAATGGGGGGGGGATGGAATCCCCATTGGTAGGGTCAAGACCCTACCCTAATATATTTGACCCCTTCAGGGTCTATAAAGTTGAGAGTAAATAAAGGCCATTGGCCGTTGGCTTTCATCTAATGTCTGAGAATCTTTCGAAGCTTGCGCAGGTAGGCATCGGCATACTGGCGCATGCCAAGATCGTTGGGGTGGAGACCCTCGACCATTGAGTCCTGGGTGAAGCCCAGCTCGTCGTGACTCAGGTAATAGAGGTTCTTAACGCCTTGTGCACGCAGTGCTTTATAGGCACGCTGCTGTTCGCTGTTGGCACCAGTGTACCAGTCTATATTCTGCTGCGAACTGACACCGTTGGCATAGTCGTGCTCCACGAATAGGATAGGGGCCTGGCTCTTCTGGCGCAGGATGCTGACGCCCTCCAGCAGACGGTCGTAGATAAGTTCTGTGCGCTCTGTTGCCATGTTGGGCATACAGTCTATGATGAAGAGGCGGGCATCTATCTCGGAAAGGAATTCGAATGTCTCTTTCTCTAACTGTCCGTTGCCCGAGAAGCCTAGATTGATGACGGGATAGCCTGATTCGCGATGAACGATATTGGTCCATGCCATACCCGTACGCGAGGCGCAGGCTCCCTGGGCAATGGAGGTGCCATAGACCACGATGGGCTTCTCGGCCGAGGCGGGTATGAAGCGCAGTTCGCGATCCTCGGGCACACCTATCTCCATCCATGATACTTCGTTATAGAGCGGCAGGAAGAGCTCGAAGTCGTAGCCCTGTTCCTCGCCTGTAAAGTAGGTCAGGTCCTTGAACTCGTAGTTGATGGTGTCCCTATAAGAGAGGTTGAACTTGCTGGCGCACCAGCGCAACTGACCGTTGGGATCTGTGGCATAGAGGTCGACGCCCGAGACACCTGTATTGGGCATGTGGAACATGTTCAGTCCCCCGGTTACCTTATAGCGTACCTTGATGCTGGGGGCATTGGTATGGAAGCAGACGGACAGGCCGGCCGACTGCTTGGATAGCCTCCATACGGCATTGCGTACCTTGCCCTCGGCTCTGGGAGTCATACGGTGGTAATTGTCCTTGAGCTCGCTGTTCCACCAGCGTCCGTGAATCGTATTCTCGCCCTGTTCCAGCGGATTCATCCATCGTGTCTGTGCCGTTGCTGTCAGCACACTCAGGGCCATACATGCGCCTAATAGCAGGCGGAGGAATTGTTCCTTGTTTCTCATTATATTCAATTTTACGCCGTAAAATTATGTATTTTTTATAGATTCCTGCAAATGGCAGTCGGATTTTTGTCTGAGTGGAGAAAAAAAACGTACGTGTGGCACTCCCCGTGCTGATGTAACTAATTTTACTTCTTTTCCTTGGCCTTCCGTCAATTTAGTTGAAAAGTGGTTGATTAACAAAAACCGCAAAAACCCTTCTGCTTAGGTTGAGACTTCGTCTCTGATGTTATGACTGCGTTCTTTTCCTTGTGTGCAAGCACCCAGATAAAAGCCCCCAGCCACATCATCAATCTCTTGTGAGATTTCAACCCAACCAGAAGAAAAACATTGCCCTTCGGGCTAAAAAACCTTTCATTTAACTTTTAAGTTCGATGGTCAGAAGTTGTTTTTCAACGATATTGAAGAAGAACCAACTAATTTTACTTCTTTTCCTTGGCCTTACGGGCAAACTCGAAGAGGGAAAGGGGAAGGTGGCAGTAGCCATCGGGATTCTTGTCGAGGTAATCCTGATGATACTCCTCAGCTGTATAGAAATGCTGTAGCGGTTGTTTCTCTACAACTATAGGCTGGTCATACTGCTGCTGTTCCTCGGCATATACCTTATCTATTATAGGCAGGTCTTCGGCATCTGTATAATAGATACCTGTGCGATAGCGTGTGCCTTCGTCGTGTCCCTGCTTGTTCAGGCTTGTGGGGTCTATGGCCTTGAAGAACATACGTATCAGGAACTCCAGGCTAACCTTATCGGCATCGAACCTTACATGCACTGTTTCGGCATGGCCTGTCTCGTCGGTGTATACTTCCTTATAGGTGGGGTTCTCTGTATGTCCGTTGGCGAAGCCCACTTCTGTCTCCACAACACCCTCTATCTGTTTAAAATAGTGTTCCGTTCCCCAGAAACAGCCTCCTGCCAAGTAAATGTCCTTTGTGTTCATAATGATTTGTTTACAGTTCTATTTATTGGGATTCTTTTCGTATAGCTTTATCCAATGGATAGCGGCCTCTTGGTCTTTTCCTACGCCTTGACCCTCAAAATACATATTAGCAACCTTTGCCTGTCCTTCTGCAGAGCCATGCTTGGCCGCTTCCATGAACCACTTAAAAGCCATCTCCGCATTGGCCTCAACACCGTAGCCAGATTCGTAGGCCTCAGCTACACAAATCTGAGAATCTATTACGCCCTGCTCTGCAGCCTTCATATGCCATTTGAATGCCTCTATAGGATTCTTCTCCACAACCTCGCCGTTGTTGTACATAACTGCAAGGTTGTATTGTGCCTCGGCATGTCCCTGTTCAGCAGCCTTATGCCACCACCTCATAGCTTCTGCATAATCAACCTCAACGCCACAGCCTTGGCAATACATCTGCCCTAAAGCATCCTGAGCGTCAGCATCTCCGTTTAATGCAGCCTTCCTATACCACTTGAGTGATTCATTATAATCCTGATTAACACCTACTCCGCCAGAAGCATAGATGTTACCAATAAGATATTGTGCATGAGCTTGCTCCTGCTCGGCAGCTTTCTTTAACCATACAATAGCCTTGGTATCATCGCGTGTGACACCATAGCCGTTATTATATGAAAGACCTACCATCATCTGAGCATCAACGTCTCCCTGTTCGGCAGCTTTCATCGACCATTTGAACGCCTTCTTGTAACTCTGCTTTATACCGATGCCTCCGCCATACATCATTCCAACACGACGTTGGCCGACAGCAGATCCAGCCTTGGCAGCCTTCATGTACCAATCGAAGGCCACCGTATAATATTCGTTCCTATGGTACTGGTCACCATTTTGTATCCACTCTTCTACCTGCGCTTGCGATGGCTTATTGCAGGCAAATAAGCCTAAAACACTACTAAACATCAGTATAATAAATTTCTTCATTGTCATGTTTTGAACCTAAAACCGTTGGCTCATAAATTTCTCTGCAAAATTAATGCATTTTCCCGTTTTTACAATTATTTCTAACAGGAAAGTATGATTATCCCAATCTAATATTATATTTTTGTACTGAGAAACCATACAATATGAAGAAGTATCGCACATCAATTATACTGTTTCTGACGTTCGAGACTATTGCCATTTGGTTGTGGCAGGCAACAGGTAATCTTTTCTTTCTGCTTAACTTCTCTTATATCGGCACATCCATTGGCGTCGGGTTAGCCTTGATGGCTGCAGGATGGAAGTACGGGCGAGAACTGGTTCAGTTCCTGGTAGGCTCCTACATGCTGGTGTTCCTGGGTCTGATATGCCACGAGAATATGCAGATAGAGGGCTTCTGGCTCTATCTGGCAGCAGGTATCTGGAGCGGCGCCACACTTCACTACCTCATAGCCAAGATCTTTGGCCCGCTGCTCTTTGGCCGTGGCTGGTGCGGCTATGCCTGCTGGACAGCCATGATACTGGACCTTCTGCCCTATAAGCGTAGTTCTGGAAGGCGCAAGTTGGGGTTTATCCGCTACATCATGTTTGTACTGTCTATCGTCACGGTAGGATTGCTCATCTATCTCGATAAGACGGATGCCAATACGATATTCATCCTCTTCTTGGCAGGCAACATATTCTATTATGTAGTGGGGATAACACTGGCCATCCTGTTCAAGGACAATCGTGCATTCTGCAAGTACATCTGCCCCATAACAGTCCTGCTGAAGCCTATGAGTTACTTCTCGCTGCTTCGCATCAAGTGCGACGAGAGCAAGTGCATCCAGTGTGGCAAGTGCCTGAAGGAATGCCCCATGGACGTAGAGGTGTGCAACAATTCCCGCAGTCGCAAGAATGCCACGGAGTGCATCACCTGTCTGCGTTGCACCAAGGTCTGCCCCAAGAAAGCGCTAAAGTATTAAATGCATTAGATACATACACACTAACCAACTATTATCTGCCTTAAGGAATCAACTTCTTTCCGTTCCGGATATAAGGCTGGCCCTTGATGGGGGCGGACAGACGCTTGCCGTCTAAGCTATATATGTCGGCTGTCGTATCAGCCATAATACTGTTCAGGGCATCTGTCTCGTCCTTGCCGGCAATGCGTATGTTCACCTCGTTGGGTGCTGTGGCACTGCCAAGGAGGATGCAGGCGCGGAAGGCATCCAGCTGCTGGCTGAGCGGCACAAGGGTGTTGCCATTGGGGATGTAGCCTGTGCCCATGTATTCGCCAGTTGTGCGGAATGTGCCCTGCATGTTATCCTCGGCCACTGTCTGTGGCTGGGCAACGGCCTGCTGATTACGGATACTTGCTTGCCATTCGGTGTCTGCCTCGCAGTATATCAGACATGCCTTACCAGCGGATGTACTACCTGTGGGATAGATAACAACCTCGTTCTTGTCGGCATCATAATGACTGACGCCATACATGCGGCATCCCTGTGGCAGGTCTTCCTGACTGATGCCGAAGGGTAGGCAGATGGCGTTATAGCCTGCCTGAAGCGTACGGCTATAGCTTCCCTTTGATACAGCAAAGGAGGCGGGAGCCGTAAAGTCCACGGCATCGGACAGCCTGAGACGGAAGCAACGGTACTGTCCATCTGCTGCATTGTCCTGGACGAGCGTATTATATGTCAACCATCCCCATTCCGTATATAGGGGATGCAAGATGCCGATGGTGTTGGGCTGTTGTTTGAGCAACGCTTCCCATTCCTCCTGACTCTTAACCCCTTGTGTCTCTCCTGCGAGGGTGTTATATGTTATCATAGGTTCGGGGGTGAAGAACTCCACCTTCCATCCCTTGGGTAATCTCCATTGGTAGGATGCTTCGTCGGCTCCTACAGGAATGCGCAGGGTTCCGTTCTCGGGCATTGCACCGAAGACATTATTGTCATATACTTCGGGTGCTGTCATGGCATAGCATGTAATGGTCTCCAGCCCAGCAAATGCGAAACAATATTCGTCTATTTCCATGAGGGAGGAGGGGAGAACTATTTCCTTCAAATCGCTGTAGCCATAGAAACCTGCATAAGGCAGGCTGGTTACGCCTTCTCCGACAATCAGTTTATGCACTTGGCTGATACTCTGGTAATATGGTGATAAGTTATATGAATAGGCGTCACCCATAACTCCCCATCCCGAGATGGTAAGTACATTATCGTTCAGTGCCCATTTTATGCTAAGGTCGGGGATATCATCAGGATCCGAATAAGTGAACATCTTCCATCCCGATGGCATAATCTGCTTCCAGCTTTCGTAGTCAGACCCTTCCGGAACGAATATTACGCCAGCATCCGAGAAATAGTCATCGGGGTTCTCCATAACATATTGGGTTAGAGTGGGGGCTTTCATGGCCTTGCATATGATGGGCTTATCCATCTCGAATATCGTGGAATAATTAATCCTCTGCGTGGTGGCTGCAACAGTGATACAGTCCAGCCCCTCTGGGATGTAGAGCATCACACTGCCATCCTTGTTATATAGGATATTATCTATCGCACTTAACCAAGGGTTCTCTGCATCTACGGTAAGTTCCCTTAGATAGGGCATCCTATCGTAGAACGCCACCATGGCTTTGGGCAGATGAATGGATTCAAGAGGTGCCCAGTAGAAGGCATCGGATGTCTCAATAAGTGTAGACGGAAGGGTTATGGAAGTGAACTGAGGATTTAGGAATGCATACCTGCCTATGTATTTCAATCCCTCAGGCAGGACAATCTCCTGCAGGTTAGAGAATCTGTTTTCATTCTCGTAGACATAACCGAATCCATTGACAATTCCTGTGATTCCTTCCTCAAAGACAATCTTGCGTACAGACTGGCACATCCCTGCCCAGGGGGCGGTGGATATCTTGTACTCTAATGGCATCGATCCCGTACCGCTAATGGTAAGGACACCGTCCTCGCTGAGATTGTAGCTGAAGGTGCTTTCTTCGTTACGGTCAGGCTCCAGTTCATTAATCATCCACTGCTCGTCATTGTAACCGTTCAGATTGGTAATCGTGAACCATCCGTCATCTTTACCTCCCCATCCCCAGTTTACATGATAATAGTCTTCTGTGTCATATCCGTCTAATATAAATTCATGAGCGCTGGTATAGCTCTGACCACAGTACAGAATCGGACGTCCGGCATCAAGGTCACGGCGGATAAGTTCGTGCCACACCTCCTCTGAATAATCGCCACTATACCTGTCTATAGCTCCTGTGCTATAATGGAAGTACATTGCCATTTCTTCGCCCGAAACACTTGAACCACTTCCCTCTGGCGTATAATTCATCTGCACGGCATAGCCGCAGTCGCGCATGAGTGTGGCAACGGCATCTGAATAGACCTTTCTATATACGCCTTTATAGCTGTCGAGCATATTCTCCCAGTCATATACGCTTTTAGTAAAGTCGCGGCTCAGGGTCTGCTTACAGCCTTCGTCGTAGTACTCTATGCTGTTGTAGCCGTGTTCGGGCCATTCCCAATATTTCATCACCTGGGCCATGGCCGTTGCCACGCAGCCCGTCATGCATGTCTCCATACCTACCGTGGGGCAGAGATTGTTATAGGGCGATCCCTGATTCCATGTGGTTTTGATAAGCTTGTTCACGATGACTCTCCTTGTCCCTGCGGTCTTTGGCTGTATGTTTATCTGGCCCTTGTGAACAGCATCCATCAGCACGCCTATCTGGCTTAACCAGTCCTGCAGACCTATGGGCAGATTATCAGCATCAAAGCTTCCTTGGTCCGTATATCCCAATACGGTGCGGCCAATGGCGTCATCGTCGGCAACGAAGACACAACCACCTTCTGGTCTGTCGAAGATGTAATAACCATCCTGATGTCCTTCCGTCCGCAGGACAAGCTGTCGTGCCTTGGCACGGATATTGGCCCGATGGGTTGTAGGGCTGAAGAATGCGGCTGCTGCCATACGTGCCTGCTCCTCATTCAGGGATTCGGCGAATGATGCCATCTGGCTGGCAATTATTGCCACAAGCAGTAGTAGAAGTTTTTTTGTTGTCATAAGCGGTTAGCGGTTAGCGGTTAGAGGTTAGCGGTTAGCGTTGACGTTATTGTTATCGGTTAGCGGTTAGCGGTTAGAGGTTAAAGACTTTAGACGCTAGACTTTAGACATTAGCTCCCTCTCCTCGGAGAGGGTTGGGGTGAGGCTTCTAAACTGTAAACCGTAAACAGTAAACGGTAAACCAATGATCAATACCCAGCCCAGAGCTGACGGGTGAACTTGCGGTACAGCTCGTCCCATCGTGTGACGGTGGCACCGAAGAAGTCGCTGGTATAGCCGTCCAGGAAGGTCTGCTTCTCCTCCTCGTCAGATAAGGCCTGCCATGTCTGTTCCACGAAGGGCAGTTCGCGCTTTCCCTTATCCAGGAAGTATTGCTGACCTGATTCTATGTCACCCCGGCAGTTGGCCCATCTTACGGTAGCAAGACGGTTAGCCTGACGGTAATGCCACAGGGCGGCATCATCGCGCAGACGGTGCTGGCCGCAGATATTCAGCATCATGGGAAGGGCGGTGTTACCCGAGAAGACAGGGAAACGGGGTGACTCCCCGGGGTTGTCCAGACAGATCCATGCTACGCCCCCCACCTCGTTGGGCAACCAGGAGCGCAACTGTATAATGGTGCTGTAGGCGCACCAACTGACGCTGACCGTACGGATGTTCTGCATCGTAGAGTCGTTCAGCAACTTGCCGTATAGGTTTATCTCGTCGGGTCGCATCCACGGATTGGTAATCATAGCCTTTCCTTTTACCTCCGACTTAGATGCCAGGCTGTCTACCTTGCAGGAGAGGCTCTGGTCTGTATCCTCGTAGTATGAGGCCAGCAGCTTGGCTACGCGCTCTACGCTGACCAACGAGTCGGGCCTAACGCTAACGGGCAGTTCCTCCATATCGGCCGTGAAGCCTCTGGATGGAGCCAGTTGCTGCATGATGTACAGTTCGCGTACCGAATAGTTCTTGGGTTCGTCGAAGTAATTGCCGCCGCTGTATGCTTTCCAGAAAGAGAAATCCTCCTTACCGTCCCACAGCTTCATCTTGCGGGCTACCTCGAATACATTATCAGAGGCCATGAAATGGTCAGGGTCTGAGAGGTCTATGCGACCGATACGGCTTATGTTGGCACTGACGGCAATCTCGTCATCGGGAATGCGCTGTGCTGCCCATACGCCGCCTATCTTCTTGGGACCTTCGCCCTGAACCTCGAAGATCCATACCTCGTTGGGGTCGGCGATGGTCAGACATTCGCCCGAGTCGCCGTAACCGTATTTCTTTATCAGTTCGCCCATCAGGCGTATAGCCTCGCGGGCAGTCTTGCAACGCTCCAGTGCCACGCGTGCCAGTTCCTCTATCATAAACATGCCCGCCTTGTTCTCCATCGTGTCACGACCGCCATAGGTCGTTTCACCGATACCCAACTGATGCTCGTTCAGGCAGGGGTAGGCTGTATTCAGGTAGCGATAGGTATGCTTGGCCTGCGGAATCTGTCCTTTCTCCTTCACGCCCGTGCGGTCGCCGGCATGTTCGGTGTGCATAGTCCCCTCATAGACGCTCATGATGGTATCGCGCGGATAGTCTTGCTCGGGAACTATATTCATCCAGGTACGGTACCACGAGTCGCAGGTATGACTGGTGATGACGCTGCCGTCTGCCGACGCTTTCTTGCCCACCATAATGCTGGTGCAGGCATCCTTGTCATAACCCTCTGCACGACCGCCGATGACAACTGTCAGCAGCAATAGCGATAATATACTGATTCCTTTCATTTTGTTACTGATTTTCTTTCTAACCTGTTAAATTGGCGATAAAGATATGAAAATAATTCATAAACCTATGTAAGTAGGGAATGATTTTGTTGAAATAAATGAGGTAAATTGTTTAATTTTTGCAAGAAACTTCTTATCTTTGCAAAAATTTTAACCATTTAACTACTACTTGACAACAAATAATCAATATAGTATGACACTTAGAATTTCTCTTAGTGCTGCCCTTTTGGCAGCTACCATGGGTCTTTATGCCCAGACACCTATGAAGGCTCCTGCCGGAGGCAAAGCCATTAGTGACGAACTGATTGGAATATTCTTCGAGGACATCAGCAGTGCTGCCGACGGCGGTCTGTATGCCGAACTTGTCCAGAACGGTTCTTTCGAGTATAATCCCACAGAGCGCGACGGATGGGGCGCAGGTACTGCCTGGCGTCTGCAACGTCCCGGCCATTCGTTGGGAAGGATGGAACCTCGCATGGATAAGACCCTCAACGAGAACAACCCCACCTATATGCGCATCCATATCGAGCGTGTAGGCCGTTATTACGACTTTGACGGCTGGACGGGTATCGGTCTGCAGAACGACGGTTTCGATGGCTTCTCCGTTAAGGCAGGTGCCCGTTACGACTTCTCGGCCTTCCTGCGTAATGTGCAGGGCGATGCCAAGAAAGTGCGCGTGGTGCTGGCAGAGCCGCAAGGGTGGGGTAAGAACCCCAAGTTGCTGGCCGAGGCTTACATGATGGTTGATAATGCCAACTGGAAACAGTTCTCAGCAGTGCTGACGCCCGATGCCGACTGCAAGAATGCCGTTCTGCAGATTCTGGTAGAGACAACAGGTGCCGTGGATATAGACGATATCTCCCTGATGCCCGAGGACACCTACAAGGGACACGGACTTCGCAAAGATCTGGCTCAGGCACTGGCCGATCTGCAACCCAAGTTCATGCGCTTCCCCGGCGGATGCGTAGTACATGGCGGTGGCGACGGCTTCTGGAATACCTATCGCTGGAAGACAACTATCGGACCTAAGCACGAGCGCCGTAGCCTTAAGAATTGCTGGGGCTACCACCAGAGTATGGGACTGGGATACTATGAATACTTCCAGTTCTGCGAAGACTTGGGTATGCAGCCATTGCCTATTCTGCCCTGTGGTGTCAGCTGTCAGGGTGCCAACGGAGGCTGGGGCATGAAGAATCAGGCCCAGGATGTGGTAGAAATGAGCGAGATGGATGAATGGGCCGACGAGGCGCTCGACCTGATAGAGTGGGCCAACGGTGATGCTGCTACCAGCAAGTGGGCTAAGATGCGTGCCGATGCCGGACACCCCGCACCCTTCAACCTGAAATATCTGGGTCTGGGTAACGAGGAGAGAATATCACCCGAGTTCTGTGAACGCTTTACCTATATATATAATAAGGTGAAGGCTAAGCATCCCGAAATCGTGATTGTGGGTACAGCCGGTCCTGGCTCTCATCCCGGCAATCCCGACCTTGAGAACGGTTGGAAGCTGGCCAACGAACTGGGTATGCCCATCATTGATGAGCATTATTACGAGCCTAACACTTACTTCCTGAATAAGCGTCAGTATGACAATTATCCACGTAACCGCAAGACTAAGGTTTATCTGGGCGAATATGCTTCGAAGGACAAGAAGCTCATCGATGCACTGGCCGAGGGCCTGTATCTGCTTCATGTGGAGCGCAACGGTGATGTGGTTTGTATGACCAGCTATGCTCCTCTCTTTGCCCGCAAGAATGCCACCAACTGGAACCCCGACCTGATCTACTTCGACAACGAACGTCCCTTCCTCACCTGCAGCTACTATGTTCAGCAGCTATTCGGCCAAAGTGCCGGTCAGTACTTCTATGGCAACTGCGTACGTTTCGAGGGGGATGCTGCCAAGGTTGTACAACCTCAGGAGAATGTGCATTATGGCCAGAGCGTTGTTCTCAACGTCAAGACCCGCCAGCTGTTTGTGAAGCTGGTAAATGCATCGGCCGATGCCAAGAAGGCTAACATTGACCTTTCCCGATTCAAGGGTATGAAGCCTACGGCTGTAAAGACTGTTCTTGCTGGTAATCCTGACGACGAGAACAACTTCGACCAGCAGCCTATTGCACCTAAGAAAGAGACTATTAAGGCTGAGAAGAAGTTCACCGTCGCCCTTCAGCCCTATTCGATGGTAATGATTAGCTACGATTTATAAAGTTTAGAGTTTAGAGTTTAGAGTTTAGAGACAGTTTCGCTTCGCGATAGTTGAAAGTTGAAAATTGGTTTACGGTTTACAGTTTACAGTTTACAGTTTACGGTTTATAACGCTAACCGATAACCGATTATTAGACTTTAGACTTTAGACGCTAGACTTTAGTTAACGCTAACCGCTAACCGCTAACCGCTAACCTCT
>JAEEGJ010012863.1_pt1 | contig 20538 bp, 14 predicted proteins | sample 8958761 | NCBI WGS metagenome assembly JAEEGJ01 (sample SAMN16246546, study PRJNA631951) | gut metagenome | biome: gut microbiome; feature: rumen; material: RS-attached | host: Bos | place: Iran: Karaj | collected 2018-10
GATGGAAATAGCCTTTTTGTTCTCATCAAATTCAACTACGCCGTATTCTCTCGGGTCTCTTACATAGTAACCGAAAATCGTGGCACCCGGCTCACTTTCCGTTCTTTTGGCAGCTTCGTCAAGAACTTTTGAGAAGCTCTGGCCGTAGAAGATATTGTCACCGAGTACCAGTGCACAGGCGTCATTACCGATAAAGGAATCGCCTATGATGAATGCATCCGCAAGACCCCTCGGATACTCCTGAATTGCATAGGAAAAATTCATTCCGAGCTGGCTTCCGTCTCCGAAAAGTTCTTTAAACACCGGAAGGTCTCTGGGTGTGGAAATAATAAGCACATCCCTGATGCCCGCAAGCATGAGTGTTGAAAGCGGGTAATAAATCATGGGCTTGTCATACACAGGCATAATCTGCTTGGATATGGCTTTCGTAAGCGGGTAAAGTCTTGTGCCGGAACCGCCGGCCAAAATGATGCCTTTCATCAATCGGTATCCCCCTATTTGTTTTTGTACATTTCGGCGTAGTAATTAACGTAATCGCCGCTGGTAACGTTCTTCATCCAGTCCTCGTGCTCAAAGTACCACTTAATGGTAAGCTTGATGCCTTCTTTGAACATGGTCTCGGGCTCCCAGCCGATTTCGGACTTAATCTTGTCGGGCGCAATTGCGTAACGACGGTCATGGCCCTTTCTGTCCTCAACATAGGTAATAAGATCCTTGTTGATATGAGCCTTTCTGGGATCTCCGTCAGGGAGCATTTCCTGAAGGGTATCAAGAATAATGTTGATAATCTCGATGTTCTGCTTCTCATTGTGACCGCCCACATTGTAGGTTTCAAAAAGTCTGCCTTTATTGATAACCATATCAATTGCCTTGGCATGATCCATAACATAGAGCCAGTCTCTTACGTTCTTACCGTCTCCGTAAACAGGAAGCTTCTTGCCGTTCAAAGCATTATTGATGATAAGGGGAATAAGCTTCTCAGGAAACTGGTAAGGGCCGTAGTTATTGGAACAGTTGGTAATATTGGCAGGGAACTTGTATGTATCCATATAAGACTTTACAAGCATGTCCGAGCTTGCCTTGCTGGCGGAATAAGGGCTGTGAGGAGCGTAAGGCGTGGTCTCGTAGAAATAACCGCCGTCCTCTTCGAGAGAACCGTATACTTCATCAGTGGAAACATGAAGGAATCTCTTGCCTTCTTTGAAGGTTCCGTCGGAAAGTTCCCAGGAAGCCTTTGCATTGTTAAGCATTACAAGTGTTCCGAGAACGTTGGTCTTAACAAACACCTCCGGATTTCTGATGCTTCTGTCCACGTGGCTTTCCGCAGCGAAGTGAACCACCACATCAATATCATTCTTTCTGAAAATCTCCTCGATAGCTGCGCTGTCACAGATATCAGCTCTGACAAAAGAATAATTGTCAAGGTCTTCAACGTCCCTTAAGTTTTCAAGGTTGCCGGCATAAGTAAGCTTATCCACGTTGATAATTCTGATTTCTTTGCCATACTTGTTAAGCATGTAGTGGATAAAATTGGAACCGATAAAACCGGCGCCGCCTGTAACAAGGTAAGTTCTCATTATTAATCTCCAATCGTTTTCTTTCTATTGTGCACCGTAAATATTTAATACGGCAAAAGAATGCTTTTATTTTTTTATTAATTTAGTATCCGAGGTAGTTCAAATCAAGGTCAACGTTACCGCTAATTCCCTTGATGGAACCCTGGCTTGAATACTGCCACAAATCATAACGTGTAGCGGTGTAGGAAGGTGCCGAAGCGTACTGTGCCAGCCAGATGGTATAGCCCGTAAGCTCTGAAGTGTTGAGCTTGTTGGTAAGCCAGTTCTTGTTGGCATAAATACCTGCCTTGTAGCCGCTGTTACTGATGGTCTTGCAGAAGGCTTTGACAATGGCCGTTCTGCTTTCTTTGGACAGTCCGTTGGCACGGGCATTGCCGGAGCCGCTTTCCACGTCTATAAAGATAGGATAAGTAAGCTTGTATCCCTCTACCATTGACAGACACATGGAAGCTTCTTCAACCGCTTCAGCCTCGGATATTGCCTGGGTAAAGAAGTATACGCCTATTCTGATGCCTGCTGCCGTAGCGTTCTTGGCATTGGTGGCAAATTTATTGTCCTCGATAAGACCGCCCTGAGTGGTGCCTCTGTAACCGCAGCGGATAATCGCATAGGATACGCCGGACTTGGCCACCTGATTCCAGTCGATGGTGCCGTTCCAGGTGGATACGTCGATACCGAAGAGTCCGGTGCCGCCCTTCAATACGCCGTTTGAGTCAAAAGAATATTTGGCGCCGAGAATAACCTGGTCGCCTGTAACCTTATTGCCGTTGGCGTCAAAATAATATGTCTTGCCGTCGATGGTCCACCATCCGGTGTAAATGTATGTAACATCCACGGGAGTGAACAAATCGGTGCCCGAATAGTAATCAGCATAGGTTGCTTCCACATACTTCTTGGAAGACTTGTCGTAGACGTAAACCTGCTTGCCGTTATTGTCAACAAGCTTGGTAGTCTTGTCGGTCTTGGGGTTAGCAAGAACTACGATTGTAATGGTCTGCTTAATGTTCTTGTCGTCTTCGCTGATACAGGTAAGAGTTACCGTTCCGGGCTTAAGACCTGTTACAACGCAGTTAGCCTTTCTTTCGGCATCACCATCTTTGCCGGCGATGGAGTTTTCAAGCTTAACCTTGTCTTTGTTGGCATCTTCAACAGCCCATGTAACCTTGCCTGTCTTGCCGCCCTTAATGGTAGCAGTTACGGTGAACTTGTCACCGTCAACGAAGATGGCTTTCTTGGCCGTTCTGTCGAGGGTGACGGTTACACCTGCGCCGACTGTAATGGGCTGCCATGCGCCTGTGGCTTTCTTGCCGTCCTTAAATTCAACAGAGCATCTGATATTTGCAGTACCAACTTTGAGAGCGGTTACTTTAACCGTTTCTTTGTCGGTATCTTCAAGTTTAACTATCTCTTTATCTTCAGTCTTAACTTCCCAGGTATACTTGCTTACATCCGACTTGGGAGTTTTGGTTACGGTAACCTTGATGGTACCTGTTCTTTCGGATTCTTTACCGAGAACAAGAGCTGTGGTGCTGGCAGTGTAAGCGATAGCGATTTCTTCTTTGGTCATCGTCTCGCCGCACTTGTCGCACTTTCCATCATTATTGGAATCTGTACACGCCTCTGTTCCGTAATCATATCCGCATACGGAACAGCTAACCTTGTGCATGTTGAAAGAAGATGTATCTTTTACATACTTAAGCGTACAATCCGCTTCATCCTTCTTAAGTGAAGAATTAACGGTATTCTTGTGATAGTGCTTTTTGGCAGATGCGTCGGTAGTCCACGCCGTCTCATAAGGATATTCGTATTTGCAGAGATCGCAGATGCCGTTATTATCCGAATCTACGCACGCTTCATTGACCACATCCGAATGAATCGTGCATCCGCTTACTTTACAGCTCTTATTGTGGGTTCCGTTGTTATTGGATGTATATGCCCAATCCGCTTCGTGAGAAGGATTGGGAGGGTTGGGAGTCTCTCCCGAAACATCTCCGCCTTCACCGGGGTCGTTCTGTGACAGCCTCATAAACCTTCCAATCGACGCCTCGTTCTTCTCAGTAAGAATCTTCATGGGATCCTTGATGGTGTCCTTGGAAATGGCCTTAAAGCCCTCGGAACTGGGTACCTTGGCACTTACCACATAAGCTACGGTATCCTTAAGGACTGATTCAACTTCAGTGTCGTTGTTGGCACCGTCTTCGGCAGCGTCAACCTGATTGGACTTCTTTATTTCGTTCTTGACATCAACCTTCTGATAGTCGAGCTGAGTCTTGACTGTAATGGACTGAATGCTGGCGGAAGAAAAATCATACATGGAATCATATCCGTTTAAGGGAACGATCTTAACTTTGTAGATACCGCCCGCGATATCGGACTTGTAGATAATACCGTCTTTGTTGTCATCCTCCCACTTCTCGGTTTTGCCGTCGGGAGAAGTTACTTCCACTACAAAAGGAACATTGCCGATCAGCTTGCCCTTTGAGTTAACCATCTTAATCTTTAAGTCCTTAACTATGGAAGTAAGGGTAACGCTGACGGTAGAAACACCGCCCTCCTGATCCGCTTCTTCATAGTCGTAACTCTTCTGCGCTTCATTGAGAGCATCGATACGAAGTCCCTCGGCAGCCGTGATGGCCGCAATATTGTCTTCGCCGATAACACCTATCGAAGCAATCTCCGTACCTATATCAGAAAAGTCGGTGTTCTTAACTTTGGGCGCTTTCTTGGTAAAATAAAAAATACCGAGAAAAGCAACCGCAAGGACGATTATAAGTGCTCCGAACAAAAGAATGAGCTTGTTGCCGAGTCCGCCTTCCGGCTCGTCGTCATCAAGTTCTTCTTTTTCATCAAAATCAATAAAACCGGTGTCGTAGGAAGGCTCTTCAAGCTCGTATTCTTCTTCCATCTCCACCTCACCGACATCTTCCGAAAGAGCAGCTTCCAGGTCGTATTTGTTGTACAGTATGGTGTCGCCGCCTTCTGAGGGAGCATCTTCGTATACCACAGGCTCTTCCGTCTCAAGGTCATCATCGAGAAAGACTTCGTTGCCGTCTTCATCTACCAGTATATAGACCTCGTCATCGGTGTAATTGTTGTCATTACCCATAACAGTTCTCCTCTATGTCCGAATCTATTGCGATTACTGAACCGCGTCGCCATTTAAGGCGAAAATGCATACTTTCTTTAAGATACCATAATCTATTAGATTATAGCATTATCTATCGTCATTTACAAATTTAATACCTTTGTTTTTTTTGAATAATTTCTTAATATCATCCGTTTTAAGTGGATTTATTCTTTTTACGATAGTACAATAGCATCATTCCCCGAAAGGAGCATATTTAATGGAAGATAATAAGAAAAAAAGAATAAGCATAGTAGCGATTCTCGGCATAGTTATTCTGGCCATAATCGCCTTTTGCATATACAGGCTCGTGAACTGGAGTGCAAGGTCCATAGACTTTAACACCGACGATATAGAAGAAGGCGAGTTCGACCTGGAATATCTTGACATGTATGTCTACCCCAGTGAAGAGGAATTTCCCAATCACATTGTGGACGACACGGAAGATATCCTCATATTGGGTAACGTTTACGCCAATAACTACGGCAAGAAAAAGTCCATTGTCAATATATTAAAGAAAAAGCTGGATGCCAACATCATCGACCTTTCCATAGACAAAAGCATGATAAGCTGCGATGGTCCCAACATCGGTAACGGTCGCGAGAGCGGTTCTTTTTACCATCTCGTAAGAGAGCTTGGCATGCAGGATCCCGACGCCCTGTACAGAACCTACTGGTCTGAATTGTTTGATTCCGAAGACCGCTACTACAGTTTCCTTGAGACCTTTAAAACCGTTGATTTGAATAAAATCGATACCGTTATGATAATGTACAATCTGGTGGACTATTACACCGGCAAGGCGGCTATTGCCATCACCGAGGACGATCCCCGCGGAGTCCGCGGTTCCCTGGAGCAGGGACTTTCTTATCTGAATGAGAACTATCCTCACCTGAACATTGTAATTATTTCACCTTATCCTTCGGTAGCTATGGGTTCCGACGGTGAACTCGTTTATTCCTCTTCAACAGATTACGGTCTTTTGAATTCGTCGTACTACTTTGAAAACATTTATTTTGTAGCCACCAAATACTGCACAAGCTTCGTGGACAATTACAACTACGGCATCAACGAAAGCAATATAACCGACTACGTGGAAAACACCCTTCTTACAGACAAGGGAATTGAATTCCTCGGCAATCACATCATTTCTTTCCTTGACAAAAAAGGTGCCACCAACTATTAATCCGCAAAAGAAAGTAACACAAAACAATGACAAAAACCGGACCTCTCCGTAAGAAGAAGTCCGGTTTTCTTTATTCCATGACCGAAAAGGCCATATCGTACATATCTCTTGCATCTACCGTATTTCTGATATAGTTGGGCTCTTCCGGCTCATAGCGGACATATTTCTCCACTTCTTCTATGAGCGCAAGGTAAGCCACTGCCACCGCATATCTGATGCATTCTTCCCGCCCCGCCGTTATGGGTTCTTTGGCATAGCGGTTGTATATCTCTATTTCGTGAAGCTTCTCCGTAAGCGGAGCCTTCTGTCCCTTGCCGAGGGTAATAAAATCGGCTACGGGGTCGCCCCAGAAGCTTCTTTCGGGATCTATCCAGCAGAGCTTGTCGCCAAGATACAAAACATTGCTGTCCCAAAGGTCGAAATTCACCATTCTGCAGGGTGCCTTTTTGAGAAGTTCCTTATGCTTTTCAATCAGGCTTAAAAACTTTTCTCCGTCCGGTGTTTCGTAGCCGAATTTTCTGCAGTCGTTTACGAGATTGGCAGCCATGTTGTAAATTGCTTCATACCAGTTGTCGTACTCTTTCACCTGTATGTAACCGAACTTGTCATTGCTTATTGCATGAATCTGAGCCAGCATGGCGATTTTCTTTTCCTGAATGGAGGCGTTAAGGGTCTCGTCTGCGTTAACCTTCCACAAAGGTTCGCCGTACATCATTTCCATGATAAAGCAGTCGGAATGAATTGTGTCCCGTGAGAAATCCTCATAAAAAATCTTCGGAACGCAGATACTTGTTTTTTCCGACATCTGTTTGTACCAGAACACTTCCGCTTTCATCATGTTATGCTCGTGATTGACTACCGTGGCATCAGCCGGCGGCGCAATCTTTAATACGTAATCCGTCCCCTGTACCGTAACCTTAAAAGCGGCATTGAATTCCCCGTCCCCGAGAGGTTCGATTGCAGATGCTTCACCGATACCTGCTTTGATAAATTCATCGCGAATTTCCCGCTCCGTTGCATCGTATTTTGTTTTGCTCTTCATAAGCCCCACCTTCTTTAAGTTTCTTTTTTTATTATACCTTAAAAAGAAAAAGTAAAACAGACCGTATCACTAGGACACCGGCCTGTTTCACTGCTTTATGTTTTATACCATTTCAACCTACTTAATAACCGACAGGCTCTGTCTGTCAGCGAATATTGCCACGAAGATTAAGAACACAATACCCTGTACCAGCTGCATTGCCTGGGTGGTGAGACCCATCATGATAAGTCCGTTGTTTAAGACTATATAAAGAAGGGAGCCCACGATAATGTTCTCAAATCTTACCTTGGCACCGCCGGATATCGGCATGCCGCCCAATACCAGTGCGATAAGAATCTGAGTTTCAAGCTGATTGCCTACATTGGCCGTTGCGGAACCGTTTTTCACGATATTTACAAATGCCGCAAGACCTGTGATGGCGCCTGCAAGAACGTAGATAAAGAACTTCATTCTGTCGGTTCTTACGCCCGCAAACTTGGTAGCCTTTTCGCCTGCGCCGATGGCCTTTAAATGAATACCGAACTTTGTAAATCTGAATACCACAAAGCTTACAGCCAGCACCGCAATCGTGATGCCCAGCTTAACCGCGGTAGTGTCGTAATCGTAAACCTTCATGCTGGCCGCCACAGGTGAATTGGAAGCCATGTACTTAATGAATCCTCTGAAAAGAAACATGGTACATATGGTTACGATGAAGGATTTTATTTTTCTGTTTACATAGAAATATGCGTTAAAGGCACCGATGGCCGCTCCCGCCAGAATACCGCAGATTACCGCAAGTATCATGTTTACGCCCGACAGTTTACATACCACGATGGATGCAATACCCATGATGGAGCCCTGGGAAAAGTCCAGACCGCCCATGCTCATGATAAAGAAAACGCCCACCGCCGAAATCAGCACCACATAAACCTGATTGAGTATGAGCTTACGGCTGGTCCACATATTTCCTTTGGTCAAAACATTAAATACGATGAACACCGCCACCAGTCCGATAATAGGGAGGAGGGAGCGAATCATATTAATTATTGACTGTTTTTTAAGTTCATTATTGTTTGTTGATTCAATTACCGTCGAATTAGCCATGACCGCACCCCCTTTATACCATTTTTTCGATGAGGACGTTCTCATCCATATTTTTGTCGCGCATCAGTTCGCCGTTTATTTTACCGTCTTTCATGATGATGATACGGTCACACATGCCTATAAGTTCCATGAGCTCTTCGGATATCATGATGAAGGACTTGCCGTCTTTTCGCATCTTGTCCATGAGGTGGTAAATATCCTGCTTGACCTTAACGTCTATGCCTCGTGTGGGGCTGTCGAGTACCAGAATATCAGAGTCCTTGCCTATCCAGCGGGCCAGCACAACCTTTTGCTTGTTGCCGCCGGAAAGATTGGATACGAACTGGTCCACGCTCTGCATCTTGGTGGACATGGTCTCCGCATATGTATTGGCAAATTTCTTAAGCTTTCTGTCGCTTAACAGGTGAAGCTTACCCGAAAGCTTCTTCAAAGAAGGAAGACAGATGTTGTCTCTGATGCTCTGATTCATAACCAGCGATTCATTGTCTCTGTCCTTGGATGTATAAGCGATACTGTGGGCGATTGCCGTGGGAATATTGTTAATTTTGGTACCGTCCGCCAGCGTTACCGAACCCTCTCTGTCAAAAGAAGCTCCGAAGCAGGCCTTGCCGATTTCATGCATACCCGACTCCGAAAGGCCGCCGAATCCGAGAATTTCTCCCTTATGAAGGTCGAAGCTTATGTCAGAAATAATTCCCGGTACGGATACGTCTCTTACCTTCATAACAACTTCATCGGAAACGGGCTCGCCGTAGTCCGAACGATAATATTCGCCGGAGACTTCACGACCCACCATCAGCTTTTTAAGGCCGTCTTCATTAATGTCCGAACTTTTTACGGTATCGATGTAATCGCCGTCCCTTAACACCGTAATGGTATCCGAAAGTCGTAATACTTCAGGCAAATCGTGAGAAATAAAGATGACCGTATTGCCTTCTTCTTTTATCCTCTTCATATGCTTGTAAAGCTCTTCTCGACCTTCTCCCGAAAGAGCGGTGGTTGTTTCGTCTATTACAAGGATCTTCGGATTGAAATATGTTGCCTTTACGATTTCAACCAGTTTTCTGTCTTCGAAATTGTAATTGTCTATCATTTCTGCGGCCTTGATACGCTCAAAACCATACTTTTTAAGAAGCTCCGTCGCCCTCTTATTCATGGCGGCGGTGTTCTTTATACCAAACTTTACAAACTCGTCTTCATGACCGAGGAAAATATTCTCCGCAACAGTAAGGCCGTCAAGAGTACCCAGCTCCTGCACGATAATGGAAATACCCTCGTTGTTGGCATCCACCTGGTTAATCGGGTGAATTTCTTTGCCGTCCAGTACGAAGGTGCCTCCGTCCTTTTGGTAAATTCCCGCAAGAGAGTTTGTAAGTGTGGATTTGCCGGAACCGTTTTCGCCTATGAGAGCATGGATTTCGCCTTTGTTTATGTTAAAAGAAACATGCTTAAGCGCTCTCGTGATTCCGAAATGTTTGCTTACGTCTTTAATCTGTAATCTTATTTCACTCATATTACGCTCCCTCCTACTTCACTATTTCGCCCTTGGCGACTTTGGTGGTAAGCATAACGATGATAAGAAGCGCGAAGCCCGTGATAACGTCCTGAATGGCCGTAGGCGCTCCGAGAGCGATGAAGCCAAAGAAGATGATGTTTATCACAAATTCGCCTATGATAATGGCCGGAATCGGCATGCCGTACTTCTTGAACGCAAGTCCGAAGAAACAGCCCATGGTGGGCACGAAGTTACGACTCATGGATGCCATACCCGTTACCGCTACCATGGAAGAACCGTAGCTGATGGTAAGCACTGCCATAACTCCGAGGAATGCTCCGCTTATCACAAATGCAAGTATCTTATATTTATTTACCTTAATACCCATGTTTTTGGCCACGAATTCGTTGCTGCCGATGGCATAGGTATAAGTGCCTATTTTCGTATAGTTAAGTAATAAATAAGCGATTGCAAAGGCAATAACCGCCAGAATCAGGTTTCCGGGCATCTGTCCGAAAGCCCTTAAATTTGAAGGAAGCGTCTGCTCAACGCCACCTGCGATGTAGTTTGCAACCGACTCGTATATAAGTGCCAGTCCCGTCGTAACAATCATGGACGGAATTCTTAATTTGACGTAGAAAGAACCGTTTATAAGACCTACCAGTGCGCCCGTAATGATGGCTCCCACCACGAGTCCCACGTATCCGAGATTGAATTTTGTGGCGAATACGCAGCCCACAATAGCGGAAAGCATAATGTTGGCGCCTATGGAAAAGTCAAACATTCCCATTACCATTACAAAGTAAAAGCCGACAGCGCCCACCGCCGCAAGAAGAGATGCTTCAAAGTAGCTGAGCATGTTCTTGGGAGAGCCGAAATTGTCGGGAGTAATAATCTTAAATATTCCCCAGGAAACCACCACCATAAGGATTAAAAGAAGGTAGCCTCCGGTCTTGGCAGACAGTTTCTTTCCCGTTTTTTCTTTTGTTGCCTTCATAACCATTCACCTCTTAAGAGCTGTATGCATACAAGCCCTTTGTGTAAGTTAAGGCCGGTACCGCCGTGCGATACCGGCCTCAGCCTTAAAATATAGATTGCCTTTGGCAAGTTTATCCTGTTTTATTTGCCTGAACGGGCTGCCGCATCTTCGATGGAAAGAGCAGCTGCTTTGGCCTTTAAGCCTTCCATGTCGAGCTTGGACATTTCAACAAGTTCTTCTGCGGTATAGGGAAGCTGTTTTACGAAGTAAGTTTCGTAATCGGCATAATCATCGGGAGATGAAACATAGAGGTAAGGGAATTTGATGTCTTCAAACTTACCGCCGAAGTCTTTGTAGTTACCTTTTACTGCGTTGTAAACTGCCATGAATGCAAAGAGGGGATCGCAGTAATGTCCTCCGGATTCGCCTGCCATAGAGCCGTTTCCTAATCTTTCACCAAGGTCGGGAAGGAAGTCTGTGGATACGATGTCGATATCGTTGGTCTTGCCTGCACGTTCAACAGCTGCGATAGCGCCCTGAAGAGGATCTCCGCCGCCGCCTGCGGGAATAAGTGCGTCAAGGTCGGGGTTAGCGCTCATTAAAGCTTCTGCTGCCTTGGAACCGCCTTCGGAAGAAGTACCTGCGTACTGGGGCTCGGAAAGAACTGCCTGATCGTCGGGATGAGCTGCGTTCCACTTTTCAACGCCTGCCTTGTAACCTTCCCATCTGCCAAGCCATGTAGCATCGCCCTGTTCCCAACCGATAAGGCCGATATTTCTGTCGCCCTTGTCAAGAAGGATCTGAACAAGCTTTTCGCCGTTTTCGGGCTCGTTCTCGTGAACTGCGCCTACATAGTACTCGGAGTTAACAGCTGCCTGATAGATATCTGCGCTGTTTTCTGCGCTGATGATACGGAAGAACTGTGCAAGGTATACGCCGTTATCGTTACAGGTCTTAATAGCCGAAGCCATTTCTGTATCGGATGAGTTACAAATGATAATACCCTGGCATCCTGCTGCGCAAAGCTGCTCTACGGAAGCCGTAACCTTCTCGGATACGTGACCCTGGTCAACGTACTGAACCTGTACGCCGAGAGCTTCTGCCGCTTTATCAAGAATCAATTTACACTGTGAACCAAGTACGTCTGTTGAACTCCAGATGGAAACACCGATTTTAATGGTGTCGTTGGTCTTGGCCGGTTCTGTCTTGGTTTCTGTTTTGGTTTCTGTCTTTGTTGAATTGACTGCGGGTGAATTTCCGCCGGATGCCGCATTGCCGCAACCTGCAAGTGTGGTTACGAATAACAGCATGCAAAGAATCAGACTTACGATTTTCTTTTTCATACTCTAACCTCCAATAAACAATACACTACGTTTTCTCTTTTTCTTTTCTCGTTCTGGTGTGCACTCCCAATGACATCATGATATATTCATTATGTCCAAAGAAACATGTAAAATTTTCGGTGAATTGGTAAAATTTTCCACAGTTTTACTTTTGCCGTCATTCGCAGGATAAATTTTTACCAAAAACTCCCCCGTGATGTCAAAAAAAGACCGCTCTTTCAACAGACAATCTGTTCGCAGCGGCCTTTTTGATTTAAATGGACTTGCGGTATTTACTGGGTGAGATTCCCTCCACCTTTTTAAATACCTTGGTAAAATAAAAATAATCGTTGTATCCCACAATCTCCGCTATTTCCTGAATGGACAGGCTTTCGTCCCGCAAAAGTTCTTTGGCCCGCTGAATGCGAAGGGATGCTATATAGTCTGAGAAATTAACCTTCAGGTGTTCCTTAATCATTTCGCTTAAACGTGCCATGCTTAAGTTGTATTTGGCAGCAAGCGACGTAAGAGAAATGTCCTCCATGTAGTGATCTCGGATTTCGGTCACCACATTGTCTATCATTCGGTCAAATTCCGGAGCTTCCGCGCCGCCTTCTTCCTCCTCTTTGCCCTCGCTTGCAAAAGAAGACATAACGCGCGCCAGGTCCTCTTCTTTTATAGGCTTAAGCAGATAATCGTAGGCGTGATGCTGTACGGCTTCTTTGGCATAGGAAAATTCGGCATATCCCGAAATTATTACCACTTTGGTGTCGGGCGAAACCTCGGGAATCTCCTGCAGAAGCTCAAGCCCCGACAGCCCCGGCATACGGATATCCGTAAAAACAACATCCGGCTTAAACTGCCCTATTTCTTCTTTTGCCGTAAGTCCGTTATTGGCGGTACCCACCACAAAAATGTCCATATCAAGTTTTTCCAAAAGTTTCTTAAGTCCCAGTGTAATCCAGACTTCATCGTCGGCTATGTATACGTTAATCATTTCTTACCCCCGTAATGCTCTCTAAACCGGTTCTCTCATGTGGTCCGGCACGGAAATTCTGATAATAGTGCCTTCTCCCGGCGTACTGTCGGCGCTTATGGTATAGTCGTCGCCGTAGAACAGCTTAAGCCGCTGCACAATATTTGAAAGGCCGATGCCCGTACTTTCTTTGGGCCTGGTGATTTCTTCCCTGTATTTTGCAAGGGTTTCTTCGTCCATTCCGACTCCGTCATCCCGCACTTCCATCTTAAGCCTGTCACCGTCGGCCTCTATGTGAACGTCCACATATCCCGCATCCATCTTGCTCTCAAGCCCGTGGAACACGGAATTTTCAACAAGCGGCTGTAAAAAGAATCTTATCATGGGCTTGTCCATAACCTCCTCAGCCACCGAGGTTTTTATGGTAATCTTGCCGCTGAAACGATACTCCATGATGCGGGCGTATTTGGCGATGTAGGAAACCTCATCCCCCACAGTTACAATGTTGCTGCCCTTAACCGCATACCTGAATATGTCCGAAAGGCACATTGCAATCTCCGCAATATCGTCCTCATCGTGTATCAGCGCCATATCCCTCATGCACGAAAGAGTGTTGTACAAAAAATGTGGGTTTATCTGATTGCGGTAAGCCATAATTTCCAGCTTCTGCTGCGCCAGTTCCGTCTCATAAAGTCGTATCTTGCTGTCCTTAATCTCCTCAATCATGCGCTGGTTCTCATCCAGCATATGGTTAAGGCTCGAGGCCACCGTGCCGATTTCGTCGGTTCGCTTAAAGTTAAGCCTCTTCTCCGGATTCTTAATGGACTTTTCAATAAATCTGTCGATTGCATGAATGGGCCTCGCCATACGGTAGTAGGAAAACAAAATTATAATGGCAAGAAGCACCACAATAAGAAGGGAGGCAAGCATAATCAACTGTCTCACCGCATCGCTTCCCGAAGAGCTGGCCGAAACCGATACCGCCACGGCTATACGTATACCGTTCTGCCAGTTGCCTTCACGGTATATGAAGTCCTCGTCGGCCTTTAAATCTTCCATGGTCAGATTCTCGGGGATATTACCGAAGGTGTGAAAAGAAAGGTCCAGCTTATTGGAATCGCTTAGCAGCATGGCCGCCACATTGTCGTTTAAGATGTTGTGAAGTGTACCGTCAATTCTCCAGGGCTCCAGTATGAACACACACATGCCCAGCTCCTGCTGGGACTTTCCGCCGGTTCCGCTGTAAATCGGGTAGTAGAAACCGTAATTGAATTCTTCTTTGTCCTGAAAATATCTGTCGGCATTTAAATCCTCGCCCTTACGCATGTAAAGGTGCTTCTCGGGTATGGTGGCAGGCTTGCCGAGGGACATAATAACATTCATGTCCTTATCAAGAATGACAGCTGACACAATTTCACGATTTTTAAAAGAAATCTGGGAATAATACGAAGAAATGCTGGCTTCCTGTATGTCCTTTCTCTCCTCGCTCAACTCTCCCATAACAAGAAACTGGCAGAGAGCCTCCGCATTGTACTTAAGATTCTCCTCATAGAGGCTCAAGGCATTGTCCGCCTGGCGAAGCAGGCTGTCGGACAGAGTTTCTGCGTAATTGACCGTAGTCTGACGGACATACAAATAAGACGTATAGAGGGTTCCCGACAATACAAAAAGAACCACAAGAATTATACAGATAAGCTGTAAAAGCAGACTGTTGCGAATTTTCTGAATCAATGTGTAACCCCTTTATTTATCACCCTGACGGCGGTACCCCCGAAGCACCGCTGTCTTAAATAAGCATATACTTTGATGAAAAGAAAATCAATATGGGCCTTCCCCACCCAGACCGACGGTCTCACGGAAATGTTAGCCCCCATGCTCCACTCAGACATGCCTAAGATGTAAAAAGAATGCACACATAGAAAGGGCCGATATTTAATAAGTACCCTCTTTACCGGACAATCCGGTAAGGAGGGTACTTATCAATTTCTATCGGTCCTTAAAAAGTTTTATTCTTTTGTCCTCCGGCACAAAGAAAACACTGTTCTCATCAATATCATAAGTCTCGTAGAACTTATCAGACTGACCAAGCACATAATTGACTCTCATCTTGCCTGGAAGATATCCGTTTTCCGGCGGAATACCGGTTCCGTCTTCTGTATAGAACATAGTCTGGAGCCCGGCATATGTTCTGAAAAACTTATCGTAGTCAACATCTTCTTTCTGCGAAAGAAGTTTAAGGCAAATCTGCACTCCGAGAATATCGGCGTAGGTTTCGTTTAGTATTACATCACCGGATATCTTTCTTCCGTATTCGTCTTCTTTGCCGTCAAAGAAAGCCGCTAAAGCCGCCGCTTCCTTGTCATATGCAGACTGTTCTTCTTCCGTAAGCCACGATTCATACCATCCGTTTGAATCATACCAGATTCCCCTCGGGTCGTAGGTGTGAGAGATTTCATGGGCTATAGTTCTTCCGATGTGAGCCACTTTTTCTTCATAAGAATCCCCCACTGTCTCTTCATACTCGCTCACAAGTCCCGCACAAAGATATATACCGTTGATTGTGTACAGATTTCGCGCATTTACATCCAGCATGTCCTGACTGAATATATCTCTTTCGTCATCTTCTTTGTTTAGCTGCGAACAGTGAAAGTAATCGTTTCCGACAATCATGGAAATATAGTTTTCCACAACGTCATCTGTCATGACAACATCACTTAAGTCGTACGCTGCCTCGTTTTTGCCTATGGCGCTGCGCATTCTGAGTATTTTTCTTCTGGCAAGCTCCTTACCGTGTGTGGAAAGCCACTCAGCTTTACATACTTCGTCGATGGCTGTCTTTTTGAACTCCTCAAGCAGAGCGGATATTTCCTCGACCGTCGAAGCCTGTATATAACGCTTTGTATATTCTTCAGTAATCACATCTCCGGCCAGAAAAATGGTCAGTCTTGTCATCATATCTGTGTAATATTCTTCCGGCTTCATATCCGTTCTTTCTACATCAGTAAGAATGGAAAATGCCATAACGGAAGACATAATATGATAATCGCGGATAGCCTGCGCATTTTCTTCAACAAAGAGTGTATTTAAGAATTTATCGAAGGCATTCATCGCCAGTACGCCTTCGCCTTCTCCGATTATTCCAAGGTCTTTGAGAATGTCAAGAATCGGCACGGTAACTCCTCGATTCTCCATGCACTTGCCGTTAAAATTTATATACGAGCCGTCGTTATCCGGACTGTAAAGGTATTCCGTAATATATCCGTCAACCTTCTCGGCGTTTTTAAAAATCTCCCCGATTCTGGCCTTCGAATAACCCATTTTCTCCATTTCGGCAATGATGCCTGCCCCGGCAGCGTTCTCATCCGATTCAAGTTCCGCAAGAAGTTTATCATAGGGCGCCCCTAAGGCTGAAGTCTTAACAACAAGAATGTTCCGGCCTCCGTCCGAGGAATCCACGTAGAAGTTCAAAAGCGAATTGAAAGCCAGGTACCTTTCATCGCGATAGAGCGCATAAAGATCCTTAAGGCTCCTAGTCTTATCAATCCCGGCAATGAACTTTTTAACGGACACTATCCTGTCTTCTTTGCTCTCCGGAGCAACCGCCTGCCGGTAAAATGTAATTGCTTTATATAAGCCGTCATCTGGAGACAAAGTGCTGATATCCGTATTTTCAAGGATATCCTTCACTCTCTCCGAAATGGTGCTTCGCATCTTATCCTGGGGATAAGATAAAGCAATGCCTCCTGTTTTCTGATTCTTTATCCATTCCCCGTTTACAAACTCATCAAAGTCCGCAATGGGCTTGCCGTTATCATCTATGAGCTTTAAAGGCGTCGGTTCCTCTGCTTTTTCCGACACACTTTCCGTTAACGGCTCAGATGCCGAAACAGGCGTATCCGAAGCCGGTTCTTTTGCGCATCCCGCCATACCGACGAGCATAGATGCACCCAGCAGGATTGCCACAAATCGTTTTAATTTTTTCATACTCTCACCCCCAGTTCTATTCCGCTAAATTACACTTTATTTGTTATTATAACCTATATTGTTCAGATACACGCTTCCTTCTTCTTTGCCGTCAAAAGAAATCTTAAGGCCGGTTACATGCTCAAAGTCAAAAGAAACGTTTCCGAACATTTCGGGCTTAATCATTACCGTCTGAAGCTGGTGCTTGTACTCGTAGGAGCCAAACAGCGCATCCTGCTTGTAAAGCTGAACCGCAAGCGAATGATGCACAAAGACAGGATTGTCTGTTCCGACGGTTCTGCCCGAAGCATCCGTCAGTTCAACGTTGAACCACAGGCCTTCTTTAAGCTCTGCTGTATCCTCCCTCATGTCCGTAAGTCCGAAGGATATGTACCCTTTGGAGATGTCTGCCGCGGGAAATGTCACTTCCATCGCAGGCTCAGATTCTTCTTCCCAGTCCAAAGAAAGAACCTTGTCCTCCCCTTCTTTACCGTTTCCTCTCCAATATGGCTTAATGGTCCATGTAGAGGTTCCGGTGCAATCCAGGTGCACATCGCCATACCGAGATACATTAACTGTTTTGTCAAAAGAACACAAGCTCACAAAGTCCGAATCGCTATAGTTGGTCACATAAACCGTATCGGGCAGGAAGCTCTTATAAGGCGCCACATCCTTTAGAAGCGACTCATAAGTATCGTCTATTCCAAGCGTCGTATCAAGGAACGCTCGGATATATGCCTTAGCTATAAGCTTCTGATCCTTCTCATCCAGAAAATAATGGGTGTTAAGGAAATTGTTGGTGGTCTCCTCCATATCGTAACGTCCCCACTCACTGTTAAACTGGCCGTGGTTGGCTCCGAGAATGTATACGGAGGATTTTAAAAAGAAGTCGTTTTCTTTTACCGTAAAAGAAATATTGTTAAACTGCTTCTCACCCATCATGGAAGAAACGTCATGGTCGTTGGCACCATGAATCAGCAGGTAGTTAACATCCGCTATTTCAACCGCCTGATTCACGGGCGTGTACTGGTCCACCACCGGCGCAATGGCCACGATGGATGTGATGTTAAAGTCATAATCAAACTTAATGTTGCCGTCTTCGGGATAAGCCTCAAGTTCGTTAAAGAGGTAAGCCGTCGCCACCATTTCGCCACCTCTTGAATGTCCGCCAATTGTGAGCCTGTCTTCATCCATAGTGCCATAAAGAGGGCTGTTCGTAAGCTTATTCTGCGCAAGTATGGCCTTCATATTTTCAAGAAGCAGAATGGCTCTTTTGTCATTGCCCTCTCCCGTGGCATTGATGATATTCTCGTCAACCGAAATCACAACATAGCCGTTGGAAGCAAGGTACTCGGCCAGATACCCATAGCCCAGATATGAGGGCTCGGTGGAATCATGATTGCCATGCACCATAAAGAACACAGGACACTTCTTAAGTCCCTCGGGATACCAGACAATTCCTTTCACGGGAACTTTTGCAAAGTCGTAATCAAGGAACAAATCCGTCAAAGCGCTCAATCCGCTTCTGTCATTTACGGAATCGTACACTGTAAAATCAAGGGTATCAGTCCGTATGTCCGCCGACTCCTCAGGCCCATACGTACGCGCAATAACTTTATGCGGGCCGTTCTGCAAATATGCATCGAATCCCGAAACCTGCTCAGCCGTGTTACTGTCTATCTCTGTATAAAAATCGATTCTGCTCTTTCCGAAGCTGTCCGAATAGAAAAAGAAAAGATAAAACGCCAGATAGGCCACCGAAAGTCCCATGGCCACATATGCAAAAACCTGCCTGCCTCTGCGGGTCTTAACAAATGCCCATACGCATCTTCCGATAATATCCACAGCCAATATCAAAAGAAAACTCATTATAACAGCCGGGCCCACGGCATTGACCTGATTGCCCATCATGTTCATGAATATTACCCAGAACAGTGCTATAGCAAAATAACTCTTGCATCTCTTTCCCGCACCGAAAAGAAGCTTAAGCACAAGATTGAGCGCTTCCGCCATAAGAACCATCAAAGCCGCCATAATAAGTGCGCTGAACATCCATGAAATCTTGTGGTAAACGTAAGACTCCGCCACCCAGCCGCACATAAGCGTGGCGGTAAGCATCTCCGCTATCATTCCGCCCGGTCTTCCCGCTTTCATAAACTCGCGGGCGGGCTCTGTCTTTCTTTTGATAAAGGCAAAGGGCTTTTTAATTCCTCCCCAAATCTTAGCAAAAAACTTTTTCATGATTATCTCCCCTAAATTTATATCAAATTATAATCATGATACTACGCTCTCTCTGTTATTATCAAATAAAGATTTCCTAAAGAAAAGACCCTACCGACTCCTGCCGATAAGGTCTAATCATGTATCTTTATTGTCCCTGAAGAATCATTTCGACTTCGTGCCTCTTTTCAAAAAGAACACAGCCGCCTTTGTGATCGTCTTTTAAGTAATCTCCGTCGTTAAGGACTTTGAAAAGTTTTGAAGAAATGGCTTCTTTTAACGATGTATCCCTGACATTTACGTCTGAGTAAGGGGAGAAGGGACAAGGCTCCGCACCACCGTGGGAGTTAATGTGGAAGAAGCCCCGACCCGCCGCAATGCATCCTCCGGAACTCTTCTCGTCTCCGGGGAATGACACGAATACCATGTCACCGCACTCTTTACGAGAGCTGTCTATAAAGTCTGTAAGCCTCTGTCTCTCTGCATCACCCGGCGCAAGTTCCGTGCTTTCGTCGGTTACGGGCACGAATTCCACGTACAGCACCAGTTTGCAGCCCTTTGCCTTAAGACCGTCTATGAATTCTTTTGAAGTAACTTCACGAATGTTTTCCGTTGTAACGGTTACGGATACGCCGAATATCAGGTGTCTCTCCTGAAGAGCATTCATGGCCGACATCAGTTTGTCGTAGACACCCTCGCCGCGTCTTGAGTCCGTAACAGTGCGGTCACCCTCAATGCTGAGAACAGGCACCAGATTTCTGTGCTTGGTAAACATTTCCAGGTATTTGTCGCCTATAAAGGTTCCGTTGGTGAATATGGGAAAAAGAATATTCTTAACCTTTCCCGCAGCCTCAATAACATCGTATCTTAAAAGAGGCTCGCCGCCCGCCAGAAGAATAAAGCTTACGCCCAAAGAATCCGCCTCCGCGAATAGGTTCTTCCACTCTTCTCCCGTAAGCTGACTTACGGGTGCGGTATCTGTGGTAGCGTTATTGCACCTTGAGTAACATCCCGCGCAGTGAAGGTTGCAGGAGGATGTAATGCTGGCTATCAAAAAGGGAGGAATGTGTTCGCCTGCTTTTTCCGCCGCCGCTCTCTTGGCCGAGGCTTTTCTGGATGCTGCCGCAAATCTTAACATAAAGGTGCTCTCCGCAGGGTCAGATAATGTAGCTTTTAAAGCATCTGTCACTACTCTTTCCACACCCGCAGTCATATATTCTTGTAAATTAAATTCTTCGTTCACTTGTCTGTCCTCTTGACACAATCGATTGTGTGCTATCTAATTTAATTAAATTGATTATATCCCCGGCCACATTCTTTGTCAAGTGACCGAGCCTTTTGGAAGCGTTTTGTCAAGAACAATATGGTATCAGTTGCAAAAATCACACAAAAAAAGGAACCGATTTTACTCGATTCCTTCAAGGTCATAGGGGGTGCGATTAACTTCCAATATAACTCACTATCACATTATCCCGACAAACGGGATTTATCATTTCCCTTTCCTGACATAAATAAGCAAAAAATTCAGAATGTCGTACAAACCTCTATCCAAAAACTCCTTATCTCTTACA
>JAEEGJ010012864.1_pt1 | contig 20538 bp, 16 predicted proteins | sample 8958761 | NCBI WGS metagenome assembly JAEEGJ01 (sample SAMN16246546, study PRJNA631951) | gut metagenome | biome: gut microbiome; feature: rumen; material: RS-attached | host: Bos | place: Iran: Karaj | collected 2018-10
GATTGTCCTAATGCACCGGAACTGAGAAAGCGCTTTGGCTATCGTATCGTGAAGGCAAAGTGGAGCGGGAAAGGATCGTCTATGTACTCCATCACCCTGCGTGTGGTGGGAAATGATGACATTGGCATCGTGAACAACCTAACCAACATCATCTCTAAGGACGAGCGACTTGTACTGCGAAGCATCAACATAGACTCACACGATGGGCTGTTCAGTGGAAATCTGGAGGTGATGCTGGATGATACATCCCGCATGGAAACGCTGATGAAGAAACTGCGCACCGTCAAGGGTGTTAAGCAGGTAACACGAATATAAAATAAAAATGACAGGAATATGAAAAAGATTTTAGTTTTGTTGCTCATGATTGTCGGAGCATCGACAATGTCTATGGCACAGGAGATGAGAAACGGCAGTAACGCCTATGTGGGAAAGATTGAGCGTGACGGCACCATCCGCGACCGTTCGAATGCCTATGTCGGCAAGATAGAGAGTGACGGTAGCGTGCGCAACCGCTCGAATGCCTATGTAGGCAAGGTAGAGCGCGACGGCATCGTGCGCGACCGCTCCAACAGCTATATCGGAAAGATTGAGAGTGACGGTACCGTGCGTGACCGCTCGAACAGTTATCTGGGTAAGATTGAGAGTGATGGTACTGTGCGCGACAAGAGCAACCGCTCCATAGGCAAGGCCGACGGTATAGAACGTCGTTACGCCGCACTTTACTTCTTCTTTAGTATGCCGTAATTTTTTGTACTGTGAGAACTCAGGAGATACATATTAGTGAATATAACTATGCGCTGCCGGATGAGCGTATTGCGAAATATCCGATGAAGGAGCGCGACCACTCGAAGTTGCTCGTATATACGGGGCAAGGAGCAAGTGGTGAAGGGCAAGAGCCTTCGGTAGGAGAGGACATGTTCTATAACCTGCCGGGATATCTGCCGAAGGGCGCGCTGATGGTATTCAACAATACCAAGGTGATTCAAGCGCGTATGCACTTCCACAAAGATACAGGAGCACTAATTGAGGTGTTCCTCTTGGAACCTGCTGAACCGAGTGACTACGAACTAATGTTCCAGACTTCTGGACGTTGCACGTGGTACTGTCTGGTGGGTAACCTGAAGAAGTGGAAAGAAGGAACGTTGACGCAGACCATTGCCCGTCAGCCGACACCTGTCACCTTGAAAGCGACGCGCCGAGGCGAGCATGGTACCAGTCAGGTGATAGAATTCGAATGGGATGGTAGCTTGTCCTTTGCCGAGGTGATTGATGCTGTAGGTGAATTGCCCATTCCGCCTTACCTGAATCGTAAAACGGAAGAGAGCGACAAGTCAACCTACCAGACGGTATATTCGAAAATCAAGGGTAGCGTGGCAGCACCTACGGCAGGACTGCACTTCACAGAGCGCGTGTTGGCTGACCTTGATGCTCACGGCATTGAACGTGAGGAACTGACGTTGCATGTGGGGGCAGGTACCTTCAAACCAGTGAAGAGTGAACAGATAGCCGACCACCAGATGCATACGGAGTATATTAGCGTGAAGCGACAGACGTTGGAGCGTCTCATTGCCCATCATGCAGAGGCCATTGCGGTGGGAACTACCAGTGTACGAACGCTTGAGAGCCTTTATTACATGGGTCTGAAGGTTATGAAGAACCCGGAGCTGACGGAGGAAGAACTACACGTCAGCCAGTGGGAACCTTATGAGGGTGAGGTGCAGAATGTGACGAGTGAAGCATCCTTGCAGGCTCTTCTGGATTGGATGAAGCGGCACGAACTGAACGTGCTCCACTCCTCGACGCAGATTATCATTGCTCCTGGCTACGAATACAAGATCGTGAAGATGCTCGTGACGAACTTCCACCAACCACAGAGTACGCTACTGCTGTTGGTGTCGGCATTTGTCAAGGGCGACTGGCATAGAATTTATGACTATGCTTTGGCTCACGACTTCAGGTTTCTGAGCTATGGCGACTCTTCATTGCTGATTCCATGAATTGTAAATAGTGAAATGACATAATTGTGAATATGAAATACGGATTCATCCAAGTAGCGGCTGCCGTACCAGCAGTCAAAGTGGCTGACACGTCATATAACGTGGAAGAAACGAAACGGCTGATTAGTGATGCCGATGCACAGGGAGCAGAAATTATCTGCTTTCCCGAGTTAGGGCTGACGGCCTATTCGTGTCAGGACCTCTTTACCCAACAATTGCTCATTGAGGAGTCGGAGCAGGCACTTATCTCCTTAATGAACGACACGCGCAAGCTGGACATCATCAGCATTGTAGGCCTGCCTGTACAGGTAGGTGGCCTGCTGCTGAACTGTGCCGCAGTCATCCAGCACGGACAACTGTTAGGACTCGTCCCAAAAACTTATCTACCCAACTACGGTGAGTTCTATGAGAAACGCTGGTTTGCCTCAGCACAGGACCTTAATGATACGGAGATATATCTTGCTGGTAGTCCTGTACTTGTATCTTCTAGACCGAAGGTCTTCCGAACATATGGCGGCGTGAAGTTCGGCGTCGAGATTTGTGAGGACGTGTGGGCACCAATTCCCCCTAGCAATAAGTTGTCGCTGGCTGGGGCAGACATCATCTTCAACCTCTCGGCAAGTGACGAATTGATAGGCAAACACAATTACCTGCGCTCGCTGCTAGCACAGCAGAGTGCCCGCACCATTAGTGGCTACGTCTATGCCAGTTGTGGCTTTGGTGAGAGCACACAGGATGTAGTGTATGGTGGCAATGCCATGATTTTCGAGAATGGTCACCTGATGGCTGAGGGAGAACGGTTCTCCCTGCAGCCACAGCTTCAGATGGCACAGATAGACGTAGAGCGGTTGCGAAGCGAGCGTAGGAAGAACACCACGTTCATCAATGCACAGCGTCATGCCACGGCACAGATGGTAGAGTGCTGCCCAGTTGAACCACGTGAGTTCCGTTTGACGCGGACCATCAATCCGCATCCCTTCATACCTCAGCCAGAGGATATGCAGGCAGCTTGTGAGGAGATACTCAGCATACAGGTGATGGGGTTGGCAAAACGTATGTTACATACTTATTCTCAGCGTGTTATCCTTGGTATTAGCGGTGGACTCGACTCTACATTGGCGTTGTTGGTATGTGTCAAAACCTTTGATAAGCTGGGCTACGACCGCAAGGGCATCGTAGGTGTTACCATGCCTGGATTTGGAACAACCGATCGCACACATGACAATGCCGTCAACTTGATGCATTCGTTAGGAGTTACCGACTATGAAATCAGTATTGCCAAGTCAGTCTCTTTGCACTTTGAGGACATCGGTCATGATGCCAGAATACATGATGTGACATACGAGAACTCACAGGCACGTGAGCGTACGCAGATACTGATGGATTTGTCAAACCAACTTGGTGGACTGGTAGTCGGTACCGGAGATCTCTCTGAACTTGCACTCGGATGGGCTACCTATAATGGTGATCACATGTCGATGTATGGTGTGAATGCCAGCGTACCCAAGACACTCATCAAGTACCTGGTGACCTATATGGCCATGAACAAGGTCGATACGACGTCGAAGACTATTTTGCTGGACATTGTTGATACACCGATTTCACCAGAACTCATTCCTGCCGATGAGAAAGGAAATATCAAACAGAAAACAGAAGACCTAGTAGGTCCCTACGAGTTACATGACTTCTTCCTGTACTACATGTTGCGATTTGGTTTCCGACCGGCTAAGCTCTACATGATGGCACATCATGCCTTTGGGGGTGTATATGACGATGAGACCATCAAGAAATGGCTTACTATATTCTGCCGTCGGTTCTTTGCTCAGCAGTTCAAGCGTTCCTGTCTGCCTGACGGACCAAAGGTAGGTTCTGTCAGTCTGTCTCCGCGTGGAGACTGGCGGATGCCGAGTGATGCCGCCAGCAGCGTCTGGTTGCAGGAATGTGAATCTTTGGGAACAATATAACTACAAAACTAACAAATATGAAACAAACTATTTTAGTAACAGGTGGTACAGGCTTTATTGGAAGCCATACTACCGTGGAATTGCAAAATGCCGGTTATGAGGTGGTCATTGTTGATAACCTCTCAAACTCGAACGCAGATGTCATCGACGGCATCGAGAAAATCACAGGCGTAAGACCTGCCTTCGAACAGGTTGACTGCTGTAACTTTGACGCGATGGAAGCTGTCTTCCAGAAGTACCCGAAAATAGAGGGCATCATTCATTTTGCTGCTTCAAAGGCAGTGGGTGAGAGCGTGGAGAAACCACTGAAGTATTATCGTAACAACATCCTTTCCTTGGTTAACCTGCTAGAACTGATGCCTAAATATCATGTAAAAGGCATTATCTTTTCGTCCAGTTGTACCGTATATGGCCAGCCTGACCCCGAGAATCTCCCCGTTACCGAGGATGCGCCCATCAAACCGGCAGAGAGCCCTTATGGCAACACCAAACAGGTGAACGAAGAGATAATCCGCGATGACATCAACAGCGGAGCGCCCATCAAGGCCATCCTGCTGCGCTATTTCAACCCCATCGGCTCACATCCGTCAGCTATCATTGGAGAGCTTCCTAACGGTGTGCCCATGAACCTTATCCCCTACGTGACGCAGACTGCAATGGGCATCCGCGAGAAACTGAGTGTCTTTGGCAATGACTATAACACACCTGACGGAACTTGTATCCGCGACTACATCTATGTAGTTGATCTAGCAAAGGCACACGTGAAGGCAATGACCCGTGTGTTGGATACCGACTCTGACAAACTGGAGGTGTTCAATGTAGGAACGGGACGTGGAGTTTCGACGAAAGAAATTGTCGATGCCTTTGAGAAGGCTACTGGAGTGAAACTCAACTGGCAGTATGCTCCGCGTCGTGCAGGCGACATCGAAAAGGTGTGGGCAAATCCGGACAAGGCAAACAATGTTCTTGGCTGGAAGGCTGAGACAAGCCTTGAGGATACGCTGAAGTCTGCATGGAACTGGCAAAAGAAATTGCGTGAGCGCGGCATACAATAATGACTTAGGTGACGATGGCAGAAGAGCAGTTGCTGAGTGAATTGAACGATAGCCAACGGGAGGCTGTCACATGGTGTGACGGCCCCCAGTTGGTTATTGCTGGTGCAGGTTCTGGTAAGACACGTGTGTTAACCTATAAGATAGCATGGTTACTGGAACGGTACCAGATAGAGCCCTGGCGTATTCTCGCCCTTACCTTTACCAACAAGGCGGCCCGAGAGATGAAGGAACGTATCGGGAGACTGGTGGGTGAAGAGCGTGCCCGTTACCTGCAAATGGGTACGTTCCACTCTATCTTTGCTCGCATCCTGAGACGTGAGGCACAGCATATTGGCTACAATAGCGACTTCACCATCTATGACCAGAGTGATTCCCGTTCGTTGGTCAAGAGTATCATCCGGGAAATGCAGCTCGACGAGAAGTAGTATAAGCCGTCAAGCGTAGCTGACCGCATCTCGATGGCTAAGAACCACCTGCTCCTGCCTCATGCATACGCCAATAGTCCTTCGGCTGCCGACGATGCCTCACGCAAGGTTCCAGCCATCAGTCAGATCTACCTGCGTTATGCCGACCGCTGTCGTCAGGCTAATGCGATGGATTTCGATGACCTGTTGGTGCAGACGTTTATGCTCTTCCGGGAACATGAGGATATCCGGCAGCGATACGCAGAGCGCTTTGCATACGTCCTTGTCGATGAGTATCAAGACACGAATTATGCCCAGCAGGCCATTGTCATGCAACTGACCAAGGAACGCCAACGCGTCTGCGTGGTTGGAGATGATGCCCAAAGCATCTATAGCTTCCGTGGCGCCAACATAGATAATATTTTGAATTTCCAGAAGGCCTACGAAGGTGCGCGGCTTTTCAAACTGGAACAAAACTACCGTTCTACACAACTTATTGTGCAGGCAGCAAACAGTTTGATACGCCATAATCAGCGCCAGATACACAAGGATGTCTATAGTCATAACGAACAGGGAGAGAAACTGGTATTGAAACCAGCCTATAGCGACAAGGAAGAGGCACAGATTGTGTGTAATGACATCAAGCGGTTCAAGCGTCTGGACAAATGTGAATACAGCGACTTTGCCATCCTCTATCGCACAAACTCGCAGAGCCGTTCTTTCGAGGAGTTTTTGCGTAAGGAGAATATACCATACCGTATTTATGGAGGACTGAGTTTCTATCAGCGAAAGGAAATCAAGGATGTCATTGCCTACTTCCGTGTTGTGGCAAATCCTAACGATGAGGAAGCCATGAAACGTATCATCAACTATCCAGCACGTGGAATCGGAGATACAACCGTAGGCAAAATTGTTGAAGCTGCCAATCAACATGGTGTCAGTCTTTGGACCGTCATTCGTCAACCTGTAGTTTTCAGTCTTGACGTCAATAAGGGCACAATAACAAAACTGGACAATTTCCGCCAATTGATAGAGAGTTGGACTACTCGCATCAAGGAAGAAGATGCTTATTTGTTGGGTCATGATATCATCATGCAAAGCGGTATCAGCCGGGATATCTATGCTGGAAGGGAACCAGAGGACCTCTCCCGACAGGAGAACTTGCAAGAATTTGTCAGCGGACTTCAGGATTTTGTTGAGACACGGCGTGAGGAGGATAGGGGAGACCAAGTCTCTCTGTCTGACTTCTTGCAGGAAGTGTCGCTGTTGACAGATCTTGATAGTGACAACGATGATACGCAATCCAAGGTTACACTCATGACCATTCATAGTGCAAAAGGACTGGAGTTCGCTACTGTCTTTATTGTCGGTTTGGAAGAGAATATCTTTCCGTCTCCTATGTGTGTTAATACCATGCGTGAACTGGAAGAGGAACGGCGCTTGCTGTACGTTGCCATTACGCGTGCGGAAAAACGATGCATTATGACCTGCGCCCAGAATCGCTGGCGCTATGGGAAAATGGAATATGATACGCCTTCTCGTTTCATCAAGGACATAGACCCGAACTTGCTGCGTGTGGATGGGGCAACATCCTCAACAGTGGCAAAGGATTTCGACTATAACGGAAACCGTATGAATCCTAACAGCCGATGGATACAAAACGCCCGGCCTGTTGCTACGCAATTCAAGGCCGACCCCAAGCCACGAATCGTACCGCCTGTTTCTGGGAATTTCAGACGTGTAACCCCATCGCATTCTCCGAATGCCAACCAACAAACTAACGCTTCTCTACATGAAGGGAATGTTATTGAACACCAGCGATTTGGCATAGGAGAAATTGTTAAATTGGAGGGCATTGGCGAGAATCAGAAAGCTACTGTGCAATTCCGAAATACGGGTACGAAACAGTTGTTGCTGAAGTTCGCAAAATTCACTATCATTCGATAAACCTATTATATTGTAGTGCTATCAATAACCATATTTATCGTATCGTCATAATTAATTTAAACCAAAGATATGCTAAAACCATTATTACTACTGGTGATGGCTTGTTGCACAGTAGCAACAAGTGCAGCCGACGAGCCAATGTGGAAGAATCCACAGGTGAACCAACAGAACCGTGAGGCAAGAAGAGCAAATTTCTTTGCCTTTGAGAGTGAGGAACTGGCCAGCAAGGGCGACAAAACGCTGTCAGGACGATACCTGTCGATGGAGGGTACGTGGAAATTCTGCTTCGTGAAAGATCATGACAAGCGGCCAGCGAATTTCTTCCGTATGGATTATGACGATTCGAACTGGGTGGATTTCCCCGTTCCTGGATTGTTTGAACTGAACGGTTATGGCGATCCTATCTACAAAAACATCGGATATGCGTGGAGTACAACATTTGAAACTAATCCACCTTATATAGGTGAAACAAATAACTACACAGGTTCTTACCGTCGTACGTTCGAACTGCCGCAAAACTGGAAGGGGCAACAGGTTTTCTTCCATGTTGGATCGGCAACAAGCAACCTGATGGTTTGGGTAAACGGCAAATATGTCGGCTACTCGGAGGACTCGAAGGTAGCTGCAGAGTTTGACATCACAAAATACCTGAAGGCAGGCAAAAACCTTATAGCTATGCAGGTGATGCGCTGGTGCGATGGCTCGTATCTGGAGGACCAGGATTTCTGGCGACTGACGGGTATTGCCCGTGAGGTATATCTCTATGCACGTCCGCAACAGCATATCAGCGACATTGACGTTGTGGCCGACTATGATTATGAGAACAACCGTGGTATTCTGACCATCACGGGTACCACTACGGCAAAGAAAGGCTATACGATGTTCCTGGAATTGGCCGATAGTGAGGGTAACGTCATTCAGCACGGCAACCAGGATCAGTCGCAAGGACTGATTGGATGGAATTTCGTGAATCTCGATGTGGAACCATGGACAGCCGAAACGCCTAACCTCTATACGCTGACGCTTCGATTGGTTGACAAGAACCAGAATGTGGTCGAGGTGGTTCCGCTGCGCATAGGCTTCCGTCATATAGAAATCAAGGGCGGACAATTGTTGGTGAACGGTCAGCCGATACTCATCAAGGGTGCCGACCGTCATGAGTTAGATCCCGATGGCGGCTATATTGTCTCGGTGGAGCGCATGATTCAGGATATTAAAATCATGAAGCAATTGAACATCAATGCTGTACGTACCAGCCATTATCCAGACGATCCCCGATGGTATGATCTTTGTGACATGTATGGCATCTACGTGACGGCAGAAGCCAATCTGGAAAGTCACGGTATGGGGTATGGTGAGGGTACACTGGCTAAGCGTCAAGACTTCGAACAGATGCATTTGGAGCGCAATGAGGCAAATGTGCTAACGCTGAGAAACCATCCAAGCATCATCGTCTGGAGTCTTGGTAATGAGGCTGGATACGGCCCGAACTTTGAAAAGTGCTACGAGTGGATAAAGGCTTACGACAAGATGCGTCCTGTTCAGTATGAGCAGGCCGGACACTGGGGTAAGACTGACATTTTCTGTCCGATGTATATGGGTTATGAGGATTGTGAGCGTTATGCTCAGGGCGATAACCCACGTCCGCTCATACAATGCGAGTATGCCCATGCAATGGGTAATTCTATCGGTGGGTTTAAGGAGTACTGGGACATCATCCGAAAATACCCAAAGTATCAGGGTGGCTATATCTGGGACTTCGTGGATCAGGGTCTTCGTGATAAAAGCAAGATTACTGGCAAGGAAATCTTTACCTATGGTGGTGACTATGGCCGTTACCCTGCCAGCGACCACAATTTCAACTGCAACGGTATCATTGCCCCGGACCGCCGGCTGAATCCTCATGCTTACGAGGTGCAGTACTACTACCAGAATATTTGGATTACAGACAAGGGACTGAAGGAAGGACAGCTGGAGGTGTATAACGAGAATTTCTTCAAGACTTTGGATGATGTGGAACTGGTTTGGAAGGTCAAGAAACATAGTGGAAAGATAGACCTGGGTACCATTGAACCTCAGCAGCGTAAAGCTATTAGTGATGATAAACTGAAGGAGATGCTCAGTCATGTGGTGTCACACCATCCTAATGATGAGATACTGGTGAACTTTGAGTTCCGTAGCCGCGAAGCTCAGTCACTCATTGACAAGGGGCAAGTTGTGGCTCGTCAGCAGTTTGTGGTACAGCCGTACCAGTTCCCGACGATAGAGGCTACGGGAACCATAGAATCCAAGGAAGAGACCAACACCTACATCAAGCTGACGGCAGGTGGCACGACGATGACCATTGGCAAGCGTGACGGTTGGATTGACTATCTGGACGTTGACGGCGAGCCCATGCTCATTGACCGCGAGAGCATCACACCGGAGTTCTGGCGTGCCCCGACGGATAATGACTACGGTGCCTGGCTGCAACACCGCTTCGGTGTGTGGAAACAGCCACAGATGAAGCTCACCAGCTGCTCTCTCAGCGACAACAGCGTCGTTGCCCAGTTCGATATGCCCGACGTGAAGGCACAGCTCCTGATGACCTATACGTTGACAGCGGAGGGTAGCGTCATCGTACGCGAACAGCTGAAGACGACGGCCGGTGCCGAGGTCATGCCGATGTTCCGTTATGGCATGCAACTGCAGATGCCGGAACATTATGACAAGGTGCTGTATTACGGTCGTGGCCCGATAGAGAGCTACTGCGACCGCAAGGACAGCCAGTTCCTGGGCGTCTATCAGAACGAGGTTAGCAAGGAGTATTATCCTTATGTCCGTCCGCAGGAGAGCGGTAACCATACCGATGTACGCTGGTTCCGTGTCACCGATGGCAGGAAGGGATTGGAGTTCTATAGCTCGGCACCCATGGAGTGTAGCGCTTTGCCGTATCTGATGACGGACCTGGACGACGGTCCTACGAAGGATAAGAAGATAGGTCGTCATAGTGGTGACCTGGTAGAGCGTCCGCTGACACAGGTACACATCCAGCAGAACCAGATGGGACTGGGTTGCGTCAACTCGTGGGGCGCATGGCCTCGTGACGAGTATCTCGTGAAATACGGTGATAAGGACTTCACGTTTGTCATCAAGCCCTATAAGGTCGCAGAGTGACAAAAAGGGGTATGCTTAATGACACATTTGACACAATTGACACATTTCAAATAATGCGGCGATCCTTACGGACCGCCGCTTTCGTCCACGACCTTGACCTCGGTCTGTCGCAGCTCGAAGAGCGCTTCTCTTGACGGTACGAACGAAATGTTCAGTCTGCCGTCCTTGAAGGTGGGTCGGAATATCCCCAGCCCATCCCACTTGATGCTCTTTCCGCGTTTCAGGTTATAGATGATGCTTTCTGCCAGCGCAATCATGACAGCCGTCAAGATGTCACGTCCGAAGATGCTGCCACGATTATACATGTCATACACAAACTCCCGATGTGACATTTGCTCCACCTCTTCAATGATGGGTGCCGCCTTCACGGCACCCTTCATCTTTCTTATTCGGACAACCAGTCTTGGCTCACCGCCATTAACTATCTTTGCCATACTCGTTTTCGTTTTCGTTTTCGTCTTCGTCTTTCGTTATTTCACGATTTTCTGATATGACCCTTGTTTGAGTCTTGTTATAAATCCACGCTTGATTAAGCGGGCACACAGCGAACGTGCCGCAGTGTTAGAGATACCATAGACGCTCATCATGTCTTGGACGGTAAAGTTCTCGGGCAGTTTTTCATACAGCCCGTCGTGGCGGCTCTTGCGCTCCATGGGGATGAAGTCCTTGCTCTGATTTTCCAGCGCATTCTTGATTTGCATGCCATACTGGCGAATCTGCATGTAGTACAGGAAGTCGCCGATGAGTTCTGCAAAGTCCAGGTCCTGCTGGGTGATGCGCAGCTTCAGGGGCTTGCCCTCGTCCATGAGCTTCGACAGGTGGTGGTAGTCGCGCAGCACGCAATGCACCAGTCCGTAGTTCACCATGTAGATGGGTACACGCTTGCGGAAGTAGTCCGACACCTTGTCATTATTCTGCCTGTTTTCTTCGGCACGGGCGCACATCCAGTCATACGCAAAGCGGATGAGTTTGGGGCAAATGAGCTCGCCGTGCAGCTTCTCCAGCTTGTAGCCCCATGTGCGCAGCCGCGTCTCGGCATCATGATTCTTCGTGGTGTGGTCCTTGAAGTCAATCACCTCGAAGTTCCTTTCGGGCATGATGAACAAGGCCAATCGGGTGACAAAGCCATCGGTGATGTGCTCAGGCTTGATTTTCTTGCGCACCGCATCCGGCGTTCCGCTGGTCACTTGGTTCCAGCATACCTGATAGATGCCGTTGGCAGACTGGTTGTTCTTGTAGTCAACACCACAATATTCATTATGGAATGACTTCAACTCCAAGTCCAACTTTCCTGCCCATGAGCCTACCTGGGCACGGATGGCCGTTGCCAGCTCTGCCTCGCAGGTGTAGAGGTGCAGCTGCACCTGTTCGCCGTTGATAGTCTCCTTGGCATTGTCAAAGCGCGTGTAGAGCTGGGCGTTCGAGATGGAGGTCGGACAGTAGCGCACCACGGCGTGCGGCACGTCCATCGCGGCCTCCTTCGCTTTCTTCGACGAGTTCTGCCGTTGTTCAGCATCCTCCTTATAGCGCTTCTCCATTTGTCGCCCTGCCTCGTCGGCGGCACGCATCGGTTCCATGATCAGCTCGTCCATGTCGGGCAGAAATCCTTTGCCCGTCGCAGCGTTGCCGATGATATAGACCAGGAAGTTGAGCCTTGCTTTCTTACCGTCGTAGTGCAGGTAGTGACAACGGGTAAGGTACGTCCCGAACATGGCACCAGCCGCCAGGACTCCACCCAGCCTGATTTCTTCGGGCATTCCAGCCACGGCATCGGAAAGACCGTCGCAAAGTAGAGGCCGTAGCCTTTGCCACCACGCTTGATAGTCGATTTCAGCAACAGCATCAGGCTTTCCTTCAGCATGGCCGGCGCCACGCTCCTTCTCAGTAAGTCCCTTGATGCCCACACTTTGAAGTACCTTTCGGAACTTCGGGGGGATGAAGGGTGCCATCTTTGCTGCGCAAGCGTCAGCAACGATCTGTTCGAGCTCACGTCGCGGAAGGTCACAACCGTCAATGACTCTGAGCACCGTTCGAGGGTCGTTGTCGCAGATATACCTAAGTCGGCCAGCCAGCGCCAGCACTCTTGTGTGACGCGTTCCCTTAACCGGTCGTCCGCCGTCCTGCCGCCAGTATTCCTCGATAATGGTGGCAAAGGGTACGCCTTCAAATACTGGATTACCATCGTTATCTACCTCTAAATTAAGTCGTGTTTCTCCAGCATCCGTTGATGCATCTCCGTTGTTCTCTTCCACAGCCGCACCATTCCTTCCATCAGCAGTTCCATCGGATAGAGCAGCAGCAGTATCACCATGAGTAGCGTTTCCACAATTCCTACCAGTATCAGCAGGACAATGTTCTTGATAGTTTCTATTAAATTCTTCATCTTGATAGTCAAAAATTTCGTCGTTGATGTAAAGTATATCCTCCTTCGAGCAGGCGAAGGACATTCGAGAGGGATTCTTGCAGACCTCGTCATATTCCAGGCCGAGGATTTCTGCAGCGCGTTTCTGCTGTGCTTCGATGCTGGCAGGCCAATCGCTGTGTGCCTTGAACACCACACGCAGTCCGTGACCTTTCGGCGTAACATGCAGCAGCAAGATGCTTTCTGCTAATTGAGAATTACCAGCGCTGGGGACTAATTCTCCATTTTCAATTCTCCATTTTCCATTGAACACCCCGATAGGGTCTTCCACGTGGTCGAAGTCCAGCATGACGAGACCATTCAACTTTGTCACGTTGTCATCGGCGCGCCAGTAGTCTTCCACGCCGGCATTGTTCCGCGACTTCTTCATGTCGCCGACCATGAAGATGAACGAGGGCAGCTTGCGCTTCAGGGCGTTGGCCTTATCCTCGCCACCCGTGTCGTACGCATTGCGTATCTGGTCGATGATGGCCTTGGTGTGCGCATCGCCCGTTATTCGTTCGAAGTCTTCCTTTGTGCAAGGACGGCACGGCGCAAAGATAGCTTGTTGATAGTAAAACATTGATAGACCTTTTGTAGTTTGATTAATACGCTGTTCTTCATATCCTCTGCCAGCTGTAGCGGCAGGTCGAGCGTTACCAGGACGTTCTTCGTGTCCCGTTTCATCCAGACGCGCACCCCGTCCTCGTCCATCATGATGACGTCGCGCTTACGCGGTATGACATCCTTCTTCACCGTGTCAAAGCCTTTCAGGAACTTGTCCAGCTCTGCCTGAAGAGCATTGACCTTGTCGGGGTTGCTTTCGTCAATGACCAGCCGCGCCACGCGCTTGGGCTCCTTGCCTGTCGTGCGGTAGCACGAGCTTTGGCCTTTCTTCACCACGTCCAGCTGTTGCGGCTCGCCCTGGGCGTAGGCCTTGAAGTCAATATCGCCATTCTTATAGTACGTTGCCGTACCTCTGGCCGTTCCCACCTTCTCGCGGGGCTGACCGTCTTCGAGATAAATCTTCGTTGGTTCCATAATTTCTGTTTTTTTGTTGCGAAAGTTACGAAAGTTACGAAAGTAACAAGTAACATTAAGCCTCTGAAAAGCCTGATTTTCAAGGGTTTGTTAGAATTATAATAATATATTATAATATATTATATAATTCTAAGGTCATTCCGACCTTAATGTTACTTTCGTAACCGTAACTTTCGTTACTTTTATAGTAACTCCCAGTCAGTCAGGCGCATTTCCGTTGAATAGTGTACTACTCCGTTCTGATCAGTATAGTCACGAACCCTCGAAACGAGGCGCACAAATGCGGTCTTGTTTTGCAGGTCATTTTGCACCTGTGCTTCGACGAGTTTATCGGCCTTTTCCTGAATCGCCTCGGCATAAATGACATCGCCACCGCGGTAGAGCCACACGCCTACTGACTTGAAAGTTTCCTCCTGACCTGTCTGCTTGTTGGTGTACTTGCGCTCGGTCATTGAACCAATCTTTGTGATTTTTGCTATGATTTCCATAATTCTAATTAATTTTCGATTTTCTGATTTTCGATTTTCGATTTTTTCTGAAAGATATTGTCGGTGATTTTTTTGAAAGAAATTGCCAGAAATTAATCAGAAATTTCTTCAATTCTTCCATCACTCCGTAATCCGTAATCCTTCATCCGTAATCTAAACAAACAGATTCAGCTGAACGATTCTCGGCTGCTCCGTTACGCCGTTCAGGAAGCGGTTGTTCAGATACTGCACCCCCTTCGGAGTCCAGACCAGATAGGCCCTTGAACGAGGCTCACCCATCAGCGAGTAGTACAGGAAATGGCGCGTCTCTGCCAGTCCCCGGCCTTCCAGCTCGGGAGTCAGATGCCAGCCGCCTCCGCGTTTGAACTGAATCCCCATGCGCCGGAGTAGTGCGTTGAACGAGTGCACATCCATGCCCCACGACTCGGCAACCTGTGTCGCTGTCTGGCAGTCGCAGTTCGGACCGTTCAGCAGGCGCAGCGTACGCCCTACAATCTGGTGGGCACGTGCCAGCACCTCCTCGGGTGAGAGTTCCTTGCCCTTCTCGTCACGGGTTGGGATGTAGCCGCCCGTCTTGCGGATTTGCGGAAGCACCTCCGAGGTCACCCAGCGCTTAAACGCCTTGGCCTGCGGCAACTTCGACGAGAGTACCAAGGAGTAAAGACCGCTCTCGTTGATAACGATGACATCTCTTTGCTGACCTGAGAGAACGAAACGTTCTGTCAGCTTGTCTTCAAAATCAACATGGTCGCGTATGGCCTTAGCTGTGTTGCTGTACCCCAAGGTCGTCGCCACATCTTTACCAACAAAGAACACATCTCCTTTCTCGTCAGTCATTGTCCGGATTTCTCCGAACACTTCGTGTTTGAAAATTTGAATCTCTTGCATTTGCCATGATCCTTTCTTTTTTTGTGAGAGGTGTGAGGATGTAAAGCGCTTTGTTCCCGGGGAACCATCTCACAAACAACTCGGATTAAACAAATAAGTTAACTGCTGAAATTGTCTTCGGGGTTTATTGAGCCTTCCGACTAAAATTTCGAGGACAAAATTAGGGAATAAAAATTTCGTGACACACTAAAAAAGTGCATCACGAAAGAATTACCGAAGAACCGAAAAATTTACCGAATGATTAGCCGAAAAAAGTGCTAAGCAGTTCTGAAACAAGATAAAAAACGTTTCCCTACATTAATGCGACGATTGGACTCTGTGGTATCACAATCGATGAACTGCCAGTCGGGAAACTTTCCAGTAAAAGTATTTTGTTTCTTATTGATAGTGTCTTCTGAAGGCAAGGTGCTAATGCCTAATTTCTCAAGATATCTGATAAAAGAAATGGGTGTGTTAAAGTGAGGCATGCCCTCCGTCTGGTTCATACATTCCATCACCCAGGTATAGTCATAAAGATGTATCATCACCTTCTCATCCCAAAGAATGTCTATGCACTTTTTCACCCTTTGCGAATCGTCCATAGCACCCTCATTTATATTATTACCACCGCAACTGGCATTTTCCACCATACCAAAGTGGAACGTCCCATCACCATCCATACGGAAATTGATGGTGTCAACGTGGTTGATGTGCTGCCCTATGGGCGCATTGAAATTGTTGGTAATATGAATCTCACTCTTTTTTTCCTTTTCCATAGTTATTTGTTTGTATGATTATCTACTCGATCTACATGCGCTAACACCTGACCGACAGAACCATTGAAGATGTTGCCATGATATTCTTTATCATTATTCTGTAACCATTCATCCAATTCTTTGTCTGCGTCAGAACGGCCGAGTGCATCCATCAGTCTTCTTATTTCTTCGACTGTCTTCTTATCACGTTTTAGGTGATGCTTGACTTTCTTAACGAAACGCTTAACGAAGTCATCCTCAGTCTTTACAGCCTTTAGGCATGCGTTTTCTTCTTCCAACTTCATAATACGTTGTTTAAAACGAGCAATTTCTTCCTGGTATGATACAAGTTCCCACCAACCACGTTTAGAGGAGCGGAAAGAACTTGTGTCCTTTTGCAAGTACCAACGAATCGTTGCCTTCCAATCTTTACTTCCTGAGAAATCAGCGATCATGTATGTAAAGCGATAAATATCATTTAGGGATGCTTTACCCCCCAAACGGTGAAGAGCTTCGATAATTGCTTCTTTTTGAGTCATTTCCTTTTTTCCTACAAAAGTACTAAAATTCACCATATGAACAAAAATGCAGATGGCATTACCATCATTTTTGATGGATTTTAACTTTTTTCACCGTTTTTATTCCTGATGTTTGATGAAATTCAGTACCTTTGCATGTATCAATTATTTGATATGTATTATATCTGGACAGACGAAAGCGATACCACTGGAAAGTATTATGCCAATTTCTATGGCGGCATATTAATCAGGTCAGAGCATCTCGAAGAGGTGCTTGCTCGATTGTCGGCCGCGGTGAAGGAGCAAGGACTGGAGAATGAGGAAATAAAGTGGCAAAAGGTAAACGAATATACCGAAGTTCGCTATAAGAGTATCATTGATGTTCTATTTGAATTGATGAGTGAAGGCAAAATAAAAATGCGTATGTTTTTCAGACATCGCCAGTATGAGGCTACAGGACTTACTAATGAACAGAAAAGGAAGGAATACCCAATGCTCTATTACCAGTTTATTAAGAATGACTTTGGGTTAATCCATAGTAATCCTTCTGGCAAGGAAGTGCGCGTAAGACTGCTCATTGATGATATGCCCTTGAAAGGACCTGCAAGGGATGAGTTTTTAAAAGCCATATATCATCTTAACGAACTAAAGTCCTTCCAGAAAGCAAATATCCATATCAAAGATGGCGATGTTGCTGAAGTTAACTCAAAGAAACACTTGCCACTACAAGTAATGGATTTAGTTCTTGGTTCTATGTGTTTTCGATTGAACGACAAGCATAAGGAACGTGGAATAGACGGAAAGAAAGCTAAACGTAACATCGTCAAAGAACGTTTATATAAATACATTCGCACTAAGATATGGCAGTTGCATCCAGGCTTCAATATCGGAATAACGACACCTGTTACTAAACGGTCAGATTTGTGGGAACGTCCGTATCTACATTGGAATTTTGTGCCTCGTAACTATACGAAGAATGAGGAAATGACGAAACGTCATAAAACAGAAACAGCCCCGTACAACCTACACGAGTGAGCTACGGATCAACGTAACCTTTCAGTTGCAAAGGACTTTTTCTAGGTGCAAAGATAGAAAGAATTCTTGATTGTTCCAAATTTTAGAGCAATTTTTTTGTTATTTTGCACAAAAAAGACGAACTTTGCACCTTGAAAAGTGCACTTGATTGTTTCGACTTTCATACTGCACTATAAAAGGAACTGATTGAAGGCTGTCTTTCGAGGCAGCCTTTATAGTTACCTGTCCGTTGCCATTGTTGGAACAAACACATTATTTTCTGCAGCCATCATCCATTGTACTTCTTCATCTTCTGGGATGTTGTAACGACGCGTGTGTCGTTCCACATAATCACGTACAACATTATGCCACTCGCGCATTCCCATTGAGGCATATTCCTGTCCAAATTCTTCCTGTAATGAACGCGTAAGCGTTAATATGGAGATTCCTCCATTCGTGGCCATTAAGCTATCTGCATAGCCTGCCAACTTTGGTAAATCTTCAAGTTGCGTAATAGAATAATCATAGAGGCTAGGAGTATGCTCCAAAAAGATGATTAGGTCATCAATAGCAAATGCCCTGATTTTCTTCTTTCCATGTGATTGAAACGTCACAAACTCTATTTGCCGTTGACTGTCAGAGAATATGGATGGTGCGACAAATATGCATTGTGCCTTGCGTTCCCGCTGAAAATCATCTAAATGCCTTTCTATAGGCCATACCTCCATCATTGTTTGTGTACGACCTGTAGCCATCGTTACCTCAACCAGCACACCATTCTGCCTCTCGTAACACTCAATGTCGCCCTTGTTCCCTCCTGCTGTCGAGGTTGGCAAGCCAGTATCATCACAGCAGTAGTTTGGCACCACTCTAACGTCTGGCATCTTTGATTTAATAGCAAGTGCTGTCAGGAATTCTAGACGTGAAGGAGCATTGAGCAACTTCAAAACATTATCGCTACTACTTCTGTGTGTTGAAAGGTTTGACAATTCTGTTTTGATGATGTTCCAACTATATACAGCAAGCCACTCATCAAGTAATTTTTCACTATTGCTGACAGTCGCAGGCTGCGCACTCAACTGTATAAGATTAGTGTCCAGCTCCGCCATATAGTCAAAGTAAGCACGCTCTTGAGTGAAATGTCTATATGACGTGTAATGCTCTAATATATAGTCAACTGTAGCGTTCTCGTTTTTGTTGATGTCAATAAACCTTCCTGCTCCACGCAAAGAGAAGAGGCCTGTCATACGCATTTTACGTATAAACTCGTCAGGGTAATCAACCATAATCGATTTGGGGTCGAACTCTTTAAAGTTTCCTTCCATAATTTCATCAAGGCAAATATCAATGATAACCTCATCACTTGCATCGTATCTATATTTTCGACGGAGTTCAACGATTCGTCTATAGAGTGCTTCGGCATCGTTGCTTTTCCAGAAGATAAGCAGAGGCAATTCACGACGTAATATACCACACCCATTCTGCATAGGATCAGCATTCAACTTCTTGATTGTTTGCAAAAGTAGAATGAGTGGTACATTATCATTGAGTACCCTAACGAAAGGATTCATACGTTGGGACTTTGCAAAGGATTGCAAGAATACCTGTTGCTCATATTCAGGATGAACTAATTCACAACTGGCAAAGCCATCACTTTCACTAATCTCAACCTTTATTGACTTCAACAGATGATGTGCTAATGCAGAAATGACAATTGGTTCACCGGGGTTAAACCAAGCTAATCCTAATTCTTTAGTAAGGTCAAAGATAGTGGCAAAGCGTGAAGGCCACCCGTATGCAAAGCCAGCCTCTCCATGATGTTGAGGATTATTACGAAGCATCATACTTACTTCATCGTCAGTCAGCATATACTCGCTAAATTCTCCGTTATTAGTTGATGACCATTTGTTTTTCACCGAAATCAACTTTTTCATGGGACGATAGAGTCCATAACGAATCGTTTCTCCACAAATCTTTGTTGCAAGATCATCGTCAAGAATTCTTCCCTCAAACTGGTTCAGCACATAAAGCATAAACTTCAGTCTCCCAGGGTTGCGCATCGTTGTGGTATAAAGCAACGGCTTGTATTGGGGTTCACTTCTTCTCGGCATAGGCTTTAGTAATTGGTTACCAGCACCTCGCTAAACTGCTTGATGCTGTTGTCGTTAAAACTGATATAATTGCTTTTGATGGAATGGGTGTGATACTGCACAGACCACTCCAGAAAGAGAGTGTTAGTACGCCCACGATAATGGGTGACGTTAGAGATGGCGAAGTTGACGCCACGTTCATTCAGGTTGTTGAGCAAAGCCAGCAGGTCACGCTCGGTATCTTCATTCCATAGTTTATTATACTCGCTGAAAGTAATCAGATAGGGAGGGTCGAGATAGACGAGGTCTTCAGGTTGGTAGTCTATGTTGCCAAGAAACTGACGATAATCCTCATTATGCCACTCGGGGCGTTTCTGACTTAGCAGCTGGAAATAGTCAGTAAGTGCATCTTGCACATTCTGATTAAAGTCCACATTACCGACAGGCAGATTGAACAGCCCCTTTCCATTAAATCGGAGCATGTGGTTAAATCCGTAGATAAGCAGGAGATAAAGCTTTTGCATGTCTTGCTGACCGCCATTAATAAAGTCTGCCTTCATCCTCTGATAGCCCGCTTTGTTGTAGCGTGCATAATAGGTTTTCGGGTTGGCAACTTTCATATCCTTTGGTACTACATCACTCCGCAATGAGAGCGAAAGCCCATAATTGTCAATCAGGGCATACAGATCATTTATGAACTCACTTTCGCGGCCAATATACCCTTGCAGCATCCGATGCAGGTTGATAACGTAACTATTGATGTCGTTGAGCAAGAAACCGTCGGCATCGACATTCATCATCACGGAACCACCACCAACAAACGGCTCTATCAGTCTGTTGA
>JAEEGJ010012865.1_pt1 | contig 20537 bp, 18 predicted proteins | sample 8958761 | NCBI WGS metagenome assembly JAEEGJ01 (sample SAMN16246546, study PRJNA631951) | gut metagenome | biome: gut microbiome; feature: rumen; material: RS-attached | host: Bos | place: Iran: Karaj | collected 2018-10
GGTCACTTTCTTCTCGTGGGCGAGGGTGTCTTCGAAGGTGGCCAGGACGCTCTTCCAACTGGTCTGCACCTTGGCGATAGGGGCCAGGACGACTTTCTCGTCTTGTGCGTGCAGGTAGTTGATCATAATGGCGGCGTGGGCTTGTTCCTCGAGGAACTGCACCTTGTACCAATGGGCGATGCCATGGAAACCTTTGGCATAGATGTCTTGCGACATGCTCAGATAGAGATAGGCCGACCACATCTCAGCGTTGATCTGGTCGTTAATGGCCTTTGCTAATTTTTTGCTAATCATAGTGTTATTTTTTTAATGCGGAATGAGGAATTAGGAATGCTGAATGTACCTACCGGAGGCCATTCCGCATTCTGCATTCCGCATTCCTAATTCATATTTATTCAAAGTAGCGTTTGTACAGTCCTTCAAAGCCTTTGCCGTGGCGGGCTTCGTCTTTGGCCATCTCGTGGACGGTGTCGTGGATGGCGTCAAGGTTGCGCTCCTTGGCCATGCGGGCGATGCGCATCTTGTCTTCGCAGGCACCGCATTCTGCAATCATGCGCTTGTAGAGGTTGGTCTTGGTGTCCCACACCACGTCACCCAGCAGTTCGGCGAACTTGGCGCAGTGCTCGGCCTCTTCGAAGGCATAGCGTTTGAAAGCCTCGGCAATTTCGGGATAGCCTTCGCGGTCGGCTTGACGGCTCATGGCCAGATACATGCCGACTTCTGTGGCCTCTCCCATGAAGTGTGCGTTGAGGTCCTTGATCATGTCGTCGCCCGTGCCTTTGGCGATACCAACGACGTGTTCGGTGACGAAATTCAGGGCAGCGCTTTCGTCGACGACTTTCCATTCAACGATTTGCTTGCATTGAGGGCAGCGCTCAGGGGCTTCCTCACCTTCGTGTACATACCCACAGATGGGGCAGATGAATTTTTTCTTCATAGATGTTCTGTATTTAATGATAATGAGTTAGTTGTTCTTGACGGATAGAAACGCAAAGATAGGGTTTTTATTACACATGGCGTGACTTATTGAAAAAAATCTATTGAAAGCGCTTTATGCCTTATGATTCAATGAAATAGTCGCACGCAACCCGGTCTTTCCTGACCTTTTTACAGTATTGGCTTATCTGTTGGTGCAACGGATGGTTTTTGTAACGTTCCATTGCCTCAAAGGAATGGAATGTTGCCGTCAGCACGGCGTCGTAGGCGGCCGCCGAGTCCTTGCAGTTGATGCCCACCTCTGCGCTGAGCAGCTCGGGGATCTGTCCTACCAAGGCTTCCAAGTGGTCCTTCATCCATTGCGCGTTTTCTTGGCGAGTGCGTCCTTCGGCCTCGTCGAGGAATTTCCACATTACGATGTGTTTCAAAACTTTTGTCATGGCGATTGTTGTTGATGCCGCAAAAATACTCCATTTTTGTTGTATTTGCACAGGATTTTGTTTTATCTTTGCAAATTATTTTCCCATATAGACCAATCGATATGTTGAATAGAAGATTTCTGAGAGTCAAGGCGTTACAATCAATTTACGCCTATCATCAATCCGAAAGCTCCAACTTGCCCCAAGCCGAGAAACTATTGCTCGCAGGGGTTGACGATTTATACAAGCTCTTTGTTTATCAGCTTTCTTTCTGGGTCGAAATCAGGCAGTTCGCCGAACGTCGCATCGAGGAAAACAAGCAAAAGCATTTCCCGACTGAGGAGGACCTGAATCCCAACATGAAGTTTGTCGACAACAGGATCCTCAAGGCTTTGGATGAGAACCAGCATTTGAACAAACTCGTTGATCAATACAAAATTGACTGGACCGACTCTCGTGAGGACTTCATCCGCCAGATGTTCGTGAAACTGACGGAGACGCCTGAATACCAAGAGTATATGAACAACGGCAAGGACGGTTTTAGCGATGACAAGCATTTCTTGGTCACGGTGATTGACACATACATGCCTGAGAATGGCTTGCTCTACGACTATTATTCCGACCGTGACTTGTCGTACAACAGCGACTATCAGTTGGCCATCTATCTGCTTTGGAAATATATCAGCGAGTTGCCAGCTGATTTCAATGCCAATAGCATGCTGCCACCGGTGTTCAAAGACGAGGCCGAGGACAAGGCCTTTGTGGTCAAACTGTTCGAAAAGACCATCCTTCATGCCGACGAGTACATGGAAATGGTGAAGGCCAACATCTCCAATTGGGACTACGATCGCTTGGCTTTGATGGACAAGATTTTGATCTTTATGGCCATGACTGAGTTTATCGAGTTCCATTCCATCCCCGTGAAGGTTACCATCAACGAATACATTGAAATTTCCAAGTTCTACAGCACGCCTGAGAGCCGTCGTTTCGTCAACGGCATGCTTGATCGCCTTTCGACAGAACTGAAAGAGAAGGGCAGGCTGGTGAAGACTGGCTTGGGATTGGTGGACAAATAATTGCACATCAGTGCAATAATAATGAAATTGGTGCCGTTATCCTACAAATATGAATCTATGAAACGAACTATCTACGTTATATGCTCTTTGGTGCTGCCAGTCCTCGCATTGCAAGCCAATGCACAAGTGAGCAATGGTTTGTATCGTGCTTTGACAGATGCCAACTCGGCCCGTGTGGTTGCTTTGGGTGGACTGCCGTTGCCCGTTCATGACGGCGATCTACAGACGGCTGTGTTCAATCCTTCGGCCATCTCGCCCGAGATGAACAACCAACTGACTTTGTCGTATGTTGGTGATTTCAATGTAGGCACCAATTTCGCAACGGCGCAGTACAGCCACACCTTCGAGAACCTGGGCAGCTTCGCAACCTCGGTGCAATATTACAACTATGGTGCAATGCAGTATGCTTCCGAAAGCGGCTATACCGATGGTAGCACATTCAACGTTTCCGACTATGCCGTCACTCTCGGCTGGGGCCGTGAGCTGACCGACAAATGGAGCATCGGCGCCAACTTGAAATATGCCGGCGTGCAATATGAAGCAGGTCGTGCAGGCGCTTTGGGTGTGGATGTGGCCGGCACCTATTGGTCGTACTCCAACTGGGCTTTCACACTTGCCGCACGCAACATCGGAAGACAACTCTTCTCGCAAGAGTTGAACGTGGAGGACAAATGGTTGCCTTTCTCCATGGACTTCATGGCTTCCAAGAAACTTGACCACCTGCCGCTGACCATCGTCATGGGCTACAAAGACATACAGCATTGGAACAAACTCTATGACGACCCGCTTGATTTGGCTGGCTATTATGATCCTATCACAGGAGAATACCAAGAGCCTTCAAAGGCTGCCAAGTTTTTCACCAACTTGGGTTGCCATCTGTTGATTGGCGGTGAGTTGGCCATTGGCAAGAACCTATTCCTGAGAGCGTCCTATAACTATGAGACGCATCGCGAGATGGGTGTGCCCGAAGCACGTAGTTTGGTGGGCTTCTCTGCCGGTTTTGGTGTGAGAATCAAGGCCTTCCAGATTGACTATGCCCGCTCAAGGAACAATATCGTGGGTTCGCCCAATTTCCTGACCTTACGCGTAGACCTTAGTAAACTATGAAAATGCGGAATGCGGAATGCAGAATGCGGAATGTAGGATAATCCCATCATTCATCATTCATCATTCATCATTCATCATTCAACAATATGTATCTCCACGAACTCAAACTGACGAATTTCAAGAACTGCGAATCGGCTGATCTGCTGTTGTCGGAGAATGTCAATTGTTTCGTGGGTCTCAACGGGGCAGGTAAGACCAACATCCTCGATTCCATCTATTACCTCTCCTTTTGCAAAAGCTTCTTTGGCGCCACGGATAAGCAGAACATCCGCCACGAACAGGATTTCTTCGCCATCCATGGCGTGTATTCCCACGATGGCAAGGATGACGAGTTGGTGTCGTGCGTGCAGAAACGTGACCAGAAGAAGTCGTTCCGTTTCAACAAGAAGGAATACGACCGCTTATCCGACCACATAGGCAAGTTTCCTTTGGTGATGATCTCGCCTTACGACCGCGACCTCATCAATGAGGGCAGTGATCTCCGTCGTAAGTTCATCGACGGTGTCATCTCACAGTTTGATCCCTTGTATCTCAACGCTTTGCTGAAATATAACCGCGCCTTGCTGCAACGCAATATGCAGCTGAAACAATTTGCAGAAAGCCGTCATTTCGACCGTGAGTTGCTCCGACTTTGGGAGGACCAGTTGGCACAACATGCCGACGACATCCATGCCAAGCGCCATCGGTTTTTGGAGGAGTTCCTGCCCATCTTCCAGCATTACTATGAGATTGTCTCGGGCGGTACTGAGAAGGTAAACGTCATCTACCAGTCGCGACTGGATGAGAAGCCTTTGAATATGTTGCTGGAGGAGAGTCTGCAACAAGACCGTTATTCGGGTTACACCAATGTGGGCATCCACAAGGATGACTTGGAGTTTACTCTTGACGGCCATCCGTTGAAGCGTTTCGGCTCACAAGGACAGCAGAAGTCGTTTGTGGTATCGATTCGTCTTGCACAGTTCGAGTTCAACTACCAGAAGATTGGCTACAAGCCCATTTTGCTATTGGATGATATCTTTGACAAGCTCGACGACCAGCGCGTGATGAAACTTGTACGCCTCGTTGGTGACGAGCATTTTGGTCAGGTATTTATCACTGATACACAGCAGGGTAGGGTAGAGAAGCTGTTTGAAAACACCAACATCGACCACAAGATTTTCGAGGTGGAGAAAGGCTGCGTCAAAGAGATAGGAGGGGAGTTATGATTTACTACGACGTGAAGCCTTTGGGCAATCTTATCAAGGCGTTCTACGAACAGCATCGTGGCTCTGAGTATCTTGACGAAGTCAAGGTCGTCGAATCATGGCCAAAGGTGGTCGGGCCGTTCATTGCCTCGCATACCATCGACCTTTCCATCAAGGACGGCAGACTGTTCGTCCGCGTCGACAGTGATGCCTTGCGCAGCGAACTGAGCTATTCCAAATCCTTGTTGATGAAGAACTTGAACGAGACGGTAGGGAAGGAGCTAGTCAAGGATATTGTTCTCAACTGAGTTTACCTCTTGCAAATCAGCTTAAAATCGCAATACTTGCATTTTTTGTCATCTTCGGCCTGCACAAATGGTGTTTCCTTGTCGAGCATCTCTTCGATAACTGCCTTCAGCATGGCGTCCATGTCGGCGATGAATGAGCTATCCTCTAGGAAGCTGTTGTCAACATCTGCGTCGTCTTTCTTGGCTGTGGCTTGCGAAAGGCTGAATTCGATGTTGTGAGGATACTTTAATCCATGTATTGCTCCTTCAATGGCATTGGGATTCATTGACGGATTCTCTTTAAGGTAAAGGTATTTGTAAAGGAGCAGTTGCAAAGCCTTTGCGGGAATTTGTCGCATATAGTCCAGGTTGCTCTCGCTGTGATGGCGCACAGGCTTTTTCAGGTCGGCGCTGTCTACCATGCCGGTCTTATAGTCGATGATGCGAGTTTGTCCACCGAATTGATCGATGCGGTCGGCTCTGCCGCCGATGATGAAATCGCCTTGGTCGGTATGGAGCTTGGTTTTCAGCTTGCCTTCGGTCTTGAGGATGACCAAGTCGCCGTTTATCAATTGCTTGGAGGTGTAGTCGAGGTAGTTCTTCAGCTGTTGGTCGACTTTGACGTGGTTCAGGTAATTGAAGCCCACATCGGGGAAGCCGTTGGGCGTGTTTTTGGCTTTGGATAGGGCCAATTTCTGTTCCCATTGTGGCTTGATGACCTCGTCAAAGAGTTTCTTGTCGATGATTTGTGGCTTGCCGTCTTGCGGGAGATAGTCATCGAACAGGAACTGCAGGGTGTCGTGGATGATGTTGCCGATGACGTCGGTGCCGGTCTCTTCCTCAATACTATTGTCCTTGATGTTGACGATATGCTTGAGATAGTAATGAAGCGGACAGTTGAGGTAGGTCGACAGCGAAGTGGGAGAGAGGCCTTTTTCCTCGTCTTCGAGTAGATGGCGAAGTTTCTTTAAAGCATCTTCGGTTTTCTGGGCGCTAAGGACTTTCATCTCAATGGAAGACTTGGCCGTAGTGCTGAATGATGCTTCCTCAACTGTGATATTGGGGTTTTTGGCCAGTTCGTGTTTGATTTGAAGGATGAAGCGGCTGGCCTCGCCACCGAAGGTCTCGCCTAGGTTGTTAAAGTACAGGTAGATTGTCTTTCCGTTTTGCAACAGCCGATAGAAGTGGTAGGCCACCACGGCTTGGCTTTCGGTGTAACTCGGCAGTCCGCAGGCACGGCGGATGAACTGGGGGATGAAGCTGCCTCGCGACTTGTCGGGTGGCAAGGTGCCTTCGTTGACGCTGAGTAGGTGCAGCCGCTCAAAGTCAAGGTTGCGTGTCTCAAGCAAGCCCATGATTTGCAGACCGTCGGTCTCGCTGCTGTTCAGCTTCAGACTCGCTGCCGACGACAGCACCCGATACAATGCCTCAAGGCTGTGCGCATCTTTGACGTATTGGGTGTTTTGCGTAATGATGTTATGGAGTCGGCTGATGATTTTCCCAATCTCGCTCACTTGGTTGAGGAGGAAATGGTTCTTGTCTTGCTCTGTCTTTGATTGGAGCAAATGCGCAACGAAAGCCAACAGTTGACTGGCAATGTTCAGCATTGCCGTTGGCGACAACTCGGAATCTCTGGTAAGTATCACCTTCAGAAACGCCTGGATGTTAGGCATTTGCTGTAGTGCTTCAATGTCATTGCCCTCAAAAATGAACTTGCCTTCCTTTACGGTCTTGTATTTCCATTGACTGAAGGCGTCGAGCTCGTGTCTGGGGAAGATGATTTTGACGATTTCGAGGTCCATGAGTTGCAGGATGGGCCAGATGTAAAAGCCTTCAACTTGGCGTTTGGTACCGTTTTCTGTGATGTATCTGTTGATTTTGTCGCGGCGTGACAAGGCAAAACACGCCTTAATGAGTTGGTTGACAGGCGTCTGGGAAATTGGATATCCCATGGAGACTTTGAAGCCCGGGCATGAGTTGGGGATGCTGTTCAATACGGGAATCAGCAGGTTCTCGTCGGCAAGGATGACGGCTTGCTTCTCGTCCTGAGTCTCTTGGGCTTTGTCTTGCTTTTCATCATGGATTTCTTGCAGTTTGGCTTGAAGAGCCTTGGCCTGCATGGCGTTGCCACAGGCACTGATGATGTGGATGGTCTTTTCCTCGGTCTGTAAGCGGTTGGCAATACCGTCTTTCAGCCATTCGGGATGGCGCTTTTGATATTTGCGGGCAAATGCGCCAGCTTCGTTGACGGGGTCGTCAACATAATAATGGTCGTAATCGAAGAGGATCTCTGCTTTCCCGTTTTTTATCAAGGTGTCGATGATGTGCTCTTCTGTTGTGGTCAAAGCATTGAAGCCGGCGAAAATGATTTGTCTGTCACCGATTCTGGCAAGCAGTTCATCCTCCGACAGTTCCGACAGTTGTCGGGTAATCATGCCATAATAACCTTTATGTTGCTTGGTGAGACGTTCACGGAGTTGGATGTAATACCCATGAAGCGATTTGTAGAATCCGAGGTATTGGATTTCCTTTTCTGTATGATTCGAGCCGTTAACGTCCCAGAGCTTCAGTGCAGTGTCGTCGGCCATGTATTGGAACACTTTTTCTGCGTCGATGCCGTACTGGTCAATCTCATCGAAATCTCTGGCCATTTGTGCCGCTTGACCGCCAAATGCGTTCAAGTCGCTGGTTTGTTCTATATGCCGTTCAGCATCAATGTCGATGAGTTCAAACAGCAGGTCGATTGTGTCAGCGAGGGCAATGCCGCTCCATTGGATGACGGCTTCTTCGATGGAAATCATTTGCGGTAGCCAAAGGGTCTGGGCGCAGCTTGCTTTGAAAGCGTTGCGCAAATAGAAAGCCGCCCTTTTGTTGGGGAATACTACTGTAAGTTCCTGTTTCGTGAGGTCGTAGTGGCTTTGGATATGGTTTGCCAGCTTGGCTATGAAGGTGCCTTCGTTCATTTCAAAGTGTTTTTATATAGTTTTCGGCAGCTAGCAGTTGTTCGGGTTTGCCCAAATCGAACCAATAATCGGGCTGGATAGGTTTGGAAATGATGCGGTTGGTTTTAGCCAAATTGAGGTATAAATCAATGACACTCTGAGGTTTGTCTTCAAATTCAGCAAACAAATCACTGCGAAAGAAATGCAGCCCACTGAAGGCCATTTCTTTATAGTTAAGGGGCGTTGAGCCTGTCGAAATGCCCGACATCTCATGAACCCATTTAAACCTCTCTTCCGACTTATTCGTCCAGCCAACAAGCCGGTTCTCATCATCAAACAACAACTTCCTATTCGTCTCCCTATCCTGTGTCAGCAGCCATGCATCGTCACCAGTAGAGAGAAACTGTTGACTCATCTCACCAAGGTTGACATCGCTGATGATGTCCACATTATGCACCAGCACGGCCTTAGCGTCCTTGAAAAGGGGCGTGGCCTTGACGATGCCGCCGCCCGTGTCCATCAGCAGCTCGCGCTCGTCGGAAATCTCGATTTCTGCGTCAAAACGATGGCTCCCCACAAAGTCGATAATTTGCTCGCCGAAGTGGTGCACGTTGATGACGATATGATGGAAGCCGTTGGCAATGAGATCCTCAATGCAATGCTGCAGCAAGGGCTTGCCGTTGAGCGGGACCAAGGCCTTGGGTTTGTCCTGGGTCAAGGTGCCGAGGCGGGTACCCATGCCGGCGGCTAATATCATGGCGGTGGTGTCGTGCTTCATGCGTTGTGCTCCTCTGTGATTTTGCGTTCGATGTGGTTGAGTTTCAGGTGGATGTCGGGATAGGCGGCCTTCAGCCAGTCATAGATGGTCTGGGCGAAGAAGACGGAGCGGTGCTGCCCGCCCGTGCAGCCGAAGGATACCATCAGGTTGCTGAAATGCCGCTCGCGGTAGTTGTCGACACTCTGACCGACGATGCCTTTCACATGGTCGAGAAAGACATGGACGGGCGGCTTGGCCATGAGGTAGTCGATGACCTCCCAGTCGCGACCGGTCTTGGTCTTGAACTCGGGTTCGCGGCCTGGATTGGGCAGGGCGCGGCAATCGAACACGAAGCCGCCGCCGTTGCCGCTGAAGTCATTTGGGTAGCCTTTTTTGAATGAGAAACTGTTTATTGTAACGGTTAGTTTAGAGTTTAGAGTTGAGAGTTTAGAGTCAGTTGGGAGTGGATAGTTGAGAGTGGAGAGTTGGGAGATAATACTTAGGAGTTCGGGGTATTTGTCTAATGGGTGGGTTTCATTCCAGGCTTTCAGTTCTTTCAAGGCGTAGGGGATGCTCTCAATGAAGTGCGACTTTTTTTGGATGAGGCCTCTAAAACCGTAGGCACCCAACACTTGCATCAGCCTCAGATAGACGAAATAAGGCTGGTAGGTGTCGAATTTGACGGCTTCAGGGCTCATATATTTCGACAACTCGGTCTTATAATAGTTGACCAACTCGTCGCGTATGGCTTGAGGAATCTGCGCCTTCACCTGATAGAGCAGCGAGACCACATCGTAGTTTAACGGGCCCTTTCTTCCGCCTTGGAAGTCGATGAAATACAAATTTCCGTCTTTCACCATGATGTTGCGCGACTGGAAGTCGCGGTACATGAAGAAGTCACAAGGGGCTTGGCTGACGAAGTCAGCGAAGGCTTCGAAGTCCTTGCCTAAGCGCGTCTCGTTGAAGTCGATTTCTTCGTGCGGCTTGACGAAGTAATACTTGAAATAGTTGAGGTCGTCAATGATGGCCTGGCGGTCGAAACGCTCGGTAGGGTAGGCCTTCGTGTAGTCCAAGCCTTGGTGCCCTAGCACCTGCAGCTTCACCAAGTGGCCTAATGCTTTTTTGTATAGTTCGATGACGTTTTCGCTATATGAAGCTAAGGTCCCTGAGCCCTCGGTTCCTGAGCTCGTCGAAGGAGTCGAAGGGCCGACATTTGCCATTAAAGCCTTCTGCACATGTGCAAACAGATTATCATCCCCAAAATCGCTTTGCAGATAACAGGTCTTTTCTTCGTTTACGGCAAAGACCTCAGGCACATTCAGCCCCAAGTCATGGAAATGCTTGCTGAAAGTGAGGAAAGCCTCGTTTTCTTCCACATTATTGCTATAGGTGCCAATAAGGCTCTTGCTGTCAGTGATGATGCGGAAATAATTTCTCGCCGAGCCCGATTCCGCGATGGGCAGAATATCCTTGGGCGTTTCGCCGATGGAACGCGTCAGTTCTGCTAATATGTTTTGAATATCAGGAGTTTGCATTGAATCCCATTGTTTTCTACTGTTGCAAAGTTACAAAGAAAAAATGGAATTCGGGTATTTGTTGCCTATTTCTTTCCCCGCGTCTCAATCCACACCCACAGCCGCCACATCAGCCAGCCCCAGGCGAAGAAGAGGGCATAGAAAATCCACTTGGGTACGGAAGTCTGGTAGGCGCCCTCCTTGTCGATTTGTTGGTATTGCTCGGTGGGGATGTCGGCATAATAATAGGCACCTGCGCCGAAGTCGTAGCCTTCGACGAGACCAAGCTGGTTGGCCATGATCCAGCCGGCCAAAAACAAAGTGATTACCACCACGACGATGGTAATCACTTTGAATATTTTGTGGTTTTTGTTCATCACTTGAACATGTCGAGGGAAGGAATGTCAAAGATCTTTCCTGACAGCAGGAACCACACTGCAAACAGCGTAAGGGCGATATTAAAGACTTGGCCGATGATGTAGAGCCAGAGTACCTTGCCGCCTTGCATACGCTTGAAGAGGCTCTTGAAGTTGGTGTCCAAGCCGATGCTGGTGAAAGCCAGCACGAAGGCCCAGTTCTTGTATTGGTCGAGCACGCCGTTGATGGCCTTCACGGCAGAGGCACCGTTGAAATCCATGCCCTTGGTGATGGGCTGGATGATGAAGGAGGCAACGAGTGAGGCCACGAAGAAACCGATGATGAACTTCGGGAAACGGTTCCAGATTTCGCCGGCACCGACTTTTTGGTTCGGGTCTTTGTCGACCTTGGTAGCAAAGAAGATGGCCACGAAGAAGGCGATGAAGCCGATGAGGATGTTCTGGATGGACTTCACAAGCACGGCAGCTTGCTCGGCTTCCTCACCGAGGGCATTACCCGCCAATACCACAGCACCCGTTGAGTCGACGGTGCCGCCGATGAGGGCACCACCCATGAGCTGGCTCATACCGCAAGCGCGGATAATCATGGGCTCGAATACCATCATGAGGATGGTGAAGATAATGGAGATGCTGATGGCTAATGAAAGGTCTTCCTTCTTGGCTTTGGAGGCAGCACCCGTGGCGATGGCGGCACTGGTACCGCACACCGAGGTGGCCGAAGCCAAGGTGATGACCAGAGGCTTGTTGTCGATCTTCAGCACCTTGGTGCCCAACCACCACATGAAGATGATGACGATAGGCGTCACAATCCAAGCGATGCCGAGACCGTAAAGACCGAATTTGGCGATGTTGGAGAACAGCACCGAGAAGCCCATGATGACCAAACCCGTCTTGATGTAGAATTCCGTACGGATGGCAGGTTTCAGCCATTCAGGCGTGCCGACGGTGTTGGAAATCAACAGGCCGATGAGTAAGGCCCAGAAGGCCCACTCGAGGTAACGGTTCAGGGTGAACTCGGCGCTCACCAGACGCACCACGATGCAGATGATGAACAGCACGATGAAGGCTGGAATGAACTTGCCGATCTTCTCGCCTTGCAACTTGATGCCGATGGCAAACAGGATGCCAAGCACCAAGAAGGTGCGGAGCAACTTGATCCAGAAGGCGCCGTTGAATTGGTCAATAAGAGATTTCTTTTCGTCTACGTTTTCCCACCAATGCCAGGTGCTGAACTTGGCGGCGGAGAAGTCGAAGCTCTGGGTAAGGATGGAGATGCAGCCGATGGCGATGACGATGAAGCCAATCCACACGGCCAGCCAGTCTTCCTTTTTCCAAAGGTTGGATGCGTTATTGTTTGCCATAACGATTCAAAATTTAAGATTCAAGATTTAAAATTTATAGCTCAGGATAGCCACCACGCGGTGGGAATGATTCTTGTTAAATATACCCTCAACATTTTTGTAACCATCAATGAATGAATAGTCAAGTTTGAAATTCACGCTTTTGAGAGGCCAATAGTTGATGCCGACAGTGTAATAACTCGTTGGAGCAGAAAAATTAGGAAGCATATAAATAACGTAATCAGCAGTATGGAGTCCCAAAACGCCTGTTTGCTGCTCAAAATGCTCATACCTTAGCACAGGCATCAGTTTCTGTTCCTTGCCTTCCTTGCCAAATTGGAAGTTGTAGCCAATTTCGGCATAGTAACCCATGCTGTTGAATTGTGTGGGTGCTCCTTCGCCTTCAAAACCATGGTATCCCGTAGTTCCGCTTAAGTATTCGCCACGAATCACGAGCTTGCCATCGTTGTATTGCAAACCGGCGGACCAGCGATTGCGAATGCCGTTGTATTCCTCGTCTTTGTAATACTGGCCGTAATAGTATGAACCGCTCAAGGTGAGCGCTTTCAGCATTGGATGGATTTCCAAGCGACCGATGATGTCCTTGCGGTTGTTGTTGTCAAGACCTTTTTCGTTCTTTTTGAAGTTAAGAGGTCCATTGCCGTTGAACACACCGATGCTATAGTTGACGATGGAGAAATCCTTGCCTTCCACCTTGAACAGATCGCCGCTGGCCATCACGCCAATGTCACGGCCCAGGCCGCCGACACCACAAACGTCAGAATAACCAACGAGTTTCTGGATGCTCTCGCCGTAGTCGAAAATCTCGAGGTTGAGAGGATTGATGGGATTTTCAAGTGTGAAAGGAATCTTGAACTGGCCAAATTGGATGGCAAATTCGTTACAGGGTTTATATTTGATGTATGCATCAACAAGCATGGGCGAGTTGATGAAATCGCCCTGGATCTTGTAGGAGAGGGTCCGGGAGAACTTACCGTCAACTGATAGACGGACACGTCGCATACGCAGCGTGTTGTCTTCAAGTTTGCCGTCCTTGTCGAGGTCGGCTTGATAAAGCCCTTGAACAAAGCCCGAAATCTTCGGACCTTCTTGCGCGTTGATGCTCATTGGAAATAAAATAGCAATAATTCCAATGATTAATAGGAAGTTACGTTTCATGATAAAATGTAGTTTTGTTGTTTTCAATAATTACTCGGCAAAAATAGTAAAATTATTGATAGTATAGACTTAGATAGTAAATATATTTACTAATTTCTGAAAAAAAAGTCAGATATGACTTCTGACTTCGTTAAATGAGATCTTAAACCACTCGGTATAGGTCTCTGGATGGGCCTTCATGTCGTCGGCGATATCGTCGAGGTTCATGTATTTCCATGACTCCACCTCGTCGGTGTTGATGATAGGGGTGGCGTCGCTTTGGCCGAACCACACGTGGTCGAATTCGTGTTCGGTGAGACCGAGGCCGACGGGAGCCTTATATATAAAGGTGAAGACTTCGTGCATGTCGCAGGTCATTCCCATTTCTTCCTGAAGGCGGCGTGCGGTGGCTTCTGCCAGAGACTCGCCCTGTCGGGGATGGCTACAGCAGGTGTTGGTCCACAGGCCAGGGGAGTGGTACTTTGACAAGGCTCGCTGCTGGAGCAGCAGCTCGCCTTTGCTGTTGAAGATAAACACCGAGAAGGCACGGTGGAGTCGTGGCACGATATGGGCGGCCATCTTCTCCATGATGCCAATCTGGGTATCTTTTTCGTCGACTAAGACTACGTGTTCCATTATACGTTGAATCTGATGTTAAGGATATCGCCGTCCTGAACGACGTAGGTCTTGCCTTCCACACGGAACTTGCCGGCTTCCTTCACGGCGGCTTCGCTGCCGTACTTCAGGAAGTCCTCGGTGCTCATCACCTCGGCGCGGATGAATCCGCGCTGCAAGTCGCTGTGGATGGCGCCTGCAGCGATGGGGGCGGTGTCGCCCACATGGATGGTCCAGGCACGGGTCTCGTCAGGACCGGTGGTGAAGAACGAGTGCAGGTTCAAAGTATGGTAAGCGGTACGCACCAACTTGTTGACACCGGGCTCGCTCAATCCGGCATCTTCCATGAAGAGCTGACGGTCGTCGGCATCCAACTCGGCAATCTCAGCCTCGAGCTTGCCGGCAATGATCAGCATATCCTGACCTTCTTTCAAAGCTGCTTTCACAGCCTCGGAGTACTTGTTGCCCGTGGTGGCTGAATCATCGTCGACGTTGCAGACATAGATGATGGGCTTGGCGGTGAGCAGTTGAAGGTCTTGGATATATTTCTTGTCATCAGGATCCACCTTGGCATCTCGGGCGTTGCCCATGTTTTCAAGCACTTCCTTGTAAACACTGAGAACATCGAAGGCTTTCTTGTTGTCCTTTTCGCCATTCTTCAGCAGCTTCTGCACACGTTCCAGCTTGCGGGTGACGAGGTCAAGGTCGCGCACTTGCAACTCAAGATCGACCAGTTCCATGTCGCGGACTGGATCCACGCTGCCCTCGCTGTGGGGGATGTTGGGGTCGTCGAAGCAGCGCAATACATGGATCAAGGCATCCATGGTCTGCACCTCGGCAAGCAGCTTGTTGCCAACGCCTTGTCCGCCCTTGCTCAAGCCGGGCAGGTCCACGATCTCCACCGTGGCAGGCACAATGCGCTTGGAGTGCGAGATGTTGTCGATGAGCTTCAGTCGGTCATCGATGACTTCGCACATGCCGATGTTGGATTTCGACGCAAAGCCAATCTCTGCTTTAGTGTTTGAAATACAATTGAATATGGTGGTTTTGCCTGTGCTTGACAAGCCTATGATTCCGCAATTAAGTGCCATAATGAAAAATTTTTTGCAAAGGTATGAAATTAAAACTTATCTCCAGCCTCCCAATCGATTTGTTTGGGATCAGGCTCCTTGAACTGTGAGTTCTCCTGATGGCGATGGATGTATTTCATGCCGATTCTCCAAAGCTTGATATCGCCCCAGAGGAAAAGTCCAAAAATGATGTAACCTAATGCATCAGGAATATAGTCGGTGATCATCAGCAACCAGTCGAACAGCCCGTGAGCCAACACGGCGCCAAACAAGGCCGTCATCAAGTAGCCGAACGTTCCTTTCTTGCTGAATTTGGCCAAAGAGAAGAAATAACCCATGATCACTGCGAAGAGGAAATGTCCGGGAACCGACAGTAAGGCTCTTATGATGCCAGTGCCGATGCCGCCTTGGGTAACGTACATGATGTTCTCGACACAAGCGAAACCGAGTCCCACAAAGGCGGCGTAAACGATGCCGTCCATATATTCGTTAAAGTTTCTATTCCACCAAATTGTGACGAAAAGAATGGCGAATTTACACAGCTCTTCGCAGAATCCAGCCTCGATGAAGGCGGAGTAGAACACGGTTTCGGAATAAAAAACGTTGTTGACTAACGAGACCAAAATGAGATCCAGCGGGATGGCAACCATACCTCCGATAAAAGCCTTGATCAAAAGGCCAATCGGCTCTTTTTCATATTTATCCTGACGATAAATGTAAACCAACAAAATAGCCACTGGAAGTATTGATAACAGTAATAAAATGATACCCATAGCGAATCCGTTTTTTGTTATTTTTAGGCAAAATTAAGAAATCTTGGCTCGGTTTTGCCGAAAAAATCTAATTTTGCAAAAAAAAAGTCATGCAAGAAATGATCCTCATTCTTGACTTTGGCTCACAGGTGACCCAACTGATTGGCCGTCGTCTCCGCGAGCTGAATGTCTACTGCGAAATTCATCCGTACAATAAGGTTCCTACCATTGGCGATAATGTTAAAGGTGTGATTCTGAGCGGCAGTCCGTTCTCGGTTCGTGACGAGAAGGCCCCTTATGTCGACTTAACTGGCATTAAAGGGAAGTTGCCTTTGTTGGGCATCTGCTACGGCGCCCAGTTTATGGCGCATCACTTCGGTGGCGAGGTCAATGGCTCCATTGCCCGTGAATATGGCCGTGCCATGTTGAAGGTGGTGGACACACAGTCTCCGTTGTTCACCAAGGTGAGCCAAACCAGCCAAGTGTGGATGAGTCACGGCGATACCATCGCGAAGCTGCCTAAAGGAGCTCGAGTCATCGCTTCGACTGACGACGTGGAGAACGCAGCTTATAAGATCGATGGGGAAGAGACCTACGCCGTGCAGTTCCATCCCGAGGTGTTCCACACCAAGGAAGGTCCGCAGATCCTGGCTAACTTTGCCTTGGGCATCTGCGGCTGCAAAGGCGACTGGACTCCGGCATCGTTTGTGGAAAACACTGTGGCCAGCCTGCAGCAGCAGCTTGGCAACGACAAGGTCATTCTGGGCCTTTCAGGAGGCGTAGATAGCACCGTGGCAGCGGTTTTGCTCAACAAAGCCATTGGCAAGAACTTGACTTGCATCTTCGTCGACAACGGCTTGCTTCGCAAGAACGAGTTTGAGGATGTGCTTGACTCTTACAAAGAGATGGGATTGAATGTGATTGGCGTCCATTCTGGCCATCTGTTCCTTGAAAAGCTGAAGGGCGTCACCGATCCTGAAGCTAAGCGCAAAGCCATCGGTTCCACCTTTATCGACGTGTTCGACGCTGAGGCGCAGAAGATCGAAGGCGCACGTTGGCTGGCTCAAGGCACCATCTATCCCGATGTTATCGAGAGCGTGAGCGTCAACGGACCGAGTTGCAAAATCAAGTCACACCATAACGTGGGTGGACTTCCTGAGAAGATGAACCTGAAGATCGTGGAGCCTTTGCGTACCCTGTTCAAGGATGAGGTGCGCCGTGTGGGCCGTTCGTTGGGCATCAAGCGTGAGTTGATTGGTCGTCATCCTTTCCCGGGACCAAGCCTTGGTATCCGTATTCTTGGCGAAGTCACCGAGGAGAAACTCCGTATCCTGCGTGACGCAGACGATATCTTCATCAAGGGATTGAGAAACTGGCCTTGCGAATTGCCGAGCGCTTCGTATCCTAACGAGATGGCCGACAATCTTTATGACAGCATCTGGCAGGCCGGCACCATCCTGCTTCCTGTGAAGTCGGTAGGCGTGATGGGTGATGAACGCAGCTATGAATACACTATCGCTTTGCGTGCGGTGATCTCTACCGACGGCATGACCGCCGACTGGGTACATCTGCCATACGAGTTCCTTGCCAAGGTGTCGAACGACATTATTAATAAGGTAAAAGGTGTCAACCGCGTGTGCTATGACATTTCGTCGAAACCGCCAGCGACAATCGAATGGGAATAAGGAGTTGAGAGTTTAGCGTTATGAAAAGGAAGTTGATCATACTCAGTTTGCTGGTTGGGTTGTTCCTTGTGCTGCCCATGGTAGCGCAGGCCCAGGTGGTGATAGAGCGATCGACGGAGATCGTCTCCATCAGCGGCAAGCAGTATTACATGCACCATGTGAAACGTGGAGAGACGCTGTATAGCCTCTCAAAAGCGTATCATGTCACTGAGGCTGAAATCGTTAAGCTGAATCCTGAGATCAACGAGCTTGGACTTCAAGCCGATATGGTCATTGGAATCCCAGTGGTGATCGTCGACGAGCCTCAACCGGAGAAGCCATCAGTGTCAGCACTCCCGATTTCTGAAGACGATGAAGTTGGCGATGGCTATATCATCCATACGGCAAAAGAGATATGGAAAACCAAGCGTTTCGTCAGAGAATGGGGCGTTGACGAGGATGAGTTCAGGTTGCTCAATCCTTCGGTGGGCTCACGTATTTTTGAAGGTCAGAAAGTATTGATCCCCATGCCAGGTGTACATGCTGGCGATACCCTGATCCCTGTTTCCCCGATTTCGGTGGTGGAGGAGGATACTGTGATTACTGAGAATCCTGACACGAGGCCTTTTGTACTGCCTTCAGAGATGCCTTTGGAGTGTTATGCTTCGTCGGCTAATGTTAATAAAACGTATCGGGTAGCTTTGTTGGTTCCGCTTTATCTTAGCGATATTGAGAAACTTGACTTATCCAAAGAAAGGATTGAAAAGACCAAGAGCGCACGCGTGCTGAAGTTCCTCCAATTCTACGAAGGCTTTATGATGGCCGCTGATTCGTTGACGGAACATTATGGCATGCGACTGGAGTTGACGGTGATCGATGTCAACGAAAACGTGTCGGGAGCACAAGAAGCCGTGAATCAGCTGAGGAGTGAACCTGTTGATCTGATTGTGGGACCATTCTTTAGCAGGTCGTTCGCTGTGGTTCAGGAATATGCTCAACAGCATAACATTATGATTGTCAACCCGATGTCGGAGCGTGAAAGCATCTTGGCGGGAGCACCCAATGTGTTGAAACTGAAGCCCAGCGCACAAGCCATGGCTACAGAGCTTGCCGACATGATCAAGATGCATTATCCTAAAGCCAAGGTGACGTTGCTTGTTGAGAATAGCCTGGGTGATAGCGCGGTTGTGAATGCCATTGAACGTGCTTTGAGAGAAGCTGTGGCACCAGAAGTGCAATTGTCGAACGCAGAGATGCTAGAGATGATCGGAAAGGAAAGCCGTCGCCGCAATATGGGGAAGAAGATGCTCTCCACATTGGAGGTCGAAGGCCAGATCTTTTCCACTAGAGTTCTTGAGGAAAACCCCAATGGCGTGATCTATTTCAATAACCCAATGCTCCGTCTTTCGTCTTCCGAGAGCGATATCAGCACCTTCAAAAACGGGCTTTCATCGGCGCGTGACAATGTTTTGATTGCCTACGGAAGCGATATTGTTTTTGCCACTACAATATTGAATAATATCAATAAATCGGCGCAGAAATTCCCAATCACTTTGGTGGGACTTCCCAATTGGACAGAGCATGATAATCTCTTGGTAGAGAATTTGTTGAACATGAACGCAATTTATTTTGATGACCATTTCGTGAATTATAACGATTCGGTTGTTATGGATTTTGTGGATAGTTTCCGCGAAAAATACGATTGCGATCCCTTGCCATACGCTTTTGATGGTTTTGATGTGGGCTGGTATTTTATGAACGCCCTGATGCGTTACGGTTCACACGCCTTAGATTGTCTGCCATACTATCATTTGCCATTGCTTAGCACTCGCTATTATTTTGGCAAGAGCAGGAATAACGACGGACTTGAGAATCGTTACTGGAATATATATCAATACGACAATCAGCTTATTGAGTTAAAGCCGATAATGATTCATTCTGAAGAGGAGGAGTGAGATGAAAACAAGATGGTTTGTGTTTTGGATTGCCATGCTGTTCGGCATGGTGTCATGTGATAACTCCGTTACGGTAAAAAAAGACTATTGGGACAATGGCAACCTGAAGTCGGAATTGTGTTACGAGGACGGCAAACTTAATGGCCTTTGCAAGTGGTATCAGATGAGTGGGAAACCCCAAATGGAGGTGACTTACGAGAACAATAAGATGAACGGTCAGCTGCGTCGCTGGCATGAGAATGGTAACATCATGGAGGAGTCGTGGTATAAGGACGGCATCCAGGACGGTGTCAGTCGGATTTACTCGTTGAGCGGCAGCTTGATTGAGGAGACGTATTACGTTGATGGAGAGCTGAACGGCGAGGTCAGGCGTTGGTATGATAATGGTCAGATTTACCAGGAAGGACAGTATGTCGACGGCATGATGGATGGCAGTTGGTTGGTGTTTTATTCTGACGGTCATTTGGCAGCCAAGGCCGACTTCGACAGGGGGACGGGTGTTCAAACGAGTTACGCGAATTCCGGTTACAAATGTTTGGTCACCAATTACGTTGATAATCAGAAACATGGAAAGGAAACTTATTACAATCCCGATGGTGCTGTGACCCGTATTGCGGTGTACGATCAAGGGGAATGGATAGGGGATGAGTTTTAGGCTAAAAATATTTTGTCTTTAATTACAATTATTGAATTTAAAGTGCTACCTTTGCACCGAAAAACATAAGAAAACATTCATTTTTTAATAAAACCTTTTAATAATCAAGTTACTAAAATGAAAGTAAATGAAATCATGACCGCTCTGGAGGCCAAACATCCAGGCGAAAAAGAGTATTTACAGGCAGTACGCGAAGTGCTCGAATCAATCGAAGAAGTTTACAACCAGCATCCTGAGTTCGAAAAGGCCAAGATCGTTGAAAGACTCGTTGAGCCTGATCGTATCTTCACTTTCCGTGTGACTTGGGTTGACCGCAATGGTGAAGTTCAGACCAACCTGGGCTACCGCGTTCAGTACAACGCCGCTCTCGGCGCTTACAAAGGCGGCTTGCGTTTCCACAAGGCTGTGAACGTTTCCATGCTGAAGTTCTTGGGCTTCGAGCAGATCTTCAAGAACTCACTGACCAACCTGCCTCTCGGCGGTGGTAAGGGTGGTTCCGATTTCGACCCAGTTGGCAAGACTGACGAAGAAATCATGCGTTTCTGCCAAGCTTTCATGTATGAACTTTGGAGAAACATCGGTCCTGACCAAGACTCACCTGCTGGTGACGTCGGCGTTGGCGGCCGTGAGATCGGTTACCTCTATGGCGCTTACAAGAAGCTCGCCCGTGAACACAGCACTGGCGCTCTGACTGGTAAGAGCTATGGCTGGGGTGGTTCTTTGATCCGT
>JAEEGJ010012866.1_pt1 | contig 20536 bp, 13 predicted proteins | sample 8958761 | NCBI WGS metagenome assembly JAEEGJ01 (sample SAMN16246546, study PRJNA631951) | gut metagenome | biome: gut microbiome; feature: rumen; material: RS-attached | host: Bos | place: Iran: Karaj | collected 2018-10
CATTGTCATTGTCATCGACACCACACATGGCGTGAACTCGTGTATGTCAATGATGTATAAAGAAAAAGACACGATATTTTTTAATAATTATGACAAAGATGCAAAGTTCCCCTCTGCACTGCTAAGCACGGAGGGGATTTGCTATCTTCATTTCCTATACAAATCGGCAGACGTGATCGACGGCAATGTCGGCGAATCCGAAGGCTTCGGCTTTCGTCAGGCGCCCACTGGCCACTTCGGCCACGACGCTGACAAGCTCGCTGCCCATCTGGGGGATGGTCTTTTCGCCTCTCAACACGGCACTGAGATCTACGTCCATATTGTCCTCCATCATACGGAATGTGCGTTCGTTGGCTGTGACCTTCAGCACGGGGGCGATGGCATTGCCTGTGGGGGTGCCGCGACCAGTGGTGAAGACGATGGCCTGACAGCCTGAGGCGACCATGGAGGTGACGGAGGCAATGTCGAAACCTGCGGTGTCCATCACTACGGCGCCACGCTGTGACGGTCTGACGGCTTGCTGGAGCACTTCCTGAATGGGGCGCGTGCCTCCCTTGCGGATACAGCCGAGGCTCTTCTCCTCGAGGGTGGAGAGGCCACCTGCCTTATTACCTGGGGTGGGCTGCCCTGCACGACAGTCTTGTCCGGCTGCAGTGAGGTGGGCTTCATAGGCACGGCATACCTCGATGATCTGGTTGTGAATGGCGGGTGTCGCTGCACGCTTGGCCAGTATATGTTCGCCGCCTATCCACTCTATCGACTCGCTCATCACGGTGGTGGCACCCATATCTACCAGCAGGTCGCTCATCTCGCCCACGGAGGGGTTGCTGGCGATGCCTGAGGTGGCGTCGGAACCGCCGCACTCTATGCCGATATAGAGTTCTGAGGCATCGAAGAGCTCTTTCTGCTGCAGGCCTGCTTCTTGTGCCATGGCACGGGCGGCGCGAACGGCCTTCTCTATGGTCTTCAGCGTGCCGCCTTCTTCCTGAATGCCGAAGGAGACAACGGGTTTTTTGGTCAGGTGGCTGATTTTCTCTTTCAGTTGTCTGTGGGGAACGGTCTCACAACCCAGTCCGATGATGACCACGCCATAGACATTGGGGTGACAGGCAAAACCCGTCAGAATCTTCTGGCTCATATCGGTATTGGCCTGCACATCGGAACAGCCCGTATTAAAGACGATGTTTACCGCGCCACGTACCTGACTGGCTACGATGCGGCAGCTCTCACTGGCACAGACACAGGTAGGTAAAAGCAGGATGTGGTTGCGGATGCCTGGACGGCCTTCGGGACGACGGTAACCCCAGAACTGGAAGGGTTTCTGTGTGGGGTTGCCTGCTGACTGCTGGGCACACATCTGCCAATCGGCCCCTGCCAACTCGCTGTCGTAGTCGCGCAACTCGCTTTTCAGATTCTGGTCGTTCACCCAACAGCCTTTGCCTACAGGCATCACCAAGCGGCCAAGGCTCTCGCCGTATTTAATTACGTCACTGCCCGCGCCGATGTCTTGGAGCGCTACCTTGTGGCAGTAGGGGATATCTTCTTCGGCTCTCAGCACGATTGTCTCGCAGCCTTTCATAAAGCAGACGTCAGCGCCCTGGGCTATCTCGGTGACGGTGGTCACAACATTGTCTGCAGGATTCATCAACAATGCGTTTACCTTCATAGTATGATTGAGTTTTATATCATTCAAAACGGATCTTTCCGAAGAACCCAGGTTGGTGGAAGCTGGGGCTTGAGGTGTCTATGGCATTCCACGAAAGGAAATGGGGCACAGGCAGCAGGTCGCCACACTTGTAGAAGTTGGCGCGCATCTCACGACCACTCAGCGAGGTGAGGTGGTGTAGGAAGAAGCATTCTATAGGGATGACCAGCGAGAGCTGCCAGGGTCCGAGGGTTTCATCAGGACGAATGGGCTGATAACCCAATGAAGACCAGCGACGTATTTGCGCCATGACGTCGGCACTGGCGTGGGGACGCTCAGTGCCCATACGACCGCCTCCAAGGAGGGCGGTGCCGATGCAGTTGCACTCCAGATTGTAATAGACGTCGTCACCATCGGGCGAGAGGAAGAATTCCACGCAGGAGTCTTCCCACACACGGCCGTTATCGTGCACCTCCACAGCCCCCACGGCGGCCTCTTCTACCTCCCAATGTAGGAAGATATGCGAATCATCGTGCGCTATACGGAAATGTACCTGCGGCGCATAGGGATAGTCGGGCCAGTTGACCACATCCACCGCATGACGCTCCACGCCCTGCTGCTGCAACACCTGCCCCACCTCTGCGGCCGAAGCGGGCGATTCTGACAAACGCTTTACTATCAACTCTTTCATCGTTCAGGCTTTTTATTACGCCCCTAATTTACGCATTTTCTAATAGATGGGGTGCAAAAAACCGACTTTCGTGTAATAAAAAATGAAAAAATGACTATATTTGTGGCAATGAACATGAATCACTAACCTTAAATCATAGAATCTGACATGAGTATCAGCAGAAGAGATTTCTTGAAATCGATAGGAAGCCTGGCACTGTTTACCATCGTGCCTCGCCCTGTGCTGGGCAACGGCTTCCTGGCGCCGAGCGACCAACTGACGAAGGGTATCATCGGCGTAGGTGGCATGGGACGCGGACATAAGGACTATGGAGGCACCCGACTGGTGGCTATCTGTGACGTGGATCAGAAGCACCTGGAGGCTGGACGCGACCTGAGCACCGAGCGTATGGCGGAGTATCACGACTACCGCGACTTGATACATGACCCTAACGTGGACATCGTACACATAGCTACACCACCGCACTGGCACGCACTGATGGCCATAGAGGCTGCAAAGGCGGGCAAGGACATCTGGTGTGAGAAGCCTATGACACGCACCATAGGTGAGGGCAAGCGGGTGTGCGAGGCAGTGAAGCAGTACGGACGTATGTTCCGCATCAACACGTGGTTCCGCTTCACGGATCAGTTCTACGGTCTGGGTACGCCTGTGAAACCGCTGAAGAAACTGGTACAGAGCGGACTGCTGGGTTGGCCGCTGAAGGTGACCATCTCAAAGCATACGGGCTTCGACTGGAAATTCTACTGGGTAGGCAAGGAGGATCTGGAGCCTCAGCAGGTGCCTGCAGAACTGGACTACAATATGTGGCTGGGACCTGCGCCTTACAAACCTTACAACATACATCGCACGCACCAGACGTTCCGCGGCTATTGGGACTATGATGCTGGTGGTCTGGGCGACATGGGGCAGCACTACATAGACCCTGTGCAGTATATCCTGGGCAAGGATAATGACAGTCCTGTGAAGGTGGAGATAGACGCGCCACAGCAGCACTACGATGCCGTGGGTACGTGGCGCAGCATCACCTATACGTATGCAGATGGGTGCCAAATCGTGCTTTGGGGCGGCGACTTCGGCGATCCGAACACGCCTTACATCGCTGGTCCTAACGGCAATGTGTATAAGAACTTCGTATGCGACCTGCCTAACTGGGAGAAGAAGTTGGCCGACTTCCCTGATCCGCAACCTGAGGTGACGGACTTCATGGAGAGTGTGCGCACGCGTCAGCCTTTCGCACTAAATGAAACGAAGGCATTCCGCAGTGCGACTATCGTGAACATGGGTGGCGTGGCGTTGCGCCTGCATCGCAATTTGGAGTTCGATCCTGTGAAGCTGCAGTTTGTGAATGACGATGCAGCAAATGCACTGATTAATCAGCCAGAACGAGTATTCTAAATTGACAATTCACAATTCACAATTTAGCATTATGAAAAGGATTTATACCATATTATTAACTTTGGTTTGCGCAGTGGCACTGATGGCACAATCACCTGCGAATCGTACGGTTTCTACGATCGTAGCGGATGTGCTGGCACAGATGCCAACGCAGAATCAGACAGAGTTTGACAAACAGATGGGCGACCTCAGTACCACGGGTGCCGAGGGTGTGATGATGCTCGTAAGTCGACTGAATGCGCCTGGGCAGGGTAGTAACGCATTGGTGGAATATGCACTAAGTGGACTGGCGGCTTATGTATCGGCTCCTGATAAGGCACAGGTACGCCAGGCAGTGAAGGAGGGTTTTCAGAGGGCGTTAGCTACAACCAGTGTGCCTGAGATAAAGGCTTTTATCAACCAACAGTTGTATTTCTTAGGTGAGAAAGTGGAGCAGACAGGACAGCCTACCCCTCACCAGTCTGCCAATGCGGATGTGCGCAACCAGCGCATCCCTATCCTCGCATCAGCCTTCCAGGCTACGCCTGACAAGGCGCTGAAGATACTGGAGAAAGCACTGAAGGACGGTAACAAGGAGTATCGCAACGCGGCCCTGCGCTTCGCATCCGACTATGCCAACAACGAGATGTACACCAGATTGGTGAAACGTCTGCCGAAAATGAAGCCTTATGTGAAGACGGACATCCTGAACTGGCTGGGCTATGAGGCCCTGAACTCTCCAGCGAAGAACAACCTTATCAAGAACCTACAGGTGAGCCTCGACGTGCCTGGCAAACAGGTGTTGCTTGATCAGCTGAAGAGTACCGACCCTGAGGTGAAGACGGCTGCAGCTTGGGCACTCCAGAGGATTGGTGACACCTCTGTGATCAGTAGCTTGGCAGGACTGCTTCGCAGCGAGAATGCCGAGGAGGTGGCATTGGGACAGCAAACGTTAGCTGCTTTCAGTGGCAACATTACCGATGCTGTGACACGCGCCATCGCACAGGGCAGTGATGCGGGCAAAATAGCAGGCTTGCAGTTGCTCGCAGGCAGAAAGGCCAACTTAGGCTTGGGCACCGTGATACAGCAGACCAAGAGTGACAATGCCGACGTGCGCAAGGCGGCTTACACGGCACTGAAAGATGTGGTGGAGGCACAGAACTTCACCAACATGTGCGGCATGCTGGAGGAGGCAGACGCTGTCTACGTGCCCGACATGCAACAGGCCGTGATAGCCACCATTGCTACCCAGCCTGCCGCAGAACAGGTGCAGACAGTGACGCAGCGCATGAACCAAAGTGCAGGGAAAAGCTACCTTTATTATACGGTTTTGGCTACTACAGGCGATGCCAAGGCATTGGAAACCATCAAGAACAACCTGAACGCATCGAATGCTGCCGTGCGTGACGCGGCCTTCAATGCACTGCTGCAGTGGAAAGACCGCAGGGCCTGTGAGGAATTGCTGAATATCTGTCGCACCACCAACTCGAACGATCAGTTTGAAAAGGCATTGGCACGCTATGTGACCTTGGCATCGGATGCCACCATGACGGGCGAAAACCGCCTCATCATGCTGCGTGAAGCAATGGCAGTGGCCAAGACCGATGCACAGCGCAACAGCATCCTGGCACAGATAGAAAAGACGAACACGTTCCAAGCCTTGATGTTTGCTGGTCAGTATCTGGACAACACGGCCTTGCAGCAGACAGCAGCGAGTGTAGTGATGAACATCGCTATCGGACATCCGGAATTCAATGGTACGAATGTGCGCAGCTTGCTGGAAAAGACAGCGCTCGTGCTGAACAACAGCGATGCCGACTATCAGCGCCAGAACATCCGCAAGTTCTTGGAGGACAACCCTGCTGAAGAGGGCTTTGTATCTATCTTCAACGGAAAAGATCTTACGGGTTGGAAGGGTTTGGTGCAGGATCCTATCAAGCGTAGCAAGATGACAGCCGCACAGCTGCAACGTGAGCAGGTGAAAGCAGACGAAGTGATGCGTCAGAACTGGACGGTTGAGGATGGCAGTATCACCTATGTTGGACATGGTTATGACAACCTGTGCACCGTGAAACAGTATGGCGACTTCGAGATGTATGTGGACTGGATGCTGGATCCTGCTGGTCCTGAAGCCGATGCAGGTATCTACCTGCGTGGTGCACCTCAGGTACAGATCTGGGATACTGCCCGTGTGAACGTAGGTGCTGAAGTAGGCTCTGGCGGTCTGTATAACAACAAGATACACCAAGACAAGCCGCTGAAGGTAGCGGACAATAAGTTAGGCGAGTGGAACTCATTCTACATCAAGATGGTGGGCGACCGTGTGACGGTGCGCTTGAATGGCGAGTTGGTAGTGGATAATGTGATCATGGAGAACTACTGGGACCGTTCTCAACCTATCTTCCCCATCGAGCAACTGGAACTGCAGGCGCATGGCAGCAAGTGCTATTTCCGCAACATCTACGTGAAGGAGCTGAAGCGCCAAGAGCCGTTCAAGCTCTCTGCGCAGGAACAGAAGGAAGGCTTCAAGATCCTCTTCGATGGTACCAACATGTATGAGTGGACAGGCAACCTGGTGGACTATAAGCTCAACGACGGTTGCATCGAGGTGAGTGCAGACACTCGCTTCGGAGGTAACCTCTATACGGTGAATGAGTATGCCAACTTCATCTACCGCTTCGACTTCCAGTTGACGCCTGGTGCCAACAACGGTGTGGGTATCCGCACCCCGATGGAGGGCGATGCTGCCTATGTGGGCATGGAGATTCAGATATTGGACTGCGAGCATGAGATCTACAAGAACATCACACCGCTGCAGCACCATGGCTCTGTGTATGGCATCATCCCTGCACGTGCCGACCACCATAGTGCCTTCCGTCCTGCAGGTGAATGGAACTCGGAGGAAATCTTGGCAGATGGCGACCATATCCGTGTGACAGTGAACGGACAGGTGATTCTGGACGGTAACATCCGTGAGGCAACGGTGAATGGCACTGCTGACGGACATGAGCATCCTGGACTCTTCAACAAGAAGGGTCACATCGGATTCTTGGGACATGGTTCTCCTTTGAAATTCCGCAATATCCGTATTAAGGAATTAAAATAAAGGTAAACGATTTACAGTCAACGGGTGCAGTCTTTTTAAGATTGCATCCGTTTTTTATTTCCAAAGACTCACGAAATTGGTCGTTTAGTAGGAAATTTGCAGAACTCTTCGTATCTTCGCACCAAATTTTAATGAAAACACCTATATGATGAGCAAGGCCCATATTTCTGAGGCACTCCAAAAGGCCACCAGCGAATTAAGCGAGAGTCAATCCCTCAAGGGACTGTTCCACCGCAATACGGACGAAAGTCCACTTCCATCGCACAAGATACTAAGAAACATCGTAGATCTCTGCAGAGGCCTGCTCTTCCCAGGATACTTCGGAAACAGCAATGTGAAGGCAGATACTCTGACCTATCACATCGGCGTGCATGTGGAGCAACTGCATGAACAACTCAGCAGTCAGATACTCTCTGGTCTCTGTTTCGGCAATGACGACGATGAGAACAGTGCCTGCACCGACTACCAAAGACAGGAAGCCTCTGCCTTAGCAGCTAAGTTCATCAGCAGTCTGCCTGCCTTGCGCCGTACCCTCGCTACCGATGTGGAAGCGATGTTCAACGGCGATCCTGCCGCCCTGAACCATGGAGAGGTAATCAGTTGCTACCCTGCCATACGTGCCATCACCAATTACCGCATCGCACATCGCTTGTTGGAACTGGGTGTACCCATCATCCCCCGCTTCATCACAGAAATGGCGCACAGCGAAACGGGTATCGACATTCATCCAGGTGCGACCATCGGCCATCATTTCGCCATTGATCATGGCACTGGTGTAGTGATTGGGGCGACCTGCATCATAGGCAATAACGTGAAACTTTACCAAGGTGTGACACTAGGTGCCAAGAGCTTCCCGCTCGATGAGAACGGCAACCCCATCAAGGGCATTCCACGCCACCCGATACTGGAAGACGACGTCATCGTTTACTCCAATGCTACCATTCTGGGGCGCATCACCATAGGCAAGGGGGCCATCGTAGGGGGCAACATCTGGGTGACGGAAGACGTGAAGCCTGGGGCCCGTATCACACAGAACCGTGCCAAGGAAATAGACAATTTTACCAATTACGCAATATAATCTAAATGGGAGAATCCTTTGAAATGATTGCCAAGACCTTCCAGGGACTGGAGCAGGTATTGGCAGAAGAGCTTACCAATCTGGGAGCCAATGATATTGAAATAGGGCGACGCATGGTGCGCTTCACTGGTGACAAACGACTGCTTTACAAGGCCAATTTCTGTCTCCGAACAGCCGTCCGTATTCTTAAGCCCATCATACGCTTTACTGCACACAATGCTGAGGAGGTGTACGATGCCGTGAAGGCAGTGGAATGGGATAAATACATGGATGTAAAAACCACTTTCGCCATCGACTCTGTGGTATTCAGTGATACGTTCCATCACTCTATGTTCGTGGCTTACAAGGTGAAGGATGCCATCGCCGACTATTTCCGTGAGAAAACAGGGGAACGTCCGAATGTTCGACTGAACAATCCTGATACCAAACTGAACATCCACATTGCAGGAGATGATTGTACCTTGTCGCTGGATTCTTCAGGAGAGTCATTGCATCGTCGTGGCTATCGCCAACAATCATTGGAAGCTCCACTTAACGAAGTTTTGGCTGCAGGCATGATCCTGATGACGGGGTGGCGTGGTGAATGCGACTTCATTGACCCTATGTGCGGAAGTGGCACGTTGCCTATTGAGGCAGCCCTCATCGCACGCAATATCTGGCCAGGAGTATTCGGCCGTCATTACGATTTTGAGAAATGGCCCGACTTCGACAGTGAATTGCTGGATGAGATATACAACGACGATAGTGAGGAACGCGAATTCCAACATCATATCTATGGTTACGATATCAACATTCATGCGGTGGAAGCATCTAACATCAATGCGAAAGCTGCCAGCGTAACTAAGGAAGTGACAATCGCACAGCAAGACATTGCCAACTTTGAACAACCTGCCGAACCCGCCATCATTGTCACCAATCCGCCTTATGGAGAACGTATCGGTAGTCCAGATATTTTGGGACTCTATCATACCATTGGTGAGCGTTTGAAACATGCCTTTGTGGGTAATTCCGCTTGGATCATCTCTAGCAAAGAGGAACTATTTGCGGAAATCGGTTTGAAACCAACAAAGAAAGTAGATCTGTATAACGGAGAACTGGAATGCCAATTCATGAACTACGAAATCTTCGACGGAAAGTACAAAGCGTTCCGAAGTGAAGGAGAACGACTTCATAAAGAGCCTTCTTCTGATACCTCTAAACCAAAGGTACTGCGTAAGCCTCGCAGAGAGGAACTTTTCAAGGACAAGGAACAGGAAGCTCCAGAGAACATGCGTTTCTATGGACACGAGAAGTTCAAGGAATGGGAACAACGTGAGGCGCGCAAGGCTGAGAAGGCATTGGAAAGTCAGCGGAAAGCAGAAGAAGCAGAAAAACCAGAATCGCAAGAAATACTTGAAACAGAAAAGAAAAGAGCGCCTCGCAAAGAAGGAGACGACTTCAAGAAAAAGCGTCCTTTTAAGAGCAAACGCGAGGGTTTCAAGGGTAAACGTGACGGATTCAAAGGAAAGCGGGATGATTTCAAAGGGAAACGAGACAGGTTTAAAGGAAAACGCGATGACTCCAAGAAAGAGCACAGGGACTTCAAGGGCAAGCGTAAACCAGAATCTTATCCTGAACGAAAGAAACGTGAGCTTAAAGAAAAACTAATGAAACAAGAATAAAGATGAACAAATTAACCCAATGTATAGCTGTGTTTACATTGGCACTCTGTACAATGACAACAATGATGGCACAAGAGAAAAAGGTGCCTACCAGTTACGCAGAACTGCTCTCGGGAAGTAGCAGAACTGCACAGGCAATGACTAGCGTCAACGGACTGCAATGGTGGGGCGACCTCTACCTGTTGGTTAATAACAACACACTGACTGCTACCAATCCTAAGAACGGAAAGGTTAGCACTCTCACTACACTGGATGATGTGAATGCTGCACTTACAGCTGCAGGTGCAGGACAGCTACGCGCACTAAGTGGTCAGACACTCTGGGAAGACAAACCTTGGTTGTTGATTACTACCCCAGGCAACTATGTAGTTTACGATTGGCAGACCAAGCAGGTGGTAAGACAAAGCAAGACCGTGCAAGGTGCAGGACGTGCCGACTATGCCAAAGAAAGTGGACATGTGGCTTACAGCGTGGGGAACAACCTATACGTGGATGAAAAACAAATAAGCAACGAACCCGAGGGTATCGTGGTTGGCCAAAGCGTGCATCGCAATGAGTTTGGCATCAACAAGGGTACCTTCTGGAGTCCGAAGGGTAACCTGTTGGCTTTCTACAAGATGGATGAAAGCATGGTGACGCAGTATCCGCTGGTGAACATTGATACCCGCATTGCCGAATATACCCCTGTGCGTTATCCTATGGCAGGTATGACCAGTCATAAGGTTTGGGTAGGCATCTATAACGTAGCTACAGGGCGCATCGTTTATCTGGACGCAGGCGATCCTACTGACCGCTACTTCACAAATATCAGTTGGGCACCCGATGAGAAATCCATTTACTTGGTAGAACTGAATCGCGACCAGAACCATGCCAAACTCTGTCAGTATGATGTAGAAAGCGGCCAAATGATGGGTGTGCTTTATGAAGAAACCCATCCTAAGTATGTGGAACCAGAAGATCCTATCGTCTTTCTGCCTTGGGATGACACCAAGTTCATTTATCAGACAGAACGCGATGGTTTCAAGCACTTGTACCTGATGGATACAAAAGTCCTTGTTTATCCAGAGAAACATGAGGCTGCTGCAGGAGGAACATACATAGAGTCGCTCAAAACTACCCAACTCACCAAGGGCAACTGGTTGGTTCAAGGCATTGTTGGTTTCAACACCAAAGCGAAGGAAATCATCTACCTCTCTACTCAGGAATCCCCTCTGCAGAGCAATGTGTATAAGGTAAACATGAAGGGACAGGTGACTACCATCAACAACGATGAGGCCGTTCACAGTGTGTCTCTGTCGGCTTCGGGTACTTACCTTATCGACCGCTATACTACTCCTACGCAATATCGCCTCATTGATATGGTGGAGATAGCAAAACCAGCTAAGAAACAGAATCTCCTGACAATAGGCGACAATCTTGACAATTTACAGATGCCGCAAATTGAAGTAGGTACCATCAAAGCAGATGACGGTGTCACCGACTTATATTACCGCCTCATCAAACCTGCTAACTTTGATGCCAGCAAGAAATATCCTGCTGTGACGTATGTCTATGGTGGTCCTCATGCTCAGAACATCTCCGCAACCATACGCTATGGGGCACGATCTTGGGAGCTCTATATGGCAAGCAAGGGGTATGTGATGTTCTGTCTGGATAATCGTGGCAGTGAGAACCGCGGACTGATTTATGAGCAAGCTACCTTCCGCCATCTTGGTGTAGAAGAAACCAAGGACCAACGCAAGGGTGCAGAGTTTCTGATGAGTCTTCCTTACGTGGACAAGACCCGTTTGGGCGTACACGGATGGAGCTTTGGTGGACACATGACCACTAGCATGATGCTGCGTCTGAACGACATTTACCAAGTGGGCGTGGCAGGTGGTCCTGTTATCGACTGGCAATGGTATGAGGTGATGTATGGCGAACGCTACATGGATACCCCACAGACCAACCCTGAAGGCTATGCAGAAACTAATCTGCGTAATTTGGCAGGTAATCTGAAGGGACATCTGCTCATGGTACATGGCTATCAGGACGAGACCTGTGTGCCTCAGCATACACTGGGCTTCATCAAGGCTTGCGTTGATGCCAATGTACAGCCCGACCTTTTCCTCTATCCTGGACATCAGCATGGGGTATCAGGCAAGGATGCCGTTCATTTGTACGAGAAAATCACCCAATATTTTGAAGATCACTTAAAATAAACATCCATGAAGATATTGTTATTAGGCTCAGGCGGACGTGAGCATGCGTTGGCTTGGAAAATCGCTCAAAGTCCCAAAGTAGAAAAACTATACATTGCCCCAGGTAATGCCGGCACTGCACAGACAGGGGAGAACGTAGCTATGAAAGCAACCGATTTCCCTGCCATCAAGTCATTCGTACTTGAAAAAGGCATAGACATGATTGTGGTGGGTCCCGAAGACCCATTGGTACAGGGTATCTACGACTACATCAAGGGAAATGAGGAGACGAAGCACATTGCTGTGATTGGTCCCACGAAGGAAGGAGCCCAATTGGAAGGTAGCAAGGAGTTTGCCAAAGGCTTCATGATGCGCCACGCCATACCTACGGCACGCTATAAGAGTATCACGGCCGAGAATCTGGAAGAAGGTTTGGCTTTTCTGGAAACACTTCCCGCTCCTTATGTGCTGAAAGCCGATGGTCTTTGTGCAGGTAAAGGCGTACTGATCCTCCCTTCTTTGGAAGAAGCCAAAAAAGAACTCCGTGAGATGCTGAGTGGTATGTTCGGACAAGCCAGTGCCACCGTACTTATCGAAGAGTTCATGAGTGGTATCGAGTGCTCTGTCTTCGTGCTTACTGATGGCGAGCACTACAAGGTGCTACCTGTGGCTAAGGACTACAAACGCATCGGTGAAGGCGACAAGGGCCTCAACACAGGCGGTATGGGCAGCGTTTCTCCAGTGCCATTTGCCGATGAGGTATTTATGGAGAAGGTACGTACTCGTATCATTGAGCCTACCGTCAATGGATTGAAGGAAGAAGGTATCCTGTATAAGGGTTTCATCTTCTTAGGACTGATCAACGTGGGAGATGATCCTTTCGTTATTGAATACAATGCCCGTATGGGTGATCCTGAAACTGAGAGCGTGATGCTACGCATCAAGAGCGACCTTGTGGAACTTCTGGAAGGTGTAGCTGCAGGAAATCTGGATAAGAAAGTGCTGGAGATAGATCCCCGTTGTGTGGGTTGCGTGATGCTCGTCAGTGGAGGCTATCCTGAAGCCTATAAGAAAGGTTATGTGATGAACGGCCTTGAAGAGGCAGCCCAAAGCGGTAGTGTGATTTTCCATGCAGGAACCGCCCTGAAAGACGGACAGACAGTAACCAATGGCGGGCGCGTGATTGCCGTGAGTTCCTATGGGGCAACTAAAGAAGAAGCCTTAAAGAAGAGCTACGCCGTAGCCGATATCATCGACTTCGAAGGGAAGTACTTCCGCAGAGACATCGGGTTCGACTTGTAATGCCTTGGGCACATGCATCCTCTAAAGAAACTGCAACGTAATATCGTGTCGGGTGGCTTCTCCTATGCAGGAGCCACCCTACTGATGTTTGGTGCTTGGTCCGTTCATTACTCATTAGGAAAGAACTACATCTTAGGCTTGTTAGGTTACCTACTCGTAGGCCAACTGATTATCTGGCTACACAAGATGCATATCCTGATTATTGAGCGCACCTCCATCACCGCTGTTATCTTTGGATTCACGGGGGCTTGTTGCCTTCCATTACATGCTGTTTCCCCAGGACTGGAAGCTGCTATCTTTCTGATCATGGCCCTCCACTTCCTGATGAAGAGCTACCGAAGTCCCAATCCACAGATGGAAGTCTTGCACACTTTCGTCATGTTGGGCTTTGGGTGCATCCTATACCCCAAACTCACCTACCTCATCCCTGTATTTATGGTAGGCTCCTATATATGTATGTCAATGGATAGGCGCAGTTTCTGGGCAGCCTTGTTGGGGTGGATCGTTCCCTTCTCCTTTCTTTTGTGCTATGCGTTCGCTATTCAAGACATTGACGTTTTCGTCTCACCCTTCTTAAAAATGGTTGATTTCGGAACCTTCGGTATAGGATACGAATTGTGGCAGTTGCCCATGTTCCTTGTCCTAGTACTGTTGTTAGTCGTGGGAGCTACGCACTTTTACACCACCAACCTAGAAGACCGATTGCGTACACGCCTTTACCTCAACTTTCTGGTTATCTTAAGTACGGTGCTCCTTGTGGCAGTTCTAATACAGCCACAGGATGCGGTAAGTCTGTTCCCTCTCTCCGCCGTTCCTGTCAGTATTATAGCTGGACACTACTTCTCCTTGACCCATAGTCGGGTTTCAGGAGGTTTTCTGGCGTTCATTCTGTGCTGGTTCCTTGGTACATTCATCTTTACCCTTTGGATGCGATGATAGATTCCCTCATACAACTCCTGATTACCTGGGGATATCCCGGCATGTTCATCTCTGCCTTCATCGCAGGCAGCATCCTCCCCTTTGCCTCCGAATTAGTGTTGGCAGCACTGATTAAGTTGGGCTTGAACCCCATCGGATGTCTCATCGCAGCCACTTTGGGAAATACCTTGGGTGGTATGACCTGCTACTTCATCGGCCATCTGGGTAAGTTGGAATGGATAGAGAAATACCTACACATTAAACCCGAGAAGATTGCAAAGACACAGAAGTTCCTGCAAGGCAAGGGTTCCTTCATGGCATTCTTTGCTTTTGTGCCCATCATCGGCAGTGCCATCTCCGTGACATTGGGATACATGCGTGGCAATGTCTGGATCACAACTATTTCCATGATGGTGGGCAAGGCTTTGCGCTACTATCTCCTTATTCAGGCAATGCTGGCAATCGTGTAATGCATTAAAAATTGTCAATTGTGAATTGTCTATTGTCAATTCATGATTGTGAATTGTGATATAATCCTTATCTTTGCAACCAAAATCAGAGAAGACATGAAACAATTCAAAAAGATAAACAACATTGCAGGATGGCTCACGTTCCTTGTGGCAGGCATGGTTTACTGCCTTACCATCGAACCAACGGCCAGTTTCTGGGATTGCCCTGAATTCATTACTACGGGCTATAAACTGGAAGTGGGACACCCCCCTGGCGCCCCCTTCTTTATGCTGGTAGCCAATCTGTTCTCACAGTTTGCCGGTGATGCTTCCCAAGTGGCCCGTATGGTCAACTACATGAGCGCCCTGATGAGTGGCGCCTGCATCATGTTCCTCTTTTGGACCATTACCCACCTCGTACGGAAGTTGGTCACCAGAGAAGGAGAGAACCATATCAGTACGCCAAAGATTGTGACCATTATCGGTAGCGGATTGGTAGGTGCCTTTGCCTATTGTTTCAGTGATACATTCTGGTTTAGTGCAGTAGAAGGTGAAGTCTATGCCTTCTCCTCCTTGTTCACCGCCGTGGTATTCTGGTTGATACTGAAATGGGAAGACATGGCCGATCAGTCTGATAGCGGGCGTTGGCTCATCCTCATAGCTTACCTCACAGGCTTGAGCATCGGTGTGCACCTGCTGAACCTGCTCTGCCTCCCAGCCATCGTACTGGTCTATTATTACAAGAAGACACCGAATGCCACTGCTTGGGGATCCATCCTCGCTTTGGTGGCCTCTGCCATCTTGGTAGCCGCCGTGCTCTATGGCATCGTGCCAGGTATTGCCAAAGTAGGCGGCTGGTTCGAGTTGTTCTTCGTCAATACGCTAGGCATGAGCTTCAATACGGGCGTCATTGTCTATATCATCGTGTTGGCAGCCGTATTGGTTTGGGGCATCTATGAGAGCTACAAGGAGCGAAACACCAGTATGATGAACATTTCGTTCCTGCTCACAGTGGCCATGCTGGGTATTCCGTTCTATGGCAATGGCACCCGTGCCGTGGTGATTGGCCTCATTATCCTTGCCCTGCTTTGGATCATGTTGCGCCCATCGGTACAACTGCGTTTTCCAGAGAAGTGGCGCATCAGTGCACGCACGCTAAACACCACCCTGTTGGCCATGATGATGATCGTCTTAGGTTATAGCAGCTATGCGCTTATCGTGATACGTTCCACCGCCAACACACCAATGGATCAGAACTCCCCTGAGGATATCTTCACGCTGCGTGAATACTTGGGACGTGAGCAGTATGGTACCTACCCATTGTTCTACGGCAAGACCTACAATTCTAAGGTGGCATTGGAGGCCAAAGACGGTTACTGCGAGCCAAAGGTAAAGTCACAGGAGTATAAGTGGATTCGCAAGGAAAAGACCACTCCGAACGAGCCTGACCAATACATTCAGATTCCAGGACGTACCAATTACGAGTATGCCCAGAACATCTTCTTCCCTCGTTTGTGGGACAGCGACATGGGACACCCTGCCATGTATGAAGCATGGTTGGACATCGAAGGTCATGAAGTGCCATACGACCAGTGTGGACAGATGATCATGGTGAAGATTCCTACCCAGTGGGAAAACATCAAGTTCTTCTTCTCTTACCAGCTTAACTGGATGTACTGGCGCTACTTCATGTGGAACTTCGCTGGTCGCCAAAACGACCTTCAAGGTAATGGAGAGATAGAGAACGGCAACTGGATTACCGGCTTTAACTTCATTGATAACCTCCTGGTAGGCAATCAGGAACTGCTGCCTACAGAGCTGAAAGAAAACAAAGGCCACAACGTTTATTACTGCCTGCCACTCCTATTGGGCATCCTCGGTTTGTTCTGGCAAGCCTACCGCGGACAGAAAGGCATACAGCAGTTCTGGGTAGTCTTCTTCCTGTTCTTCATGACGGGTATTGCCATCGTGGTTTATCTGAACCAGACACCTGGTCAGCCTCGTGAGCGCGACTATGCCTACGCCGGCTCCTTCTACGCCTACGCCATCTGGATAGGCATGGGTGTGGCAGCCATCGTAGAAACGCTCCTTAAATACGCCAAGACCAAACCGATAGTCACTGCTTCCATCGTCTCCGCCCTCTGCCTGTTGGTCCCTGTACAGATGGCCAGTCAGAATTGGGACGACCACGACCGCAGCGGACGTTACATGACGCGCGACTTCGGACAGAACTACCTTATGACGTTGCCAGAGGAAGGTAATCCGATTATTTATACCAATGGCGACAACGATACCTTCCCACTGTGGTACAATCAAGATGTGGAAGGCTTCCGTCTCGATGCCCGTATCTGTAACCTCAGTTACCTGCAAACCGACTGGTACATCGACCAGATGCGCCGTCCAGCCTATAAATCCCCGTCCCTCCCTATCTCTTGGGAGCGCAGTGAATACGTGGAAGGCACCAACGACTATGTGGAAGTAGTGCCCGCCTACAAGCAAAGCATTGACAACCTTTATGCCGATGCCCGCAAACAGGCAGCCGAAGGCAATCCACAACTGTTGGAGAATGTCATCAACGAGTACGGCGAAGACCCCTACGAGCTGGAGAACATCTTCAAGTACTGGGTACGCGGCAAGCATGAAGACCTGCACGTCATCCCTACCGACAGCATCGTGATGAAGATCGACAAGGAAGCCGTGCGTCGCAGTGGCATGCTCATCCCTACCGATAGCATCCCCGACCACATGACCATCTCCCTGAAGGGCAAGCGTATGCTCATCCGCTCAGAACTCATGATGCTCGAGATGCTGCTGCAAGCCAACTGGGAGCGCCCCATCTTCATCGCCATCAGTGTAGGCAGTGACAATATGCTGGGCATGGAAGACCACTTCATTCAGGAAGGTCTGGCCTACCGCTTCACCCCATTTAGTAGCAAAGAGACAGGTGTGAAGATAGACAGTGAGCGCATGTACGATAACCTGATGCATAAGTTCAAGTTCGGTGGCTTGGAAACCCCGGGCCTCTACATCGACGAAAATGCCAGTCGTATGTGCATGTCACTGCGCCGTGTCTTCTCACTGCTCATCAACCAGCTTGTAAAGGAAGGCAAGGACGAAAAAGCCAAGGAAGCGTTGCGCTATGCCGATGAACACATCCCATCCTACAACGTGCCTTATGACTACCAGAACGGTGCCCTCGATATGGCAGATGCCTGGTACCAGTTGGGTGAGCAGCAAGAAGGCGACCGCATCGCTGACGCGTTGGCAAACAAGGAGATCGAGTACATCACTTGGTATCTGAGCCTCACCGACTATCAGCTGGCCATCTCGCAAGACAACTGCGAGTACCACTTCGCCCTACTCGACCGTATCGTGAAGTCCTTGGAGACCTATAACTCCAGTTTGACTTCCAACTATGACGCTAAGTTGGGAGAGCTTTATGAGATATACGCCAACCGTGTAGAATAACCTGCCCATGTTCATCGAGCAAGTACCCAACCTGTTCCGCAGCCTCTATCCGCAGGCATTGTGGCGCATCAATCCCCAGGAGAAGGCCGTCTATCTCACCTTCGATGACGGTCCCATCCCCTTGGTGACCCCTTGGGTACTCAGCCTCCTTAAGAGCGAAGGCATCAAGGCCACCTTTTTCATGGTGGGCGACAACGTGTGCAAACACCCCGAGATCTACCAGATGGTAGTCGATGATGGGCACCGCATCGGTAACCATACCTACCACCACATCAGTGGCGGTCGCCACACCAGCGCCCGCTACCTAAAGGATGCCGACCTTGCCAATGAAGTGCTTCACACCCGTCTGTTCCGTCCCCCTCATGGCTGGATGCGTTGGGAGCAGTACATCGTGCTGCGTCACTACTACAAGATCGTGATGTGGGATGTCATCACGCGCGACTATAGCAAGAAACTTAAGGGTCCCCAAGTTCTGGCCAATGTGATGAAATACACCCGCCGTGGCTCCATCATCACCTTCCATGATTCTCTGAAGTCCTGGAACAACGGCAATCTCCAGTATGCCCTCCCTCCCGCTATCCGCTTCCTTAAAAGCGAAGGGTATGAGTTTAAGTTGATTGATCCGTAAAAAACAAAATACACGTCATTTTGCATAAATATACAAAACACAAGAACGTATGTGCATATAATTCTCTAGTTAGGAAAAAGAATCTTTCTAACTAGGAATTTTTTACGCCCTCATGAGGAAGGTCAAATTTCAGACTATGAATATTAGCCTTGTCTTTGCATAAATATGCAATTTGAGAGATACAATAGAGTTTCTCCGTTTTTATTTCATTTCAGTTATTTTTGATTATTTACATTCACATACATCTTTCCAGACTATTAGGTGAACATATATATTTGAAATAAATTGAAATTGAAATAAACAAGGCCTCTAACTCTCTTTTCTCCCTTTTAAGTACTCATAACCAAACTTACAACGGAGACAGTCGCGACGGTCACAATATTGCTTCTTTAATTGTATCAGAGCCTGACTATTGGAAGCACTAGTGACAGAAAGGCCACACTGCTCCCACATCCGGATAATGTGGTTATTCTCAGCTTTCAGACTTTCTAGAAAGTGAGTAGCACGCTCACAATGTTCTTCACTCCCACGATGCATCCCATAGGCATAAAGCATAGGAATCACCGTGTTGATGAGAATAAGATTCAGTGAACCTGCACCTATTCGCTTTTCACAAGGGATAGAAAGGGTGTTGAAAACATAGTGTGTGTGCCAATAACCATCAGCTCTTGTTTGCAACAGATTCAAGGCAGTGACAACGTCCTTAACCTCCATTAATTTAGAAAAGAGCGCCTCAGAATGATGATAAAGATAAGCCAACTGTGCAATGCGAACATGCGGAAAATTGTTTGGACGAAGTCGTAACATGCGCCATGCAGACGCGTCCATGGGCGCAGAAAGACTAAACTTCTGACGAAGGTAGTGATATTCTGCCTGTAGTTTCAGATAGTATTCATCGGCAGTTATTGGAGTATCTTCCAGCAAACCAGCCTGTCCGAAGAAGATAGCTGCTATTTGGAAAAGTTGGTCGCGGTGCTTAGCCAAAGCCTTGAAATTCAGTCGCCCTGCCCAAAGTTCAAAGGCATCACCATTGAGGCTGAAACCGAAGTTGCGAGCAAGTGTCGTGAAGAGACAAGCTTCCCAATCACCTTCCAAACGTTGGAGACGCGCTAGGATATTCTCGGCTTTCTGCTGAAAGCGCTCCACTTGTAAGGCACTGAGCCATGAATGAACTATGAGGCGTGAAAGCGATGGGATCACCTCATAACAGGGAGGATAGAATTCGGCTTTCTGTAATTCCTCATAGCGTTGGATTATTTCCTTTGAAGGATGTAGGATCAACGTTGGGAGTGGTTCTCCATTCGAACGAAAGACCTCGGCATCTGCCTCTTCCACCACATGGAGGATGACATTGGCATAGAGTGGATCATGATCATGTCCATGAGCATACCATTCACTGGCATGGGTATGAATCTCTACATTCCCTACCCAAAGCACATCATCTATTTTAAGTTTTGCATTAAAAAAATCAGGACCAGCATGACGATTAGGCAGTCCTGGATCAATGACTTCTATCCGTTGTTGTTTTGTCGTATGCAGAGGCTCCAGTGGATAGATCTTGTGCCTCCAGACGTAATGTAGCAGCGCTTCCATTTCTTTTAATTATCTTTATTTCTGTGAAATTTCTTTATTCGCGTTTTATTTTGGGTGCAAATGTAATAAAAACATTATCTTTGCACAATAAATGAACTAAATATAACTAAAACAGTATGAGAATAGCTTTGATAGGTTATGGCAAAATGGGGAAGATGATTGAACAGATTGCCCTTAACCGCGGACATGAGATCGTTTGCACCATAGATATAGATAATTTACAGGACTTCGACTCTGAGGCGTTTCGCAGTGCGGACGTGGCCATAGAATTTACTACACCTAAGACGGCTTACGACAACTGTAAGACGGCTTTCGCACAAGGTGTAAAGGTGGTGAGTGGCAGCACGGGCTGGATGGCTGAACATGGTGAGGAGATGAAACGTCTGTGTGATGAGGAGGACAAGACGCTGTTCTGGAGCAGCAACTTCAGCCTTGGTGTATCG
>JAEEGJ010012868.1_pt1 | contig 20535 bp, 18 predicted proteins | sample 8958761 | NCBI WGS metagenome assembly JAEEGJ01 (sample SAMN16246546, study PRJNA631951) | gut metagenome | biome: gut microbiome; feature: rumen; material: RS-attached | host: Bos | place: Iran: Karaj | collected 2018-10
TCTATGGACTTTTCCGCTTCGTAATGCTCGGCGATAACGTAAACCGTGCCGTCGTAATCCACGGCGTACCAGTGGCAGGAAAGCGGGTTTTTAAGCCCCGGGTCTATTGAAATACCGTCGTACCACTCCTTCGGCACGTCGAAGGGGTCTATAACGTGCACGTTCTCGTCGAATTCCGTGTAAACGAACCCTTCCCTGCTTTTAAACCGCCCGTATTTTCTCGATTCCAACTCGTCGGGCGAAAGAAGTTTTTCCAAAGCCGACGTTTCGCCGTCAGATAAGTACGGGTTGTCGCTCCACTCCATAAATTCGCACCAGATATCGGGGTTTACGCCGCTTTTTAAGTATATCTCGTCGTAAACGAAGGTCAGCCCTTTAAGGGGCGTCATAGTGCCGAAAATATACCCGCCCTTATCCATTACACGCATAACGCACTCGTCGTAGATATCTTTGGGCGGTTCTTCGTCGAACCACACGAAATCCAGAGAACTACCCTGAAACTTTTCCCTGCCCTGATCGCAGGACTTAAAGCCGATGACCGATATCCCGCCGAAGACGTTTTTTACCATTATCTGGTCTATAACGCCGTGGACGGGTGCGTCTTTCTTTCCCGAAGACATCACTATATCCGCTATCCAGCGGGGGTTAAGGTAGGAAAGTATCTTTGCCTGCGCCACGTCCCTTTGCACCTGCGAAGAAAGAGATACCACCCACCCGAAAACGTCTTTTCTGTTTTCCCTGTACGGGTGTATCCCGCGTGCCGCGAACACGGTTTCCACCGCGCCGCACTCGGTCTTGCCGCTGCGGTTACCGCCGAATACCCAGCGGTTTTTCTTCTGGCATTTGTGAAAGGCTATCTGCTTTAAGTGTTTTTTCTCCCCCGCGTTGTAGTTTTTAAGTTTGTCGGGGATTGCCCGCATGGATAATTCCCTTTCTATCGCGAGTATCCTTTTTACGGTATCTTTCACCTTTTCTCCTTGCAATCGCCGTCATTATACCGCCCCGAAAATTTCCGACAAGTACCTACTGACCACGATTTTAAAAATATTTTTCCGAAAAATTTTAAAATAAAAAACGCCGCCGAAAGCGTTTTCGCTTTCGGCGGCGCATTGCCTTTAAAATTTTATAATCCCATCTCCTGCCTTATCCCGTCTTGCTCTTCGATCGGGAAAGAAGAAACGTATTCTTCCGCGGCGGCGATAAGAACTTCCCTGTCGCTCTCCGTAAGACCTATCTTTCCGTCGTTAAGTAAGACGTAGTAAGGGTTATATCTCGTGTACCCGTTATCCTGCGAGCGAACGGCTACCGATATCGCGGCGTTTATACCGACGCGGTAATATTCCGCGACGGCGTACTTGCCGTAGTAATAATCGTACGCCGAAACGGCGAGAGACACTTTTTCGTCTTCGCTTTCGCAAAGTGCGTTGAAATTTTCCTTTCCCGTAAGAATTTCAAGGTAAAAGGACGCTTTTTTTGCGTCTTCGTATTCGTCGGTTTTAAGACACAGCGTAAGAAGATCCCCTTCGTCCCCCGTCTTTTCGTACTGCCTTTCGTAATATTTTACCGAAAGGGAATACGCGCCGACGTCGTTCCAGAGTTCCGCTACCGACACGGGCGACGCAAAAGCGATTATAAAGTATATGATTATCGCAGTAAGTATCGCGGCGGCAAAAGTTACGCCCGCCGTGAATAACACCGTTTTTTTCACGATACCACCTTAACAGTTGATATTTACATTGTAACAGAATATCGCCGAAAAATCAACGTTTTTCGATAATTTCCGCGGCGGCATATTTTGCGCTTTGTTTTCATAATTTATTTCGGGGGAAATATTCGTTATGAAAAAACCTTTGATATGTGCGTTTTTGTGTTCTTGCCTTTTGTTTTTCGGTTGCAAAGCGGAAGATCCTTACCTTGCCTACGTCAGCGAAGCGCGGCGGGATATCTTTTCGGGGCGATCGGATAATTACGATATCTCGGCTTTTCTTACCGAAAAAGAATACCCGTACCTAAACGACGGGATAGTGGGGGAAAAAGGCGTTTTTCTGGAATTTCGGGTAAACACCCCCCTAATAGACGGGATAAAGAGAAGTATCGCCTTTTCGGTGGGAGACGCTTCATATTCCGCGGATCTTGCGGTAAACGAAGTTACGGGCGTTTACGGTACGGCGGCGGAAATTTCAGACTTTACGGAAAAAAGTTTTTCCGTTTCGGTCATCTGCGGAGAGAAAAGCGAAACGGTGATTCTTACGTCGAAAGTTCCCGAAAACGCGCTCTCATTTAAAGACGCGCTTAAAAAACTTTCGGAAGGTAACCCCGAACTTCTTGCGCTGTACAAAACCCCCGAAGGGGTTTTCGACGGCGAAATACGCCTTAAAATACTCTTAAAAAACGAAAAGCCCTACTGGTACGCGGGGCTGTGCGACAAGAAAGGAAAGTTAAAAGCCCTTCTTCTCGACGGGATAACGGGAGAAACTCTCGCCGTAAGGGAAATATTTTAAAAAAGTTTCGCCGCCGTAAAAATTCACGGCGGCGAAAGTATTTTTACTGTTTTACGTCTTCTATATACGCTATCACCGAACTGCCCGTAAGGTTTTCGAGTTCGTACCTGTTCTTTACGGTGTTGTCGGTAAGATATATTATCGCGGCTATCGCCGCCCCGACGATCAGTCCCAAAACCGTTGCGATAACGGTTATCCTCGCCGCTCTTGTACTCACCGACACCGTGGGGAAATTCTGCGTCGGCTTCAATTCCAGATCTTCGCCTATAATAAGCCCCTGAATACTGCTGCCTTCCTCGTCCGCACCCTGTATCGTTTCGTTTGAACTTGCGACGAGAACTTTCAGTTTGTTTTTCGCAACCTGTTCTTCCGAATCGGAATAGGATATGGAAAATATAAGACTGTTTTCGGAATAGGATATCGATATACCGCCCGACGATATACTGCCCGCATTTTCGCCGTATTCTTGCTTATACGCTTCGTTCGCCCTGTTTACGAACAGGTCGGATTTAAGATATACCGCAAGGTCGGGAAGGTATTTTTTTGCAAGCGTCGCGTTATTCGTGGACGAACTCCCCGCAGTAGTGGACGACATATCGAGTTTGGTAACGTTGGTTATAAACATAACCGACTCCCTTGCGGTATAAACGGGTTTGTCCTTTACCTTTGCGTACACTACCCCCGCCGCAAGCCCTAAGATAGTCGTTACGACGAGAAGTATCCAGAACCTTCTTAAAACGTTAAGGACGGTAACGAAATCCACGCCGCTTTTTTCGGTTTCAACCGTATTAGTTTGCAAGCGTTCTTCCACGGTCTGCCTCCTTTACGTCTTCTATATATGCTATCACGGCGGAACCCGTGATGTTTTCAAGCGTTTCCCTGTCCTTTACGGTGTTGTCGAGCGCGTATTTTATAAGAACGACGAGCGCCGCGAGCGCCACGCCCATAAGAAGGGCTACGAGTATTATTCTTCTTTCCGACATATCCGCAGACACCGCAACGCCGTCCACCCGTTCGGTCAGCTCTATCACCTTGGAAGTAACGCCGCCGAAATAGTCGGTTATCTCGTGGTTTGCGGCGACGGCGAGGATTCTCACCTTTTCTCTTGCGGCCTGTTTATCGAGACCTTTTACCGATATCGTGAAACTTATCATATCGGTAGGGTTGCTCGCCGAACCCGACGTCGACGCCTTGGAACTTACGTTGCCGACGGTGAAATAACTTAACTTTGAGAGTTCTTCTTCGGAAAGAAGGGGATAATCTTCGGGATTTGCTTTAAGTTGATTTATAAACTCGTCTATGCCGAGGTTATCGGGGTTTTTGTTGCCGTAGTTCAGGTAATACGCGTAGTAGCCGTTTGCGGTATCCAACACGACGCCCGTGCAACAGAAAACCACCGCCGTATCTATATACGCCTCCACTGCGTTTCTGCTTCTCGTACTTTCCTGGCTTTCGGTCTCTCCGTCCACGCGTGCGGAATAACTCACCTGTTCCGTGGCGGTATAATAAGGCTTTCTCACCTTGGAATACACCGCGCCGAGAACCCCCGCAAGCACTATTATTATTAAGATAAGCAAAAGGTTAGCGCGGAATACGGCGAATATCTCGCCGAACGTTATACCTTTTTGTAATCGAGAATTTTCTTCGTTCATCTGTACGGTTTCTCCACACCGCGGAAAGTTTTCTTCCGCACTCACGGCATATTATACCAAAAATGCGGTGAAAAATCAACGGTTTTTACACCCCGACGATTATTGACCGTCGGTCGTATTATTGCCGATAAGTTTTTATTTATCCTTTTTTTCGGCTTTCTTCTTTTTTTCTCTCTCCGCCCTTTTGGAATCGACTTTCTTTTTGACCTTTTCTATGAGGTTGTCTTCTTCCTTCTTTCTCGCCTTTTCCTTTCTTTCGGGAAGGGGTTTGTCGTCGAACGGCAAGGTTCCCGCACCGCGTTTTTCCCGCACTTCCACCTGCCGATAGGGAATCACGATGCCGTTCTTTTTGAATTCGTTGTAAACGTTTTCCATAAGGTAATAATAAACGTCCCAGTAATCTTCGGAATCGCACCAGCAGTTGGAGAAAAAGTCGAGACTGCTCTCTCCTATGGTTTTCAGTTTACAGAACGGTTCGGGATCGAGATACACTTTGCCGTTGCTCCTCATAACGCCGATGACCGTGCGTTTAACGAGTTCGACGTCCGATTCGTAGGCGACGGAAAAGGTGATATCCACCCTTCTTTTGGGATTCGCGCCGGCGTTTACCACCGCGCTGTTGACTATCGTCGAGTTGGGGATAGTTACCCTCTTGTTGTCAATCGTAGTAAGCGTGGTGAATAAAAAGTTTATTTCCGTAACGCATCCGCTTACGTCCCCCACCGTTATGAAGTCGCCTTTTTTCAGCATATGCGAAGAAACTATCACTATGCCGTTGGCAAGGTTCGCTATATTCGATTCGAGCGCCATACCGATGGCGAGAAGAACGGCGGACACGGCGGTCAGCATACCCGTTATCTCCACCCCGACGACGCTTAACAAAACGAGAATAAGCGTCAGCCAGAACACGAATTTGAATATCGCGAGCAAAAATCTTTTCGCCACGGGTTCCATACGTCTGAAAACGCCGGACATGATTTTAAGCAGTATCTTTATCACGATTATCCCGATGATAAGCACTGCGAAAAATCTGACGTACGACATATAATTTTCCGCAAAATAGTTCTTAATGGTTTCCCAAATCGCTCCGAAATCCATAATCTTCTCCTAACCGATATAACAAGTATAATAGAACGGCGGGAAAAAGTCAATCGTTTGCGGGCGATAAAAATCGTATTCTCTCGCGTAAAAACAGTTGACAAGGGACGGGGAAATTTAATATAATGTTTCCGTAAGAGGCAAAAAATGAAAATTTTCAGCATTAACTTTTATTTCGGATATTACTTTAAGAAGCCGTATTCGCGCAGTATCGGTTAGTTTTTGCTTTTTATAAAAAAGGAAATTCGATGATCGACCGGTATTGCGCCGGTCGGTTTTTTTATTTTGATCCGTAAGAGGTATTTTTATGATAATCGTAGTAAAAAGCGAACACGAACAGAAACAACTCGACAACCTTATAAAATGGGTAAGAGCGCAGGGCGTGGAAACCGACACTTCCGTCGGCAGTAATTCCACGATAATAGGACTCGTCGGCGACACCAGCAAGATAGACATCGACCTTTTAAGGTCTTTGGACATAGTGGAAGACGTAAAAAGGATACAGGAACCTTATAAGTGCGCCAACCGTAAATTCCACCCCGAAGATACGATAGTGGACGTTGCGGGACACAAGTTCGGCGGAAACCATTTCCAGATAATCGCGGGGCCCTGCTCGGTGGAATCGGAAAAACAGATAATTTTCGTCGCGGAAAAGGTAAAGGAAGCGGGCGCGACGGTGCTTCGCGGCGGGGCGTTCAAACCGAGAACTTCCCCATACTCTTTTCAGGGGTTAAGGGAAGACGGGCTGAAACTTCTTCTAAAAGCCAAAGAAGAAACGGGTATGCCGATAGTTACCGAAATAATGAGCGTAAGGCACATAGACCTTTTTAAGGACGTCGATATAATACAGATAGGCGCAAGGGATATGCAGAACTTCGAACTTTTAAAAGAAGTCGGCAAACTCAGAAAACCCGTTCTTTTAAAGCGCGGGCTTGCCAACACCGTAGAAGAGTGGCTTATGAGCGCGGAATACGTTATGTCGGAAGGCTGTAAGGACATAATACTCTGCGAACGCGGAATACGGACTTTCGAGCCGTACACGAGAAACACTCTCGATCTTTCCGCCATACCCCTTCTAAAAGAACTCACTCACCTGCCCGTTATCGTCGATCCGTCGCACGCTTCGGGAATAGCAAGACTCGTTGCTCCCCTATCTTTCGCGTCGGTGGGCGCGGGGGCGCACGGGCTTATGATAGAAGTGCATAACGACCCGCAAAAGGCGTTGTGCGACGGCGCGCAGTCGTTACGTCCCGAACAGTTTAGCGACCTCGTGAAGAAGATCGACGTGATGCTGCCCGTCGTAGGCAAAGAAAGGGACAAAGCATGAAAAACGTAGGTATAATCGGCTTGGGACTTATAGGCGGTTCTTTTGCGAAAGCCGTAAAAGCAAGCGGAAAATACACGGTATTCGGGTGCGATAAAGACGTAAAAACCGAAAACGCGGCGATAAAAGATAAAGCGATAGACTTTGTCCTTACCGAAGAAAATGCAAAAGATATCGACCTTTTAGTCAGCGCGGTAACGGTGGGCGTTTTCAAAGACGCGACGGAAAGATTTCTGCCGTTTTTAAAAGGCGGCGCGACGGTAATAGACTTCGGCGGAGTCAAAGAACGGCAGGTCGCGACCATGGAAAAATGGAAAAAAGACTTCCCCGCCCTTAAATTTTTCGGCGGACACCCCATGGCGGGAAAGGAAAGGTACGGGTACTTAAATTCCGACGGCGAACTATTTAAAAACGCCTTTATGATAATCGTGCCGACGGCAAGTACTGTCCCCGAAGACCTTAAAACCGTGTTTTACGACGCGGGATTCGGCAGAATAACCGAGACCGACGCTAATACTCACGACAGGATAATAGCCTACACTTCCCAACTTTGCCATATAGTTTCTTCGGCGTTCGTAAAAAACGGAACGGCAATGCGTTCCGCGGGGTTTTCGGCGGGGAGTTTAAAAGACCTTACGAGAGTCGCAAGACTTTCCCCCGACGTGTGGACGGAACTTATATTATCCAACCGCGAAAACGTCCTTTCGGAACTCGACGAGTTCATAGGCAACCTTAAAAAGTACAGAAACGCCGTAAGTAACGGCGATAAGGACGGACTTTCGGGGCTTTTTGCCGAAGGAAACTTATTAAAAGAAAAACTCGACGGAGAAAAATAATATGCTTTCTTTAACGGTCAACGCGTCTTCAAAGTACGATATAACGGTAACGGACACTATCCGCGCTTTCAGAGAAAAATGCGTTCCGTATATGCGCGGCAAAAACGTCGCCGTTGTTACCGATTCCAACGTAAACGCTCTTTACGGGGACGCGCTTTCGGAATATTTAAGCGATAAAACCGTCTTAAAGATCGTTATTCCCGCGGGGGAAGACTCTAAAAACGGCGAAAATTACTTTAAAATTCTCAACGCCCTTGCGGAAAACGGTTTCGATCGGGAAGACAGTATCGTCGCTTTCGGCGGCGGGGTTGTGGGCGACCTTGCGGGGTTTGCCGCTTCGACTTATATGCGGGGTATAACGCTTATTGCCCTCCCTACCACTATCCTTTCCATGGTGGATTCTTCGGTGGGCGGAAAGACGGCTATCGATCTTCCCGCGGGCAAGAACCTTTGCGGAACTTTCTACCAGCCGACGGCGGTGTATATAAATACCGCTTTTATTGAAACTCTGCCCCGCCGCGAATTTATGTGCGGCGCGGGAGAGATATTAAAGTACGCCCTTTTGTCCGATACCGTCAAAGCGGAAGACTTAAAAGCGGGCGTAAACGAAAAACTTATAGTAAAGTGCCTTGAAATAAAGCGGGATATCGTCGAAAAGGACGAAAAGGAAAGGGGCGAACGCGCGCTACTTAATTTAGGGCACACCGTAGGGCACGCTCTCGAAAAACTTTACGGGTACAGGGTGTCGCACGGTGAGTGCGTGGTAAAGGGGCTTGCCTTTTCGGTATTCGCGTCGGAAAAACTGTACGGCTTAAATAAAAAAACCGTTTCGGAGATGGAAAGAACGGTAAACTTTTTCGGGCACGACGTTTCGGCGGGATTTTCCGCCGAAGAAATAGCAAAACTTATAGTTTCGGACAAGAAACGCTACGGAGAAAACGTAAACTTTATCGCCTTAAAAGGCGTGGGAGAACCGCGCGTGGAAAAGATTTCTTTGAACGCGCTCTATGAACTTTTAGGTGAGTATGAACGTAAAAATAACACCCTTTGACGCTTGCGGGACGGTTTCCGCCCCGCCGTCAAAATCGTTTGCACACAGACTTATTATCGCCGCGCTTATAGCGGGCGGCGACTGCTTTATAGAAAACGTCGGCGATTCCGAAGACGTTAAAGCCACGGTGTACGCCGTTTCGGCGCTCGGCGCGGAAGTTAACTACGACGGCAAAAACGTCTACGTCGGAAAGGTAAGCGTCCCTTCTTTTGCCACCGTCGACTGCGTGGAATCGGGTTCGGCTTTAAGGTTTTTTATCCCCGTCGCGGCGGCGCTCGGCGTTGACGCCGAGTTTACGGGTACGAAAACCCTTATGTCCCGCCCCACCGACGCTTATAAGAGTTGCTTTTCGGGACACGGCGCGGAGTTCGACGGGAAAAGAGTTTCGGGAAAACTCACCGCGGGAAAGTACGTTCTCGACGCGAGTTTAAGTTCGCAGTACGTTTCGGGACTTCTTCTCGCGCTCTCCGCCGTAAAGGGCGAAAGCGAAATAGTGCTTACGGGAAAAACGGTAAGTAAAGGTTACACCGATATGACCGCTTATATCCTTAAAAAATTCGGCGCGGAAATTTCCGAGACAAAGGGCGGATACAGGATAACGGGCGGAAACTTAAAAGCCCCCGAAAGAATAAGGACCGAAGGCGACTGGTCTGGCGCGGCGTTCTTTTTATCACTCGGCGCGATATGCGGCAACGTCAGGGTCAAAGGTCTCGACTTTCCGTCTTTGCAGAAAGATTCGGGGATTCTCGATATCCTTGAAAAGTTCGGGGCGAAAGTAACCGTTAAAGAAGACTTTATCTCGGTAAAACGCGGCAACCTTACCGCCGTAAGAGATATCGACTGCGAAAATATCCCCGACCTTGCGCAAGTAATAGCGGCAGTCGCCGCTTACGCCGAAGGCGTTACTTCTTTAATCAACGTCGAACGGCTGAAAATAAAGGAAAGCGACAGGATAGTCGCCATAATAAAGACGCTTGCGGCGGCGGGGATACGCGCCGAATACGACGGAAAGGAATTGAAAATTCATGGCGGAGTGCCCGTCGGCGGGATATTCGACGGCGGTAACGACCACAGAACGGTGATGAGCGCGGCGGTGCTTGCGGCGGGCGCGACGGCTAATTCCGAAATAGTCGGCGCGGAAGCGCACGCCAAATCTTACGTCGGGTTCTTTACCGACTACCGGAAAGCGGGAGGGAAATATGTCATCGTTTAACGGCAGAAAACTCAAAATAGAGATATTCGGCGCATCTCACGCCGAAAAAATAGGCGTAAAGGTTTCGGGTTTTCCCGATTTTAAGATAGATAAAAACGATCTCGACGCTTTTTTGGACAGACGAAAGTCTAAAAACGACGTGTATTCCACGCCGAGAAAGGAAAAGGACGCGGCGGTTTTTTCGGGACTTACGGGCGATAGTATCCGCGGCGATTTTACGGCGGAGATAATAAATTCCGATATTAAAAGTTCGGCGTACTCGGACCTTTACGGAAAACCCCGCCCTTCCCACGCCGATTACGCCTGGCACTTAAAAGACGGCACGCTCGATTTTACGGGCGGCGGCAGATTTTCCGGCCGCATGACCGCGCCGTTCTGCGTTATAGGCGGGATATGTAAGCAGTTTTTGAAAGAAAAAGGCGTTAAAGTAGAAGCCTACGTTTCCAAGGTGGGCAAAATTGCCGCAAGGTCGTATAAGGGCGGCGATATCGCCCTTTCGGAGATACTTGCCTTGCGGGAAGGCGTTTTTCCGTCGCTGGATAAAAAAGCCGAGATATTGTCGGAGATAGAAAAGGCGAAGAAAAAGGGCGATTCTTTGGGCGGCGTTATAGAGTGCTGCGTATTCGGGTTTCCCTTTGGGATCGGCGACGATACCTTTTCGGGGCTCGAAGGGAAAATTTCTTCGCTCGTATTCTCCGTTCCCGCAGTCAAGGGCGTGGAATTCGGTTCGGGATTTACGGGCGCGGAAAACTTCGGGAGCGAAGAAAACGATAATCTTTACTATAAAGACGGGAAGGTCGCATTTTTATCCAACAATTCGGGCGGCATAAACGGCGGGATAAGTAACGGCAACGTTATTACCCTTTCGGCGGCGATAAAACCCACGCCGTCGATATCGCTTCCGCAAAAGACGGTGGATCTTGTAAATAAGACCGACACCGAAATAAGTATAAAGGGCAGGCACGACGCCTGCATCGTGCCGAGAGCCTTACCCGTGATAGAAAGCGCGGTGGCGATAGCGCTCGTCGACGAAATATTATAAAGGAGAGATATATGCGAGAATTAAAAGACGTAAGAGCGGATATAAACGCGATAGACGACGAGATGACGGAACTTTTCGGGAAGCGTATGGCGCTTTCCGAAGAAGTGGCGAAAATAAAAGCCGCAAACGCGCTTCCCGCGGAAGACAGAGAAAGGGAAAGAGAGATAATTTTCAGGCTAACGAAAAAACTGCCCGAAGAACTTTCCCTGTACTTAAAGGAATTTTACGAAACGGTGTTTTTCACCGGCAAGGCGTATCAGAGTTTCGTAATGAAAAAGACTTCCGCGACGGCGGAAAGGCTTGGGGAACTGCTGAAAAAAGGGCTCGGCAAAATGCCCGTTTCGGCGACCGTCGCCTGTCAGGGCATAAGCGGTGCGAACAGCGGCGCGGCGGCGGCGAAATTCTTTCCCATATCCGATATAACCTATTTTAAGAACTTCGAAGGGGTGTTTTCGGCGGTGTCGAAAGGACTTTGCGAATTCGGGGTGCTGCCCATAGAAAACAGCACGGCGGGTTCGGTATCGGAAGTGTACGACCTTATGAAAAAATACAATTTCCATATAGCGGCGTCCTGTAAGATACAGATAAAACACTGTCTTGCCGCCCTGCCAGAAGCAAGCCTTGCGGATATAAAGACCGTAGTTTCTCACCCGCAGGCTATACTTCAATGCAAGGAATTTTTAAAGGACGGGGGCTTTACGTCTTTACCCGAAGAAAACACGGCGGTAGCCGCAAAGCGGGTAAAGGATTCGGGAGATATTTCCCTTGCCGCGCTGTGCTCTGCCGAGTGCGCCGAAATATACGGGCTTAAAGTCCTTAAAACCGACGTGCAGGACAACGGCGCGAATTTCACGAGATTTATCTGCATAGAAAAAGACCTTAACGTCTATAAAAACGCCGACAGGATAAGCGTTATGACGAGTTTATCCCACGAACCCGGCAGTCTTAACAGGGTGCTCGGCAGGTTTTCCGCTCTGGGGCTCAACCTTACCAAGATAGAATCCCGCCCGATAGCGGGGGCTGACTTCGAGTTTATGTTCTACTTCGATTTCGAAGGCGATATCGCCGACAAAAACGTATTAAACCTTATTTCGGAGATGGAAAACGGCTCTCATCACTTCGTATTTCTCGGCGCGTACGGGGAAAAGGCATGAAATATTGTCTTATCGGCGCAAAATTAGGTTACAGTTATTCCGCGCTCGTGCACGGACGGTTCGGGCTCGACTACTCTCTTTTAGAAGTGGCGGAAAAAGACCTTGCAAAGTTTATTAAGGAAAACCCTTTCGACGGGTTCAACGTAACCATACCCTATAAAAGGGCGGTTATGCCGTATCTTGATTGCGTTTCGGAAGAAGCCGAAAGGATAGGCGCGGTCAACACCGTCGTAAAAAAGGACGGGAAACTTTTCGGCTACAACACCGACGCGGCGGGATTTGAGTACGCCGTAAAAAGAAAGGGCGTTTCCTTGAAAGATAAAAACGTACTTGTATTAGGCAGCGGCGGTGCGGCGGCGGTAGCGCGGTTCGTTGCGGGAAAATCAGGCGCAAGGCGAGTAGATACCGTTTCGCGCGGCGGGAAAATCAACTACGAAAACTGTTACGATCTAAAAGACGCCGAAATAATAATAAACGCCACCCCCGTCGGCACTTTCCCCGATATTTCGGAAACGCCGATATTCCCCGAAAAATTTCCCGCGGTAAAATTCGTAATGGATATGACCTACAATCCCTTTAACACCGAACTTCTGCGGCGGGCAAAGGAAGCGGGCGCGAAAACTTCGTCGGGACTGTCTATGCTCGTAAAACAGGCGATAGAGTCGGAAAGGCTATGGGGTTTTAACGCCGACGATAACGCCTGCGAAGACGCCGCTTTTAATATTTATAAACAAAAAAGCAATCTTATTCTTATCGGTATGCCGTCTTCGGGGAAAAGTTCGCTCGGCGAAATTCTTGCCGAAAAACTCGGCAAGAATTTCGCCGATACCGACGACGAGATAATAAAAAGGACAGGCTTTTCGCCCGAAAAGATAATACTTACCCGCGGCGAAAGTTCTTTCCGCGACGAAGAAAGCAAGGCGATAGAAAATCTGTCGCTGTCTTTCGGGTGCGTTATAGCGACGGGCGGCGGCGCGGTGCTTCGCCCCGAAAACTTAAATCTTTTGAGTAAAAACGGGGTCATATGCTATGTAAAGCGGGATATTTCCCTGCTGTCGACGAAAGGCCGCCCGCTTTCAAAGGTTGCGGGAACGGAACGACTGTTTGAAGAACGTCGTCCGCTTTACGAAAAATATTGCGATTTTTCGGCGGAAAACGACGGCGATATAAAAGATACCGCAAAGGAGATAATTAAAAAATATGAAGATACTTGTCGTCAACGGACCTAACCTTAATATGCTGGGCGTAAGAGAGCCCGAAATTTACGGGCACGAAAGTTATAAAACGCTCGTTAAAACGGTAAAGCAAACGGCAAAAGAGATAGGCGTAAAGGTAAAGTGCTTTCAGTCGAATTCGGAAGGCGCTATCGTTACCGCCGTACAGAAAGCCTATAAGAAATTCGACGGGATAGTGATAAACGCGGGGGGATACACGCACACGTCCGTGGCGATAGCCGACGCGATAAAAGCGGTGGGGATACCGACCGCGGAAGTGCATATAAGCGATATAAGTAAGCGGGAAGAGTTCAGGAAATTCAGTTATATCTCTCCCGTCGCCGAAAAAGTTATCGTCGGCGAAGGGATAAAGGGATATACGTCCGCTCTTATCTTTTTAAAAGAAAAATACGGAAAATAAAGCCCCAAATAAAAACCGTAAAAAATCACCCCGCCTGCGGCAAGCCGCGGGCGGGGTGAAGTTTATCAAAGTTTTTCAGCCCTTTTTCAAAAGTTCCCAATTTATATTGTCGGGATCGTAACTTTCGACATATTCTATAAGCGATTTTTTGTCTTTGAACATCTTAAAAAGTCCCCTGCACTCTTCGCTGACGAATTTCTTTTTTATCACTCTGTCGAAAATGGCGTTAAGCCCTTCGTAGAACCCCAAAAGATTATACACCGCTATCGCTTTTTTGTGCCGACCTAACTGTTTTAACGTTAAAACCTGCATAAATTCGTCGAAAGTACCTATGCCGCCGGGAACTACTATAAAGGCGTCCGCACCGTTTTCCATTATGATCTTTCTGTCCGCCATGGTCTCGGTGCGGATTATTTCGTCCGCCGAATAGAACATACCTTCGTAGCCCTTTTCTTCGAAAAACTTGGGAATTACCCCCGTAACGTGCGCCCCGCCGTCCTTAAAACCCCTGGCGATCGCACCCATAAGCCCTTCTCCGCCCGCGCCGAAAATAAGGTCGTGCCCGCGACTTGCGAGAAGTTTTCCGAAAGTATAACAGTCGTCTATATACTTTTTATCTATTCTGTTGCTTGCCGCCCCGAATACGCAGATACGCATACGCCGCCTCCTTGCCGTTACATTTCGCGCGTTTTTAACATTATATATATTTTTATTCGTTTTGTCAATTTTATGTGCGCCGCACCGTGAAAATAACGCTTGAAAAAAATCCGCGGGCGTGGTATAATCTATCTATGGAAAAAATTGCGAAGTTCTTAAAAGTAAGCGAAAGTGCCTTTAAAAGCGTCGGCAAAGGCGAATACGACGATATAATTTTGCCGAAACGCGCCACGGTAGGCAGCGCGGGTTACGATTTTTACGCCCCGTTCGCTTTTACGCTTTCTCCCAAAGAAACGGTAACCGTCGCCACAGGCGTACGGGTAAAGATAAAAGAAGGCTGGGTGTTACAGATATTCCCCCGATCGGGGCTCGGGTTTAAGTACAGACTGACCTTAAATAACACCGTGGGAATAATAGATTCCGATTATTTTTACGCCGAAAACGAAGGACATATCTTTATTAAAATGACTAACTGCGGCGATACCGCCCTAACCGTCGAAAAGGGCAAGGCGTTCGCGCAGGGCGTGTTTATCCCCTTCGGGATAACCGAAGACGACGACTGCAATTCTTTCCGCCACGGCGGTATGGGCAGCACCGATAAGTAAAGTTAAAACAGACGTTTAAAAAACAATTTCCCCGCCGCAACACGTTGCGGCGGGGAAAGGTTTATTTAATATTTATTTAATATCAGTATTTCTGCACTATTTTTTCCATTTCGGGCAAAACTTTTTCCATATCGCGTATGAGTTTGAATTGCGTTCTCGCCCTGTCTAAATTATGGTTTTCTCTCGATATCCTGAAATAGTTGTCGCCGTCTATGTGGTCGGCTAAAAACCGCATACCGCACTCGTAGGTCATAAGTATCGCCGAAAAGGCAAGATTTTTCTTCTCCGTTTCGGTTATCCCGTCGCCTATGGCTTTAAGATACCCTTTAGTGTACTGCTCGAACAGGTTTATGTCGAAATTAACCTTACTTAAATCTTTTTCGTCTTCCGCCGCGGTGTTGCACCCGAACCTTATGGAATCGCCGAAATCGTAACAGATACTACCCGGCATTATGGTATCGAGATCGACGACGGCAAGGCACTTGCCGGTCTTTGCGTCGAAAAGCACGTTATTCAGTTTCGTGTCGTTATGAGTAACCTTGGTCGGCATCTCTCCGCTTCTTAAAAGCGAAGTTATCCTGCCGCAGTACCCTTGTCTTTCCATGACGAAGTCTATTTCTTCCTTTACGCTGCCTGCCCTTCCGCTCGCGTTTTTATTAACCGACGCCTTAAAGTCTTCAAACCGCTTTTCGGTGTTGTGGAAATTCGGTATCGGCTCGTAAAGTTTACTCGCGTCGAAGTCTGCAAGGTTTTTCGCAAACGTGCCGAACGCCAGCGCGCTCTGATAAAACAGTTCCGGCTCGGCGATCTGATACGCCACGCCGTCTATGTAATTGTATATACGGAAATATCCGTATTCGCTGTGAACAAAAGATTTTCCGTCTTTCGTATAGAACACCGTAAGACAGTCTTTTTTTACGTCCCCGCCCGCGGTTAATACTTTTTTCGCCATAAAGTCGGTAACGGAACTTATATTGTTCATAAGCCCTTCGACGTTGCGGAAAATACGGTCGTTTATTTTCTGTAATATGTATTTCTTTTCTTTTCCGTCTTCGTCGAACACGAGAAGTATCGTTTCGTTTATATGCCCTTCGCCGAAAAGATCGTCGCTTATAAGTTTGCCTTTGATTGCGTAGTTTTCTAAAATTTTATTTATATCGTAAGTCATGAAAGTATGATATCACATAAGAAAAATTTTTGCAAGCGTTTTTTCGCTATCCTTTTATTTTATGAATATACCCGTCGAAAAGTTGTCGGTAACGCCAACCTTGCCGCACGAAAAGGAAAACACATAGCGTTTGCTATGTGTTTTCCTTTTCGTCTTGGTATGCGGCAAATCCCTGTCTTCCCGTGTCGTCTCCAACAAAGTATTTTCGGCGCTAGTGAGCTTAACTTCTGTGTTCGGTATGAGTACAGGTGGTTCCTCACCGCTATCTTCACCGCATTGGTATATATACTCGGGGACTATCCCCCGTATATATCTTCTCTCTCCCGCAGGTTCACAACCGCATAGGATAAACTTATTAAAAGTGTAGCACTTTGGCTCGGCGTTTGTCAAGGCGTTTCTTCGTTATTCTTAATTCGCTCTTTCTCTCTCATTATCATGAGATCAAGCCCTCGACCTATTAGTATCGGTTAGCTCAACGCATTACTGCGCTTACACCCCCGACCTATCTAACTTGTTGTCTTCAAGTGGTCTTACTAACTTTCGTTATGGGATATCTTATCTTGAGGTAAGTTTCACGCTTAGATGCTTTCAGCGTTTATCTTATCCGCACTTCGCTATCCTGCCATGCCGCTGGCGCGACAACAGGTGCACAATCGGTGCGTTCATCCCGGTCCTCTCGTACTAGGGACAAATCCTCTCAAATATCCTACGCCCACGATGGATAGGGACCGAACTGTCTCACGACGTTCTGAACCCAGCTCGCGTGCCACTTTAATCGGCGAACAGCCGAACCCTTGGGACCTGCTTCAGCCCCAGGATGTGACGAGCCGACATCGAGGTGCCAAACCTCCCCGTCGATGTGAACTCTTGGGGGAGATCAGCCTGTTATCCCCGAGGTAACTTTTATCCGTTAAGCGACGGCAATTCCATTCTCTACCGCCGGATCACTAAGCCCTACTTTCGTATCTGCTCGAAATGTCTCTCTCGCAGTCAAGCTCCCTTCTGCCTTTACACTCTTAGAATGATTTCCATCCATTCTGAGGGAACCTTTGGGCGCCTCCGTTACTCTTTAGGAGGCGACCGCCCCAGTCAAACTGTCCACCTGACACTGTCCGTTCCCCGGCTTACGGGTGACCGTTAGAATCCCAGCAACAGAAGGGTGGTATCCCAACGTCGACTCCATGACCGCCAAAGCGGTCACTTCTCCGTCTCCCACCTATCCTGTGCATCCGTTGCCGTGATCCAATATCAAGTTACAGTAAAGCTCTACGGGGTCTTTCCGTCCAGTCGCGGGTTAATACGCATCTTCACGCATTCTTCAATTTCGCCGGGCCCCCTGTTGAGACAGCGCCCAAATCGTTACGCCATTCGTGCGGGTCGGAATTTACCCGACAAGGAATTTCGCTACCTTAGGACCGTTATAGTTACGGCCGCCGTTCACCGGGGCTTAAATTCAATGCTTCGGATTGCTCCTGACATCTCCTCTTAACCTTCCGGCACTGGGCAGGCGTCAGCCCCTATACGTCAGCTTGCGCTTTCGCAGAGACCTGTGTTTTTGGTAAACAGTCGCTTGGGCCTCTTCACTGCGACCACATCGCTGTGGTCCCCCTTCTCCCGAAGTTACGGGGTCATTTTGCCGAGTTCCTTAACAAGGGTTCTCCCGTTCGTCTTGGAATTTTCTTCTCGTCTACCTGTGTCGGTTTGCGGTACGGGCACCTTCTACCTTATTTAGCGGCTTTTCTCGCCAGCGTGGATTCAATGGCTTCGTTACTCTTTTCACTCCCCATAGGCGCAATAGCTCTCAGCAGGCGTACTTCACTACCTGCCACTACCTCGCTTTAGACGCAGTTCTCCACTCCTGCGCTCCATCTATCCTCCTGTGTCACCGCCTCATTTAAACGATATCCGGTGGTATCGGATTCTCTACCGATTGTCCATCATCTACGCTCTTCAGCCTCGACTTAGGTCCCGACTTACCCTGGGCGGACGAACCTTCCCCAGGAATCCTTAGACTTTCGACGGGGAAGTTTCTCGCTCCCCTCTCGCTACTTATGCCGGCATTCTCTCTTGTATACTGTCCACCGCCCCTTCCGGTACGGCTTCTGCCTGTATACATTGCTCCTCTACCGATGTATTTAATACATCCCCACGCTTCGGTGTTAGGTTTTAGCCCCGTGAATCTTCGGCGCATCTTCACTCGACCAGTGAGCTATTACGCACTCTTTTAATGTGTGGCTGCTTCTAAGCCAACATCCTGGTTGTCTCTGCAATGACACATCCTTAACCACTTAACCTATACTTCGGGACCTTAGCTGTGGATCTGGGCTGTTTCCCTTTTGACGACGGCACTTATCTGTCGCCGTCTGACTCCGGTATATAATTATCTCGTATTCGTAGTTTGATATGGGTCGGTAGGTCGCGAAACCCCCTAACCAAGTCAGTGCTCTACCCCGAGTAATCTCTCTACCAGGCTAGCCCTAAAGCTATTTCGAGGAGAACCAGCTATATCCTGATTCGATTGGAATTTCTCCGCTATCCACAAGTCATCACCGACTATTTCAACAGGCGTGTGTTCGGTCCTCCACAGAGTTTTACCTCTGCTTCAACCTGCTCATGGATAGGTCATCAGGTTTCGGGTCTACGACACGCTACTTACCGCACTCTTAGTACTCGCTCTCGCTTCGGCTCCGTGACTTTATCACTTAACCTCGCAACGCATCGTAACTCGCCGGCCCGTTCTACAAAAAGTACAACATCACACTCGTGTGGTGCTCTGTCTGCTTGTAAGCATACGGTTTCAGGTTCTCTTTCACTCCCCTCCCGGGGTTCTTTTCACCGTTCCCTCACGGTACTTTACTCTATCGGTTACATGGTCGTATTTAGCCTTACGAGATGGTCCTCGCTTTTTCCGACCGGATTCCTCGTGTCCTGTCGTACTCCGGATACTCCCGCCTTCTTTCACCTTTCACCTACGGGGCTTTTACCCTCTCTCGCTGCGCTTTCCAACGCTCTTCGGTTAGGCTCTTTCTTGGCTTATGGAGTCCTTCACCCCTTAATTATTACTAACTAAGGTTTGGGCTCTTCCGATTTCGCTCGCCACTACTCTCGGAATCGTTGTTTACTTTCTTTTCCTCCGGGTAATTAGATGTTTCAGTTCCCCGGGTTCCCCTCGTATAACTATGGATTCATTATACGATACCGTAATATTACTTACGGTGAGTTCCCTCATTCGGATATCTACGGATCTCGGCTCATTTGCAGCTCCCCGTAGCTTTTCGCAGCTTGTCACGTCCTTCTTCGGCGCCATGTACCAAGGCATCCTCCTGTATGCTCTTTGTAGCTTGATCTTTTTCCGTTCGCTTTTTTGCGAACCGTCGAATTCTCTCTAACTTTTCTTATTCCTTGACTTCGACTCGACTAATACTTCTCGTGAATAATCCTTATTCGTTTTCTTCGTATTAACCTTTTCTTTCTTAGTCTATTTGCTCTTTGCCTTATTGTACTTACTCTTTTTATATAAGTCTTTCTCGATCGATCTTTTTCTGATCTATCTTCTCCTATGCAGTTGTCAACCTACGGAATAGTCGCATCGGCGACTTTTTCGACGCATAAACACCACTTAACAATGGGATTTTCGCGTCTTGGTGGGAACAAGTGGACTCGAACCACCGACCTCACGCTTATCAGGCGTGTGCTCTAACCAGCTGAGCTATGTTCCCGAATATTTCTGCTCTAACGCTGCGAGTTCAAATCCACGAAACGCTTTCGCGTCTGGTGGAGGTAAGCGGGATCGAACCGCTGACCCCCTGCTTGCAAGGCAGGTGCTCTCCCAGCTGAGCTATACCCCCAAAAAGGTCAGGCCCAGCCTGACAGAAAATAAATGCCCCGACGAACGGAGCACTGCATTTATTAAAAACGAATAGAGGAAACAAGACCCTAAACTCAATCGTTTAAGCACCGAAAAAATCGGCTGAAACGGTCAGATTGAAAGTTCTTGCCTTCGACTTAAGGATAGCGACAGGCTGTGAAAAATGCCTTATCGCAAATCTCCCTAAAAGGAGGTGATCCAGCCGCACCTTCCGATACGGCTACCTTGTTACGACTTCACCCCAGTCATCGGTATTACCTTAGGCAGCTCCCTCCTTGCGGTTAGGCCACTGACTTTGGGTACTCCCGACTCCCATGGCGTGACGGGCGGTGTGTACAAGACCCGGGAACGCATTCACCCCGACATGCTGATTCGGGATTACTAGCAACTCCGACTTCATGTGGGCGGGTTGCAGCCCACAATCTGAACTGAGACTATTTTTATGAGATTCGCTCGACCTTACGGTATTGCAGCTCTTTGTAATAGCCATTGTAGCACGTGTGTAGCCCAGGATGTAAGGGGCGTGATGATTTGACGTCATCCCCACCTTCCTCCGTGTTATCCACGGCAGTCTATACAGAGTTCCTAACTGAATATTGGCAACTGTATATAAGGGTTGCGCTCGTTGCAGGACTTAACCTAACATCTCACGACACGAGCTGACGACAACCATGCACCACCTGTCTCTCTGCCCCGAAGGGAAACCTGATCTCTCAGGCTGTCAGAGGATG
>JAEEGJ010012869.1_pt1 | contig 20533 bp, 16 predicted proteins | sample 8958761 | NCBI WGS metagenome assembly JAEEGJ01 (sample SAMN16246546, study PRJNA631951) | gut metagenome | biome: gut microbiome; feature: rumen; material: RS-attached | host: Bos | place: Iran: Karaj | collected 2018-10
GGCCAATGGAGCCGTACCATCACAAAGAAGCATCGCTTGATTTACGAAATCTTTGAGACTGAGGTTTATGTGGATGTGCTTTCGGCCTACGGGCATTACGACGACAAGTAGCCCTCCTTTCCTCCCTACCTCCTTAGACAACAATCCCATTCCTCTCCCCCTCGCCGGCGAGAGGGATGTTTCGTTTTTGCGATATGGTGTCAGGTGTTTCATTTCAGTAATTATATGAGAGGGCGAGCAGTGCGGCGATGATGGCTTTCTTGTTCATATTGACGATAATGGATTATCTATGAATACTTATTCCGAACTTCCGCTGCTTTCACCACTACCGCCACCCTTGACATCATCGTTGCTGATGCTGCGCTCGGCCTTCTTGACGCTGGCCTTGAGTTCTCCGATGCGGTAACTGATGCTGAGGGAGAAGGATTGGTTAACATACTTCGACCAACTGTCTGCATGGAAGAAGGTATCCTCAGTAGTGTAGTTGTATCGCTTGTATTTCTTCAGGAAATTCGAGGCAGAGAGCGTCAGGTTAAGGCGGTCTTTCATCCACGATTTCTGAATACTCATGCTGTAATTGCTATAACTGCTGCCACGTCCTTGCAGGTTGATATTTGGGGTTATGCCATAGAAGTTAAAAGAGAGTCGCCAGTCCTTGGGAAGCGTTTGCTGTGCACCGCCATAGGTAAAGAGGCTCCAACCGTGATTGGAGAGGCTGCCGCCATCATCCATATCTATATAAGAGAGTCGGCCGTTAACGTAGATTCGTGTGTTCTTAGTGGCATTCCAGTTGATGTATGTATTCAGGTTAATGCTCTGACTGCGCCCGATGTTCTCGTAGGTGGTGTAGAGCACGTCCTTTCCCGTCGGGTTCTTCAGACCTGGAATCTGCGTGTCGGTCATCATCCTTACCACGTTCTCGATGCTGTTGTTGGTGAAGCTGTAGCGCAGTGCAAGGTTGATATTGAACTTCGGCGTGAAGTTGCTGTAACTGAGGTTGAACGAGTGGCTCTTCTCACTGTCAAGATGAGAATTACCCTGATATATATTGGTGGGCGTGGAGTCGTCAAGATAAGGGTTGAGATACCAGATGCTTGGACGGTAGATGCGCATGTCATAGCCCAATCGCAGATTGGAGGTTTGCGTCAGTTTATAGCCGATGCTGGCAGAGGGTACGAAGTCGTTGAAGTGCTTCGTGAAGTCGTCGCCACGTCCGAGTTTGTACTCCACATCCTGCAAGGTATGCTCGTAGCGCAGCCCCAGACGGCCAGACAACTTCTTCAGTTTCAGACCATAGCCCAAATAGGCAGCGAAGATGTCGTTGCGATGCTTATAGTGCGACGAATGGTCTTGGTCGAAGATATCTTCCTCGTAGCGGTCATTCTCTGAGGAGTTGTTACGCAGGATGTACTTCAAGCCTGTTTCCAAGGTGTGAATCTTAGCGAAGGGCGTGGTATAGTCTATCTGGAAGGTATGCTCCATCGTACGCTCACTGCCGTCGTTATACTGACTCTTCAGACGCTGCAGGAAGTTTTCCCAACCATCGGCAGCCTGCATATCAAGGTAGTCGGTTTTGGACTCGCTCTTGTCGGGCTCATACTCAATCTTATACGAAAATGTCAGCAGGCGCTCAGGCACAGAGAAACTGCGCTGATAGTCGATACCACCGTCGATGTAACCATAGCTACTTTTGGAATGGCGGTCGGTGGTATATCTGTAAAGCGGTGTCTGCGTAAGGGGAGAAGTGGCAAGGGTTGTGCCGTCACCGTTATTCTTGTTACCGCCGCCATAGAGATCAAACGAAGCAGTGAGCAGTCGGAGTGTATCAATCTCATAACTCGCCTCGAAGGAGCCGAACTGCGAGTACCCGTGTCCTTTGGATGAACTTTCGCTTTCGAGGTCAGACGATGAATCGGTGATGTTGCCGATGCTCTTGCGGCTGCTGCCTGAGTAACTGCGGGGAGAGTTGTTGTAACTGTAATTATAGCGTCCGCTCATCATCAGTTTACCGCTTTTGACGGTGGCGTAGGTGCTACCGCCTGCCCCACGGTTGCTGACATTACCGCTGAAAGTGGCCGTATAACCTTCGATACGCTGTCCATGCGTGATGATGTTCAGGATACCGCCCACGCCCTCAGCATCATATTTCGGTCCAGGGTTGGTGATGACTTCTATCTTCTTGATGCTGCTGGCGGGCATGCTCTTCAGAACTTCCTTCGGATTGTTTGACATCATCTGGTTGGGCTTGTTGTTTACATACACCTTGAATGAACTGGAGCCGTTCACCTGTATGTTGTCCTCACCATCGACGGTTACCATCGGCACCTTACGCAGCATCTCAATTACGGTGTTCGATTTAGAGTCGGGGTCGTTCTCGATGTCGTAGGTGATTTTGTCTATGTCTGACTTGACAAGTGACTTCTGCTTGACGACCTCAACGCCTTGCAGTTCCATTGACTTATAGATACTGTCGGCACGTAGGGAGTCGGCCTTTGTCTGCGCTCTCGCCCCTAACGATAACACCATAAGTATTGCGACGAGGGCTAATAATGTGATAGTTTTCTTGTTCATTCCGATGTATTTTTATTTGTTTTGCTTTGTCAACCCGAAAATACAGAGTTTGTATATTTCGTTGTTCTTAATGACGGCATTTCGCAAGGTAGCCTCATGAACAAAGCCATTCTTACTTAAGACCTGCATCGAGGCGGTATTTGGCTGGAAGATGTTAGCCGTTATCCGTTCAATCGGCAAGTCGCGGAAGGCAATTGTACACATTTGCCTAACCACCTCTGTCATTATTCCCTTGTTACAATAATCGCCGTGAAGCATAAAGCCAATTTCACCATCAATCCGATAAACATCTTCCTTCTGTTCGACAGAAATGCTGCCAACTACTTTTTCGTCTGCGATGATAGCACGATAGATACCTGAAAACGCTTCATTTTGAGACACACGACACAACCAATCTTCCGCATCCTTTATCGTGTAAGGATTAGGCAGACGGTCAGAAAGGAAACTCCTATCAACAGCGTTGCATAAGGCAGTAAGTTCCTTGCTGTCACTCATAGTCCATCGTTTTAATTCTATATTCATTATATGTCTTTTTTCGTATTTCGGCAGCGAAGTTACAAAATACCGTACAAATAAACCCTCGGCAAACCCCAAATTCTGGTGCCGAGGGTAAAAGTCTGAAACTAGATTCAGCGTTTTTGCCGTTTTTGTGGCTAATCTTTGCCAAGAAGTGTACTTTTGTGGATTGAAGGTGGTTATTTCTTCAATTTACCTTTGCTTTCCAAATAATCCGTGAAGAGTTTCCACTGCGCAGATCGCTTCTCGCGGTTGGCCTGCACACGTTCGTCGTCGATGAACTGCAGGGGATAGCAGTCGTGGAGGTAGTAGTGACCATTATCGACAACCTCGCCGTCAATCTTTCCGCAGCAGAGTACTAGGTCATCGAATACCTGGCTACAGATGAGGCTGACATGGGTGGCTCCTCCAGAAAAGAGGTATTCCCCACCCAAATAGAAGTTGACACCAGCAAGCAATGGGATTTTTTCACGCAGCGGTTCCATCGTGTCGCGGAAGCGTAGTTCACGTGTATTCACGTCAAACCACAGGATGTCATCCTCGGTAAACACCACGTTGGCAGCTTCTGCTACACCTCTTGTTCCGTCTTGACTAATGCCACAAGCATAGAGTGAAGACTCAATGGGGTCTGTAGTGAAAGGCTTTGCCGTCTCGTTGTCATCATTGTTGCAAGCTGTCATAGACATTGCAAGGCTGGCTGTGGCTATCGCCAACATCCAGAAACAGTTTCTGATTTGCTTTTTCATAATTCTTACTGATTAAATGAATAAATGATTTGTCTCTCTACTTATATAGTCCGTTGAACTATGAAAAGACTGCACCGATTACCACGTAAATCTGATACCTAATGGCAAAGAGAAAGAGAACGGATGCTCACTGCGGTAGGTCTCGACGTTGCTACCCGTCGGGATGTAGTATTGCAGGCTTGGCTCAGCAAAGAGGCCAATGGCTGGCGTTAGATCGTACTGCAGTCCGAGTCCTATGCCAACCGACCACTGCCACGGGGCACGAATGAAGGCCTTTTCGGTAGTTTCCAATGCCCCCTTTAGGTAATAGTTTGTGTTGAGCAGTGTGTGAACGGGCATTTCCGTCGTCAGGCCGAGGCTACCGTAGACTCCCCACTGCCTACCCATATACATATTATATATACCCTTTAGTGGGATGCCTAGGTAGTGAATTGTCTGCTGCTCGCGGATGACATTGCCGTCGGTGCCCATCTCATAGTCAGATATTAGGCGACTGTAGCTCAGCCCCGTCTCCAAGCCGAAGCGATTATTCAACTTGTATTTCAATGCCAGCGACCAAACGACGGGCATGTAATGGTGGCAGGTACGCAGTAACTTGTCCTCGCCGGGATGGTTTGCGTTGTTCAGTACGATATTCATAACAATGCTACGGACCTGAGCGCTTACAGCGTCGGGATTGTTAGCGAGATAAATGGCGTAGTCGTTCCAGTTGTCAATGCTGCCCGAAGCAGTGGGGCCAGAGCTTGGGAGCGACTGCGACTTTGGTGGCGCAGGCCGATAAGTGTATGGCTGATTGTAGCGACTCTGCTCGTCCAGTTGCCCTGCGTATGCCAATTGTAGCGACCATCGTTGTTCATAGTTGGTACTGATGATTGGCTTGTCAGGGAATCTATCAGCAATGTCATCATGTGGCAGCTCCACCTTGTGTATACCCCTTGTCGTGTCTGCTGCTATGGAGTCAGGGATTGTCTGCTCTTGTGCCATCATGTCTGAAAGGGTGTCAGGCATAATTGAGTCTACAACCTCAGCAATAACAGGATGTAGTGTATCAGTACTAATGCTTGTATGATGCACAGGCAGATAAACAATCATAGGTTCCTGTGACTGTTCCTTCGATAATTCTTTCGTATTCTGCTTCGGGGTCTCTTTCTGCTTGGCAATGGCTGGCTCCTTTTCGATAGTAGAATCTTCTTTTTTGAGTAGGAAGAACGTGACGGGAATAAGTAACAGCAGGAAAACAGCCCAATACTGCTGCATCATCTTACGGAGTATCTTCTTGGCACGTGCCAATTGTGAAGAAGATGAATGTGCTTCAATGCCCAGCATGGTGGCAATCTCTTTGTGAGACATTCCATCAAAAACTGATAGGCGGAATACCTGCCCATAACCTTCGGGCAATCGCTCTACCATGCGCAGTACGTCTTCCAACGGCACGCCCCTTATGCTGTTCTCTTCATCAGGTGTAGCTAAGGATTCTGCTTCTTTCAAAGGAACGAATGGCAAATTATCCAAATGGTCTTTATACTTCGACGCCACATTCCTCGTTATCGACATCATCCATCCTTCCGCTTTCGAGGCATCCCGCAGCCTGTCGAATGAAGTGAAGATGATGATAAATGCGTCATGAAGCACATCGTCCACGGTCTCTTCATCACTGACATACCTTCGGCACACGCCCCTCATCCTCTGGGCGTATGCCTTATACAATTCTCCGAGCGCATCCGCATCGCCCTGTCTACACCGTTCTATCAGCCGTGCTATCTCCATCGTGAACATAACGTCTCTATTTTAAGAGTCCAGCATTTATGGAAAAGACTGCACGGGAAAACCAACTTTTTTCATTTTTCTTTGATATTTATACGATTTGTGCAACGAAGTTACAAAATACCGCACAAATAAACCCTCGGCAAACCCGAAAATCTGGTACCGAGGGTAAAAGTCTGAAACTAGATTCAGAATTTTTGCTGTTTTTGACTATTTTCGACTATCAAACGTGATTTCTTTGCGTATCTTGCTGATGGTTTGGGGCGTGACGTTGAGGAACGAGGCGATATCCTGCAAGGCAAGGTGGTCCACAATGCCTGGGCAACGCTGCATCAGCATTTCGTAGCGTTCGCGGGCTGTGGTGCAGTGAAGGTCGAGATAGCGCGAACGGAATTGGAAGAGGATGTGCTCGGCAATGATGGCACGAAGTTTCATCGTCTCCTTGCTTTGGTCGAAGAACTGCTCCAGTTGCTGGCCTGTGACCCTGATTACGTGGCTGGGCATCATCGCCTCAATAGTGGTCTGCGAAGGACGACCGTAGAGGAATGTGGGGTAATCAACCACAAACTCGCCCTGGAAGGAGAACCATGTGATATGTGCCTTGTCGTCGCTATGACCATGCGTCACGTACTTGAAGCAACCTTCTGTGACGAAGGCGAACCAACGTGCCGGGTCGCCCTCACGCTCCAACTGGTCACCCTTACGGTAGGTGACCGCCTCGCCCTCCCGCTTGCAGAACTCCTGCAGCGTCTCGAGGTCTAAACTGTTATTGCTGAACTTCTGTTCCATTGTCTTATATATTTGTGAGTGCAAAGGTAGCCATTATTTTGTGAATACATTGCAATGAACAGAAATTTAACCATTATGCATCTCACTCAAATTATCCAATAATCACGATGAGAAAAAAATGATAGCAGGGATTACAATTATCCATGATACCCTATAAAACATACTCTATGATACGTCTGAATCCTATGATATTATAGGAGTTGATACTTAAAAAAACGTAAATAGATAACCAAAATTTGTTCAGATGGAAAAGAAAAAGGAGTTGCGATTTCTCGTAACTCCTTGGTTTTTAAGGCGCTTCAGGATGGGCTTGAACCAACGACCCCCTGATTAACAGTCAGGTGCTCTAACCAACTGAGCTACTGAAGCAGGTTGCTTTCTTTCGATTGCGGGTGCAAAGGTACGGCGAAAAATTGGAACTACCAAATTTTTGGAGAACTTTTTTGGGATAAAGGGTGATTTTTATGAAAATCCCGCAGATTCAGGGTGAATCTGCGGGACTTTTTACTATTTTCTTATCTTAGAAGTCCATGTGGTCGAGAGCATCGCTGAAGTCTTTTGGCTCGGATTTCTCGGCATTTGCCTTGAATTCGTCGCCAAGTTTCTCAGCTAATTTCTCGCCGAGGTCGCCATTCTGTTCGGGACGGGGGCGACGATCGCGGCGGTCGCCACGGTCGCCACGATCACGACGCTCGCCGCGGTCATTGCGGTCATTGCGCTCGGGACGACGTTCACGGCGCTCACCGCGCTCGGGACGCTCACCACGCTCACGGCGGGCTGGACGCTCCTGATAGCCCTCAGGCTTATCGATGAGCACGCGGTGGCTGAGCTTGTACTTACCAGTCTTCGGGTCAATCTCGAGGAGCTTCACCTGGATGTGGTCACCCTCCTTGATGCCGGCCTCCTCGACGGTCTCGAGGCGCTTCCAGTCAATCTCAGAGATGTGGAGCAGACCATCCTTGCCAGGCATAATCTCGACGAAGCAGCCGTAAGGCATGATGCTGCGGACGACACCGTCGTAGACTTCGCCCACTTCGGGGATGGCCACGATGGCGCGAATCTTCTGAATGGCAGCGTCGATGGACTCCTTGTTGGGGCCGCTGACCTGAATCTTGCCCACGCCGTCGATTTCGTCGATGACGATGGTGGCTCCTGTGTCTTCCTGCATCTGCTGGATAATCTTTCCGCCCGGGCCAATGACGGCTCCGATGAACTCCTTCGGGATTTCGAAGGCCTCGATGCGGGGCACGTGGGGCTTCAGTTCAGCGCGCGGCTCAGCGATGGTGTCGGTGATGCAGTTGAGGATGTGCTCACGGCCGGCTTTGGCCTGCATGAGGGCTTTCTCAAGGATGTCGAACGACAGACCGTCGCACTTGATATCCATCTGAGTGGCTGTCAAACCGTCGCGCGTACCGGTGGTCTTGAAGTCCATGTCGCCCAGGTGGTCCTCGTCGCCGAGGATGTCGCTCAGGACGGCGTACTTATCTTCTCCGGGGTTCTTGATGAGACCCATGGCGATACCCGATACGGGCTTCTTCATGGGAACACCAGCATCCATCAGGGCCAGTGTGCCGGCGCAGACGGTAGCCATAGACGACGAGCCGTTTGACTCGAGAATCTGAGAGACCACGCGGACAGTATAGGGGAAGTCATCAGGAATCTGGCCCTTCAGACCGCGCCAAGCCAGGTGGCCGTGACCAATCTCACGACGGCCTACGCCGCGCTGAGCCTTGGCCTCGCCTGTGCAGAACGGGGGGAAGTTATAGTGCAGGAGGAACTTCATGTAGCTCTTGTCGAGCACATCGTCCACCAGTTTCTCGTCGAGCTTTGTGCCCAGGGTAACGGTAGTCAGCGACTGAGTTTCACCGCGGGTGAAGATGCTGCTTCCGTGAGGCATGGGCAGAGGCGACACCTCGCACCAGATGGGGCGGATATCGGTGGTCTTGCGGCCATCGAGACGTATGCCTTCGTCGAGGATGCATCGGCGCATGGCGTCGCGCTCCACGTCGTGGTAGTAGCGGTCCATCATGGCTGCGTATTCGTCGTCGGAGATTTCGCCCTTAGCGTCGTCAGCAAGTTCGGCACGCTCGGCAAAGAACTTCTCCTTGAAGTCTTCGAGCAGCTTCTCAAAGGCTTCGGCGCGCTCCTGCTTCTCGAGGGCCTGCTTCGTGATGTCGTAAGCGGGCTGGTAGAGTTCCTTGTTCATACGGGCGCGGAGATCCTCGTCGTTCACCTCGTGGTCGTATTCGCGCTTCACGTCCTTGCCAAGTTCCTTGCTCAGTTCAGCCTGCAGCTCACACATGGGCTTGATAGCATCCATAGCTGCCTTGAGGGCGCCGAGCAGGTCCTGCTCAGAGACTTCCTTCATCTCGCCTTCGACCATCATGATGTTCTCGGCCGATGCACCGACCATGATGTCCATGTCGGCCTCCTTCATCTGCTCGAATGTGGGGTTGATGACGTACTCGCCGTTGATACGAGCCACGCGGACCTCCGAGATGGGGCACTCGAAGGGAATATCCGAGCAGGCCAATGCTGCCGATGCGGCAAAGCCGGCCAGTGCGTCGGGCTGGTCAACGCCATCAGCTGAGAAGAGCATGACGTTGACGAAAACTTCAGCGTGATAGTTACTGGGGAATAGTGGACGGAGAACGCGGTCCACGAGTCGCGATGTAAGGATTTCATTGTCCGAGGCTTTGCCTTCGCGCTTGGTGAATCCGCCGGGGAAACGGCCAGCGGCGGCGTACTGTTCACGATAGTCAACCTGCAAAGGCATGAAATCTGTTCCGGGAACTGCATCTTTTGCGGCACAAACTGTGGCGAGAAGTACGGTGTTGTTCATGCGGAGCATGACGCTTCCGTCGGCCTGTTTTGCCACTTTCCCGGTTTCAATGGTGATGGTCCTTCCATCAGCCAGTTGAAGGGTTTTTGTAATTACGTTCATCTTGATTTAAAACATCTGAAAAATAAATAAAAAGCGCACAAGCGCCAAAAACTGTGCAAAGGTAAACATTATAATATGAATAAACGAATAAACAGCAAATATTTTTTGTTTTTTATGAATTCAGGGTGATGCTGAAACAACTTGGCTCGGAAAAGCTCAACAGCTTTGTCTCTGTCGCACGGCCTCGTACATCAGTACTGCAGCAGAGACAGACACGTTGAGCGAGTCAATACGTCCCAGCATTGGAATGCGGATGTGGGCATCGGCAGCCTGGCGCCATTGGTCGGTGAGTCCTGTGGCCTCAGTGCCCATGACGATGGCCGTTGGGCGCCGCATATTGGTGTCGTAATATAGGTTAGAGTCTTGAAGTTGTGCGGTAAGTATCTGAATGCCAGACGCTTTCAAGAATTTGATGCAATCCTCAGAGGTGCAGGCCACGCACGGAACGCTGAAGAAGCCACCTACCGACGAACGGATAAGATTAGGGTTGTAGAGGTCGGTAAGCGGGTCGCAGACGATGACAGCGTCAACGCCGGCGGCATCAGCAGAACGGAGTATGGCCCCCAGATTGCCCGGTTTCTCAACACGCTCGACGACGACCAGGAGAGGCTGCTCAGCCAAGTGCAGGTCGGCAAGCGTCAGCGGGCGCGTCCTGACTTCGGCAATGATGCCCTCAGTACTGCCACGATAGGCCACACGCTCGTAGACATCCTTCGAGACTTCAAACAGACGGGCACTGGGCGGCAAGGACGGTATCGGCTCTGTCCCAACCTCTACCGCCGGGCACCAATAGACGCTGTCAACCTCATAGCCAGCCTCCAGACAATGCATCAGTTCGCGGCGACCTTCGACAACGAAAAGGCCAGCCTTGCGACGCACGGCCGACTTCTGCTGTAGCTGCAGCAAAAGCTTGATTTTCGGGTTCTGACAACTGGTAATTGTTTCAATCACGGTTGCAAATTTACACATTATTTTTGGATTGCGCTTGGTTTTCAGAAACTTTTTGTAATTTTGCAAGCAAATTATAACAGACAATGACTCAGAACTACGATGTGATTGTGATTGGGGGCGGCCATGCCGGTTGCGAGGCAGCAACAGCGAGCGCCAACATGGGTGCGCGGACGCTGCTCATCACGATGGATATGAACAAGATTGCCCAGATGTCGTGCAACCCGGCCGTCGGCGGCATTGCCAAAGGTCAGATTGTTCGCGAGATTGACGCCCTCGGCGGTCAGATGGCGAAGGTAACTGATGCAACCGCCATACAATTCAGAATGCTGAACCGCTCGAAAGGGCCGGCCGTATGGAGTCCGAGGGCGCAATGCGACCGTGGGAAGTTCATCTGGGAGTGGCGGCGCATGCTCGATGAGACGGCTAATCTGGATATCTGGCAGGACCAGGTGGAGGAGCTGACTGTTGAGTGTGTTGCAAATTTGCAACACACCAAACAAGTAACGGGCGTGAAGACCATCTGGGGAGCAGAGTTCCGGGCTCCCTGCGTGGTACTGACTGCAGGAACATTCCTGAACGGACTGATGCACATCGGGCGGCGGATGGTGAAGGGCGGCCGAATAGCCGAACCTGCCGCAGAGCATTTGACGGAGAGCATAGCCCGGCACGGCATCAACACAGCACGCATGAAAACGGGAACGCCAGTGCGCATAGACAAGCGAACAGTACACTTTGAAGATATGACCCGACAGGACGGCGAAAACGACTATCGGCAGTTCTCGTATATGGGCGCACCACGTCCCCTACCCCAACTGCCATGCTACGAGGTCTACACCAACCCAGCCGTTCACGAAACGCTGCGCACAGGACTGGCCGATTCACCGCTTTATAACGGCCAGATTCAGTCGATTGGGCCGCGCTATTGTCCGTCGATAGAAACGAAGTTAGTGACCTTCCCTGATCGTGAACAGCACCTACTCTTTCTGGAACCCGAAGGAACAGACACCAACGAGATGTACCTGAACGGATTCTCTTCAAGCCTGCCCATGGACGTTCAGATAGCAGCGCTCAGGCATATTCCTGCCTTAAGAGACGTAAAGGTCTACAGACCGGGCTACGCCATAGAATATGATTTCTTTGACCCGACACAACTGAATCACTCGTTGGAATCGAAGATTATCAGCGGACTGTTTATGGCCGGTCAGGTAAACGGCACAACAGGCTATGAGGAGGCTGGCGGTCAAGGGACCGTAGCTGGCATAAACGCGGCACTGAAGGCTGGCGGTTTAGGCTGCATCACAGCCGCAGCACAGCGGACATTTACATTGGCAAGGGACGAAGCGTATATCGGCGTACTTATCGATGATTTGGTAACAAAAGGCGTAGACGAACCTTACAGAATGTTCACGTCGAGGGCTGAATACCGCATACTGCTGAGGCAGGATGATGCCGACGCACGACTGACTGAGCGCGGCTACGAAATAGGCATCGTAAAACGAGACCGATACGACTGGTGGCTCGAAAAGAAAAAGGCCATCGAAGAAATCGAGCGCTTCTGCAACTCATTTGCGATTAAGCCGCGACTCGTTAACGGCGCATTGGAAGCACTCGGCTCTACCCCACTCCAGTATGGCTGCAAACTGACAGACCTGGTGAGCCGGCCGGAACTGTCGTTCGAGAAGTTGGAGAATGCAATTCCCGAATTAAAAGAACTGCTGAACAGGCCGAAGAATCGCCGGGAAGAAATCAGCGAAGCAGCAGAAATCCGGATAAAGTATAAAGGATACATCGAACGCGAACGACTCGTTGCCGAGAAGATGCACCGGCTGGAAAACATCAAGATTCGCGGACACTTCGACTACGAAAGCCTGAATGCCATTTCGACCGAAGCGCGCCAGAAGCTGATGAGGATTCAGCCCGAGACGCTGGCACAGGCAAGCCGCATTCCGGGGGTGAGTCCGAGCGACATCAATGCCATGCTGGTGCTGATGGGTCGCTGATGTTTCACGTGAAACAATTAACTGTGTGTAACCAATATAAGTAACTGAAAATGAACAACAAAGTACTGATTGACAATCTGAGATGCATACCCGACTTTCCGAAGAAGGGTATCAACTTCCGTGACGTTACTACGCTCTACAAGAGTGCCGAGTGCATGAAAATTATGGTAGACGAACTCTACGAAATTTACAAGGACAAAGGCATCACTAAAATCGTTGGCATTGAGAGCCGAGGTTTTGTCATGGCTGCCGCTCTGGCCGTGAAGTTGGGTGCCGGCGTGGTCTTGGCAAGAAAGCCCGGCAAACTGCCTTCGACGGTCATCAAGGAATCGTTCTCGAAAGAATATGGCGTTGACACCATCGAGATGCACATCGATTCCATCAACGAAAACGATGTGGTGCTCATACACGACGACCTGCTTGCAACAGGCGGAACGGCAAAGGCCGCCTACAAACTGGTGCAGCACTTCCATCCGAAGAAGGTGTACATGAACTTCATCATTGAGATTACCGACGAAGGACTGCACGGTCGTGACCTCTTCAAAGGCATCGATTTGACGACGCTAATGACCATCTAATGTTTCACGTGGAACACACAAGATGACAAAGGAAGAGAACGAGAAAAGGCTCGAATACTTGCGCGGTATTGTCAGGCGATTGCCCGACAAGCCAGGCAGCTATCAGTTCTACGACAACGAGCACACCATAATCTATGTGGGTAAGGCGAAGAGTCTCAAGTCGAGAGTCTCGTCTTACTTCCACACAGAGGTTGACCGATTCAAGACGAAGGTACTCGTTTCGAAAATCTGGGACATCAGCTACACGGTCGTGAACACCGAGGAAGACGCCCTGCTTCTGGAGAACTCGCTCATCAAGAAATACAACCCGCGTTACAACGTGCTGCTGAAGGACGGAAAGACCTACCCTTCCATCTGCGTCACCAACGAATTTCTACCACGCATCTTCAAGACGCGCACCATCAACAAGAAATTCGGCACGTATTACGGCCCCTACTCACACATTGGTACAATGTACGCCGTGCTTGACATTATCAAAGAGCTGTACCATCCGAGAACGTGCAGACAGCCCATCACGAAGGAGGGCGTAGAGACGGGTAAGTATCGCGTCTGCCTGGATTATCACATCAAGAAATGCCTGGGGCCCTGCGTAGCCAAGCAGAGCTATGAAGACTACCAGAAAAACATTCTGCAAGCGCGCGAAATACTGAAAGGAAATACCCGCCAAGTGCTGCGCGAACTGAAGGAAGAAATGCTCAAGTTGAGTGAAGAACTACGCTTCGAAGAGGCCGAAGAAGTGAAGCGTAAATACTTGGCTTTAGACGGCTTTGTAAGCAAGAGCGAGGTGGTGAGCCACACCATCAATAACGTTGACGTATTCTCGATCACGAGCGACGACAACATGGCCTTCATCAACTATCTTCACGTATCGAACGGCAGCATCAACCAGAGCTTTACGATAGAATACAAGAAGAAGCTGAACGAGACGGATGAAGAACTTTTGCAGCTCGGCATTGTGGAGCTGAGAGAGCGTTTTAAGAGTGATGCTAAGGAGATTATCGTGCCTCAAACGGTAGACATAGAACTCGGAAACGTAGTGTTTACAATCCCACAACGGGGCGACAAAAAGACCTTGCTCGACTTGTCAATTCAGAACGGCAAACAGTATAAGTTTGACCGACTGAAACAGGCTGAAAAGCTGAATCCTGAGCAGAAGCAGGTACGGCTGATGAAGGAGCTGCAAGAGAAGCTGCACCTACCCACCCTACCCTACCAGATAGAATGCTTCGACAACTCGAATATCTCGGGCACTGATGCCGTTGCGGCCTGCGTTGTATTCAAGAAAATGAAGCCCTCAAAGAGCGATTATAAGCGGTATAACATCAAGACCGTTGTGGGGCCTGACGACTATGCATCGATGAAGGAGGTTGTTTCGAGGCGATACCATCGCCTCATACAGGAACAATTGCCGCTGCCCGACCTGATTGTAGCCGACGGTGGGAAGGGGCAAATGGAGGTCATTCGCGAAGTTATTCAGGACGAACTGGGACTGGATATACCCATTGCGGGCCTTGCCAAGAACGACCGCCACCGCACTAACGAACTGCTTTACGGATTCCCGCCGATGAGCGTTCAGCTGAAGACCGACTCAGAGCTATTCCATGTACTGACACAACTGCAGGACGAGGTTCACAGGTTCGCCATTACATTTCACCGAGAAAAGCGTTCTAAGCGCGCTTTACACTCCGAGCTTGACAACATACCAGGCGTGGGCCCCAAAACGCGTGACGGGCTTCTAAATGGCCTTAAATCGGTTCGTAGGATTCGGGAGGCCGACGTGGAAACGCTGGCGGCTATCATAGGCCCCGCAAAAGCCCAGATCGTATATGACTATTTCCACGCGCAGGGAGAGCCGTAACTTAGCAAGCTGAGAAACGTAAGCGACGATAGTCGGATGGTAGTAGCGTTCCCGATTAGTGACAATGACATCGTGACAACGTGACATTAAGCACTTACTATGTTGCACAGATGCTATTTCAGAATAATATAATAATATATTATTATATTATTTATTATATTATATACTAATTAATTTACCTACCATTTCTTTCTCTTATGGTTCTATATGTTCAAGCACCTTAATGTCACGATGTCACTTTGTCATCATGTCATTAAAATTTGGTAGTTTAAAAATAATGTTGTACCTTTGCCGAAAAATCAGAACTATGAGAGCAGTCGTACAGCGAGTCAGTCACGCCAGCGTCACCATCGACGGAGCAGTGAAAAGCCACATCCAGCAGGGGTTCCTCATCCTGTTGGGCATATGCGACGAGGACACGATGGAAGACGCAGAATGGCTGGTGAAGAAGATAGCCAACCTGCGCGTATTCGACGACGAAGCGGGCGTAATGAACCGCTCCATCCTCGATGTCGAAGGCGAGGCATTAGTGGTAAGCCAGTTCACGCTCTATGCAAGCTATAAAAAGGGGAACCGTCCGTCGTGGTTCCGTGCCGGTAGCCACGAGCATTCTATCCCCCTCTACGAGGCTTTCTGCACACAGTTGTCAGAAGCAATTGGCAAGGCCGTCGGCACAGGTGAGTTCGGAGCCGACATGAAGGTCGAACTGCTGAACGACGGTCCCGTCACCATCTGCATGGACACCAAAAACAAGGAGTGATATGATGCCAAAAATCATCAACATATTAGAGACTGTCGGTGCCCTTCTGATTGTGGCTGCCTTTACACTCTGGAGCGGTGAGTGGTGGCAGCTTTCTAACAAACTGTGGTGGGCTGCCTTACTCATTATAACACCAGTCATCATCTGGAAGAACCGCTCAAAACCGGCTTCCGAAAAAGTGCTCGTGGCCGTTTTGTTCTGCTGCCTTCTGGCAATCAGCCGCGTGTGGTTCGGCAAGAAAGACATCAACGTGAAGATTCCATATTTACCCAAAATAACAATCAACAGATGAAAAAATACCTCAGAGAAATCCAGATTTCAGGTATCATTCTGATGCTCATCGGCTGCATTATGGTGCGCTTCTTTGCCATACAGTCGGGAGTAATTGCCTGCGGCATCGGTATTGCCCTATGGCTACTGGTAGTCATTTTCAAAGCCTTCCACTGGCAGGAATACGAACGCGACAACAAGCAGAATATCGTGATGATACTGCTTATCATCGCACTGTTACTAATCATAATGTTCTCATGGCGATGACGATACGAGAGGCACAAGAAGCTGTTGACAGCTGGATTCGGGAGTACGGCGTACGTTACTTCTCTGAGCTCACTAACATGGCCATTTTAACCGAGGAAGTGGGCGAGTTAGCACGCGTAATTGCCCGTAAATACGGCGACCAGAGCTTCAAGCAGGGCGAGCGTGAGAACCTGGGCGAGGAGATGGCCGACGTGCTGTGGGTACTCATCTGCCTGGCTAATCAGACGGGTGTCGACCTGACCGAAGAGCTGCTGAAATCGATAGAAAAGAAGACCCGCCGCGACGCTTTGCGGCATATTGAAAACCCTAAACTTAAAGCATAAAAAACTATGGCAGAAAAAACAATCTATGAAGAGGCTCTGTCGAAGTACAACCTCGAAATCAGCGACCAGGAAGTACAGGAGGCCGTGAAGAAAATCATAGCCGAGAAAGTACACGAGAACGACACGCCCGAAGTAAAGCGGTTCCTGATGGGCAGCGTCGAGCTGACAACCCTGAAGACCACCGACTCGGACGAGAGCGTGCTGGCCTTTACCGAGAAGGTAAACCAGTTTGAGGAGGCCTACCCTACCCTACCCCATGTAGCAACCATCTGCGTCTATCCGTGCTTTGCTAAGATCGTCAGCGAAACCCTCGAGGTCGATGGCGTTGAAATAGCCTGCGTCAGCGGCAGTTTCCCGTCGTCTCAGGCACTGATTGAGGTGAAGACGATAGAGACGGCCCTGGCCGTGAAAGACGGCGCTACGGAGATTGATATGGTGCTCTCGGTGGGTGCCTTCCTCAGCGGCGACTACGAGACCGTCTGCGACGAAATCCAGCAGATGAAGGAGGCCTGCGGCGACAAGAAGATGAAGGTTATCCTTGAAACGGGCTGTTTAGGCACGGCTGCCAACATCAAGACAGCCTCAATTCTGGCCATGTACAGCGGTGCCGACTACATCAAGACATCGACCGGCAAGGAGAAAATCAGCGCTACGCCTGAGGCTGCCTACGTCATGTGTCAGGCTATCAAGGAATACTACGAGGAAACGGGCATACAGATTGGTTTCAAGCCTGCAGGAGGACTGAACACCGTGATGGATGCCATTACGATGTACACCATCGTCAAGGAGGTGCTGGGCAAGAAATGGCTCACCAACCAGTGGTTCCGCATGGGAACCAGCCGCTTGGCTAACCTGCTGCTGAGCGAGGTAATTGGTGAAGAAGTGAAATTCTTCTAAGTTGAAGAAGAGCTACGACAAACTCTTCTACAGCTTACGTTCAATCACGTAATCTACATAGGCAGTCAGGGCATCCCTGATTGCCTTTTCTTTTACGCTGCTCTCGATATATTCCATGCAGAGGGAACGGTAGTCGTTCATGCGACGTTCAGCATACTCTATACCTCCGTTTTCCTTGGCAAACTCCACCAAAACGGCGATTTCATCACTATTGATAGTTCCTGCCTTTACCTTACGGGCCAGCGTCTGCATGGACTCCAGATGGCTATTATTCAAGGCGTAGATAACGGGTAGCGTGAGCTTTCCCTCTGCCATATCGTTGCCAGTAGGTTTGCCGATGTCTTTTGACTCATAATAATCAAAAATATCGTCACGAATCTGGAAAATGATACCAAGGTTCTGACCGAACAAACGGGATTTTTCCACTTCCTCAGGCGAGGCTCCTGCCGACATTGCACCGATGCTGGCACATGATTCAAACAAGGCGGCCGTCTTCATCTTGATCACATCATAATAGACATCCTCGTTGATTTCGGTGTTTTTGATGTTTGACAGCTGCAGAATCTCGCCTCGTGCCAGGGTTCTGCCCAGATCAGCCAGGTTCTGGATGATGGTGGCATTATCTGTATAGGCTACATGCAACAAAGCAGTAGAGAGCAGGTAGTCACCCACCAATACAGCTACCTTATTATCATATGTAGCATTCACGGAGGCCTGTCCGCGTCTTTCCTCACTTTCGTCCACCACGTCATCGTGCACCAGAGAGGCAGTATGCAAGAGTTCCAATCCTACTGCAGAATGTAAGGTGGTCTTTGAAACGTCCCCATAGTTCTTGGCCATCAGCAGAATGAGGATAGGTCGCATACGCTTTCCACCACGCTGACGGATATGAGTTAGTACTTGTGAGAGCAGCTGGTCTTGATGAACCAACGCATTGTTGAACAACTCCGAAAAGTCGCTTAAATTGCCTTCAATTGGCTGTTGGATAAGCTTCAAATAATCCATTTTTGAGAATTTTGATACAAAATTAGTGATTTCTCTCGGATATTGCCAAATTTTTTAGTAATTTTACGCGGAAAATAGAAATTATTATGGATAAACTGTTTCTTATTGATGCCTACGCCATCATTTACAGAGCGTATTATGCGTTCATCAAAAACCCGAGAATCAACTCGAAGGGACAGAACACATCGGCCATTATGGGCTTTGTCAACACACTCAATGAGGTGCTCACCAAAGAGCAGCCCACACACATCGGCGTGGCCTTCGATCCTCATGGCCCCACCTTCCGCAACGAGGCCTTTCCTGCCTACAAGGCGCAGCGTGAAGAGACTCCTGAAGACATCCGCACGGCGATTCCCATCATCAAGGAGATACTGAAGGCATATAACATTCCCATCATACAAATTGACGGTTTCGAAGCCGACGATGTCATCGGTACTTTGGCCAAAAAGGCAGATTCCATCGGCATACCTACCTTTATGCTCACCCCCGACAAGGACTACGGACAGCTGGTTACCAACAACGTCAGCATCTACCGTCCGCGACATGGGGGCGGCTACGAGGTGATGGGCCCCAAGGAGGTGACTGAGAAATACGGCATCTCCTCTACCCTTCAAGTCATCGACCTGCTGGCACTCATGGGCGACTCAGCCGACAACTTCCCTGGCTGTCCTGGCGTTGGCGAGAAGACCGCCACTAAACTTATCAATGAATTTGGAAGTGTTGAGCAGCTCATCCTCCGCGTCGATGAAGTCAAGGGCAAACTGAAGGAAAAGATACAGGAGCACATCGACGACATCAAGATGTCCTACTTCCTGGCAACCATCAAGACCGATGTTCCTATTGAGCTCAACATGGACGAACTGAAAGTGGTGGAGCCCAACGAAAGAGAACTCGTCCGAATTTTCGACGAACTGGAGTTCAAGAGCTTCGCCAACCGAATTATTAAAAAACCTGAAGTGGTGCAAAAAACCGTGAACGCACAGCTCGATTTATTTGCAGAATTTCCGGCCGACGGGCGGGTTGAGCATGAAAATTCAAAAATATCGAGCCTAAAAACGACCCCTCACGAATACCATCTCATTGATAATGAGGACGAAATGAGAAAAATTTGCTCAAAATTTTTGTCCGCGAAAATTCTCAGTCTAGACACGGAAACCACTTCAACCAATCCCATTGAGGCAGAATTGGTGGGTTTGAGCTCCGCAGTCAAGGAACATGAGGCATTTTACGTTCCTGTGCCGGCCAACCGTAACAAAGCCCAAAAAGTGGTCGATATTTTCCGACCCGTCTATGAAGAGGAGTCCATCCTCAAGGTAGGACAAAACCTGAAGTACGACCTCGAGGTGTTACGCAACTATGGCATCACCCTCAAGGGTAAGATGTGGGACACCATGATTGCCCACTACCTCATCCAACCTGAGCTGCGTCACAACATGGACTACATGGCGGAGATTTATCTCGACTACCAGACCATCCATATTGATGAGCTTATCGGACCGAAAGGAAAGAACCAACGTTCCATGCGCGACCTTCCGCCTGAAAAAGTGTATGAATATGCAGCAGAAGATGCTGACATCACCCTTCAACTGAAGAACAAGCTGGAGCCAGAGCTCAAGAAGTATGAGTGCGAAGACCTGTTCTACAATCTGGAGATGCCCCTGATGCCCGTTTTGGCGGATATGGAGATGAACGGCGTGTGTCTGGATACCGAGTCTCTGAAAGAAACGTCAGGCATCCTGACGCGTCGCATCCTGGAACTGGAACAAAGAATCTACGAACTGGCCGGCCAGCAGTTCAATATCGCCTCCCCCAAGCAGGTGGGCGACATCCTGTTCTCACAGATGAAGATTGTGGAGAAACCTAAAAAGACCAAGACGGGCCAGTTTGTCACCAGCGAGGAAGTGCTGCAGACGCTGAAGGGCAAGCACGAGATTGTGGCCGACATTCTGGAGCATCGTGGGTTGAAGAAGCTGTTAGGAACCTATATCGATGCGCTTCCCAAACTGATTAACCCACGTACAGGACACATCCATACCTCTTTCAATCAGACGGTTACAGCTACTGGACGTCTCTCGTCAAGCGACCCCAACCTGCAAAACATTCCTGTTCGCGGAGAAGACGGTAAGGAGATTCGCAAGGCCTTTGTTCCAGAGCCTGGATGCCTGTTCTTCTCGGCCGACTACAGCCAAATTGAACTGCGCGTGATGGCCCACTTATCTGGCGATGAGAACATGATTCGCGTGTTCCGTGAAGGCAAGGACCTGCATGCTGCCACCGCCGCCAATATCTACAAG
>JAEEGJ010012872.1_pt1 | contig 20532 bp, 18 predicted proteins | sample 8958761 | NCBI WGS metagenome assembly JAEEGJ01 (sample SAMN16246546, study PRJNA631951) | gut metagenome | biome: gut microbiome; feature: rumen; material: RS-attached | host: Bos | place: Iran: Karaj | collected 2018-10
ACTGTTACTGAGATTTATGATTATTTAAGACTTCTATTTGCTAGAATAGGTGTTCCATACTGCCCTAAACACAAGAAACCTATTAAGAGTCAATCTATAGAAGAAACGGTTAATAAGATTATGGAAGAACCAGAAGGCACTAAGATGGAAATTCTAAGTCCTATAGTAAGAGGAGAAAAAGGTACTTATAAGGACTTAATTGATGAACTAAGAAAAGATGGTTTTGTAAGAGCAAGAATAGATGGTGAAGTTAGAGACTTAAGTGAAGACATTTCTCTAGAGAAAAATAATAAGCATAATATTGAATTAGTTATAGATAGACTAGTGTTAAAAGAGGGAGTTAGATCACGTTTATTTGAAGCTATTGAATTAGCTTGTAGTAAAGCTGATGGTAAAGTGATTGTAAATATCATTGGTGATAAAGAATTAATAATGAGTGAAAAATATGCTTGTCCTCTTTGCAATTATTCTTTAGAAGAGTTAGAGCCAAGAAGTTTTTCATTTAATAGTCCATTTGGAGCTTGCCCTGAATGTAAAGGGCTTGGAGTTAAGATGCATATAGATGAAGATTTATTAATACCTGATAGATCTTTAAGCATTATGGATGGAGCTGTTTCATCTTTTCAAAGTGGTGAAACTTTAAATATTTATTTTAAGAAACTAAACAGTGTAGCAGAGTACTATGGTATTGATTTATATAAGCCTGTAAAAGATTTAAAGAAGGAAGAGTTTAATACTATTTTCTATGGATCTAAAGATAAAATAAAGATGGTTACTGAAACTAGAAGTGGAAGTATTTTAAAAAGCTATGATTATTTTGAAGGTATTATTAGTAATTTAAATAGAAGATATATGGAAACTACTTCTCCTCAGATAAGAGAATGGATAGAAGGCTATATGACTGAACTTACTTGTCCAGTATGTAAAGGTGCTAGACTATCTGAAAAGATGCTTAATGTTTTTATAGGTGGTAAAAATATTTATGATGTTACTAATCTTAGTATAAGAGATTTAATTAAATTCTTTGATAATTTAAAGCTTAATAAAGAAGAAAAAGAAATATCTTTCTTAATTATTAAGGAAATAAGAGAAAGATTAGAGTTTCTTCATAATGTAGGATTAGACTATTTAACACTTTCTAGAAGTGCCGGAACTCTAAGTGGAGGAGAAAGTCAAAGAATTAGACTAGCTACTCAAATAGGCTCTAGATTATCTGGAATATTATATGTACTTGATGAACCAAGTATTGGCCTTCATCAAAGAGATAATGATAGATTAATTAATTCTCTTAAACAAATGAGAGACCTAGGTAATACTTTAATTGTTGTAGAACATGACTTAGATACTATGAGAGAAGCTGATTATTTAGTAGATATTGGCCCAGATGCTGGTGATAATGGCGGTTATGTTATAGCAGAGGGTACTCCAGAAGAAGTAATGAAGAATAAAAATAGTATTACTGCTAAGTATTTAACTGGTGAATATGAAATACCTGTTCCAAAGAAAAGAAGAAAAGGTAATAAAGAAGTAATTGAAATAAAAGGTGCTTCTGAAAATAACTTAAAGAATATTAATGTTAAGTTCCCTTTAGGTAGATTTGTATGTGTAACAGGTGTATCTGGTTCTGGTAAATCAACATTAGTTAATGAAATATTATATAAATCACTAAGAAATAATATATATAAAGCTAAAGAAAAACCTGGTAAACATAAATCAATAACAGGTATAGATAATATAGATAAAGTAGTATTAATATCTCAAGATCCAATAGGAAGAAGTCCAAGAAGTAATCCTGCAACATATATTGGAGTATTTGACGATATTAGAGATGTATTTGCTTTAACTAAAGAATCTAAGATTAGAGGATATGAAAAAGGTAGATTCTCATTTAATGTTAAAGGTGGAAGATGTGAAGACTGCTGGGGAGACGGAGTAAAGAGAATAGAAATGCATTTCTTACCAGATGTATATGTTCCTTGTGAAGTATGTCATGGTACTAGATATAATAGTGAAACTCTTCAAATTAAATATAAAGGTAAGAATATTGCTGAAGTACTTGATATGAGAGTAGATGAAGCATTAGTATTCTTTGATAATTTTCCTAAAATTAAACATAAACTTCAAACATTACATGATGTGGGACTTGGTTATATTAAACTTGGTCAAAGTGCTACTGAGCTTTCTGGTGGTGAAGCTGCTAGAGTTAAACTTGCTAAAGAACTACAAAAGAAACCTACAGGTAAGAGTGTATTTATCCTAGATGAACCATCTACAGGATTACATATTCATGATATTAAGAAACTTCTTGAAATCTTAAATAGAATAGTTGATAACGGAGATACTGTTATAGTTATCGAACATAACTTAGACATAATTAAGGTAGCAGATCATATTATAGATTTAGGTCCTGAAGGTGGAGATAAGGGTGGTACTATTATTTGTACAGGTACTCCTGAACAAATAGTTAAATGTTCTGAAAGTTATACAGGACAATACTTGAAGAAGATAATGTAAACACCGGGAATAATTGTAAGGAACACTTAATTAATTAAAAGAAAAAAATAAAAGATATTTTTCGAAATATCTTTTTATTTTTGACTTAAAATGATATAATGGATTAGTAAATAAGAGGTAACTAAATATGGTAAATAGTTTTAAAATATTTAACTTTTCAATTCATTTTTATTCATTATGTATATTATTAGGTATTATAGTTGCCTATATAATTATTAGATTAGAAGCTCATAATCAAAGATTAGATAAAGATTATATTTTTAATACAGTATTCTATGGACTTGTAATAGGTATTATAGGAGCTAGAATTCACTATGTTTTATTTAACCTAGATTATTATTTAAGTAATCCTGTGGAAATAATTAAAATATGGCATGGAGGTCTTGCTATTCATGGTGGAATAATAGCAGCTGCTATATTTGTGTATTTCTATTCTACAAAAAGATATAAAACATCTTTCTTAAGAACTACTGATGTATTATTACCTGGTGTAATAGTAGCGCAGGGCATTGGAAGATGGGGTAATTTCTTTAATCAGGAAGCTTATGGAATAGAGGTTTCTAAAGAATTACTACAAAAGTTATTTATACCTGGTTTTGTTATTAAAGGTATGAATATTGGTGGTACATATTATTTACCAACTTTTTACTTTGAATCTATATTATGTATAATTGGATTCTTGATCATAATACTTATAAGAACTAGATTAAATAATAGAGTAGGTTATGTTACTGCTTTCTATTTAGTTTGGTATGGATTATTAAGATTTGTAATAGAAATATTTAGAACTGATAGTCTTAAGCTATTTAATATAAAAATAGCTTGCGCTATTTCAGCTATATTTATACTTTTGGGAATAGTATTATTTTTCTATTCAACATTTAAAAGAAATCTAAGATATAGGAGGACTATGGTATGACATTTTCATATAAGATAAAAGAAGAAATATCAAAATTAGAATGTTCTAAAATAGAGTATATATCAGAATTATCTGGTATTTTATGTACATCATCTGATTTAAAATTATATTCTATTAAAGTACAAACTGAGAATATTAACGCCGCAAACAGGATCTTCGATATAATTCATGATACATATTCGGTAACAAGTAATATAGCTGTTAAAAAGAATTATAACTTTAAGAAAAATGAAATGTATGTTATTGAAGTTAAAAAAGATGTACCTGAAATACTAAAAGATTTAGGTTTAATAACAGATAATAGTTTTAAAATTAGAAATTGTCCTATAAATGAAATAGTAGATGATGAAGAATTAAAAGCAGCTTTTATTAGAGGTTGTTTCTTAATAGGAGGATCTGTTAATGATCCAAAAACATCTAGATATCATTTAGAATTCATTATAAATAATGAAGAATTTGCTAACTTTTTAAGAGATATACTTAATTCTTATGAATTAAATGCTAAAACATTAAGAAGAGCTAAAGGATATATGGTATATATCAAAGAATCTGAAAAGATTAGCGATTTACTTAGAGTTATTAAAGCTTATAATGCAGTTTTATACTATGAAGATATTAGAGTTTTAAGAGAAAAACAAAATATGAATAATCGTATTAATAACTGTGAACAAGCTAATGTAGAAAAATCTATGGCATCATCTAATAAACAAATAGAAGATATCAACTTTATTAAAGTAGAAGATGCTTATGATTTACTTGATGAAAAAGTTAGAAAAGTTGCAGATTATAGACTTAAATATCCTGAAAGTTCATTAATAGAACTTAGTAAGATAATATCAGTAGAAACTGGTGAAACAATAACTAAATCGTGTGTTAATCATAGACTTAGAAAAATAAGAGAACTTGCTGATAGATTAAGAGAAAGTAAGTAGGTGAACTTATGAATAAAAAGGAATTTAGAACATTAGATGAACAAATAGATATTTTAAGAAAAAAAGGATTAACTATTAATGATGAGGAAGCTGCAAAAGATGTTCTTTTAAGAGAAAACTATTTCTTTGTTAATGGATATAGAAATATTCTATATACTAAGGACAGAAAGTTTATTAAAGGAACCACTTTTGAAGAACTATATTCAGTATTCCTGTTTGATAGAACTTTTAGAAATATACTATTTAAGAATTTATTAATAATTGAAAATAATATTAAGAGTATTATCAGTTATCAATTAAGTAAGAAATATGGTTATAGAGAAGCAGATTATTTGAAACCATCTAACTTTAATCAAGATTTTAAAGATAGTAGAAGAGTAGTAGATGTTATTAACAAGATGAAAAGACAAATTAGAGTTAATGGAGACAAACATACAGCTACTTCTCACTATATTAATAAGTATGGATATATTCCATTATGGATTTTAGTAAAAGTACTCTCATTTGGGCTTATAAATGAGTTATATGGCATATTAAAAGAGGAAGATAGAAAAGAAATAGCTGATATTTATGGATTAGATCCTGAAACACTTAAAGTATATCTATCTATACTTGCTAATTATAGAAATTTATGTGCCCATGAAGATATAGTTTATGAACATAGAACGCAAGTTAGTATTCCAGATACCATATATCATGAGAGATTAAATATTGAAAAATATGAAGGTGAATATGTTAAAGGGAAAAATGATATGTTTGCCGTAGTAATAATGTTTAAAACATTATTATCAAAGAGTAAATTCTCTGATTTTATGGATGAAGTTAATAGGGCTATAAAAGTATTTGATAAAAATGTAGGGATAATAGAAAATGATGTATTACTAGAAAGAATGGGATTCCCTAGTAATTATGAAGAAATATTATAGGAGATGATTATATGAATACTAGAAAAACAATATTAATTTGTTTTATAACATTTGTTATAACAGTTGTTACTTCAGTAGTAGCTGTTATACTATATACAAAATTTTATCCAATTGAATCAAAGATTGTTACTGAAAATATAAATAGAACTGAAGTTATAGAGAGTGCTATTAGTGACTCTATAGAACAAGTTTTTGATGCTGTAGTAACTGTTAAAAGTTATTATAATGGTAAAGCTATAGGAACTGGTTCTGGTTTTGTATATAAAACTGATGATAATTTTGGTTATATATTAACTAATAACCATGTTATTGATTATGCTAATAGTGTTGAAATATTACTTCAAAATGGAGAAACAGTTAATGCTAATATATTAGGTAAAGATTCATATGCTGACTTAGCAGTTTTATCTATATCAAAAGATAAAGTATTAAAAGTAGCTCCTCTTGGTAATAGTGATAATATTTACTTAGGAGAGACAGTATTTACTGTAGGTAGTCCAATGGGTGAAGAATATTCTGGATCTATTACTAAAGGTATTGTTTCTGCTAAAGAAAGAACAATAGAAACAGAAGATGTAGTAACAAAAGTTATTCAAACTGATGCTGCTATTAATCCTGGTAATAGTGGTGGACCACTAGTTAGTTTATCAGGGGAAGTAATAGGTATTACTTCTATGAAATTAGCTTCAGAACAAATAGAAGGTATGGGATTTGCTATTCCTATAAATGAAGCTAAAATGTATGCTTCTTATCTAGAACAAAATAAAGAAGTATCTAGACCATATTTAGGTGTATCTTTAATAGATGTTAATGATACATATAAGTTATATTATTATAGAATTAATGTAGATTCTAGTCTTAAAGAAGGTGCTGTTATAGCAGCTATAGACAAGAATTCTAATACTGCTAAAGCAGGTTTAGAAGTAGGAGATGTTATTCTTAAAATTAATAATGATAAAGTAACAAGTATTTCTAAACTTAGATATTTCTTATATCAATATAATATTGGTGATGAAGTAGAAATAACATATAATAGAAATGGAAAAGAAAAGACAGTAAAGGTAACATTGGAGGGTAAATAATGAAAAAAAAGAAAGTTGGTAAGATAATTGCCATTTTCTTTCTAATTATACTTGTTTTATCACTTGGATATCTAGTTTATAGTTATTTAAATAATGGAACAGAAGAAGAAAAAATAGAAAGAAAACTTAAGAAAATGGCTAAATCATTCTACGAAGATTATTATTATGATCTTTTAGTAGAAAGTAAAGGATCTAAAGAAGATGCTATTACTTATTTAAAGGCATATAAAGATAATGGTTTAAAAATAAGTTATGATAGCTTAAAAACATATTATGATCAAAAAGCAGGTATGAATTATACTGAACTTGCTTCTTGTGATGAAAATGAAACTAAAGTAGTAGTATATCCAAAAGAACCATATGGTAATAAAGATTATACTTTAGATTATATTTTATCTTGTGATATTCTTAAAGCTACAGAAGAAATGAAAAAGTTTAAGAAAGAATACGAAGAATATAATAATGTAGATAATAGAAAAGAATTATTTATAGATGAATATAATTTAATTAAATATTCTTCTTTAGAAGAAGTTAATAAAATGATTGAAGAAAAGAAATCGTTTGTAGTATTCTTAGGTAATCCTTATTATAATGAAACTAGATTTTCAGTAGATGCATTTATTACAGTTTCTAAAGAATATAATATAGATACTATTTATTATGTAGATATTATTAAAGACAATAAAGAAGAAAATGATATTAGAACAAAATATGAAATTAATAATAGTGTTGTAACTAAAGTAAAAGATGGTACAAAAGACTATATTAAATTTGTTCAAACATGTAATGACATATTACCTGTTCCATATGATGATTGTGTAACTAAAGAATATAAAACAATATTTAATTCAGCTTATATATATGTTGAAGAAGGTATTCCAACTATATATACTGATGGACTTCCAAAAGATACTGAAGATTACGAAATAGTAGAAGATTCAGTCTTCGAAGAAATCTTTAGAGAATTCTATAATAAAAGAAAAGCAAATTAATTTGTTTTTCTTTTTTATTTGTGGTATTATATTAACGTTTTTGGAAAGGGGGTGAACTTTTTGGAAAGAGTAAAATTACCTACATTAAAGGGTTTTAATTTTAAATTCGATAGAGATATGATAATGCCTTTATCTGAAGAAATAGAAGAGTTTATTATTGCAACACCATCTTTAAAGAGAGTAAAATTTACTACTCAAATACCTAAAGATATTCAATCAAATAATATTATTGAAGGTATTGATGATGATATTGAAGCTATCAGAAGAATTATAGGTAGAAAATTAATTATAGATACTAATGATAATCAAGATGGTAAACAAAAGAAAGTATTAAATTTATATAATGCATATAGATTTATTCTAGAAAAGAAAGATATAGATAAAGAGACTTTAAGAGAGTTATATAGACTTATTAGTGACGGTTTAATAGATCCTAGAGACCAAGCAAAAATGGGTGAATACTATAGACGTGATGAAGTATGTATTTCAAACTTAACATACTTTGATGAAAGAATAACTGGTGTACCATATAGAATAGTAGATAAATACGTAGACTATTTATTAGAGTATATTAAAACTGCTAAAGCAGAAAACTATACAGATAATTTTATTATTTCACAAATAGTTCACTTCTATTTAATATTTATACATCCATATTTTGACTGTAATGGTAGAACATCTAGAACAGTAGCTATGTGGTATTTATTAAACAGTAAAGCTAATGCTTTCTTAAACTTTAATAGATCTATACCTTTCTCAAAAGGAACTTATAATAAATCTATTAATAAATCTAGATCTACATCAGATTTAACTCATTTTGTTAAATATATATTAGAGACAGAAAAGGCTCAATTAGAGAAAGACTATATAATAGCATCTATAGAAAAGAGCAGAGGAAAGGACTTTACTGATGATGATTACTTATTATTAGAGTATTTCTTAAGTAATAAAGAAGTATCTTCAGTATTATCTTTAACTACTACATTTAATAGAATTGGTGAAAATAGATTTAGACACTTAGATATTAGAGAAAAAATACAAACATTCTTAGATGAAGGTTTAATAGTTTCAACTGGTATTACTAGTAAGAAACTTAATAATGGTGAAAATAATCCAATATTAAGATTAAATAGGGAAAAATTTGATATTGATCCAAGTAAAGTATCTAGATTAAATTTACAAAATTATATAAATAAATAATTGTAAAAGGGCAAAGAATATGTTATTATTTATTTGTCCTTTGAATATAGGGGATTAGTTAAATGGTATAATAATGGTCTCCAAAACCACTGTTGGGAGTTCGATTCTCTCATCCCCTGCCATTGAAAAATAAAACACTAGTTGTATTAACTAGTGTTTTTTTATTAATTTAAGTGGAATTCTTTTTGCATCATTTCAAATATTTTTATTTTTTCTTCCTTAGTAAAAACATCTTTTTGTCTTTTAAATTTACTGTTTGCCCATTTCCAAAAATTATATCCAAAATGTCTATCTTTATATATCTTATTAAATAGTTTTAATTCATTTTTGTATCTTGGGACAAACCAAAAATGAACGTGAGGTTTTTCGTTATCTCTATATGCATTATTCATTAAACATGCAAAGTTAAACATGGTAGCTCCAAATATTTTTTTGCAAACTCTCTCAAGTTCTTTCTCTAAAATACCTAGTTCTTGCCATTCGTCACTTGTCATATCACCTAGGCACTCTTTGTGACCTGATATTATGCAAGCTCCTGGAAACTCTTGACACCAATCTTCAAATACGACTTCAAAAGACTTTCCTTTATATAACTCCATACTTAACACCTCTATAATAATTATATCATGTAAGTAGTTGATTTAGTAATCAAGTTTGTGTATTCCAATTTTTAAACATATTTTATTCACCATAAATATTATACCACATATATATGTAAGAGCTTTTTGTTGACATAAAAATAATTCTATGGTATTTTAAAGGTGTCAGAGAGATATCTGATAATTAATTATGAAAGGATGTTATTTATATGAAAAATAATACTTTTAGAAATTTTTGGCATCATATAGGTAACACTTATACTACTCGATAATTTAATTTCGAATATAGGTATAAGTGGTTTTTGCGTTGCTTATACCTGTATGAAAATAATATAAATAATAAAGAGTACAGGTTAATAAAATCTGTACTCTTTTTCTATTTAAATCTTTTCTATTTATGTATAAGCAAAAAAAATTAAGAAAGGATTTATTATATGGAAACAAAAGAAATATTAAGAAAATTAGTTAGTTTTAATACTATTAGAGATAATCAAAATAAAGAAATAATGGATTATCTAGAAGAGTATTTAAAAGAATATGGTTTTAGTACTAAAAGAGTTAATAAATGTTTAATTGCTTATAATGATCTAAAACCAAATATAGGTTTCTTAGGACACACTGATACTGTGGACTTTGAATCATGGGACGCAAGTCCCTTAGAACTTGTTGAAAACGGTGATAAGTTAATTGGACTTGGAGCTTGTGATATGAAAGGTGGAATAGCTGCTATATTATCTGCTATTTCTGATATTGATTTAAATAAGAATAAAATTGCTTTGTATTTTACTAACGATGAAGAAATAGGCTTCAAGGGAATTAAAGATATAAAAGACTATATAGTTCCAAATAATATTATTATAGGAGAACCAACAGATAATATTCCTATATATGGAACTAAAGGATTGCTTGAATTAGAGATTGAATTTTATGGAGTTAAATGTCACTCTTCGACTCCTGATAATGGGGTAAGTGCTATTTATGAGTGTATTAGTTTTATAGATAAAATAAAAGAATATTATGAGACGGTTATTAAAACTAATATATGTAATGACTTTGAAGATATTCCTTATACTACTATGAATGTAGGTATGATTAATGGAGGAGAAACAATTAATTCTGTTCCTGGTTTATGCAAAGTTACTATGGATTTTAGAATAGCTAATAAAGAGGATATAAATCTATTAGAAAATAAGATAAAAGAATTATTAAAAGATTATAATTCTAAATTAAATATCTTAAATAAAATAGAACCTAAGATTAATAATAGTGATATTAGTTTTATAGAAAAAATATCATATAAAAAGCAAAGTAAATCTTATTTGACTGAAGGATCTTTCATAGATAAGAATTTCATAATACTTGGACCTGGTCCAAATACTGCTCACCAAAAAAATGAATATATTTATAAAAGTTCTTTATTAAAAACTAAAGAACTATACGAAGAAATAATTAAATTTTATAATGAGGAGGAAATATGAAAAATATAATATTAACAGCAGATAGACCAACTGGAAGACTCCATATAGGACACTATGTTGGTACTTTGCGAAATAGAGTTAGATTACAAAATGAAGGAAATTATGATGAATTTATAGTTATGATAGCGGATGCACAAGCATTAACAGATAATGCTAGTAATCCAAAGAAAGTAAGAGATAATGTTACAGAGGTAATGCTAGATTATTTAGCAGTAGGATTGGATCCTAAAAAGATTACTTTCTGTATACAATCTATGGTACCTGCTTTACCTGAATTAACAGCATACTATATGAATTTAGTTACATTACCTAGACTTCTTAGAAATCCTACTGTTAAAAGTGAAATAAAACAAAAAGAATTTGATAATGATAAGAATGGTATACCTGTTGGATTTGCTAATTATCCAATTAGTCAAGCTGCAGATATAACTGCATTTGATGCAAATATTATTCCTGTCGGAGAAGATCAAGAACCTATGCTTGAACAAACTAGGGAAATAGTTAGAAGTTTTAATAGAATTTACAACACAGATATACTTACTGAATGTAAGGCAGTATTACCTCAAATTGAGTCTTGTTATAGATTACCTGGCACTGATGGTTCTAGTAAAATGAGTAAATCTTTAGGTAACTGTATATATTTAGCAGATGAAGAAAATGAAATAAAGAAGAAGATTAATTCTATTCTTACATTTCCTAGAAATGTAGAAGACCCTGGAATACTAGAAGATAATGTTTTATTCATTTATCTAGAAGCTCTTGCTACTGATGAATACTTTGAAAAGTATTATCCTGAGTATAAAAACCTAGATGAGTTAAAAGAAGCCTACAAAAAGGGTGGAATAGGTGATGGAACTATTAAGAAATTTTTAAATAGTGTTATGCAGGATACAATAAGGCCTATTAGAGAAAGAAGAAAAGAGTATGAGAAAAGAATACCTGAGGTATTAGAATACTTAAAAGAAGGCACTGAAAAGTGTATTAAAATGTCTGATAATAAGCTTAAAGAGGTAAAAAAAGTTATAGCTATAGATTATTTTGATAATGATTCGTTTTTAAAAGAACAAATAAAAAAATATAATAGTTAAGGCAAGGTTATTCCTTGCCATATAGGGGATTAGTTAAATGGTATAATAATGGTCTCCAAAACCACGGTTAAGAGTTCGATTCTCTTATCCCCTGCCATTTTATTAAGTAATTTCTGAAAGGAGAGATTATTATGTATAAGAGATTTATAATACAATTTATTCATCATAATAGTCTGCACTTGTTAATACGACATTAAAATATCGTAGGTACAAGTGCTATTTGTCGTGCTTGTATCTAGTGTAATTATATTATGCTACTGCAAGTACTGCAGTAGCTTTTTATGTTTTAGAAAGGAGTTTAATAATATGATAAATATAGCATTATCAAAAGGTAGAATTGCTAATAGCTTTTTAGATACACTAGTTCAAAATAGAATAATAGATGAAAAACCAGATATAGATAGAAAATTATTATTTAGCTATCCTAATATGAATATTATGATATCTAGATCATGTGATTTACCAGTAATATTAGATAGTAATATAGCTAATATGGCTGTTATAGGTAGTGACGTTATTGAAGAAAGTTGTCCAGATAAATATACTGAATTAATGGATTTAGGTACGGGTAAATGTACTTTTGTACTTGCTTCTTTACCTAATATTTCATTAGAAGGTATTAAAGTAATAGCTACTAAATATCCCAATATTGCTAAAAGATATTTAGAGGAGTTAAAGATGCAATGTGAAGTAATTAAAATGAATGGATGCCTTGAGTTATACCCAAATATAGGTTTATCTAATGGTATCATTGATTTAGTTGAAACAGGTAGTACTTTAAAGGCTAATGGACTAGTTAAATTAAAGAGTTTTGATCCAATATCTACTAGAATTATTACTACTAAAGAAAGTAGTAATAATGATGAAATAAATAGGCTTGTAAAGAGATTAAAAAGCACTAACAATTAGTTAGTGTTTTTTATATTAATAAATGTTATAATTGTATTATAGAGAGGTAATATATATGGCTGATTACGATATTATAAATAAACAATTAGAAGAAGAAAATAAATTTGAATCTAATATTAATTTAAAGGGTATAAAAGATGTTACTCTTAGTAATGGTAAAAGAATTATTATTATGTTTAAGAATAATGGTGAAGAACCTACTATTATTGATATTGATCCTAAAATGAATCTTGTTGAAGAAGTTAAAAAAAGACAGGAAGAATATGTTAAATATCAAGGAACAGATTCAGTATATAATACTGAAACCATATTAGATGATATAGCAAAAGAATCAAATGCTTTTATTGAACCTAAGGTTCTTGGTGATGATACAGCTGATGAATTATTTAAAAAATATCAAACTGATAGAGAAAAACTAAAGATTGTTTCATCATTACTTAAGAAAGCAGATAAAGATAATGTGTTATTACCACCATATGATAAATTTGCTTATATAGATCCTGAAAATAACTGTATTATTTCTATGACGGGTAAAGTAATTGAAGCTAGATTCGATTCATTAAATAATGAAGTAATTATTAAATCTCCTGAATCAGCATCTGAATATCGTGATCAAGAAGTAGATGAAGATGAACTTGGAGAAAATGAAAGAGATAAAGAAGAAACAAAAGATGAAGACTTTAGTGATAAAGAAATAGAAGAACTATATGAAGAAGAATTCTATCACTATCTTAAAGATATCTCTGATGAGAAGAAGCAAGAAATCATGGACAACTTAAGAAAAGCATTAAAGGATGCAGATTATATTGCTACATTACCTCCATCAGAACAAAATTTCTATTACAATATGTATAATTCATATGCTAAGAAGAAACAGATGTCTTATGAGAAAGCAAGAGTTCTTAAACTTGTTCATAAAGATGATAAAGAAGAAGAGAGAGAAGCAGGTATTTCAAGTTATGTATATATAGCTTTAGTAGTTTTAGTAATAGTATTTGCTATATTCATGTTTATAATCTTTAGAAGGTAATTTATGAATGATGTAATAACAAAGTCACTATACTGTAGTTTATTATCATGTGATAGGTATGCTTGGCTTAGTAGACATAAACCAGAAAAATATATAGAAAAGAAACAAGAAGATGTACTTCAAAATGGTAAAGAAGTAGGAGAACTAGCAAGAAATCTTTTTGGGGATTATGATCTAATAGAATTTAACAAAAATATTAATACAATGATAGATGAAACACAAGAAAGTGTTGAAAGAGGAACCCATATAATTGCTGAAGCTTCTTTTAGATTTGAAAATGCATTTTGTTCTGTGGATATTTTAAAGAATGATATAGATGGAGTAGAGGTTTATGAAGTAAAAAGCTCTACTGAAATCCAAGATATTTATCTAGATGATGTAGCTTTTCAAGTATATATTTTAAGGCATCTTGGCTATAGAGTTAAAAAAGCAAATATAGTATATTTAAATTCTGAATATGTTAGACATGGAGACTTAGAACTTGATAAATTATTTGTAATTGAAGATATAACAGAACTAATTAAACCAAGAGAAGCCTTAGTAAAGGATAATATTACTAGAATATTAAATAATTTGAATAATAAAGAAGAAATAGAAAATGATATAGATTCATATTGTTTTAAACCATATGAATGTCCATTTATTGAATATTGTATGAAAGATTTACCAAAACCAAATGTATTTGATATTAGAAGAATGAAAATAACTGATAAACTAAAGTTATATAAAGCAGGTAAAATATCTTTTGAAGATTTAGTAAATGAGAATATTAATGAAAAATATTTACAACAAATAGATTTTGAACTAAATGATAAAGATGATTATATAAATAAAGAAAATATAGAAGACTTCTTAAATAAGTTAAGTTATCCTCTATATTTCCTTGATTTTGAAACATATCAACAAGCAATACCATTATATGATGGTGTTAGTCCTTATATGCAAATACCATTTCAATATTCACTTCATTATATAAATGATAATACATTAGAACATACTGAATTCTTAGGAGAAGAAGGTACTGCTCCAAGAAGAAAATTAGCATTATCATTAATAAGTGATATAAAGCCAGATACTTGTGTATTAGCATACAATATGTCATTTGAAAAAGGTGTTATTAAGAATTTAGCAAATATGTATCCTGATTTATCAAAAGCCCTTATGAATATTCATGATAATATTGTTGATTTAATGGTACCTTTCTATAATAGAGATTATTACACTAAAGATATGAAAGGATCATACTCAATTAAGTATGTATTACCAGCATTATTTCCTGATGATCCTAGCTTAAATTATCATAATTTAAAGCTAATTCATAATGGATCTGAAGCTATGAATGCATTTAATACACTTGCTGATTATGATGATGAACAAAGAAAGATGATTAGAAAGAACTTACTAGAATATTGTAAGTTAGATACATTTGCTATGGTTAAAATATGGCAAAAATTAAATGAAATATGTGGAAAAGAAATTAATATTAGTATATAATATTATAAGAAAGAAGGTAATTATGAAGAAATTAAGTTATTTATTAGTAGCAGCTATAATATTATTATTTCCTTTTGTAGCTAGTGCTAAAGAAAAAGTAAACGTTTATATTTTTAGAGGAGAAGGTTGTCCTCACTGTGAAGAAGCTTTAGAATTCTTTGATACATTAAGTGCTGATGAAGAATATAAAGATCTTTATAAATTAGTTACTTATGAAGTTTGGTATGATGAAACAAATTCTAAACTTATGAGTGATGTTGCTGATGCTTTAGGAGATGAGGTATCAGGAGTTCCTTATATAGTTATTGGAACTAAAACATTTGCAGGTTATGCTGCTTCTTATGATGATAAGATTAAGGATGCTATTAAAACAGCTTATGAAGATGAAGAATATAAAGATGTTGTTAAACAAGTAAAATCTGGTAAATATACTCCAGAAAAGTATAAATTCCCAATTGTACCAGTTGCTATTGTTGCTGGTGTAGTAGTTTTAGCAGTTATCGGAATGGTTATATTTACTTCTGAAAAAGATGAAGAACCTGTTGTTAAAAAAGAAGCAGTTAAAGAAGAAATAAAGGAAGAAAAGAAAGTAGAAAAGAAAGCTCCAGCTAAGAAGACTACAACTAAGAAAGCACCTGCTAAGAAAACAACTAAAAAGACTAATAAAAAATAAAAAAGACTTATGTCTTTTTTTTGGCCCGTTGGTGAAGGGGTCTAACACACCACCCTCTCAAGGTGGCATTCAAGGGTTCAAATCCCTTACGGGTCACCATTATATAAATAATTAAGAACTTTAATTAAAGTTCTTTTTTTGTGTTAAAAATTATGCTATAATTATACAAAATAGGGAGAATGGTGAAAGAATGAGATATAGTAAGAAAAAGAAAATAACAATAGCTATTATAAGTGTTGTATGTATATTATTTGTTGGCTTTATTATAACTAAAGGTATTGTAGATTCTATGAAGATATCTGATAATGCTGAACCTACTAAGTCAAAATCTAGTATTGTGGCTTCGGTAAGTAAATTAATTAAGAAAACTAAGAAGAAAGATACTACTAAGAAAGAAGAAAAACCTGTTAATAAAGTTAAGAAATCTGCTAAAGATGAAGATGCTACTAGTAAAGTAAAAGAAGTAGAAGAATTTGTAGATGAAAGAGAAGATTCTTTAGTAGGTACATATACAATAACAGATCTTAAAATAGGTGATAAAAAGTATTCAAATTCTGAGATTAAGAAACTTAAAGAAGGTGGATATTCTTTAACACTTGAAATGAATAGTGATGGTACTGCTAATCTATCAGTATTATATATAAACAAGTTATATGCTTATAATAATGATGTTTTTGATGATGGTACTAATCAGTATGAATATACTAAAAAAGGAAATAAAATAAAGATAAAAATAGATGACGCTGAGATGGTGTTTAAAAAGAATTAAAGAGGTGGAATAATGGAGTTAGAGAATTTAGTTGAGATACTAGAAGCAAAGAAAAAAGATTATGAAAAACAAAATAATCTTAAGAAATTCTATAAAGAGACTTTAACTGTAGAAGAGTATGCTAACTTTGAAAAGTTATTAAAAACTAAAAAGAGTGAAATATCTGAGTTAGAGACTGTAGTTAAAAAGATGCAGACTTATTCTGATCAATATGATTATGAAAGAATAATGGCTATGTCTGAAGCTGAATTTGATTATATTAAAGACTCTATTATAGAAGGAAAAAAAGACGAAATTAGAAAACATAATAAAGATATTGATGAACAAAATAGATCTATTAACGAGGAGATTAATTCATTATTAGGGGAAAATGTTTCTCTAAAAAGTGAATTAGAAGAGATTACTAATGAAATAGGTAATACTGGTAAGTATACTAAGGATAACGTTAGTAGAGCTAAAACTATAAAAGAAAAGATTCAAAAGAATAATGAAGAAATTGAAAAGTGTAAGAATGCTATATTAGATAACGATAAAAAGGTAATTGTAGGAGGAGAAATCACTCTTGATTTTGAATCTTATAAAGCTGAAAGACTAGGAGAACTTTCTAGTAAGAAATATTTAAAAGAGATTCCTGAAGTATCTGTTATGGATGAATTCTTATGTAAATTACAAAAACAAGGTAAGACTCCAGAAGAAATAGAAAACTCTTTAAATGGATTTAAAAAGTCTTATATTGGTGGATATGAAAAAGAGGGTTATGAGTATTTTGACCCTATTTATAGAGCAGATTTCGACTGTTTAGATGAATTTGATAAGGATGCTGAAGATGCTACAGAACTTCTTGAAAAGTACTTTGAAGTAACTGAAAAAGGTAAGAATATATTCCTAGGTAAAGGAATAATTGAAAGAAATATGAAAGTTGCTTATAACACTAATAGAAAACATAATATTTCTGAAGTAACTAAAGTTGAATTATTACAAGAATTAATAGATGGAGCGCCATTTTATGGTTCTTTAGATGAAAATAGTATTATAACTAGTGGATGTTTCTTAAATTTAAAAGATAGGATTATTACACAAAAAGAAAGAATTAATAGAGTTATAGCGTGGAAAAATGCTGATAAAGGTAATACTACTTTAGCTAAAGTAGCTACTCACATAGGTAATTATAATGAATTATCTAAAACTCGTGACCTTGAAGAGGAAAATATCTCGGAAATTGAGAAGATTTTCGCAAAACTTAGAAAATACTTTGAAGAAGAGTGTTTTGATGAGAGTAATGAAGCTATTGAGTTTACTACTTTATATGATGAGCTAGCTACTTCTTGCACAGAATTAAAGGAATTAGTGTCTGAAAAAGAGTCTTTAGAAGGCAAAAAAGTAGTATTGAATAAGAAAGGCCAATTAAATAATTTAGAGGAAATTTTAGGCGAAATTGAGGATAAAAAAGACTATATAAAAGAGATTCATAAGAGAATGAAGGCTGATATTTCAGCAGTTTTCGCTTATGTTACTGAACTTTTAAGTGAACCAGAGAAGATTATGTATCCTGAAGTAACTGAAGAAGAATCAATTGAAAATATATTTAGTATGATTCATAGAAAAGACGATTCAGTAGAGTTTTCTTTACAAGATGAAGAAGATTATCTATATGAACTTGAGTCTGATTTTAAGAATGCTATTATGCTTCTTGAAAAATATGAAGATAATAAGACTAATAATAAGAAGAGATCTATAGTTAAATTATGCTCTGATTTAGGTATAAACTCTATATCTCAAGGTATAATTGATGCTTTAGTAGAAGAAAAAGATAAAAAAGAGTTATTCAAAGCATCTGATATTACTAAACGTATAAATGAGGCTAGGGTAAATCTATATCTTAGAGAGCAAAAAGAAAAAGCCCTTAATGAGGCTTCAAAAGCTAAGTCTGAAATCTTAGGGGCAGTTATAAATCATCTTGATTTAGATGCCACTAAAACTGACATATTTGCAGCAATATAAAAAGTAGCTATTAAGCTACTTTTTTAAATATCTTTTTAAAGAATTTGCTTACTATTTTTAGTAAGTTTTTTTCTTGTTTTTTAGTCTTTTTAACTACTTTTTTAGTAGTTTTTATTTCTTTTTGCTCAACTGTTTCTTCTTTAATTTCAACGATTTCTTCTACAACTGTTTCTTGTGTTTGTGCTTTATCTTCTTTTATGGCAGTATAAACAGGTTTTACTTCTTCAACTACTGGTTTAACAGCATTAATTGTAACATTTAATCCGTTAACATTAGCATCAACTTCATTAGCATTTTTATCTGATAGATCTGCACCTGTCATTGTAACAGTTGTGTTACCTTCGTTAATTCCTCTAAATGTAATTTCATAAACTGCTGTTCTAGATGTAATACCATGGTTAAGTGTCATATCAATACCAACTATTTTATTGATACTATCATTTTTATACACATCAAAATAACTATTAGCTGTCTTAGCGTCTACTATTTCAAGTACGCTATCATCAAATTTGATGTATCCACCAAATCCAACGATTCCACCTTCAGTGTCTGTTACATTATCTATAACCATATTAACTTTGAATTCATCACCAACATTAACTGCTTTATTACCTGTAAATTCAATAGATGCAGTTCCTTTAGCATATGCATATGATGGAATACAAAGTAATGTTACTAACGCTCCTACAAATATTCCTTTTTTCATATAAATTCCCCCTTGAAAATTTATGCCATAGTACTCTCTACATAAATTTGCAAGTTATTATATCATTGAACATAAAATAATGCAAATTCTTTTGACGTTTCAAAATAGAATGTGTAAAATTTGACATATTTTATACCTACAATATAACATGAAATATTATAAATGTAAAATGTTATTATTCAATTTGATATTTCCACTTCTAACTTTATTTCTTTGATATACTCTTTTTTCGTCTTCAGATAATCTATCATATTCTTCTGATAATTCTTGCTTTCTAGTTTGTATAGCAAAATATGTTTGACCTAAGGCTACTACTTCCTTTCTAGGATCTGCATTTTGAACTATAAGATAACAAGCATATCTTGATAACCTATAATCCAGTATTTTTCTTTTGCCACCTTTACCTAATTTTATCATTTTACCCACTTGGGTAAAATGGTCATTAGATAAATAATTACTATTATCACATGCTACTTTTGCCTTATTGATTAACATAATAAATTTTTGCCATTTATTATATTGTAAAACTTCCATTAATTCTCTAGCATACCAATATTCAATACCATCTTCATCAATATGTTTGATGCCATCAAATATTGACTCACTGTTTTCAACAATTTTTAATTTATCTTCTATATGCATATTTTTCCTCGACTTTTCCGGATCATAATATCACGATAGAGGAGGATACACGAATGGTAAAAATCATTTTTATTAATTAAGAGATAAAGTTCACGAAGATGATTCAACATCAAGAATTATAATTGGTGCTGAAGTAGGAACTACTCTTGCAGAATTCAAAGACAATTTATTAAATCCAAATGAATACGTTAAGATTTATGACAAAGATGGTAACGAATTAAGCGATGATGAAATTGTTATGACAGGTCAAATAATTAGACTTGTATACAATGACATTGTTGTTGATGAAGCTATCATGTCTGTTAGAGGAGATATTAATGGTGATGGATACATTAACGTAATGGATGATATTGCTATTATAAATTCTATAACTGATGCTAATCCAATTGATCCAATAACAGATTATGCAAGATTTGCAGCAGCTGACCTAGAAGAAGATGATTTCATTAACGTAGTGGATGAAATAAAGATACTAAACTATATTACTGAAAGAATTGATAGTTTAAATGAATAAAAAAGAAGGTATTAACCTTCTTTTTTATTTTCTATTTCTTTAATAGATTTATTTGGCGTAGGTA
>JAEEGJ010012873.1_pt1 | contig 20531 bp, 14 predicted proteins | sample 8958761 | NCBI WGS metagenome assembly JAEEGJ01 (sample SAMN16246546, study PRJNA631951) | gut metagenome | biome: gut microbiome; feature: rumen; material: RS-attached | host: Bos | place: Iran: Karaj | collected 2018-10
ACATCTGAAGATATAGCAGGTCTGATAACTATAGATAAGATGTACAGGATAATGCTCGACAGAGATGAGATAGATGAACTGCTGGAGGAATTTGCCAGAACTCATGATACCTTTAACAAGGAGAGAAGCTTTAAGGCCCATGATGGAAAGACTGTAAAGATCCCGGCTACAGAATATGGATGGGAAATCAATCTCGAAGGAGAAGGCTCCAGAGTTTATAACGATATCCTGTCAGGAACAGCTGTAACAAGGGAACCGGAGTTTATTCATAAGGGTTATGCCTATAGTGTAGGCGGCAGCGGTACTATAAATGATATAGGGGATTCCTTTGCGGAAGTGGATCTTTCCAATCAGAAGGTCTATCTCTATGTAGATGGAGTAGAGGTGCTTGCTTCTGACTGCGTATCCGGTAAGGTGACTGCAGGAATGTCCACCCCGGCAGGATTATATCAGATCAATATCCACCAGAGAGGAGCAATACTCCGAGGCGGTGAGGAACCGGTACCGGTGGATTATTGGATGAGATTTGTAAGAGGTATTGGCTTCCATGATGCAACATGGCGCTATGCCTTTGGTGGAGATATATATTATGCAAATGGTTCTCATGGATGTGTAAATCTTCCATATGAATCAGCAAGAATAATGTTTAATAATACTGAAGTAGGAACTCCGGTAGTTTGTTACTGGAGAGAGTAATTGGGAGAAAATATGAAGAAGCTTCTGCTTATACTTACAGGAGGAACGATATGCTCCTTCAAAGACAGCACAGGATATAATTCTGCAGATGCAGGTCGGGCAGCACCGGTACTGGTGGAGCTTCTCAGAAACTCAGACAGTTATGCAAAGGATGCTGAGTTTGACATTATCCGTCCGCTTGATACTCTCAGTGAAAATATGACTATAGCAAAGTGGAATATTCTTCTGGATGCGCTCCGGGACGTGGATTATGGAGCGTATGCCGGAGTCCTTATAGCTCACGGAACAGATACGCTGCATCTTACCGCACCGCTTCTTAGTGTGGTTCTGGAGGGGTGTCCGATTCCGGTCGGCCTGGTATCCAGTAATCGTATACTGGAGGATGAAGAGGCTAATGGCGGTGAAAACTTTATCAGATCTGTTGAACATATAGCGGAACTGAGTAGTTCTTCCGGTGAATATGCGGCTTCAGGTGAGGTATTCGTGATATACAGAAACACCGATGGAGTGACCTATCTGCATAAGGCAAATGCACTCCGGAGATGTACTGATTTTTCAGAAGACTTTTTCAGCAGCGGGATGTGCCCTGTTGAGGAAGCAGCATCAGGAGGCTCGAAGGAAGATACAGGTTGTGATAAGACAGAGGCAGCGGGTGCTATGCCACTCTTCAGAATGCCGCTTTTCAAGATGAAGCCGCTTCAGGAATCAGTCCTTGTTATAGATCCCTATGTTGGAATTAATTACAGACAGTTTAATATAAGCGGAATACGGCATGTGCTGCATCTCACGTATCATTCGGGGACTGCAGATGCAGGAAGGCTGGCTGCATTTACAAGAGTGTGCATGGAGCAGGACGTGGATGTTTATCTGGCTCCTGTACCGGGAGACTATAAGTACAGCTCCACAGCGGAACTTGTTGCAGCAGGGGTAAAGCCGATGCCGGATGTTACTATGGGTGAAGCCTATGCAAGGCTTCTTGTTATGGATGCAATGAGAGATATTTAGGGTATTTTGGGAGGTTACACATGGATATTGAAAAGATTATGAAGGAACTGACACTTGCTGAGAAAGCATCTCTTGTGTCCGGCAACAGTTCATGGACAGTAGGTCCGATTGAGAGAGCGGGAGTGCCGGAAATCTTTGTAAGTGATGGCCCTTACGGACTCAGAAAGCAGGAATCAGATACTGCTGAAATATATGATTCAATCGATGCCGTTGCATTTCCGACATCAGCTGCTACAGCATCAAGTTTTGATAAGGACCTTATGTATGAGATCGGAACGGCGCTTGGTAAGGAGTGCCAGGCTGAGAATGTAGCAGTTATCCTTGGACCTGGAATAAATATCAAGAGATCTCCGCTCTGTGGTCGTAATTTTGAGTATATTTCCGAGGATCCATATGTGGCAGGCGAGATGTCTGCGGCTCTTATCAACGGTGTTCAGTCACAGGATATAGGAACGAGTCTCAAGCATTTTGCTGCTAACAGCCAGGAGACTGAGCGTATGTATGCATCCAGTGATATGGATGAGAGAACTCTCCGTGAGATATATCTTGCAGGTTATGAGACAGCAGTTAAGAAGTCGAATCCATGGACTCTTATGTGCTCATACAACAGGATTAACGGTACCTATGCATCAGAGAACAAGTGGCTTCTCACAGATGTCCTCAGGGACGAGTGGGGATATGACGGACTGGTCATGTCCGACTGGGGTGCTGTATCTGACCGTATTAAGGGTATTGCAGCAGGTCTTGATCTGGAAATGCCTGGCAGCGGCGGAGTTAACGACGCCAGAATAGTTGAGGCTGTTGAGACCGGAAAGCTGGACGAGGCAGACCTTGATAAGGCAGTAAGAAATGTACTTAACCTTATGGAAAAGTACCATTCAAAGAAGAGAGAAGAAGTCTTCGACAGAGATAAGGATCATGAGATTGCCGTTCATGCTGAGGAAGAGAGTATAGTCCTTCTTAAGAATGAGGACGTTCTTCCAATCAAGGCTGAGGAGAAGATTGCCATAATTGGAGGATTCGCAGAGAATCCAAGATTCCAGGGCGGCGGAAGCTCTCATATAAATGCCCATAATATTGTTTCTGCAGTTTCTGTGGCTGACAGCTTCGGAAGCTTTACATATACAGAAGGTTTCCCATATGACGGAGATCAGATGTCTGATGAGATGAAGAATCAGGCTGTTGAGGCAGCAAAGAATGCAGATAAGGTGGTTGTATTTGCAGGTCTTCCGGATTCCTATGAATGCGAAGGCTATGACAGATCACATATGCGCCTGCCTGAGTGCCAGAATATTCTTATTGATGAGCTGCTTAAGCTCTCAAAGCCTGTGATCATAGTACTTCACAATGGTTCGCCTGTTGAAATGCCATGGGCTGATTATGTTGATGGTATAGTTGAGGCATATCTCGGCGGTGAAGGTGTTGGCGAAGCTGTCATGAAGGTTCTTTACGGAAAGGTAAATCCATCAGGAAAGCTGGCTGAAAGCTTCCCTAAGAAGGTTGAGGATAATCCAAGCTACTTAAGCTATCTTGGACAGAATCACAGATGTAACTATTCAGAAGGAATCTTTGTTGGTTATAGATATTATGATACCAAGAAGATGGATGTGTTATTCCCATTTGGCTTCGGACTTTCTTATACTACGTTTGACTACAGCAATCTTAAGGTCAGCGTGGGCGGCAGCGCAGTGAGTGGAGCTGTGGATATAAATGCAGATAAGATCACTGTTTCAGTTGATATTACAAATACAGGCAATATGGCTGGTAAGGAGATTGTTCAGCTTTATATAAGTGATAAGACAAAAGCTGCTATAAGACCTGTTCATGAGCTGAAGGGCTTTGAGAAGATTGCTCTTAATCCGGGAGAAACCGGAACAGTCAGCTTTGAACTGGATAAGAGAAGCTTTGCCTGGTTTAATGAAGCAATATCAGACTGGTATGCAGCCGGCGGAGAATATGTGATCGAGATAGGTAAGTCTTCCAGAGATATAGTTCTTACAGAAACTATTGAAGTTAAAGGTGATGCACCTGTTCTTCCTGTTATTGATATGGATGTTCAGATCGGTGACCTTCTGAAGAATGATATTACTAAAAATGTTGTCCTTCGCGTTATGAAGGAAGAGATACAGAAGTTTTCAGGAAGCGATGGTCTGGAAGTAACAGATATGGATCCAATGACATATGCAATGCTTCAGTATCTGCCGATCAGAACGCTCAGAAGTTTTACCCATATGACGAATGAGAGAGTAGAGAGTATAGTTGCTGCTCTTAAGGAAGAAGTCGAAAAGGTAAGTAGGTAGGTTGAACTGACATGAATTACATATTGGTTGTCCTTACGCTTTTCGCCGGAGGAAGCGTATTTGGCTGGTTTATAGAGCTCTTCTTTAGAAGATATCTTGATCCGGTAGAAAGACTTAAGAAGAAATTTTCAAACCCGGGATTTCTGGTAGGCCCGTGCCTTCCGATCTACGGATCAGGACTCATACTCCTGTTTGCTTTGGCACATATAAGGATTCCAGCACTGGAATCAACACATCCGATTATCAATAAGCTGCTGGTATTCTTTATAATGGCATGTACCATGACATTTATAGAGTTCGTTACGGGAATGATATTCATAGTGCATATGCACCTGCAGTTATGGGATTATTCTCCATACTGGGGAAATATCAAGGGCGTTATATGTCCGTTATTCTCCCTTTTATGGTATGCACTGGCTGCTTTCTACTATCTCATTATGCATCCGAGAGTAGAGGCAATCCTTCTGTGGCTGTCTAACAATCTGGCCTTCAGTTTCTTTGTCGGACTGTTCTATGGAATCTTTATACTGGACGTAATATACTCCTTCAACATAGTTATGAGGATCAGAAAGCTGGCAGAAGAGTATCATGTGATTGTCCGTTACAGAGCCTTAAAGAGCAAGGTTCAGGATCTCAGAGATGAGGCAAAGGACAGAAGCCTTGCATTTATCTTTACAAGATTTACAGCGAATTCACTGAGGTCGATGTTTGCGGATTATAGAGAGAACTTCTCTGTGAAGAAAAAGGTTGTGCAACCTATCAAGGAGAAGATTACGGAGATAAAGAAGCGTAAGGATGTTATAAAGCCGGAAGACGATGGAATCACAATAGAAGAAAAGAAGTGATAACGTACGCCCGAGAGGCATGATTTAGATATTAAAGGTCCCTGAGTCATGATGACGCGCTTCACCCGCCCATAAAAGGGCTCTGAAGCACGCACATGCACTCAGGGGCTTTGTACGTTCATAAATTACCTATAGGTTATTTATTTTGTATTCTTATGCTTCTTCATAACAGCTATGAGTGAAGTACCAGCTGCACCGAGGAGCATAAGTATAAGCATCATATCTGCCGCACTTGTATCTCCTGTCTTTGGATTTGCATCCACCTTCTTAACAGTAACGATCTTAACAACTACATCACAAGAACCATCTGCAAAGTTGATCTTGAAGGTATGCTCTCCATCAGAAAGTGTCTCAAGATACTCCGGCTTAAAGCTGAAGTTTAAGCTTCCCTCTGAAGTAGTATAGTTTGACTTATCAACTACTGCGCCCTTATATTCGATACTTTCGAAAAGGCCATATGTCTTCTCATTGCTGTAGTTTCTGTTGATTGTTCCGCCGGCAGCAACACCGCTTCCCCTCTTCCAGGTAATGGTCTTTACTGCAGCATTATACTCTGCAGGAATATCCTTCCAGAGTGCCTTGATAGTTACATCACCTGAAGGTGTAAGTGTATCACCGGGAACGCCTGCTTCCCACTTATCAAATGTCTTTCCAACAGGAGCTGTAAACATATTTTCAGGAAGGTTCATGCTCTCACCCTTAGCTACCAGCACTTCCTTAGAACCCTCGCCACCATTTGGATCAAATGTAACCTTAAGATATACTCTTTCCCACATTGCATATAATGTGGTATCTTCATATAACTTTTCACTCAGATTAAATGCATCAGCATTGAAATCATATTCGCCTTCAGCCTTCTTAGCCTTACTCCAGCCTCTGAAGATATATCCGTCAGCAGCAGGAACCTCATCGAATGTACCGATGCTCTCACCTGTATTAAGATCAACTACATTGTTTGTAAGAAAACCGATTCCCTGTGTATCAAATGTAGCCTTTATAGGCACAGCTTTATAAACTGTAGTTTTAAGATGAGTCTCACAGTACCTTGTTGAATTTTTACCGTTACCCATCCAGATAGTTGCTTCTATTGTATCTCCGGCCTGAATAACGACGCCGTTCATCTGATTATTTCTTGTACCGATATGATAATAGTTTTCCCTCTTACCCTTTAAGGTGTTAATACCATTCCACAGCCAGCCGTGTCTTACTTCTACGCCATTTACTGAGAACGCAACATACATAGTTCTTGCATCACCGTAAAGGCCTGACCACTCGAAGTTAAAACTGATATCATTGTCACCTGCAACAATAGGGACAAAACTTACATTAAGACTTCTTGTTGTATACTCTGAAGGAACGATAGAATCTGAAGTTACTGTCTCACCTTCTGTGAATCTCTTTTCTGATTCATCAGGCTTAATCTGTACAGTAACATAGTAGCTTGATGAAGAATCCAGAGGAACAAGTCCCTCATCTGTAAGGTCTACAGTCTTTTTACTATAACCCTTTGTTAAGCTTCCTATCTGAGCTCCGTCCTTATATACATTAATGACCGCATTAACATTTGCATCACCCGGTTCATCAATATCCTCTGTATTCAGGCTCCATGTAACCTTCATATGACCGTTGTCTCTTGAAGGAGCCCAGCTCAGGCCTGTAACTGCTGGAAGAACCTTAACTGCTTCAGCGCCATCAACTTCATCTTCGTCAAAGGCGTCTTCCTCAAGGTTCTCTTCCTTCTTTTCAGAATCATCTAATAATTCTTCTGTCTTTTCTTCAACTTTCTCTGCAGGAACTTCTTCAGCCGGAACTTCCTTCTCATCTTCTGAAGGTGTTTCAGCAGGAACCTCTTCCGGCTCCTCCTCTTTCTCTTCCTGTTCCTCTTCCGGAGCTTCCTCTGCAGGAATCTCTTCATCAGGTACCTCCTGCTCCTCTGCAGGAATCTCTTCAGGAACTTCCTCCGGTGCCTCAAAGAAATTATCCTCCGGCACTTCCTCTTTCTCTGCAGGTACCTCATACTCCACAGGATTATCCTGTGGCAGTTCGTCAGCCAGCGCTCTCTTCATGCCAAATGGAGTCATGCTAAGAACGAGGCTAACTGAGAGCGCAACGCTCACAAACCTCTTGACCATTTGTTTCCCCTTTCGTCATATAAACTTTTTCCGACATGCTTCACCCTTCACTGATCCGCATGCCATATTATCATGTTGTTGTTAAGTATGCACAAACTAAGCCTTCACCCTTAGTTACATTTCCACAACAACGCCACTATGATATTACAATTCTAAGTCCCCGTCAATAATCTATTGGCAACATTTTCCGCAATTTCAGCCGTTTTTGTTGCTTTCACCTCGTCCCAGCAGCCTGATTTCGGCTGTCCCAGCAACATTTTCCGCAATTTCAGCCGTTTTTGTTGCTTTCGCCTCGTCCCAGCAGCCTGATTTCGGTCGTTCTGGCAACACTTTTCGCTTTTTCATGAATTTTTGTTGCTTTTCCCCGCCAACCTAGATGAATCTCAGTCGCCCTTTGATTTTTTCCGTTAGCAAACTATAAAAACAAGCCCGGACGTTGCGGTGCGTGCTCCAGAGCCCATCATGGGCGGTTGGAGCGCGTCATCCGAGCGTGCCGGGCACATCTTCATAGACTACTCAATGTTAACTTTTGGTCAGTTTACATCGTTTTAACTTCTTCGAACTCCTCTACAACTTCCTTCTCAGGAGCCTTTGTGATAAGACTTACGATTACGATCATGATAAGTGCAACTGCGAATGCAGGAGCCAGCTCATAAAGATCCCATGCACCGCCCATAGGACGAACACAGTACTTCCATACGAATACCATGATTCCACCGGAAAGCATACCTGCTACAGTACCTGCAGCATTTGCTCTCTTCCAGAAAAGAGACATCAGCATGGCTGGTCCGAATACTGCACCGAAACCTGCCCATGCGAAAGATACAATATTAAATACTGAACTTGACTGATCCCAGGCGATAACTACACCAAGTACAGCAACTACCAGAAGAGTAATACGTGCAGTAAGCATAGCTGCCTTCTCTGACATCTTGATCTTGAAGAAGTCCTGGAATATATTCTCTGAAACTGCAGATGAAGCAGCGATGAGCTGTGAATCTGCTGTTGACATTGTTGAAGCAAGAATACCTGCGATAATAAGACCGGCAATAAGCGCGTAACCAAAACCGTTCTTACTGATATGATCTGCAAGTACAACTATAAGTGTCTCTGCCTTTGAAGAACTTGTTGGATCCTCAATAAGAGTATCAAGTGCTCCGGCCTGTGTCATGGCACGTCCTACAACTCCGAGGAATGTAGCAACTGCAAGAGAGATAACAACCCATACAGAAGCAACTCTTCTTGAGAGCTTCAGCTTCTCCGGCTTCTCGATAGCCATGAATCTGAGAAGAATGTGCGGCATACCGAAGTATCCCAGTCCCCAGCAGAACATTGTAATCTTATTAAACAGTCCATATGGATCCGCTGCATTTGTAGAATTATTAAATGTAGCGTTCATATCAAGATAGCCCTTAAGGCTGTTGGCATTGTCAATAACCGCTCCCATACCGCCTGCATTGTGAACTCCGTAAACGAGAACAACTATAAGTGCGAAGGACATTACTATGGACTGGATAAAGTCTGTATTAGAAGCAGCAAGGAAACCACCTGTTGTTGTATAGCCGACGATGATGATAGCTGATACGATCATAGCCAGCTGATAATTTACTCCGAAAAGATTTGAAAAAAGCTTTCCACAGGCAGAAAATCCTGATGCTGTATATGGTACGAAGAAAACAATGATAGTGATCGCACCGATAAGAAGAGTGATATTACTCTTATCTCTGAATCTCTTCTTGAAATACTCCGGAAGAGTGATGGCCTCAATCCTCGCTGTGTAGTTACGAAGTCTCTTGGCCGTGAAAAGCCAGTTAAGATAAGTACCTACCGCAAGTCCTATTGCTGTCCATCCTGCATCTGCAATACCTGAAAAGTATGCAAGTCCCGGAACGCCCATCAAGAGATATGAACTCATGTCTGATGCTTCAGCACTCATGGCTGTAACAAAAGGACCAAGCTTTCTTCCTCCGAGATAAAAATCGCCTACATCGTTTGTGTTTCGAGATGCGATAAATCCTACCACAAGCATACCGGCAAGGTATACAAATATGGATACGATAATACCGATCTGAGAAGCTGTCAGTGCACCCATTTGCTTCCTCCTTTAACCCTGTTTCTTATATTATAAAAACCCTGATTCATACAACATGAACCAGGGTTTAGTTTATCATATCACACGGGTTTTATCAAACTCGTATTACGGTTTCAGAAGCTTTATCAGCCACTATTTTTGTCTCGATTCCATCCACTGTAACAGTGTAATCTCCCTTGAAGGAATCCGTCTCTGCAAAACCATTTTCATCAGTAACAATCGTGGTGTCTGTCCACCACTCATTGTGGGTCAGATTCTTCAGCATATTATAAGCCGGCTTAGGTGAATTGTCCTTTCTGATATAGCCGCTAGGTGCTCCCAGCCATGCCCCGTCTCTGTAATCCCAGGTAGTGATTGCCTGAACAAGAGGATGTGAGAAAAGTATGCGGTACATTTCCTCAATCTCCCTAGCCTGTCTCTCTTCACCTTCAGGAGTTGTCGGCCATTCAGGAACCTGCCAGTCATTCAGATCCTCAATATAAGCTGGCATGATATCACCGGATATAAGAGTATTCTCTGTGAAATGAATCGGCAGCCCAAAGTGCTCATATCTTTCAAGAACTTCATATACCTTATCAGCTCCCCAGTATCCCTGATGCTGATGGGACTGGATACCTATAGCACTGATAGGAACTCCTGCTTCGAGACATCCATCGATGAGGATCTCATAGCTAACGGAAGTATTGAAATCATTTATAAGAAGCACTGCATCCGGATTCATCTTGTGCGCCTCTTCAAATACAGTCTTTATCAGACCTACTCTTCCCTTATCCTTGCAGATTCTTGTAATGGCATTATCGTACTTATCAAATATCGGCATGATAACAACTTCATTGATAACATCCCACATATCGATAACACCCTTAAAGCCTGATACTTCACGGTCGATTCTCTCCAGCTGCTTCTTCATGATGGTTTCATTATCATACTTCATAAGCCAGTCAGCACATGCAGTATGCCAGCAGAGAGGATGTCCCTTTACGGTAATCCCCCGGCTCTTCATGAACTCAGCAGTCTTCATAAGTGAGTCACGGTTCGGCTTACCTTCTTCAGGCTCATATCTTCCCCAGTAGAACGGCAGAGTTCCATAATTAAATATCTTCTGCCAGCTCTCCACTATCTCCTTATGCTCAGCGTCACCCTCCATGACATAAGGGATGAAGTCAAATGCTCCACAGCCGAAAAGAAAGCTGTGGCGAGTCTGCTGTACCTTAATCTCTTTTCCGGATACCGGACGGCCTTCAGCATCTATTACTCTGAACGCTGTCTTCACCTTTCTGTGAGAAATATCCAAATCTCTTTTTGCCATACCCTGTTTCCTCTCTTTCATCCTTCTTCTCCTCTTTTAATCCAGGGAGAAGCTTTCTATAAAATGCATATATATTTAATAAAAGCGCACCTGTCCATGCACTTATTTCTGCATAAGCCGCCGCATTAAATCCCACAGTTCCGATAAAATATGATATCACGCCTGTTCGGATAACCATCTCCAGAACTCCGGACCACATAGGAAGCACCGGATCACCCATTCCCTGAACTCCGCATCTTACCACAAACAGACAGTCAACAATGATGATAGTTCTTCCTACCAGTGGGAAATAACCACATGCCAGCTTTATTGCTGAATCTCCTGTAATAAGGAATGACGCAAGCAGATAAGGCTGGAATATAAGTACTGAGCCCAGAATGATATATGCCACAAGAGCTATGATAAGACATACTCTGTAGCCCTCTCTGATTCTGGTGAATTTTCTTGCACCGTAATTCTGACTTGTAAAGGCACTCATTGCATTTCCCGCTGTGCTGGCAGGATTCATAAAGAGTGTCAGGTACTTGCTGCATGCAGTATAAGCCGCTGTATAGTCAACTCCGCATCCGTTAATGAATCCCTGTACCACCATACATCCGATAGCTGTAATAGAATTCATGAATGCCATCGGAAGTCCGTTCTTTATCAGATCAAGATATATTCTTCTCTCATTCTTAAAGTCTTCCCCAGAGAGATGGATCATCTCAATCCTGCTGAGTCTCTTAATGCAGACGAAGGCTGAGATAACCTGAGATACGATTGTTGCAATAGCCGCTCCTTCAACGCCTGTATGAAGCACGAATATAAAGAAGCTGTCCAGTGATAGATTAATTATAGAAGATATGATAATCGCCTTAAGCGGAGTCCGGCTGTCTCCAAGAGATCTGAGAACTGCTGCACTTACATTATAACTGATAGAAGCTGCAAGTCCTCCGAATATGATATATCCATATTTAAGACAGTCTGCTATAAGAGCATCATCCGTCTTTATCAGCCTCAGCGCTGTTGGAAGAAACAGGATACTGAAGGTAGTGAGCAGTATTATAAGTCCTATGGAAAGCTGGATCGTTCCGGCCAGTCTGTGTCTTAACTCATCCTCTTTCTTAGCGCCAAAGCTCTGAGCCAGAAGAACACCGAAACCGTTGGCGAGTCCGAAGGAAAAGCCCACTATAAGAAAGAAGAGAGAACCCATATTGCCTACTGCTGCAAATGAATTATCTCCCAATCCCGTTCCTACTATCTTGGCATCAACAAAGTTATATATCTGCTGAAGCATACTGGTCATAATAAGCGGCCAGTAAAAGTTCATTATATGCTTTCCCACGCTTCCGGTAGTAAAATCCGTTACCTTCTTTTCTTTTGTCCCGATACTTTCCTCAGTCATTCTTCATCCTCTTATCATTCCAAAAGTGTTAGACGGATTATAAAAGTTGTATTACAATAATTTTATCTGAAGTTTTGTTTATTTTATAATTCTATTGTCTTTTTTAACGTTAGATTACGAGGGGTAACTCTATGGATACAGGAAAAGAGCTTAATTATCATTTATATATACAGCGGGAAGAAGAGTTTGAAAGAACTGATACAAAGAAGGAATTCGCCCGTTATGATGATATAAAGAACGGTGATATAGAAAAGGTTCAGGAGAACTTCAATGAACTGAGAAAAGACTTTTTCAAGGGCAAAGGATTATTATCCAAGGACCCTCTCAGAAATGTAAAGTATCACTTCGTTGTTTCAATAGGCGTAATATCCAGAGTCTGCTTAAAGGGCGGACTCCCTCACGACGAAGCCTATACCATAAGCGACATTTACATTCAGGCTGTAGATGAACTTACCACCATCGAAGATGTTATCGATCTCTTAGAGCAGGCCCAGCTGGACTTTGCTGCCCGCATGAAAAAGATAAGAAAGAATAATAACTATTCCATATATGTAAGGCACTCCATTGATTATATCTACGATCATCTGCATGAGAACATCACCATGGAGCAGCTGGCAGCCAACGAAAACCTTAATCCAAGCTATTTTTCTAAGCTTTTCTCCCAAGAGATCGGCACTCCGGTTAAGGCTTTTATTCTTTCTGTCAAAATCGAAACCGCGAAGAACATGCTGGAGAAGTCCGATTACTCCATATCTGACATTGCATTTTCCCTTGGTTTCTCATCCCAGAGTGCATTCACTGCCGCATTCAAAAAACTGACCGGGGAACCCCCGGCCAGATATAAAAAGCATATTAATTATGTTAAAGCATTTTAGGCTCCACGAACTCCGCACCTCTTTCCAGGAAGTGACCGATGATAGTCCTGTAGTAACCCGGAGCTTCCACATCTGTATCTTTATGCGAATGGAATAATACCAGATGCTCTCCGCCGTCACCGATTATATCCTGACCCGGCTCATCCCTGTCCAGTCTCTTAATGATATCATCTATAGTCATCTGTCCCGGTCTTACCATGTACTCCATGATGTCATAGGAACAGCATGTATCTATCTCATTATTATGATTACCATCTATGTAACCAGCTGCCGTAACGCCCCTGTCATCTACCTTAGTAAAGCCCTTATCTCTTAAATACTGCTGAAGCTTCTCCTTCTTCTCGCCTCCCTTGTTAAGGAACGGGAATCTGAAAAGCTTGTAACGTCTCTCAACGCCGGCGTCAGCATAGGCCTTATTAAGAAGCATCTCGGTACGTTCTATCTCTTCTATACATTCCTCATAACTTATAGTGCTGAAATCAGGATGGGTCCAGGAATGGTTGCCCACTACTATTCCCTTTTTCAGAACATACAGCAGAGTATCATAGTTTTTCTCCGCCAGATCTCCTATAGTAAACATCACAGGGCGTATTCCCTGTTCCAGAAGATAGTCCAGCAGTGGAATAGTAACTTCGTCCGGAATATCATCAACTGTAAGTAAAATCTTCGCCATTTATATACCTCCAATAAGCTTTCTGTTAGAACTGAGGAAAGAAGCCAGCTTTCTTGATTTATCTACTACTTCGTCCTGTGCTGCATCGCCTCGGAATCTCACTTTGTAGTATTCATCAAAGAGACCTTTTAATTCTTCTCTCTTCTCCGGATCCTTAACAGCTTCCGCATATTCATATATGGTACGGACGCTGTGCTCCTTAAATGCTCTGTCCTCCACCAGTCGCCTGATGCGCCTTACATTTTCCGTAAGCTTTCTCTCCGGAGTCATCCTTAAATATCTGATATAACCGATGAGTTTAATTATAAGCAGAAGTATTACAGCTATGCCTACCATTCCGGCTATATAGCTCAGGAATTTCATAAGTCCTGCTCTGTCAAACTCACGCTGCTCTGCCGCGGTAATTCCCGAACCCTCAGTTGGGATTGCTCCCTGAGGAACTGCAGGAATATAAGGCGTTGGAGCTTCTCCTATCTCCCCATCACCGGAACCTGACGAAACCTTGAGTCCCCAGCCCAGATCTTCTGCTGTTTCCTTTACAGTTGTCGGTTCGAAAGGAACCCAGCCATATCCATCTATATATGCTTCGCACCACGCATGGGCTTCGGTACTCATGACGCTGCTGTAGTCACTCTTATAGGTATGCATATATCCCATGGAATACTTGGCAGGAATGCCGCTGAGTCTCAGCATAAGAACCATAGACGCAGCATAATACGTACAGTAACCTTTCCTGTCCTCAAACAGGAAGCGGTCTATATAATTCTCTCCTTCTATCCTTTCAACATCCGTAGAATAGGTATACTGTCTGAGATAGGTTTCGATGGCCTTTGCCTTCTGATAATCAGTCGTGCAGTCTGCCGTCACTTCCTTTGTAAGGTCTCTTATCCTGTCCGTTGCCATAGAAGTATCCATATAGGCAGAGAAGTCCTGCTCTGTCGCAGCGATACTATTATACTCTTCCTCAGTCATGGTTTTTGATAAGTCGATATTATATATCGTTCTAACGTACTCACTTATTATATCATAATCTTCGTACGGCGCCTTATCTGATTCCAGAACTCTTATAAGGTATGGGTTAGAATAATCAAGAGCCATATACTTCAGCTCATATCTGTAATGGCGTCCCTTACGTCCTTCAAATCCTTTGCCAGGTCTTTCTTCCACACTGAGAACAGTACTCGGTGCTATCAGATCATCTGTTCTGAGAAGCCTGTATTCAATATCAATACGCCATATCTTCGAGAAGCAGATTGCTTCATCTCTGGTAACTCCGGCATGATACAGTGCATTTATATATTCCACAAACCACTGATTAAATGGTTCGATCCTTTCCTCTTCTGTGCCAAAGCCCTCTTCGTCCATATCCAGAAGACTTCTTCCCTTAAGGTACAGCGAGCCACGTCTCGTACTGGTCTCTATAAAGAGATCCTCTCTCTCCCTGTGCTTTACGCCATGTCCTCCGAAGGCGTTGCTGTCCGAATATCCGGTATAGCTGGTTCCGTCTCCGGTAATCAACATTCCCAGATATTCCAGTTCGTCCCCGGCTTTATCGATAAGCTTTGCTGCAGCCTCAATCCCCTTCTTTACCAGCGTCCACTGAATAGGATCCTCCTTTACAGGTATAAATGCAACCCCTATTCCCAACAGAAACAGAACCGCTATGTAATACTTTACTTCACGGTTCAGCAGGCAGCCCAGTGCATAGATTGCGAGCAGGATCAGGCATATAGCGATGATCTTCGGCACATCCCTGTAATCCATAAGAAGCCACAGGGCTATTTCCAGTGCTGCAAGGACAGTCCATCCGACCCTGCTGATCTTTTTCTGTCTGAGGAGATATAAAACTGCCGCAACCGCTAGTGCTTCCAGCATATTGAGTATCAGCACCCTGTCTCTGAAGACCAGCATAAGGATAAGGGTTGTCACTACTGAAACCACTATATCCCATTTCTCTTTATTAAGCAGGACTGCCAGAAAAGATATTATGATATGTATCGCAAAATAGCACATGAAGAACAGCAGGACAAAATCCCTGCTTACGGCCGCAGTAAGATATCCTGCTATAGGCAGAGCCATAACAAGAAATACAGGTATCATCAGCAGATATTTAATTGTCCTTTTCTTATCTGTCAATGGCTACGAGCTCCCCTTCACTCTCTTTATATATAGCTGCTATTCCATTTATACGTCTTGTCTCTTCAAGTATTTCTTCATCATTACTGCTTCTGGATTCCCTGCCTATCTCCGGCAGTACTTCCAGATAAAACTTCTGGAAGCTGTCATAGCTTTCAACCAGATAATCCTTGATGCTTCCACTGTAATATACGAATCTTACCGGTTTCTTCTGTCTGGCAAACCAGTCTGCAAAAGAAACTATATACTCCAGCATAAAATCTCTCTTTGTGATATCGGCTTCATCCCCGGCAGTGACCAGTCCTACATTCATCATCTCTGAATCCTGCTTCTCCGGAAGTCTTACCATCATTTCTCCTGTTCTGGCATAGTTCTTCCAGTGAACGGTATTTACGCTGTCACCCTCAATATACCTTCGGACATCATTTCCGAGATAATTCTCTGACTTATCCAGTCTGAAGCTTCTTACTCCGTTCATTACCTCAGTATAAAGTTTGTTGATATCTCTTCCTGCTATATCCGTAACTATCGGAAGTACATTTACTCTGAGCGGTATAGGAATATCATAGGTTATCTTAAACAGTCCAAAACAGTCTTCAAGTGTAACCTTTCCGATTCCTGCTGTATAAGCCCCCGCATACTTACAGGTCATACTTGTGTTCAGCTTTACCTTTTCTCTCGGGAGAAGGGTGTATATCTGATCTGCGAAGTTTTCACCAAACAGAGTAACCTCATCCAGTGCTGTAAGCTTTATTCCGGCCATAGGGAATATGCCTGCACATTCTATAAATATCTGATAATCCACCGATGTCATCTTATAGAGAAGACGGCCGTCGACCTCCTGATATATCTTTAGAAATGCTCTCGTATAAAAAATGTGTATGAGAGCTGCCACCGGATACAGAAGGACAGTAAAAAAGAAGACATAGGAAATAGCACCTCCGCGGTTACTTACCCATACGGCCAGTGCCGCAAGCATGATAAGATATATTATCCACGGAATGATTCTCCTATGTCTTGTTAATCTGTTAATACTCTTCAACTGCCTTTACTCCGGTAATTTAATCTTGTCTATAACTCTTGTTATAAGCTGTTCTCCTGTATAACGTTCCATGTATGCCTTTGCCGTAAGTACCAGTCTGTGAGGAAGTGTAACATCTGCCATCTCGATTATATCTTCAGGAATCACATAATCCCTGCCCTTAAGATATGCATTTGCACGGGATGCGGCCAGAAGTGCAAGTCCCGCTCTCGGACTGAGTCCGTACTCCAGCTCACTGAGACTTCTTGTATCATCAACTATTTTGAGCGCATACTCTATAAGCTCATCCTTGATGATAACCTTCTTTACTGCTTCTCTCATTTCCAGAACCTGTTCCGGCTTAAGCACCGGTGTAAGTTTCTCATCCAAAGCTCCCTCAAGATAATTCTTTGCCAGCAATGTCTGCTTAGACTTATTCGGATAACCGATAGACACCTTCATCATGAATCTGTCCAGCTCGGCTTCCGGAAGCTGGTAAGTACCCAGATGTTCTGACGGGTTCTCTGTGGCAATGACCATAAACAGTTCCGGCAGATCAAATTCTTTGCCATCTATAGTTACTTGCTTTTCTTCCATTGCTTCAAGAAGCGCCGACTGGGTTCTTGGGGATGTACGGTTTATCTCATCCGCCAGAATTATCTGATTATGAATAGGTCCCAGCACTGTCTTAAATTCGGTCTTAACCGGATCAAAAACAGAAGTTCCCGTAACGTCTGTAGGAAGCGTGTCCGGCGTAAACTGTATTCTTGCAAAGGACGCATCTATGGAACCTGCCACAGCCTTGGCAAGAGTAGTCTTTCCCACTCCCGGAACATCCTCTATAAGAACATGTCCCCCGGCCAGAAGAGCCACCACTATGTTATGAATGGTCTCGTCCCTTCCTATAAATTTTTTACTTATATTATCTTTTAGACTTTGTAATAATTCCTGCATAACTCACTCTCTGTTATCTATGTTAATCCATTTACTTCTTACAAGAAAGTGTGTCGCTTGCGACACACACCGCGCGAGGCGCGTGTTGCCACAGGCAACAATTTTCCATTCGCGCCGAGTTGCATCCTTAGCGGAGCGTTTTTACTTTGTAAGAAACGCAGTTTCTTATAAAGTAAAAATATCCGGTGCCTGCTAAGACACCGGATGCATGATTACTGCTTTTCAAACATGTCTTTGCCAACACCACAGATCGGACATACCCAATCATCAGGAATATCCTCAAATGCGGTTCCCGGTGCGATTCCGCTGTCAGGATCACCTACTTCAGGGTCATAAACATATCCACACACACATACATACTTATCCATATGCTCTACCTCCTCATATGTAAAACTCTCAACCCTTAGGTTGATTTTAAAATATAGTAACCCCTTTTGCAATATACTTCTCGTACTAATATTACAGTCAAAACCCTTACTGGTAGTATGGCACCATTTCATCGGCTAATCTGTCGAAACTACTGCCGCTGGCTGCTCCTTTGCTGCCTCAGCTGCCGGCTGCTCTTCAACCTTTGCCACAGGCGATGTCATTCGTCCTTCATACTCTTCCTTCGGCATAGGTTTTGCATAATAATATCCCTGAATCATATCGCAGCCCTGTTCTGCCAGGAAGTCTACCTGCTCCCTTGCTTCAACTCCCTCAGCAACAGTATGCATATTGAGCTTCTGCGCCAGTTTGATAGCCTCAGATACAACTATCTCACCTCTGTCTCCATCCGTCTCTCCTCTGAAGAAGTCGGCATCCAGTTTCAGAACATCCAGAGGCATGTCCTTAAGAGAATTAAGCGATGAGTATCCTGCTCCGAAGTCGTCCATAGATACCGAGAAGCCATAGCCCTTCAGCTTCTTAATAATATTTATAAGAGCCTTCTTATCATCGAAGAATGCACTTTCTGTAAGTTCTATCTCCACAAGATTTCTCGGTGCACCCTCATTATCGATCATATCTCTTATCTGCTCTGCCAGATCACTTTCTATGAAATGCGCTCTTGATACATTTACTGATACAGGAACACATTTGAGTCCCTTATCCAACCACGCCTTCTGGTCTCTTGCCACATGAGTGATCATGTAATGATCTATCTCAGTTATAAATCCGTTCTTCTCAAATATTGGAATGATACGACCCGGTGATACAAAGCCATACTCCGGAGACTGCCATCTGATAAGTGCCTCCGCGCCTCTGAGCTCATTGGTTCTCGGATCATATTTCGGCTGATAATATACTACAAACTCTTCGTTATCCAGAGCCTTCTGCTGATTCTCCTGAACGATATCCAGCCATCTCTGCTCCTCCAACAGTTTCTCATCAAAGAAGGCTATTCCTGTATCATCATTATCCGCAAGAGTTGCTGATGCTGCACAGGCATTATTATAGGCCTTCTCAATATCGATATTCTTTCTCTTTATCGGCTTTCCATTCTCATCATACATGACATTCAGCTTATCAACGCCAACATGATAAGAGAAGACATGAGTATCATCTATATGCTCCAGCTCTCTGAGAATTCCGTTAATCCTGTCGTTCAGATTCTCATCAGTATCGTATTTCATAAGGACTGCAAAATGCGCCGATGAGTTATGAGAGCAGAGCTCCTTCCTATCCAGATGACTACAGATAACATCATCTACCGTACAGAGAACTCTTTCACCTTCCTGAACAGAATGTGCCATACAGAAATTCCTGAACTTGACAAAGTCAAAATCCATTACCGCATAGTTCTTATCAGCATTTCTCCAGCGTCTCATAAGATTGCTTCCCTGATACAAGAACCATGTCCAGTTATGACTGTTGGTGGCCATATCCGTAAACAGAAGCTTGTTTACTCTTCTATGATTCTTTAAGTTATTCACGAAGTTAACAACTGCGATTATAAAACCGACCAGAATAATAAATACATAAACAAGAACAGCTATTACTACAAAAGCAGTATCCTTTGCCTCTACAACTACCGAAGACTTTGCAACAAGCTTTCCCTCTTTAACCGGAATCTCGATCCAGAAAGGAACCACCCTCGCATCACTTGTTGTAAAATCTATATTCAGTCCTTCCTTCAGACTGAAATCTATTCCGAAAAGCTTCATTATATCTACAGAAAACTCACCTTTATCATTCTGCTGCAGATATTCGCTCTCTGAATCCAGATATACAACAACATTTTTCTCCTGATATTTAATATTTTTATCTACATACTCTTCAAGGTCTTCATCTTCAAAATCAATATTTTCGTCCTCATCCAAAGAGATGTCCCCTGCTTCATAGGTTGATACCATAAAATAACCGCTGCTCTCGATGCTTGTATTTTTTCCGTAGGAACATTTTGTCTGCCCATTATTATCAAGTACATAGAACGGTCTTTCCTCATATCGAAGAGCCTTATATGCGTCTGAATCCGATATCTCAGACTTCTCATCATATATCCTGGCCATTCTCTGAACATTCTGATATTCGTTCTGAATCTTATCTTCCACCGTATAGCTGATCATCCATAACGCCGCGATAGCCAGCAGTACTGTAGCAAAAATGGTCGTCAGAATAAACATGACAAAGCTGAGCCACCATCTGTTCTTACGCAGTTTTTTAACCAGCTTCTCATTCTTTTTCCTCACCTTCTCTGCATGCTTCTGTGCTGCCAGTATCTTATCAGCATGTTTATCAGGTGTTTTCTTCACATTATTATCAATCATATCATTTCATCCTTTTGAATGACTTAGTTAATTCAATTGTATGATATATTTTGTAATATACAAATTAAAAGTGCATTAATTACATTAATTAATTATTAGTGAGGGGTTATAAATAAAAGAGGCGAAGCTCTGGGGGAGTTCGCCTCTTTTCTTATATCTTACGCCTTATAGTCGTACTTTAAAACAGTTACTGAAAGAGGAGGGACATCCAGTATTATGGAATTCTCACATCTGTCACAGGCAACAGCCTCTGCCTTAATTGACTTACCTCTGCCGTTCTTTCCTACATTGTTTCTTCCAAGTCCGCCAAAACGTTTATCATCTGATGACAGAATCTCTGTATAATTGGTAAGACACGGAAC
>JAEEGJ010012874.1_pt1 | contig 20529 bp, 20 predicted proteins | sample 8958761 | NCBI WGS metagenome assembly JAEEGJ01 (sample SAMN16246546, study PRJNA631951) | gut metagenome | biome: gut microbiome; feature: rumen; material: RS-attached | host: Bos | place: Iran: Karaj | collected 2018-10
CCAGAAGGAGAAATAGATACCGTACTGGAACGTATCATACCCCCACCTTCTCTCAGACAGCGCATGCTTGTTCAGATAGTTGTTCGTGATCATGAACGTCCCGGCCGGCTGGATATCGGCGGTCGGCATCTGCAGGAGGCCTGTGCTGCTGTCGGTGAACTGCGCACGCACGGGGGCGGCGCCAAGCACGAGCAGGAACGTTGCCAGTATGATGGTCTGTATTGTCTTTCTTTTCATCTTCTTTCGTTTAGGACAAACTCCTCTACTCCCCGGGGTATGGCAGTAGTAGCGTCCCGGGTGAGCGGGCTCCGTCGGCTGTGGTTAGTCCGATCGCGGGCGTTTCCCTATCCAGGGACCGTGTCCGGGAGTCTGTTCGGCGTGGCAGCGCCACAATGTCCGAATTTACGAAGGTAGCAAAAAAATCGCGATTGTAGCACGTTTTTTCGCGTTTTTCGCACAAAAAGAAGTCCCGGCACCGGGTCGGTGCCAGGACTTCCTGCGAAATATGTTTAACACGATTCTACCTTTACGGCTTGATCGGAGCGCCGGCCTCGGAAGCTTCCTCGTCGTCGGCGTCAAGCTTGAAGAGCATGAACTGCTCGTTGTCCTTCGTGTACGGCTCCCAGCCGAGGCCCGGCTCGCCGGTCTTGGCGAAGTTGGTCCAGGCGGTCAGCATCATCTCGGAGAGATCCCAGTCGCCCTGGGTCCAGGGACGCCAGCAGTGCTGCAGGGACTTGAAGACGAACCAGAGGTCGGAGGAATGGAAAGCGCCGGAGAGGACGTTGGGACGGCCGTCGGTCGGGAGCGGACGGGCGAACTCGTAGGCCCAGGCCTTGGCGCCCTTCTCCTCGCGGTTGAGGCAGAAGGCAGCGATGCCGCCGGCCATGTCGCCCATGTCGTTGAGCGTGTAACCGATCATATACGGGACGTCGGCGAGCGAGCCGTCCTTGGCGGCGTCGTCGAAGCTCTCCTTGGACACGTAGCCATCGACGATCGGCATCGCGGTCAGGAAGGCGAACTTGCCGCTGGCGGCGTTGTAGATGTTGCCGAGGCTATAGATGGTCTCCGTGGAGGCGGCGCGCATCTTCTTGAGGTCGGTCAGGCCGGCCCAGTCCATCACTTCCTTGGTCTGCTGCTCGGACTCCTGCAGGGACATCTGGCGGAACATGCCGCCCATACGGCCCATACGGCCGGCCGGGGCGCCGGCGGGAGCCGGCTGCGGGACGGTGATGCCGCCACCGGACATGATGATGGCCTTGTTGAAGAGGCCGCGGGCCAGCGGGGACTCGCACAGCGTCTTGACGCTGCCGGCGCCGGCGCTCTGGCCGAAGATCATCACGTTGTCGGGATCGCCGCCGAACTGGGCGATGTTCTTCTTGATCCACTTGAGGGCCTCGATCTGGTCGAGGATGCCGTAGTTGCCGGACACGCCGTGCGGGCTCTCGGCGGAGAGCTCAGGATGGGTCAGGAAACCGAACACGCCGAGACGGTAGTTGATCGACACGATCACCACGTCCTTGGCGCCCCACTCCTGGGCGTCGAACTCGGGCTCGGAGCCCCAGCCCTCGCGGTAGCCGCCGCCGTGGATCCAGAGCGCCACGGGGAGCTTCTTCTCAGTCTGGCCGGAAGCCTTGGTCCACACGTTCAGGTAGAGGCAGTCCTCGCTGTAGGGAGACTCGTCGCCATAGCCCCACTCGGTGGTGTAGCCGCCGGGATAGTGGACGGCCTGGTAGCCCGGATGGCCGAACTTGTCGCAGAGCTTGACGCCCTGCCAGGGCACGACGGGCTGCGGCTCCTTCCAGCGGAGGTCGCCGATGGGCGGCGCCGCATAAGGGATGCCACGATAGACAACGACGCCGGGAAGGTCGGACGCCACACCTTGCACCTGGCCACCTTCGATGGTGAGGACCGGGGTGCTCACGTTCTTGCTGCACCCGAACAGGGCGAGCAGAGCAAAAAGAAGAACAAGATTCCTTTTCATATGCGGTTAGAAAAAAGTATACGTCTTTTTGGTTGGACCGAAACAAATTTACCGCATCGCTTCCTGGAATGCTTGCAGAGATAGACCAAAATTCTGCAAATTTGTGTACAATGAAAGATTTCCCTAACTTTGCGGTCCAAGACTAAAGGTGGAGCGATCTGTCGCCCGCAAGGGAGGAAAGTCCGGACAGGACAGGGCATCCCGCTGCGGAAAGCGCAGGTGGGGGTAACCTCACGCCAGCCGTAACAGAAAATGACCGCCGTCTCCGGACGGTAAGGGTGAAAACGCGGGGTAAGAGCCCACGACGCGCGTCAGCGATGCCGCGCGGGTACGGCACCGGGACCTGCAAGACCAAATATACTGGCAGACGAGGACGGCCCGTCCGATGCCAGGGGGTAGGTTGCGAAGATAAATGACAGAAAATCCGTGAACAGAAACCGGCTTACGGCTCCACCTTTTCTTTTTTAAGCCGCCGCACCCTGCGGCGCAGGTTCTTCTCGGCCGCGCGGACCTTGCCGCGCTGACGGTTCAGGAATGCCGAGAAATTCCGCACACGGTCGTTTTCTTTCTTGGCGGAGATCCGCTCGACGAGGTCTTCCAGCTCGGTGCGCAGGCCCGGGAAACGGAGCCGGATGCGCGTGGCGAGGTACTTGAAATACGGGACCTTGTGGCGGTCGCGCTTGTCGGCGTACATCTCCTCGAAGCTGATCATGATGCCCGTGTCGTAGCAGTCGAAGAACTCGTCGTTGATGCCCGTGCCGAGCATCTTCATCGTCGGCGAGGCGTTCATGTAGCTGTTGACCAGCGGCGGGATGTTGAAGCCCAGCTTGCGGACCGCTTCCTTGAGGTTGCGGTAGTCGGCCTTGTAGTCTTCGTCGCGCAGGACCAGGTTGAGCAGGCGCTCGTCCGACTCCACGGGCACGGGGCGCTTGGGGCGCGCCAGCTCCTCGGGGTCGGGGAAATGCTTCCACAGGAAATGCTGGATGAGCTCGCGGCAGGTCTTGTCGTAGCTGGGATAGATGGTCATCTTGCCGAGGAAATAGAGGATGCCGGGATGGCCCAGGATCACGGCGGCGATGCCGTCCCAGAGGTTGTCCAGGGCGAAGATCGCCTTGGCGCCGGCCTTGGAGCTCTGGTATTCGGGGGCCACGAACGAGCGGCCCAGCTCCATCACGTGCGGGAGGTAGTCCTGGATGAACTGCTCCGAGTAGTGGAACATGTGGGAGGACGTGATGTGCGGCTGGCCGTCTGCCTGGAGCTGGATGTCGGGGCCGAGGATATAGCGGTAGCCGCCCAGGATGGCATTGGCCTCGGGGTCCCAGATGATCAGCTGCTTGTAGGGATGGGCGGGGTCGGTGTCGAACTCGTCCAGGTCGACGGAGCGGCCCGTGCCGCCGCCGCTGTCGCGGAACGCGATCTCGCGCAGGCGGCCGATCTCCTGCAGCACGTTGGGGGCGTCGTTGCAGTCGACCACGTAGATCTCGTTGTCGGCCTTGTTGGTGTCGCACAGTTTCCGGTCGGGCGTGAGCTCGGCCAGGAGCAGCTCCCGGCTTACCGGGTCAATAATCTTTTCGTCCATCTCGGTCAGAGTTGATATACCTTTTCGCGCACCCAGGCGGCCCATTCCGCCGGCTTGCGGGATTTGTCGAACGCGGCCGCCGGGATCGGCTGGCCGAAGATCACCCGGAAGGTCTTGTGCTGCGCGTGGTAGAACGCGTCGGGCAGGAAGAGCATCGGGATGTTGAACTTGAGCTTCAGCAGCTTGCGGAAGAACCAGTCGGCGCGGTAGAAGCGGCCGGGGTTGCGGCCCACGAAGTGGACCGGCACCACGGCGCGGCCGGTCTCCACGCTCTTGGTGATGAAGGTCTTGGTCCAGGGAAGGTCCTGGATCTTGCCCTTGACCCGGCGCGAGGCGCTGCCGGAGGGGAACATCAGCAGGTGGTTGTCGGAGCGGTAGGCTTCGTCGATCATCTGCGGGAGGTTGCGCGCCTGGCTGCCGACTTTGTTGATCGGCACGCAGAGCGGCGCGATGGGCTTGATGTAGAGCAGGAAATCATTGACCAGCATCTTCATCGGGCCGAAGTTGCGGGTGATCAGCGAGCACAGGGCGATGCCGTCCACGGCGCCCAGCGGGTGGTTGGAGGCGAAGCAGTAGCGCGTGCCGTCCACCGGGACGTTCTCCAGGCCTTCCACCTCGATCTTGATGTCCATCCGCGCGAGGAGGTCGTCGCAGAAGTCCGCGCCGTCCGACTCCATCTTCAGCATCTCGTTCATCCAGTCCTGGTGGATGAAGCGCTTGAAGAAGGCGACGACCGGCCTGGCCACCTTGCCCTTGCCGAACTTGGCGGAGATAATCTTCTCGATGTCGAGGAAACGGTCCTGGTCTGCGGTCATGAGTACACTTGGTTTTGTCGAAGACAAATATAGGAAAAATCAGCGAATCTGTTCACCCACCAGGTCGTAGTCGTCGGCGGCCACGATCCGCACCCGGATCATGTCGCCGACCTGCAGGCCGGGGGCCGGGTCGGACAGCAGGATCTCGCCGTCCACCTCGGGGCTCTCGAACTCGCTGCGGCACACGGCGTTGCCGTCCACGAAGCTGTCCACCATCACGCGCACTTCCGTGCCCACGCGGGCGCGGTTGCATTCGAGCGAGATCTCGCGCTGGAGCGTCATCAGGCGGTCCAGCCGTTCGCGTTTGACGTCCTCCGGGACGTCGTCCTTGAGGTGCTCCGCGCCCCAGGTCCCCTCCTCCTCGGAGTAGGTGAAGGCGCCCAGGCGCTCGAAGCGCGCTTCGCGCACGAATTCGAGCAGCTCTTCGAACTCCTCTTCCGTCTCGCCGGGATGGCCCACGATCATCGTGGTGCGCAGCGCCACGCCGGGCACCTCCGCGCGCAGGCGCTTGATGAGCGCGCGCGTCCAGGCGCCGTCCACGTGGCGGTGCATCCGCTCCAGCATCCCGTCTGCGATGTGCTGGAGCGGGATGTCGAGGTAGCGGCAGACCTTGGGGTTATTGGCCATGGCGGTCAGCACGTCCTCCGGGAAATCGGCCGGGTAGGAATAGTGGATGCGGATCCACTCCACGCCGGGCACGGCGGACAGGCGCTCCAGCAGCTCGCCGAGCGCGCGGCGCTTGTAGAGGTCGAGGCCGTAGTAGGTCGTGTCCTGCGCGATCAGGATCAGCTCCTTGACGCCGCGCGCGGCCAGCGACGCCGCCTCCGCGACGATGTCCTCCATGGGCACGGAGCGGTGCGCGCCGCGGATGTAGGGGATGGCGCAATAGGAGCAGCGTCGGTCGCAGCCTTCGGAGATCTTGATGTAGGCATAGCCCTGCGGATGCGGGATGTAGCGCTCCGTCAGGCGGCCCGGCTCCACGCCCAGGTGCCGCAGCACGGGCGCGAGGTCGCGGGCGCCGAACCAGGCGTCCACCTCGGGGATTTCCTTCGGCAGTTCGTCGATGTAGCGCTGCGACAGGCAGCCGAACACCACCACTTCCCCGGCTCTCCCCTGCTTCTTCTCCTGCACGGCGGCCAGGATGGCCTCGACGGACTCTTCCTTGGCGTCGCCGATGAAGCCGCAGGTGTTGACCATCAGGATGTCGACCGGCTGGTCATCCTCCACAATGGCGAAAGCATCTGCCGGCAGGCGGGCCAACAGATGCTCCGTGTCCACGGTGTTCTTCGAACAGCCGAGGGTGACGACCCTAAGCTTCCTTCTCGGCGTCATTCTGCTCCTCCTCCTTTACGAAGTCCAGGGAGGCGTACTTGACGATCTGGCTGTACCAGTCGATCACCTTGCGCATGTGGGACACATAGAAGCGGTCGGCGTCGTAGTTGGGGATGGCCTTGGAGAAGAGGGCCACGAGCTCCTTCTCGGAAGCCTTGGCGGAGGGAGCCTCGGCGTCGCCGAGCACGTCCTTGATGGCCAGGAAGACCTGGTCCAGCTTCAGCTCGCCCTCGCTGGTGTAGATGGCGATGTCGGCCAGGCTGGAGATGCGGCTGGAGGCGGTGAAGACCTTGCGCTGCTTGGTCTCAAGGCTCTCGGCGATGGCGCCGTTGCGGGACTGGGCGACGTATTGGAAAAGGCCGTGCTGGCCGGAGACGGACAGGATCCGTGCTAAATCAGTTTGCATATCAGTTGTCGGATTAAAAGTTGTAATTCTTGGGGGGTGCCGGCGTTGTCCACCACGAAGTCGATCCGGGCCGGGTCGAAGGCCTGCAGCGCGTCGCGCTCCGCGGCCTTGGGGTTGCGCCGGACGCGCACGTCGTAGGGCGCGTCCACCAGCACGACGGTGTCGTAGAGCCCGTCGAACTGGGGTTTGGTGAGCGCGATGGCGGACTCCACGAACAGGAGCGGAGCCGTCTGCGCGGCCTTCCAGGCCTTCAGGTCCTCCACCACGTAGGGGTAGACCATCTCCTCCAGGGTCCGGAGCTTGTCCGGGTCGGAAAAGACCTCGCCGATCCGCGACCAGGGCAGCGAGAGGCGCTCCTCGATGCTGCACTTGAGGCCCGGGACCATCGAATAGAGCAGCTTGGTGCGGGCGTCGCACTCATAGACCGGGAAGTCCAGCGACGCCAGATAGCGGCACGCTTCGCTCTTTCCGCTCCCGATGGGGCCTGTGACGAGGACGGTACGCATGGCTATTCGGCGGTTTTGACCATGCAGTCGAAGACTTCCGGCGTGAGCGTGTAGTCGATCACGTCGGACGGGAGGCCTTCGCAATGCGCCATGCAGCGGCCGCTGCGCGAGTTCGCGAATTCGCGGTAGTCGACGTAGAAGTGCGTGTGCACGGACGGGTCCGAGGCCGTCGGGAAGGCGCAGCGGAACACGGCCGTGGCCGTGGACGGCAGGACCGCCAGGTCCACGCGGGCGGGGACGTTGCGCGTCTCGACCTTGACTTCCGCGCGGATCTCGACGTAGCGCGAGACTTCCATCGAATAGACGCACTCTTCGTGCGAAAGGCGCACGCCCATGGGCGTCTCGAGCCGGATCTTGCCGTGCACGCTGCCGCGCACGTCATAGAGCTCCAGCGGCTTGGTGGCGACGGCCTCGACGTTCTCGAGCCGCGCGGGCTCGCCGTAGACGAGCACCGTGTCGGGCTGCAGCGACATCGGGCGGGTGGCCATATACTGCGGCAGGAAATGCACAGAAAGCACCGGGCGCACCGGTACTTTCTTGTACGTCTCCTCCGCGAAGACGAATTCGAGGTCGTCGGAGATGAAGCCCTCCACCGTGACGCCGTCGCCGAAAAGCTGGGAGGCGTAGCGGAAGAGCGCCGAATTGGAGAGGGAGAACCGGTCGCCGCCGACGTGACGGAAGTCGGTCGCGGCGATGGTCACCTGCTCGGCACGCCTGCGGGCACGGCCCATCAGGATGTGCCGGAAGCCGGTCGCGGACACCTGCGCGGAAGCGGTCGCTTCCGTCTTGGAGACCGCCGCCCTGCCTTCGATGTTGCTCTTGGCCACGACGGGCACGCTCACGATCGCCACATAGCTTTGCGACAGATTGAGCACGAGCCAGATGCTGGCTGAGAACAGCACGCAGAGCAGGAACCGGACCCAGTTCTTCACGGATTCCCCTTATTTCTTCTCGTCCTGGGAAGCCTGCTGCGCGGCCGTCATGTCCTTGTTGATGGAGGACTTGTCGACGCGGATCTTGACGTCGCCGTCCACCTTGACGAGCACGGTGTTGCCGTCGATCTCGGCCACGGTGCCGTAGATGCCGCCGGCGGTGATCACCTTGTCACCCTTCTTGAGGGAGTTGCGCATCTCTTCGAGCTGCTTCTGCTGCTTGCGCTGCGGGCGGATCATGAAGAGATACATCACCAGGAACATCGCGGCGAGCATCAGGATCATGCTCAGACCGCCGCCGGCGGGCTGCTGAGCGGCAGCGCCGGCCTGTAAAATCATATTCATCATATTCTATTCGTGTTGGTTGATCAGTTTGTCGAGCAGGCCGTTGACGAAGCCGCTGCTCTCCGGAGTGCTATAATACTTGGAAATCTCAACGTATTCGTTGATGATGATGCGGGGCGACACGGCGGGCGCCATCTGGGCCTCCGCCATGCCGCAGGCGATCAGGCTGAGGTCGGTGGTGCAGAGACGGTCGCGGGTCCAGCCGGGCGTGAGCTCGGCGACCTTGGCGCAGAAGGCGTCGTAGTTGGCGAAAGCAGTACGCAGGAGGTTGACCACGAAACGCTTGTCGCTCTCGAGGGATTCGTTGCCGGGCAGCTCGCTCTGGAAGAGCGGCGGGAGCTTCCAGGTCTCGCCCTGGCCCAGGGAACGCATCGTGCGGATGCACCAGCCGAGGGTGTAGCCGAGATCGTCGTTCCAGTGGATGGACAGGTCCTCCAGGATGTCGGCCAGCTCGGGGCTGTCTTCGAGCTCGCGCTCGTAGATCTTGCACCACAGGCGGGCGTCCTCCTCCAGCGAGCTCTCGCCGCTGTTGAGGTATTCCTGGAAATATTTACGGCTGCGGATCCGCTCGTAGAGGCGGCGCAGCAACACGTCGTATTGGTCCCACGAAAGCTTCTTCTTGCCCGTCAGCTTGGTAAAATCGGGATCCTGCGCCAGGAGCGCGGGGATGCGGTTTTCGACGAATTTGAGGTTGGGGTGGAGCTCCTCCTCGGTGGGGTTGAACTTGGCGCGGGCCGCTTCGATGCGGGCCCGGGCCTCCTCCGTGAGGGGTCCCGCCAGGGCAAGCAGAAACAGATACAGGTCCCGGGTGGACTCGCACGAAACATCCAGGAGGGATTCTGCTTCCTTGAGAGTCATACCGTGGTTTTCCGCGTAGCAGTAGATGACCTTGAAGGCCTTGATACGGAGAATTCTTCGGTTGAGCATACTTTCAAACAAATTTATCTGCAAAGATAGTAAGTAATCGATAAAAAATCCTATTTTTGTATAAGATATACTCTAAAAAATCGCTACAATGTACAGAGACGATTACGATTCTCGTTATGAAAGCCGCGACGCCGAAGACGTGTTCTCCAAGCCCGTCCGCGCCGGCAAGCGGACCTATTTCTTCGACGTGAAAGCCACGAAGGGACGCAAAGACTTCTACCTGACCATCACCGAGAGCAAGCGCCGCACCAATCCCGACGGCAGCTTCAACTACGACAAGCATAAGATCTTCCTCTACAAGGAGGATTTCGAGAAGTTTGCAGAGGGGCTGGACGAAGTAATCGCCTACATCCGCGACACCTGTTTCCACGGCGAGATCCCCCAGCGGACCGCCGAGGGCTTCGGTGAGGCAGACTACGAATAAAATTCCTCGACCGCTCTAGAGAGCTGCGTCGAGGAATTCTATAAATCCTTGTACATCGAGATTGTAGGGACGGGGGCCGGCGAGGCGGTTGCCGTCGCTATCCAGTAGGAAATAGTTCGGTTGCGCGTTCACGCCGAAGTCGTGGAGCGCAACGTACGAATTGACGCGTCCCACGTCCTTGAGCGGCTTGCCCCGCTCGTTCATCACCCATTTCTCTTCCGGCAGTTTCGTCTTGTCGTCCACGTGCAGCGCGGCGATGACGAAGTCCTCGCGCAGGCGGCGCAGCACCTCGGGATCCGACCACACGCGCGCCTCCATCTCCCGGCAGTTCACGCAGCCATAGCCCGTAAAATCCAGGAACACCGGCTTGCCGACGGCCTTGGATGCGGCCAGCGCGTCCGGCAGGTTGTCGTAGGCCCGCAGCCCGTGCGCGATGGTGATGTTGCCCGGCTGGGCTTCCCCAGCCGCATCGGCAGCTCCCGGCAGACTGACCGTACCCTCCCCTGCCATGCTGACCGTACGCGAAGCATCCAAGACGAAGTCCTGCGTCTCCATCGGCGGCATATAGCCCGACAGGGCCTTGAGGGGCGCGCCCCACATGCCCGGGATCAGGTAGACCACGAAGGAGAACACGGCGATGGCGAGCGCCAGGCGCGGCACGCCGATATATTCGAGCGGAGAATCGTTCTTGAAGCGGATCTTGCCGATCAGATACAGGCCCAGGAGCGTGAAGACGGCGATCCAGATGGCCAGATAGACCTCGCGGTCCAGCAGGTGCCAGTGGTAGGTCTGGTCGGCCGTGCTGAGGAACTTGAGGCCGAGGGCGATCTCGATGAAGCCCAGCACCACCTTGACGGAATTGAGCCAGCCGCCGCTCTTGGGGAGCTTCTTCAGCAGGGACGGGAAAAGCGCCAGGACGGTGAACGGAAGGGCGAATGCGACGCTGAAAGCGAGCATCGTGACCATCGGCGCCCAGAACTCGCCCTGCGTGCTCTTGATGAGCACCGTGCCCACGATCGGGCCGGTGCAGCTGAAGCTGACGAGCACGAGCGTGAGGGCGAGGAAGAAGATGCCGCCGAGGCCCTTGCGGTCGCTGTTCTTGTCGGCGCTGTTGGTCCATTTGCTCGGGAGCGTGATCTCGAACGCGCCGAAGAAGCTCGCGGCGAAGGCCATGAACACCAGGAAGAACAGGATGTTGGGCAGCCAGTGCGTGGACAGCCAGTTGAAGATGTCGGCCGTGACGCCGCTGCCGCCCACGACCCACGTGATGCCGATGATCAGGCAGATCGGGACCGTGTAGAGGAGGACGATGAACAGGCCGTAGAGGGCGGCCTTGAGCCGGCCCTGGCGGGCGTTGTCGCTGCCCTTCATGAAGAAGGAGACGGTCATCGGGACCATCGGGAACACGCAAGGCGTCAGGAGCATCGCAAATCCCCACAGGATCGCCTCCAGAATCAGCGCCCAGAGACCCTCTGTCCCCGTTGACTGCTGGCTGGAGCCGGTAGTGGTCCCGGAAACCGTAGCCACCCTCGGCTTCGTAAGAGGGAGGGACCCGCCGCTTTCAGCGGTGGGAGGGGTCTCGCGCAGCGAGACGTTTCCGGGGCCACTACCGGCTCCGGCCTCATCCTCGAGAAACTCTTCGAAATCCCAGTCGACAGGCATGTAGCAGGCGTCGCCGCGGCAGGGCATGTACGTGACGGTGCCGGAGACGTGGTCGATCCCCTCCTCCAGCTCGCCCGTCAGGACGATCTTGTTGCCGTCCGCGTCCTGCCGGACCTCGGACTTCCAGTTGACTTGCGGTACGGCCTGCAGCAGCAGGACAAGCGACAGAAGAAAATGCGTCATCTCGAATGATTACTTGGCAATGGCGACGGAACGCGTCTCGCGGATCACGGTGATCTTCACCTGGCCCGGATACGTCATCTCGTCCTGGATGCGCTGCGCGATGTCCGTGGACAGGCGTGCAGCCTGGTCGTCGGACACCTCCTCGGCGCCCACGATCACGCGGAGCTCGCGACCGGCCTGGATGGCGTAGGACTTCGTCACGCCCGGATAGGACGCGGCCAGGTCCTCCATGCCCTTGAGGCGCTTGATGTAGGACTCGATCACCTCGCGGCGGGCACCCGGACGGGCGCCGGAGATGGCGTCGCCCACGAGCACCAGCGGAGCGTAGATGGAGGTCATCTCCATCTCCTCGTGGTGCGCGCCCACGGCGTTGCAGATCTCGGGACGCTCCTTGTACTGCTCGGCGAGCTTGGCGCCCAGGATGGCGTGCGGCAGCTCCGGATCCACGTCGCTGACCTTGCCGATATCGTGCAGCAGGCCGGCGCGGCGGGCGATCTTGGGGTTCAGCCCCAGCTCGGAGGCCATGATGGCGCAGATGTTCGCCACTTCGCGGGAGTGCTGCAGGAGGTTCTGTCCGTAGGAAGAACGGTACTTCATGCGGCCGATGAGCTTGACCAGCTCGATATTGAGGCCGTGGATGCCCATGTCGATGCAGGTGCGCTTGCCGGTCTCGAGGATCTCGTCCTCGAGCTGCTTGCTCACCTTGGCCACCACTTCCTCGATGCGGGCCGGGTGGATGCGGCCGTCGATCACCAGCTGGTGCAGCGACAGACGGGCCACCTCGCGGCGCACCGGGTCGAAGGCGGAAAGGAGGATGGCGTCGGGCGTGTCGTCCACGACGATCTCCACGCCGGTCGCGGCCTCGAGGGCGCGGATGTTGCGGCCCTCACGGCCGATGATGCGGCCCTTGACCTCGTCGTTGTCGATCGGGAAGGTGGTGACGGCGTTCTCGATGGCCGTCTCCGTGGCGGTGCGCTGGATCGTGTTGATCACGATGCGCTTCGCCTCGCGGGCGGCGTTGAGACGCGCCTCGTCCATGGTATCGTTGATGTAGGCCTGCGCCTCGCTGCGCGCCTCGGCCTTCATGTTTTCGACCAGCATCTTGCGGGCATCCTCGGCGGACATGCCGGCGATGTTTTCCAGCTCCTTGTTGACCTGCGCGGTCACGCGCTCGCACTCCTCCATCTTGGCGTCCAGCTTGGTCTTGAGGGCGTTGACCTGGCCCTTCTGGGAGTCGAGGTCGTGCTGCTTGCGGTCCAGCTCGCCCTGCTGCTGCTTGAGCTGCCCCTCGCGGGACTTGATATTGTTTTCGCGGTCGCGGAGCTCATTGTTCTTCTTGTTCACGAATTCTTCGTGTTCGCCCTTGAGCTGGAGGAACTTCTCCTTGGCCTGCAGGATCTTCTGCTGCTTGATGCTTTCGGCCTCCAGGTTCGCCTTCTCGACGATGGCGTTTGCGCGTCCCTTCGACGCGGCCCGGCTGACCAGTATATAAATTGCGAGGGCCAACAGGGCTCCTGCAACTGCACTTAGGATATAGTACAAAAACATAGGTTTATATAAAATTAACAGTATCCGTCCTTGCGGGGCAGATACTGTTATAGAAAAAAGCCGTCAGCCGAGCTTTCAGAAAGCCTCTGAATAAGATTTGGGCTCCGTGCTGTCCCGGGCTTCCCGTCGTAGCGGGCTTGCCTTCCTCAGCGCGAGTAGACCCGGTTCCGAAGAACTTGTTGTTTTCAGAAGATGGGCCTGACGGCTTATCACTTTCCAATCGCCTCCAGATAGGCGGATACATCTCCCTGGAGCGCCTCCACCTCCTCCACGAGGCGGGACATCTTCTTCTGGGCGGAGAGCTTGCCGGCGGCTTCCTGGATCGCCACGAAGGCCAGCTTGTCCTCCGGGCTGCTGTCCGGGAAGCGGGCGTCGAATTTGGTCATCATCGCAGTCACGTCCGCCGCAGCCAGTCGCATCAGCTGCTCCATCTCCGGGGTGGCAGCGCTGAGGCGGTAGGGTTTGCCCGCGACCTTTAACGTAATGTCCTGTGCCATGTCAACTCTCCAGCAGCTTTATGCATCTGTCAATCTCCCGAATCAGCTTGGCAATCCGCTCCTTGGACTCAGTAGGGTCCCCGGCAGCCTGAAACGCACGCATCAGCTCGAGATTGTCTATCTGTTGGTTCAAATCAGTAATCTGCTCCTTGTATTGAAGGCACTTCTCCTCGCTCGCTGCAAGCCGCCCCGCGAGGTCGTCCGCCCGCTGCCTCTCGGCTTCGTACAGCGCAACCAGCTTGGCTATATTTGACTTGATATCCTCGAGCATCGCAGATGATACCTAAAATACATAGGCAAATATAAACAATTAATCGCAAATCATCAAGGGGTAAAAAAAGTGAAGACCCGCGGACGATGGCGCGGGTCTTCGGAAGAATAATATTTATCTAAAGAGAAAATTATTTCTTCGGGCGGATGATCACGGTGCGGCTCAGCACATCGTTGTTGAGGAAGATCGGATCGACGCCACCGTTGGCGCTGGTCTCGAGCTTGCTGGCAGGGACGCCGAGGCTGATGAGGTAGTCGTAGACCACCTTGGCGCGCTGCTCGGAGAGGGTCTGGTTGCGCTTGACGCTACCGGTCTTCTTGTCGGCGTAGCCGGCGACGGAGAACACAGCGTCGACACCCTTGATGTCCTCAGCATAGAGCTGCAGGCGAGCCTTGTCCTTCTGGGAGAGAACGGCCTTGTTGAGCTCGAAGAAGACAGCGGTGGAAGCAGGGATCTCCTTGTTGATGTACTTCTCGACCTCCTTGATGACCTCCTTCTCGACGACCTTCTCGACGATCTTCGGGTTCTTCTCGGCGTAGTCGCGGGCCAGGGCGTCAGCAGCCTCCTTGGAGAGGTAGCCGGCGGCGGCAGCGGCAGCAGCAGCGCGGGCGAACTTGCCGTGCTTGCCACCGATGGTCCAGATGGCGTTGAGGGTCACGCGGCCGGTGCCCTCAGCCTTGCGGTACTGGGAACCATCACCGAAGATGGACGGGGTGACACCGAAACGGCCTTCGAGAGCGATCTCGAAATCGTTGGTGATGTTGTAGCCAAAACCGAGACCGGCGGTAGCGCCGACATAGGTCTTAAAGCTGTCGTCCTTATTGACGAGGATAGCGCTGCCAGTCTGAGCGTTGGAGTATTTAGAACCATTGGAGCTAAAATTCATAGTCGGACCGACAAAACCATAGACATCGAACTTGGCGAGATCCTCAGCGAAGATGTTGCTGAAGTTGATGATACCATCAAGATTGACCTCACCGAAGAGCTTGTTCTTAACGGAGTAGAGATTACCCATCTGCTCGTAGTTCTCGGCGTTGCCATTCACGGGATCAAGAGTCTGGAAAGGACCACCGATGACGGCGCGCACACCCCAAACCGGAGTGATGTACTTACCGACCATGATGTTGCCATAGAAAGCAGGGGTGTTGAAGCCAGCGTTGTAGACGGAGATGATACCACCACCGACGCCGACGAAAACATCATTCCCCTTATAAGCAGTCTGTGCATTTGCGCTGAACACGCCAGCGGCAAGAGCAATCGACAGAGCAAGAGCTTTGAGTTTCATATCGTTTTACTTTTAAATTCGTTTAACAATCGGAATAAACAGGTCGGGATGGATTACTCGTTGAAGGAGATACCACCACCAGCGTTCGCACCGTTGCCGTGAGCGTCATGGCCATGGCCCTTCTCATAGTGGCCGGCGGCACCCGGGTAAGGGAGCTCGACGAGACCACCGTCGAAGTCGTAGCGGTCATAGGTGACGGAAGCAAGCAGGACGACCTCGTCGGTCAGTTCGCCTTCCTCATCAACCTTGGTAGCGGTGAGCTTGGCGGTAATCGGGGTCTTGTCCTGGTAGACGATGATGTTCCACATAGCCCAGGCGGAGACCTGGAACGGGAAGTCGATCACACCTTCCTCGAGGTCCTCGACGCACATGGCCTCGACCCACTCGTCGACAGTCGTCTCGACGGAAAGGCCGAAGAGGTAGTCAAGGTAGATAGCCTCCCAACCGGCGTAGTCGTGCTGCTCCACATTGTAGCCAGCGGAGAAACCGTCGATGTAGGGAACCTGGGTGGTACCGGAGAGCATGAACTCGGAGTTGTTGACATACCAGGAGGTGATGTCACCGTGCGTGTAGGCGTGGGTGGCATAGTGGTCGTTGGCGAGGAAGCCGATCTTGGACTCGGTCTCACCATACTCGGACTCCTCGGAGAAGTACCAGCCCTGGAGGGTCTCACCGACGCGGATGCGGGCGGAGAGTTTGGCGACCTGGCCGGCGTGGATGGCAGGAACGGTAACAATCGTGGAAACCGGCTTGATGATCTGCTCACCTTCGGCGGTAAGGGTGATCTCAGTCAGATTGATAGAAACGCTCTCTGCGGCAGAGAACGTGATAGTAGCCTTGTTGCCGTTGTAAGCGACGCTGCTGCCAGGCAGCTGCTCGAAACCGGTGATCTTGTACGTGCCCTGGAGAGCATCGCCATTGAGTTTGACGACCTCAACATCGATCGTGCCCTTGGCACCGGCGAGTTTGAAAGCGGTCTCGATCTGCTCAGGCGTGCAAGCGGCAATGACACCAGCTAACGCAATGAGTGAAAAAAACTTTTTCATTTCTTTAAAATAAATATTAAACGTTAAACTTAATTCCTGTTTTTCTTGCCTCTGGAGGGGTCTCCCACTCCACGGCATACCACTTTACGAAAGACAAATATATCTAACAAAAACCGAAAAACCAAATATTTTCACATTTTTTGGCCGTCCAGGGGGCCCGGAGACCATTATTTCCCAAGCATACTGTTTATATAATAAGGGTTGTAATAGTTCTTGCTTACCAGGTTGTCGGCGGCTTCCGTGCGGAATTCCTTATAGAAATACTGCTCGTTGTTCGCGTTGTAATCATAGGTAAGCTGGTCTCCTGTGGTGATGCGTGGCACATATCCGTAGCGGCGCGTGCGGTACGGAGGCAGCGAGATGTGGATGCGGAAGCCGCCGTTGGTGTGCGGCTGGGCAAACTTCGGGCGCAGCGACCAGTCGTCGTTGAACAGGAGGCCGCGCTCCGCGTAAAAACCGACGGAGCAATGGCGGAAGTGCCTGACCATCTCGAACTTGAGGCCGTAGTCGCCGTAGAGGAACTTCTGCGCGCGCAGGGTGAACTGCGTCTGCAGGGAGGGGTTGTAGTAGTTGCCGGCAAGGTTCCAGACGAAATCCGGCTCCCAGTAGTAGCGCCACTTGAATCCGACGAACATCGCGCTCGAGACCACACCCAGCTGGGTGTCGATCCAGAAGCGCTCGTTGGGGAACCAGTAGGACGCTTCGAGCGCAGCGCCGAAGCGGTTGCCGGTGAACTGGCCGATGGTGAACTTGCCGAGGATATTGAGGTGCCACGGGTCGCGGAAACGCTGCGAGAGCGAGATGACGCCCGGGTGGACCAGATGATAGCGGTTTTCGTAGAAGTCCGTGAAGACGGGCACGACCAGCTGGTAGGAGAAGCGCGCGCCCGGCCAGAGTTCGACCTCCAGGGCGGGTTTGAGCTCCCACAGGGACTGGTAGACCTGCGTGATGATCAGGTTGATCAGGGAGACCACCGGATAGACGGTGATGTCGGGCTTCAGGGAGGAATTGTTCAGCTTCGGCTGGTTGCGGACGGCGTCCCAGGAGGCGTCCAGGCGCTTGGTGGTATTCCACGCGCCGGTCGCGGGGTCGTAGGAGATCGTCACTTCGGGGATCTTGTGGGCGGTGCCGATGAGCTTGATGGGCTTGGAGGTGTCCAGGCCGCTGCCTTCGAGGATCTGTACTGCACGGGAGAATCCCTCTGCCGGGAGCTTGTAGGCGTCGTTTTCGACGGTGAAGACGGTGAAGTCGGGCGTCTCGAGGGCACGGACGTTGGCGAACCCGGCTTCGACGAGGCGGAGCGCCGCGTCGTCGGCGCGGCCGGCCGCCTGCAGAAGACTGTCGGCGGGATACGCATCCTGGGCCGCCGACACCAGCGGTGTCAGGAGCGGAAGGAGTACGATAAGCCAGGTCAGTTTCTTCATTATTCGAAAATCGAACTTACAAAGTTAATAATTTTTTAGAACTTCCGACGTGTCCAGCTTGAGGGAACCGCGATTTACCTGGTAGGTGTCGTGCCGGACGGGACCCACGCCCGCGGCGTACCAGCTCTTGGAGACCGTGTCGCGGTTGCGGCCCAGGCCGCGTTCGACCTTGTGTTCGCGGATCACGATGCAGTCGAACTCCCCTGCCGGCACGCGGATGCGCTCGCGGCCCAGGACTTCGCGCCCGGTGATGTCTATGGTGTGGACCATCATGCCCGTCCGGACGGAGCAATGGGCGTCCGGGAGGCGGTCGCCGGGCTTGGCGTCGGCCGGGATCTCGGCGTAGCCCGCCTCGACCCGCTGCGCGGCGTTGGGGAACATGTTGTGGAGGACGGCCTGCAGCGCCGCGCCCAGGTCCTGGCGGACGGTGCCGTCGGCGGTGACGGTCGTGGCCATCGGGGCGGCGCCGCCGTAGAGCGGCTTGCCGCCCGGGCCGCGGAGCGTCATGTCGAATTCGACGACGCGGTCCGTGCCTTCCGCGCGCACGCGCTTATATTGCATGGTGGTGCTCCGCTCGAAACGGCCGTTGGAGGCTTTGTGGCGTTCGTACACGAGGGTGCGGCCGGGCTGCATGCAGATATACGGCTCTCCGGCCCGGGCGATGAGGCCCGCGAACAGAAGCAAGGTTGCCAGAAGAAAACGCTTCATTCCGCAAAGATGCGAAAAAATGGCCGCAATTCTGCCACGCAGACCTTTTTTTTGTATCTTCGCGCAGATTATAAACCAACCAGTATCCTCACATGAACCGCTCCCGCATCCTCTTCCTGTGCGCCGCGGCGCTGCTCGCACTGCCGACTGCCGCGCAGACGCTCGACGTCAACCTGTCCAGACCCGGCGCCAGCATCCAGCCGACCATGTACGGCATTTTCTTCGAAGACATCAATTTCGCCGCCGACGGCGGGCTCTATGCCGAGCTGGTCAAGAACCGCTCTTTCGAGTTCCCGCAGGACGCCCTGCAGGGCTGGACGCCTTTCGGGCGTGTGGCCGTGCGGGACGACGGTCCGTTCGCGCGCAATCCGCACTATGTGCGCCTGTCCGACCCCGGGCACGCCCAGAAATGGACCGGCCTGGACAACCACGGATTCTTCGGCATCGGCCTGCAGGCGGGCGCGACCTACCGTTTCAGCGTGTGGGCGCGCGTGCCCGAAGGGGGCAGCGCGACCCTGCGCGTCGAATTCGTCGACCCGGCTTCGGCGGGCGAGCAGCAGGCTTTCGCCCAGGAGCGCGTCGTGGTCGCTTCGCGCGAATGGAAGCAGTATGAGGTGGTGATGACCGCCGGCCGGACCGACCCGAAGGCCACGCTGCGGATCTTCCTCGAGAGCCGGGGCGTCGCCGTGGACCTCGAGCACGTCTCCCTCTTCCCGACGGACACCTGGATGGGACACCGCAACGGCATGCGCAAGGACCTTGCCCAGGCGCTCGCCGACCTGCACCCCGGCGTCTTCCGCTTCCCGGGCGGCTGCATCGTCGAAGGCACGGACCTGGCGACCCGCTACAACTGGAAAGACAGCGTCGGGCCGGTGGAGAACCGCCCGCTCAACGAGAACCGCTGGGAGTACACCTTCACACACCGTTTCTACCCCGACTATTTCCAGAGCTACGGCCTGGGCTTCTATGAGTTCTTCTGCCTCAGCGAGGAGATCGGCGCCGAGCCGCTCCCGATCCTGAGCTGCGGCCTGGCCTGCCAGTTCCAGAATGACGACCCGGCCGCCCACGCTCCCGTGGACGGGCTGGAGCCTTATATCCAGGACGCGCTGGACCTGATCGAATTCGCCAACGGCGGCGCCGACACGCCGTGGGGCGCCGTCCGCGCACAGATGGGCCACCCGGCGCCCTTCAACCTGAAGTTCATCGGCATCGGCAACGAGCAGTGGGGTCCGGAGTACCCGGAGCGCCTGGAGCCGTTCGTCAAGGCGCTTCGCGCCGCCCATCCCGAGATCCGCATCGTCGGCTCGGCCGGGCCGGACTCCGAAGGCGCGCAATTCGACTACCTCTGGCCGGAGATGCGCCGCCTGCAGGCCGACTATGTCGACGAGCACTACTATCGTCCCTATGCCTGGTTCCTGAGCCAGGGCGCCCGCTATGACGGCTACGACCGCAAGGGGCCGAAGGTCTTTGCGGGAGAATACGCCTGCCACGCGCAGGGGCGCAAGGTCAACCACTTCTACGCCTCCCTGCTCGAGGCTGCGTTCATGACCGGCCTCGAGCGCAACGCCGACCTGGTCCACATGGCCACCTACGCCCCGCTCTTCGCCCATGTGGAGGGCTGGCAGTGGCGCCCCGACCTGATCTGGTTCGACAACCTGCGCTCCGTGCGCAGCGCCAGCTGGCACGTCCAGGCGCTGTATTCCGAGTTCCGCGGCCAGCAGGTCCTGCGCACCACGCTGGACGGCGCCTTCGTGACCGGCGCCGAGGGGCAGGACGGACTCTTCGCCAGCTCCGTGCTGGACGGAGACAGGATCTACGTCAAGGTGGTCAACACGGCCGACGCGCCGCGGACCCTCACGCTCAATTTCTCCGGGCTGAAGAAGAAGCGCAGCGTCAGCCCCGTCGAGCGGGTGCGCTTCACCACGGACAGACTCTACGAAGACAATACCCTGGATGCGCCCGAGCAGATCGTACCCGTCCGCGAGGCCCTGTCCGACGCCGCGGAGATCACCCTGCCCGCCTGCTGCTTCGACATCTATGTATTCACGCTGAACTCGAGCAAGAAGTAATATGAAGAAAATCATCGCCACCCCCGAGGCCCCCAAGGCCGTCGGCCCCTACTCCCAGGCCGTGGAGCTCAACGGCACGCTCTACGTTTCCGGCCAGCTGCCGGTCGACCCCGCCACCGGCAAGATGGCCGAAGGCATCGAGGCCCAGACGCGGCAGGCACTGCGCAACATCGGCGCCATCCTCGCGGCCGCCGGGCTCGGCCACGCCGACATCGTCAAGACCACGGTCCTGCTCGCCGACATCGCCGACTTCGCCGCGATGAACGCCGTCTACGCCGAGTTCTTCCCCACCGACAAACCCGCGCGCGTCTGCTACCAGGTGGCGGCGCTGCCGCTCGGCGCCCGCGTCGAGATCGACGCCGTCGCCGGGCACGTTTAACCCCCATTTTGTGCCCGGCGACCCGATTTTTCACTCCCCGGGCACGTTTTGACCCCATTTTGTGCCCGGCAGCACTGAACTGGCCGGTCCACACCAGTCCCGCCCGGTCGCACTAGGTTCGCCCGTTTTTCGTAATCATCACATCACCAACACGTTGCGTGAATTAACCGGCCAAAATTTCACCCCGTCACTTCTCTTAATTACCTGGTT
>JAEEGJ010012877.1_pt1 | contig 20525 bp, 19 predicted proteins | sample 8958761 | NCBI WGS metagenome assembly JAEEGJ01 (sample SAMN16246546, study PRJNA631951) | gut metagenome | biome: gut microbiome; feature: rumen; material: RS-attached | host: Bos | place: Iran: Karaj | collected 2018-10
TCGCCTTGGATTCCACAATCGCACGCGTCTCGGCGTAAAAGTCGCTCATTGGTTGCCCCTTATGGCTTACATGCGTTCAAAAGCCATCGTTTAGATTATCTCTGTACAAATGTACACTATTTTTGCGTGACTGTCAATAGGTTCCTAATTTTTTTTTACTGGAATCTTTTTGTGCCCGCCCCCTTGTGCGGAGTTGCGTTTGGCATATCAAAGATTGCTGTTCTTGTAAAACACCTGGGCGTTTTCTGCATTGCGTACTCCGGATCGACTGGCCGTTCGTGCGGGGATGTTCGGGTACTGGGTCACCAGATCGCTGCTTTTTTCGTAAGCCACCCCGACAACGGTGGCTTCGCTCGTCTTTGGGGTCGAAACGATAACTATATGCAATGTCTTGTCCTTATATCGGCGTAGATAAAAGTGCTTGTCGTTCCCTTCTGCGATAATTGCAGGGTGTTTTAAGGTTTCTACAATGCATCCTGCATATTGTGCTCGCCGAGTATCAAAATGGTATTCATGTCCACCGCATAAATGCTTGGCTCGGAATTCCAAGGTTCTTTGCTCGTTTTGCTCGCGCTCTTGCTTTTCGGGGTCTCGGTCAGGAACATCTAAATGAACGGCTACGCCGTCTGGCCCGACAACGATCGGATTTCTCACAAGAAGGTCCTTCACGGCAGAAACTAGGTCGGGCTCTCTCTTTTGAGGCAATATAGGTGCGGGAACACTTTCTGCCGGAATAAAGGGTTTGACCGACTTCAACTGAAAGCCTTGCTTGACATCGGCCCACGAGGAACAAGGGGTCTTTTGCGTCTGAATGGGTTTAGGTGCGACAAGAGCCTTTCTGTTGCTCTTGCGGTGTAATCCTGCGATCAGCTCATTGAATCTTTTCTCGTCATTGCCCATCCGATTCCTCATTGGCGTAATCAAACAGGTTTGCGTAAGACTCGATATTCGGTACGCCGCCAAGGCAACCGTCGAGGTACAGTTTGGGCAAGTTGCGGTCCTTGCGAATCTTGGCTTCCTTTATAATGAATTCGTCAAGAGAGGACAGTTCTGTCGATCCAAATTCCGCGCTCCGTTCGGCAATCCAGATTTCATCGCGGCGCAATACGTCCTGGTCCATCTGCTCTATGTCGTGGTTTGTTAACACCAACTGCGAACGAGTATCCTGGTTCCTGGTTTCAAGGAAAGAGGCTAGCAACTGTTTTACAAGATTGGTGTGCAGGCTTCTGTCCAGTTCGTCGATGACATAGCAACAGTCCGAACCGATTGACACAAGATCATTGAAGGCGGGGAACAAGTGCAGGCATCGACGTGTGCCGTCGGAATTTTCGGAAATTTCAAATGGGACTAAGGTTCCGTTTGTTCCGCGGTGATACGAAATCATCTTGTAACACTTTAGTTCGCCGTTCAGTAATTCAAATCGATAAAAATCGTCATTGTTTCCCATCGCCAGGACATTGATCGTTCCCGAGGAGAGGATTCTTACGATTTCGGCGATGTAGTCCTTCGCAAAGAAGTTGGAATAGTCGTTGAACGGCTTGAAGTCGATTTTCTCGATACTCGTGTCCAGCTTGTGCAGGACCATGGAGAGTTTGTCGGTCGGCATGGTCTTGTCCGTAAAGCGGATAAGACGACTGGCAGGCGTAAGCACGACAAGCTTGAAGCGGAACCAGAAATAAATTTTTTTCAGCTCTTCAAGGCCGGGAATGTCCTGAATCTGCATGTAAGACAATGCGAGCCTTTGCCTGAGCGTGCCCTGGATTGCATTGCGTGCCTCCTTGGGCATAGAAGATTCGAAACTGAAAGCGTTGCTTTCGTCGCGTTCGAATACGACCTTCAGGCGTTTGCCGCGTGCACGTTCCAGCTTCTCCCAGGCAACATAGCCTTCGTGGGTGAGAGCGAAACGGTAGTGGTACATCTGGTCGTCAATTGTAAAAGTGAACTCGAACTCGCTATTTTTGGAAGAATAATCCGGATCGATTCTAAACGTATCCACTATTTCCTTGTGGTAGGGGTCGAAATCCGTAGAGGTAATCTGCCCCACCGCGAACTCGATTGCCTTGACCAGGTTCGACTTGCCTGCCGCGTTAGCGCCAAAAACAACAGCGATGGGGAGCACGTTCAGCTTGTATTCTGGTAAATACTGAATGTGGTTCGCGTGCTGTTTCTCCTTGCTCGCAATCATGGACAAGGATGTTCTGCCTTTGAAGGATTTCCAATTTGAAACGGTGAAATTCAGTAGCATTTTGTTTCTCCGATATAAAAAATAACAAATAATTTCCCCAAAAGCAACATTTTGTGAGAAAATTTCTCGCAAAATGTGTGTTTTTTTTTACGATGAAATTACCGCTGAATGGCGTGTGTCGCTTTTCTACGGTTGTAAATAGGCTCTTTATTTTTTCCCGAAAATTTTTCCCAAGTCCCTGCCGGAAGCCCGAAATTATGCCGCCTTGCATATAATTTTGTGCTTTCCCTGCCATATATCATGTATCCCCCTTGTAGCATTTCCGTAATTTTCTAAATTTATACGCAATTACGCAATTCGTGGTAACGGACATCACGGGTTGCCGCACATTGAACGGACGAGACCCTCGCGATGATGTTGATTTGTGACTTTTTGTTTGCCGGACCGCACCCCGCAGTTCCCCGTATACTGGGGAAATAAGCGGGATTATGCGTTAGAGTGCTGCCGTAGAGAGTTTTTGATGGATTATCCTGCATATAGCGTTTTGCTGAGTGTTTACCATAAGGAAAATCCTGAATGGTTATGGGCTGCGTTGGAAAGCATTTTGAATCAGACTGTCCAACCTTCGGAAATAGTTCTTGTCGAAGACGGCCCGTTAAATGGGCAACTAGATGATGTAATTGCAAATTTTCAGCAGAGGGTTCCTTTTTTAAAGGTTGTTGCTCTTCCTGAAAATAGGGGCTTGGGCTTGGCTTTGCAAGAAGGCATAAATCATTGTTCTAATGAGTTGATTGCCCGTATGGATACGGATGATATTGCTGTTCCGGAGAGATGTGAAAAGCAGTTAAAAAAATTTATTGAAGATCCTGAATTGGATGTTGTTGGGTGCTGGGAAAATGAATTTTGGGGTGATTCGATAAATAAGTCTTTCTCGTGCCATAAGGTCCCAGAAACGAATGAAGAAATAAAGAAATTTATGCGTCGACGTTGTGCTTTGCTGCATCCAACGGTAATTTATAAGAAGTCCGCAGTTTTGAGGGCCGGGAATTACCAACATAGGCTGTTGTTTGAAGATTACGATTTGTTTGCTCGTATGGTGCAAACGGGATCAAAGTGTTATAATGTTCAAGAGGGACTGTATTATCTTCGCGTAAATCCGATGCTCTTTAAGCGACGTGGAGGTCGGCAATATGCAAAGACTTTGTTGACATTTAAGTATGAAATGTGGAAAAAGGGGTTTTCTACATTGCCGGATTTTGTTGTGAGCGGCCTTGGTCACTATTGTGTCTGTTTGATGCCGAATAAACTGAGGATTCTTTTTTACAAGGTTTTTTTGAGATAAAACTTTGTTTAATAAGGTTTGTTATCTAGAATTATTGCTTATGAAAATTGCGTTTATTCTACCAAATTATTGCCTTATTGATGGGAAAGCTGGCGGAGTGAGAGTTCAGGCATCACAATGGGCTGAATATATGCGCTCGGCTGGATATGATGTTGTTGAAATTGGGATTTGGGGGGATTATGATTGGAAATCGTTTGACATTATACAATATTTTTATTTTGGTTTTTCGTTTCAGGCCCTGTATGAAAGTATTAGAAATAAAGCTCCTCAGGCGAAATTTGTATGTGCGCCTATACTAGATCCGCATGAACCAATATGGGTTTACAAGATTCTATCGTGGCTGAAGATTCCGAAAATTAAGTTGTGGAATGAATTTTCGTTGTTACGTAGTTATCGGGATTTCTTTGATCTTTTCTTTGCTCGTACGTTCTTTGAAAGAAAATATCTAATAGAAGCTTTTGGCATAGATGAAAAGAAGATTAAGGTTGTTCCTTTAAACAGTCGATTGACCCCTGTTGAGACTCCTGCTGTTAAGCAGAATTTTTGCTTGCATGTTTCTAGAATATGTGATCCGACAAAAAGCGTAAAACGCCTTGTTGAAGCGGCTTTGAAGTATGACTTTGACCTTGTGCTTGCGGGATCGAGTACGGACGAATTCGATAGTTTCCTTCGACGAATAATTGGAAATAGAAAGAATGTCACTCTTCTAGGCAGGGTGTCTGACGAACAACTTTCTGATTTGTATGGTAAAGCGAGAGTGTTTGCTCTCCCATCAACAAGAGAGGGAGTTGGTCTTGTTGCTTTGGAGGCTGCTAGTTATGGTTGTGACATTGTAATTACGAATATTGGCGGTCCTCAAGAATATTTCTTGCCGAATGCTATTGCTGTGGATCCATATGATGTTGATGCGATTGGAACTGCTGTAAAAAGTTTCTTGGACGGGAAGACATTTCAACCGGCGTTGCGGGAATGTATTGCGGAAAAATATTCGGCCAAAGTGATAATTAAGCAATTGGATGGCTTCTATAAAGGAGTCTTGTAGATGCCGTTACCTTATATACTTTTTATTCTTATTGCTTTGGTTCCACTTATTTTCAGAATTTCCTCTGCAGGAAAAAAAGGTCTTTTCTTTATTCTTTTGTTATTTATTGTTCTTGTGACGGGATTGCGCTCGGAATATGTTGGGGCCGACTCTGTGCAATATTATCTTTCGTATGGCGAACTGAATAAAATGTCTTTGGCTCAAGCTTTAGGTACTAGGTATGATGCAGGATATGTTTTGTTTGTTCGATTGGTAGGACGCTATTTTTCGTCACCATATGCGTTCTTTTTTGTTGTATCACTATTGACTTTTTCGGTGGTGTTTTTTTTCTTTAAAGAATACTCAAAACATGTTTTTTTCTCGATTTTAGTTTTCTTTTGCTTGGAATATGCGGATTTTTCTAGTTTAATGCGGCAGTCTATGGCTTTGTGCTTCCTCTTGTGTAGCATCCCGTTCCTTTTGAGGGGTAAAGTCTTGCTATTCCTATTGTTCGTTGCTGTGGCGACTCAATTTCATGCTAGTGCCATTGTTGGAATATTTTTCTTCTTTTTGGATAAGTTGAAATTCAGTCGTCGAGTAATTGTAATATTCCTTTTTTCTGCAATTGCACTTTTTTTGCTGAATAATGTGGTGTGGCTTTTGATTGCCAAATTGAATATTGGTTCTTATGCCGTGTATATGAATTCTGCGTTTAACTCTATGGGAACAAGTGTTGTAAATGATTTCATAATAAAGGTTTTTCCGGGGATGCTTTTTCTGATTTTGGGCCTGAAGTCAAAGGAAGAGGAATTGTCAAGAGAGGAAAATTTGTTTTTTATGCTTTCTTTAACGAATGTTGCTTTGTCGATTATTGCACTTTCTTCTTTAATAATTGGGCGATTGTGCCTATCTTTTTCGTTCGCAATACCGATTGTTGCGTCTTACATTTTCTTGCCATCGTGTAGGTATAAGTTTAAACCAAGAAGGTTGTATGTTAATTTGCTATTGGTTTTTATAGTATCCTTTTTTTGTGTGATTCAAATAATGCGGCCTAATTGGATGAGAATATCGCCATATTCTCCCTATTGGGCTCCGGTTGATGCTTATGGAATGAGTATGGTTCACTATTTTTGGTAGAGGCGAAGATGAATGTTGTTTATGTATGTGTGAGTACTAAGTCTGATTATTATTTGGAGCAGACTTATGCGTCAATTGTCACACTGAAAAAAAATATGCCAGAAGTATTTATTTCGCTAATTATAGACGATGATACAGAACAATCTCTTTGCGATGGTCGCGAGCATATCAGAGATGTTTGCGATAAAGTTATTGTAAGACCATTTGATCAAATGGTGTCTAGGAAGGTGCGCTCAAGAATATTGAAGACGAGTATGAGAAACATTGTTGATGGAGATTTTCTTTATATTGATGGGGATACCTTTATTTTTCAAGATTTGTCAGAAATTGAATGTTCACAATATGCGCTTGCGGGGGTTCTAGATCACCATTGTAAGTTGTCTGACAATACGCAATCGCATACTCATCGGCTTTTAAAATCAAAGATATGTGCAGATGAAAGATTTCTTAGTGACGAAACGTTCTTTAATAGTGGTGTAATTTGGACTAAAGATACCAAGGAAAATAGGGAGTTTTTTTTAGAATGGAATAGGAATTATTTGAAAGGTGTAAAGGACAATGTGACGCAGGATCAACCGAGTTTGGCTTTGACTAACTTTGAAAAAGATTTCCCGATAAAAGAATTGGATGGCTCGTGGAATTGTCAACTTGAGGCTGGAGCAGGTTTTTTTCACGATGTCAAAATTTTTCATTATTTTGCGTCTTATTTTAAGCAGAAATCGATAGATGAGTTGATTCAGAAAGTGAGGGAAATGAAATTTAGTAAAGATGTTCGACAATACATAGAAGATGGTTATGATAGGATTGCTTTTGATTTTGGTCCGTGCACTTTAACGAGAGGTGCAGAACATAGAATTCAATCGACTGCTATGTATCGAGCTATAATTGTCTTGTTTAAAAAATATAGACGCGTTTTCAAGGTTTTTGAAAAAATTGCCTTGTTGGGAAGAGGGCGGGGTTTTTATTTTAGATCATAATTTAGAGTGATGCCTGTATGAATAATTTGCAAAAGAAACTTGTTGTCTTTACCGTTCCGTTTACACCAATGTTGAAAGTTGTAAAAGATGGATGTCGGTTAAAGAATGTTGAGTTTATTGTGCTGCAGCCGCCAAAGAAAATGAGATTTTATGTCTACCAATTGTTTAGAGTACTAGGGATGGATCGGCTTGCAGTGAGAATTTTTGCTCCTACTCAGTATAATAGGATTGTGGAATATGATGGTGAAAAATCTATTTTTTTATTTTGGAGTTCACATTTAATGTCAACATGGATGACTATAGCAAAAATTGTAAACCCTTCGTCCAAAAAAGTTTTTTCTTGGGGGCCTTTTGAAGAAGATTTACGAGATTCTAAATACTTTAAGCGCAAGTTAAAAAGGATTGAAAAGTGCAAAAATGATGGATTTCAATTTTATACATATAACCCATATGATGCGGAAAAATATGGCATGAGATTAACGACTCAAGTTTATAGAAAAAATTGGAATGAGCCCGACCAACGAATACAAAGGGATTTTTATTTTATAGGAAAATCAAAAGGACGGGATAAAATTTTGTTGACAATAAAAGAAATTCTGAAAAAAAAAGGTTTTGATATTGATTTTAGAGTATTTGAAGATAAGCCCAGAGAATTTGTGCCCTTTGACGAAAACGTTCGTTTGTCGATGGGATGTAAATGTATTGTAGATGTTGTCTTGAAAAAAAATAATGCTGGACAAACACTAAGACCATTAGAGGCTGTTTTTTTTAAGAAGAAACTCCTGACAAATGATAAATCTGTTATGGAATGCGATTTTTACCATCCAGATAATATATTCATTTTTGATGAGGAGAATGTTAATCTTGATGGAATAGAGGTATTTATGAAAAAGCCTTTTTGCGAGATTGATGAATCGATTGTAAAAAAATATGACGTAAACAATTGGCTGAAACGGTATTTTTTTGATGAAGAATAAAATGAAAAAGATTGTTATTGTTTCTACGGCGACGTACAATGGGGGCGTTGTTGTTTTGTTCCTATTATGTAAGATGCTTTGTGAAAGGGGCTTTGATGCTAGAGTCTTTTTGTTGAATTATAATCCGAATCCTGATAAGGGCTTGAGGTATATAAAATTTTTGCTGAAGAGTTTGTGGTTTGGATTGCAAATTTTATTTCGCGATATTGGAGAAAAATCAGGTCTGCTTAAATCGCATGATTTATTTATAAAATGCAAACATAAATACTTGCCGTGGGTGAGAGATGACACTCTCGTATTGTATCCGGAACTTATTTATGGTAATCCACTCCGTGCAAATAAAGTTGTTCGCTGGTTTCTATATCGTAATCGGTTTCCGAATAATTCTGAAGCCTATGGTAAAGATGATTTTGTGTTCAGCTATCGCGAAGTTTTTAATGATTATAATTTGAATCCTGCATGCCGTTTATTTACACTAAATTATTTTGATAATAAACTTTATAAACAGACGAACTTTGGCGAACGTGAGGGGGTGTGCTATATTATCCGTAAAGGCAAAAATAGGTCTGACTTACCTAAAACGTTCGACGGCCCCATTATAGATGATTTGCCAGAGAAAGAGAAAGTTGAGGTGCTTAATCAATGTAAGTATTGTTACGATTACGATACCCAAACTTTTTATACAAGTATAGCATGTGTATGTGGCTGTATTCCTATTGTTGTTATGGAACCGGGAAAAAAGAAATCGGACTATTTGGGGAAAGGGGACTTTGATTATGGCAAGGCATACGGAGATTCTCCAGAAGAGATTAAATATGCTGTGGCGACGAGACCGCAAAGATTGTCGATGCTTAATTATGAGGAACGCAATAATAAAAATGTTGACTTCTTTTTGCAAGAAATTGAAAAAAGGTTTTGGAATGCTTGATAGGGCTTGTTTGATTTGGTATTTTGACTCTTGTTTTTTTTCTAGTGTGAAAAAATATTGACTATTTTAACTATCTTAAAAAAATATGTCGGATAAAATGATTGCAGTTACATCGCCTCTTCTTCCTTCTCTGGAAGATTTCATCCCGATGCTCAAGGATATCTGGGAGCGCAAGTGGCTGACCAATAATGGCCATTACCATCAAGAACTTGAAAATGCGCTCGCAGAGTACTTGGGGGTTGAGTATATCAGCCTGTTTACAAACGGAACATTGCCGTTGATTACGGCTTTGCAGGCAATGCGCATTACGGGTGAGGTTATTACGACGCCTTACAGTTTTGTTGCGACGACTCATTCCATTTGGTGGAATGGCCTTACGCCAGTATTTGTTGATGTGGACCCTGCAACGGGTAACCTCGACCCGCAGAAGATTGAGGAGGCGATTACGCCGAAGACGACGGCGATTATGCCTGTGCACGTATACGGCAATCCGTGTGATACTGAGGCTATTCAGGAAATTGCGGACCGCTACGGTCTTGCCGTTATCTATGATGCAGCTCATGCATTCAACGTGAAGGTGAATGGACGAACTATTCTAGATGCTGGAGACATGAATACACTCAGTTTCCATGCGACCAAGACGTACAATACTGTCGAAGGTGGGGCGCTCATCTGCCACGACGCCCGTACAAAGAAGCGGATTGACTACCTGAAAAATTTTGGTTTTGCGGGAGAAACGACTGTTGTTGCTCCAGGCATCAACAGTAAAATGGACGAAATGCGTTCTGCTTACGGCCTCTGCAACTTGAAACTTATTGATGACGCCATTGCAGTTCGTAAAAAGATTGCTTATAAATATCGTGCGGCTCTTGCGGATGTTCCTGGAATTTCGATGTTCAAAGAACGCAATGATGTCACATACAACTACTCGTATTTTCCGATTTTTGTAAATGAGAGAGAATATGGAATGAACCGTGATACGCTCTATGAAAAGATGAAATCACAGAACATACTTGGACGTCGATATTTCTATCCACTCATTTCAAATTTTGCTATTTATCGAGGTTTGCCATCCGCAACCAAGGAAAACCTCCCTGTGGCAACTCGTATGGCAGACGAAGTAATTTGCCTGCCGATGTATGCAGAGCTGAGTGAAGAAGATGTTGAAAAAGTTTTAAATGTCGTATGCAATAAGGAGTTCGCAAAATGAAAAATCTTATAATTATCGGTGCTCGTGGATACGGGCGAGAAGTTTACCAACTTGCGACTGAACTAGATAACTTCGGAAAGGAATTTATTATAAAAGGCTTCCTTGATGATAAAGCGGACGCACTTGATGGGTATGCCAATTATCCTAAGATTATCAGTTCCGTAGAAGCATACGTGCCTCAGGAGGATGATGTATTCATTTGTGCCTTAGGTGATCCAATGTATAAGAAAATTTATTCCAAGATTATCCTTGACAAAGGAGGCGAATTTATATCTCTTGTGCATCCTCGAGCGAGTATTGGAATGAATTCAACAATAGGTGTCGGCTGTATTATAAGTTCTCATGCCAAGATTTCATGTGATGTTAAAATTGGAGATTTTGTTTCGATACAGTCTTTTTCTGACTTGGGACATGATGTAAAAGTTGGCGATAACTGCCATCTTAGTGCTTACACTTTTTTGGGCGGTTTTGTAGAAGTTGGAAGCGATGTTCGCATTCTCACAAGGTCATCGATCTCGCCTCATAAAAAAGTAGGTGATGGTGCAATGGTTGGTGCAGCGTCGTTTGTTGTTTCAAATATTAAGCCGGAAACAAAAGTCTTTGGAAGTCCTGCAAAAAAAATGGAGATTTAAATGTCCTTCTTTACGTTTAACAATGTTGCTATTAGCGGTGTTGCAACTGCTGTGCCTAAAAAGATTCAAAGAAGTATGGATTTTGCATCTGCTTATGGTGAGGAATCTGTAAAAAAATATATAGACATGACAGGAATTAAAGAAGTCCATGTTTCGTCTAGATTCCAGACTGTTTCTGATATGGGCTTTGTTGCTGCCGAAGAACTTATAAAGAAAAAAAATATCAATCGTGATGAAATAGGACTCTTGGTATTTGGCGCGCATTCTACAGATTATCGCCGTCCCGCGACAGCATGTGTCCTTCACAAGCGACTAAACTTGTCAAAAAACTGCGCTTCATTCGATGTTAGCCTTGGTTGTTCTGCATTCGTTTATACAATGCAAATTGCAGCATCTATGATGGAAAATTCAGATGTTCAAAAGGCAATTGTAATTGTTGGCGAAACGGTTTCTAAGTTGGCGAATCCGCACGACCGTAGTGTATCTATGCTTTTTGGTGACGCGGCTTGTGCCATTCTTCTTGAAAAGAAAAATAATAGTATGTCCGGCAGTCTCTATACAGATGGAAGCGGATTCAAAGCCATAATTGCTCCTGCAGGCGGATTCCGTAACCTGGAGGCCTCAAAGGACGACATCGACTTCCCAGATGGAATAAAAAGGAATTTGTTTAATGTGTGGATGAATGGCACAACGGTCTTTACGTTTACAATTTTCGATATTCCCAAGGCTATAAAGGAGTATATGAAAAAAACTGAAACAACCGTTGACAGCTATGATTACTTTATAATGCATCAAGCGAACCATTATATTCATAAGCAACTTTCAAAAACGCTTAAAATACCTTTTTCAAAGATGCCAATATCTCTGGATCGTTATGGCAACACTTCGGCCGCGTCCATTCCGCTTACTCTGTGTGATGCCTTTGGAAATGAAAATGAAGGGCGTATAATAAAGTTCCTCTCTTGTGGCTTTGGTGTAGGGCTTTCATGGGGTGTTTTGGCGACTGAAATCAATACGGCAGACATATTCCCGATTATTGAGACGGATGATTATTATAAAGAAGGCATAATCAATTCAATTGAGGACTGGAACAATGAGTAATTTGATAGATGATTTGAATAGCAAAAGGATTCTTATTGCCGGTGCGTCTTCTGGAATCGGAGAAGCCTGCGCTAGATATCTTGCTGAAAATGGTGTAAAGACAATTCTTGTGGCTCGCCGTTTGGAAAAGTTGGAAGAGGTGAAAGCCTCGCTTCCTGGTGAAGGACATGTCTCGTATCAGTATGATTTTTCTGATTTAAACGGGATTGAAAATCTTATTAAGCAGATTGTAGCTGAACAAGGCGCTTTGGATGGTTTAGTATTCAGTGTTGGACAAAGTTCCTCTAGACCTCTCAAAATGATTAAGCCTGAATACATGCTTGACTTGATGAAAGTAAATACGCTTTCTTTTATAGAATTAATTCGCTGCTGCACGGGGCGTAAGATGTATAACGCAGAGGGGTTCTCTGCTGTTGCTATATCTTCTGTTGCAGCATTATTTGGAAACCAAAGTAAAACTGCTTATGCGGCTACAAAGGGTGCAATAGATGCTGCGGTTCGTTGCATGGCAAAGGAATTTCATGAAAAGAATATTCGTGTCAATTCCATCAATCCTGGTTTCGTAAAAACAGCTATTTATGACCAATTTAAAGATTATTCAGGCGATGCGGCGGATTCTGCAGATATTTTAAGGCGTCAATATCTTGGACTTATTGAGCCTGTTGATATTGCGAAAACGGCGGCATTCCTCTTGAGCAATGCAAGTCGCTTTATGACAGGTCTTTCTGTTCCTGTTGATGGCGGACGAACGACAACGTCGTAAAAGAATGTTTAACAAAATAACAAATGGAGCAAAAATATGACAAATGAAGAAAAACTCGAACTGCTTGCAGATGTCTTTGATATGGACGCTGCGGAAATCAAAACAGATGCTAAGTTGGAAGACATGGATTGCTGGGATTCCATGAACAAGCTTTCGCTTATCGTCTGCTTCAGCGATAATTTCGGAAAGAAAATTACGCAGAAAGATTTCAGCAATTTTGTGACCATCCAAGACATTCTTAACGCCATGGAAAAATAAGTTTAGACTTATTTTGAGCTGTTATAAAAATGCCCCGACGTAAAAGTCGGGGGCATATCTTTTTTTCCAAATGTCATTAAAGACTTCTGTCATAACGTCTCTCTTATGGAAATTTCTTGAGCGTATCGGCACTCAAGGGGTGCAATTTATTGTTGCCATTGTCCTGGCTCGTTTGCTCTCTCCTGCTGATTTTGGCTTGATTGCTTTAGTGACGGTATTTGTGACGATAGCAAATGTATTTGTGCAGAGCGGCTTGAACACGGCATTAATCCAGAAAAAAAATGCGGATAATCTTGATTTTTCGACGGTGTTCTATTCTTGTTTGGCTCTTGCGATCATTTTATATATGGGGCTATTTTTCGGGGCGCCCATAATAGCGAAATTCTACAATAATCAAGTGGAATTAATCCCAGTTATCCGAGTGCTTGGATTGGTGCTTCCGTTGGGTGCATTAAATTCAATTCAGGAAGCCTATGTTGCCCGCAATATGATGTTCAAAAAACTTTTCTACCGGAGCATTGGGGCTATTATTCCAGCGGGCATTATTGGTGTTGTTTGTGCGTATTTAGGTTTTGGAATTTGGTCGCTTGTAGCACAACAGCTTTCGAACGCTCTCCTTATTTGCGTCATTATGTGGTTTACTGTAAAATGGCGACCTTCCTTATCTTTTTCTTTTGAACGCTGGAAAGGTCTGTTCTCGTTTGGCTGGAAACTCCTTTGTTCTGCATTGCTGGACACTTTTTATCGGAACATTCGTGATTTAGTAATTGGAAAGTTGTTCACCCCAGCTGACCTTGGCTTTTATAATCGAGGAGATCAATTCCCTAAAATCATAATTGCAAATATTAATTCTTCCATTCAGTCGGTGCTTTTGCCCTCGCTTTCTACGGTTCAAGATGATAGGGCTCGGCTAAAATCGTTGGCTCGCCGCTCCATAAAGACGAGTTCGTTTTTAATACTGCCGTTGATGACCGGATTGGCTGCGATTGCTAAACCTCTTACTTTGGTTGTGCTTGGTGAAAAGTGGTTGCCTGCGGTCCCCTTTATTCAGATTTGTTGCTTTAGTTACGCTTTTTGGCCAATTCATACAACAAACCTTTCTGCAATCAACGCTGTTGGTCGTAGTGATGTATTCCTGAAGCTTGAAATTATCAAGAAATGTTACGGCCTTGCCGTGCTTGCTCTCGCGATATGGCTGTTCCGCTCGCCAATCGGTATCGCGATGAGTGCTGCTATTACAGCGCCTTTGGGGTCTTTTGTAAATGCATATCCAAATAAGAAATTGTTGAATTATGGTTTTATTGAGCAAATGAAGGATTTTGTTCCTTCACTCCTGTTATCCCTTGTGATGGGCGTGATTGTTTATTTCGGTGGCGACATCATGACTGATAGTTTGGGTGTATCGCCCATTCTATTGTTGATTGTGTCTGTTGTTGTGGGACTTTTGCTTTATCTTGGTTTGGCGAAGATTCTTCGCTTTGAGTGCTTGGATTATTTGATTAAAACATTGAAAGAGTTTCGAAAAAGAAAATCTTCATCGAAGGAATAATTATGAAGAATATCGTCATTACCGGCGGTGCAGGCTTTATCGGAAGCCACGTGGTTCGCCTGTTCGTGAACAAGTACCCGGAATACAAGATTATCAACCTCGATAAGCTTACCTATGCGGGCAACCTCGCGAACCTCAAGGACATAGAGGACAAGCCCAACTACAAGTTCGTGAAGATGGACATTTGCGACTTCGACGCATTCTACAAGCTCATGCAGGACGAACAGGTCGACGGCATTATCCACCTCGCTGCCGAGAGCCACGTGGACCGCTCCATCAAGGACCCGTTTACCTTCGCGAAGACGAACGTGATGGGCACGCTTTCGCTTCTCCAGGCCGCGAAGCTCTACTGGGAAAGCCTCCCCGAAAAGTACGAAGGCAAGCGCTTCTACCACATCTCTACCGACGAAGTCTACGGCGCCCTCAAGATGAACCACCCGGAAGGCATCACGCCCCCGTTCACCACGACGGCCTCCAGCTCCGAGCATCACCTGGCCTACGGCGACGACTTCTTCTACGAGACGACGAAGTACACTCCGCATTCTCCGTATTCCGCTTCCAAGGCCGGTTCCGACCATTTTGTACGCGCGTTCCACGACACCTACGGCATGCCGACCATCGTGACGAACTGCTCCAATAACTACGGTCCGTACCAGTTCCCCGAAAAGCTGATTCCGCTGTTCATCAACAACATCCGCCACAAGAAACCGCTTCCGGTTTATGGCAAGGGCGAGAACGTGCGCGACTGGCTCTTTGTGGAAGACCATGCCCGCGCCATCGACGTGATTTTTCACAACGGCAAAATTGCCGAAACCTACAACATCGGCGGCTTCAACGAATGGAAGAACATCGACATCATCAAGGTCGTCATCAAGACTGTAGATAAGCTGCTCGGCCGTGCCGAAGGCGAGGACATGAACCTCATCACCTATGTCACGGACCGCCTGGGCCACGATGCCCGCTATGCGATTGACTCCACCAAGCTTCAGAAGGAGTTGGGCTGGGAACCAAGCCTCCAGTTCGAGGAAGGCATCGAGAAGACGGTGCGCTGGTATTTGGACAACCAGGAATGGCTCGACAACATCACGAGCGGCGACTACGAGAAGTATTACGAAAAAATGTACGGGAACCGTTAAATGAAGATTGTAAATGCGGGGCTATAACTTGTTTCCCCCAAAACAAATCATTTTGTCACAATGTGTCAAAATGATTTGTTATATTAATGTTGAGAATACAATGTTTTTTGGCTAAGTGTTTTTGGTATGGAAAAAGAACCTTTAAAAAGATACAATGTTTTGTTTTGGAATTGTCATGGCGCGGATGCCTTTGATGATAAGAATGATTATAATGAAGATTTTATTTCTTGTATTGTTGAATTGTTGACTCAAAAAAGCATTCATATTTTATGTATGGCAGAATGTAAATGTAATGATTTCCGTTTTGAAAATAAAATAAAACAATTTCTTCCTGATTTCTATTGTTTTGATCAAAGTGATTATTTGACGGGAGTTGGTCGATTAAAAATTTATACATTTTTGGATAAATCGTGTTTTTCCTTAAAACGGAAGTCTGATAGATTTTTGAATGTTCGTTTCTTGAACAAAATTGATTTGTGCTTTCTTCATTTGAAATCATTGGTTGCTACGCCGCATGTTTCAAAAGTAATAGAAGACACTATTGTTTTTGAAGATATCGTAAACCAGGATAGCGAGCCCAAATTTTTTATAGGAGACTTTAATTCATCTCCATATTCAGATTCATTGTTGAATTCAAATCTATTCAATACAATAAGAATGGGTGAAAAAACATCAATTTTTTCATCCTTTAGAAAAGAAAGTAAGACAAAAAGGGCTCTCCATTACAATCCATGTTGGATGTTGTTTGGAAACTGTAATGGCAAAGGCATTTATGGAACTATAGACAATGATTCTAAGAACTATTGTAATCTTGGTCGCTATTTTTTTGATCAAGTAATTTTTAATGAAAAATTATTAAATTATTTTGATGAGGATAGTTTAGAAATCGTTGACTGTACCAATAATAGAAGTTTGATTAATGTCAAAGGATTGATTGATACAAAATATAGCGATCATTTACCGATTTTTTTCTCTTTAAAAGGAGTTGTATAATGTCATTCATAACAGAAAATCCGCAAGAAGAAAATGTAGAAGATGTTGTAGAAAAGGAGTTTAATAGATTAAATGATGAGGTCGTTGGTTTAACAAATGGTAAAGCGACTATTGTTTTTTCTGAAATGTCAGAAGAACAGGTTAAAACTTATTTTAAAGAACCCAAGGAAGAGTCCTACTTTGTTGATTTGAAATATTCTCTCGCAAGAGAAGGGGTTTCCCATAATTTTAGAAATCGCTTTGCGTGTATTTCCTACAATGCAACGTTGCCTGCTGTTGTGAAAAATCTTATGTTAGAAGATGCAGAAGAACGAATTTGCGAAACAGAAGATGATTTGCAGAATTTTATAAGGGAGGCTGCAAATACAAGGTCTTTCCATCGTTCCCTACGTAGAGCTGGTTGGAATGCTTGATGCATGGAATTAGAAAAAAACGAAGGTGACGACCGCTACGGTCAATCTTCAACACGGCTTCGCGTTTTGTAAAAGCGCTGGGTGAACTTCACACTAGGCGCCCTGCCACTGGTAGTGTCAAGGGTTTTTCGCAAAAATAGTTTGTTCCAACATCAGATTTAGGCTACATTTCCTTTCTTTCTGCTCTTTTCCAGTTCCCGTTTCAGTTCGTTTTCCTTTTCCTGCTCGTATAGGTGTTTCATGTTCAGGTACCTCTTGGTGCCCCATTCCTTCGAAGCGACATGCCTTAGCCTTGCGCAGACAAGCATAAGGGCCGATTCCCCGTCCGGGAAGCAGCCGACAACACGAGTCCTTCTGCGTATCTCGCGATTCAGCCGTTCGAGGATGTTGTTCGTCCGGATATTGCGCCAGTGCTGGCTGGGGAACTCGAGGTATGTCAGCGTTTCGCCAACTCCCTTCGCGTACATGTCCGCGGCCGAGTTCAGCTTCATCTCGCGCAACTTGCGTTCAACGTCCTTGACCTTGGCTAGCGTGGCTTCGCGGTCCTCCTGGGCGTAGGTGGCCTTGAGCAGGGCGGCCACTGCGGCGAACTTGTTGCGTGGCACCTTCGTGAACACGTTCCTGAAGAAGTGAACCGTACAGCGCTGCCATTTGACATCCGGGAAGACCTCCGATGCGGACTCCAGGAAGCCCAGGTGCTTGTCCGAGGTGAACAGCCGCACCCCCTTCAAGCCGCGTTCCTTCAGGCCTAGCAGGAACGATTTCCAGCATTCCTTGCTCTCGCTCGCACCTTCCGCCGCGCCGAGGATCTCGCGGTAGCCATCGCCGTTCACGCCTATGGCCACCAGCACCGACACGCTGGTCATCTCGCCGCCCCAGCTGCGCTTCAAGTAGATGCCGTCCACGAACACGTAGGGGTATTCCCCGGTGAGCGGGCGGTTACGCCACTCCTCGATCTTGCCGTACACCTTCTGGTTCAGGTTGCTCACCGTCGAGGCGCTTACGCGGGAGCCCCACAGAAGCTCGGTGACGTCCTCCACGCGACGCACGGATACGCCTGCCAGGTACATCTCGATGAGAGACTCCTCCACGGACGATTCCCTGCGTCGGTAGCGCTCTATGATGGCTGTCTCGAACGGGGCCAGGCGCAGTTTCGGGACGGCGATGTCGAGCTCTCCCGCACCCGTGAGCAGTTTCCTGTGGTAGTGGCCGCTGCGGTAGTTCCTGCGGCCTTCGGAGCGTTCGTGCTTTTCGGCATTGCAGAGGTCTGCCGCCTCCTCGTCTAGCATGGCGTTGAGCGTGTCCTCGACTGTGCCACGGATGAGCGTTTTCAGGTCGTCCCTGAGTCCGGCTTCGTCGATTTTGATTATATTTCTTTCCATAGGATGGTCCTTTTTTTGTGTTTGATTTGTGGTTATTTCAAATCTAAAAATTGGAACATCCTATTTTTTTACCCCCTTAGCGGAATTTGCGAAAGAAAATATACGTTACCTCAAGAATTTAAAGTTGACGGATTAGCGTTAACAGGTGACTGGTCTGGCACATGTGATATTACAACCGATGCATTACTAATCAAGGATGAGAAAATTTTAAACAACCGGAAATTGTCTGTTGATTATATGTACAAAACAGATGCGCTCTCCTGTTATTACACAATGGAGCAAAATCGAAAAATTGATTTTCTATTAAAAATCAACAGCGATAATACTAATGCGTTTTGGAATTTATTCAATTTACCTAAAGTCATTGAGATGTCCGTACTTAGAACAAATGTTCTCAATGCGATAGAAGAAATCGTTAAATACCATATAGAGAATTATTCTGTCGGCGATATCATAACACAAAATCTGAAATGCTTTAATAAAGATAAATATGAAAAATGGAAAGAATTAGAAAATACAGAAGAAGATTGCGAAGAATTTCTAAGTAAAAAAGAAATAGAAGACATAAAAAAAGATATTAAAGGTGCTTTTACTGAATTTTACGATACACTTTCCATTACAGAGCAATTTAGATTCGCAGCACTGATGAGTTACTATAGAACTTTCACTAGTAATTCTTACGCACCTTTTTTTGTAGACATTAATCTTTCTAAGTTAGTCAATGAAAAAAAAGAACCTGATTTAAAAAAATCGAAAATATGGGAAGAGAAAAATCTTCCCGATTACAAAGCAAAAATAGACGAAATTATTAAAATATTTGATGGTCAAATCGAAGAGAAAAATGGTTTTGCAAAATATTCTCAGCATGGAGAATTCGGCTACCTAAATAATAATAAAGTTTATTTTGACTTAAATCAACATGCGCAACAATTGCACGACACCTATAAATTCTATGATTCTATTCTCAAACTGACGCCTTTTTTAGATTTCAAATTCATTCGACCTTTAAGTTCTGGCGAAGCTGCTCTTTTAAAATTATTCTACCGATTATACAGAGCCCTAACTAAACCGGCTAACACTGATTCCTGCAATGAAATACATTTACTTCTCGATGAAGTCGATTTGTATTTACATCCCGAATGGCAACGGCAATGGCTTTCATTCTTTGTGAAGGGAATAAAAATCATAAGCGACAATCTAATTAACGAAAGAAAAATTTCGGCACCGCTTAAATTTCAAATTGTTCTCGCAACACATTCTCCTTTCATGATAACTGATTTTCTTAACGAAAATATCATTTCCTTTCAAAGAGAATTTGACAAGAATAGCCACAGATTTGGCATAACGTGTTGTCGTTTGAGTGAATCAAAAAGTTTCGCAGGCAATATATACGACATTTTAAGCAACAACTTCTTTCTAAAAAGTTCCATTGGAATTTTAACAGAAGAAAAAATAAAAGAAGTCATTAAAGTAAAACAAAATAAAGACGCAACAGATGATGAAAAGAAACGGGCCGATAAAATCATTGCGTTCATTGGCGATCCTATCATCCGCAGCCTTATAGATGAAATTGAGGTTAACGATGATTAAAATAGAGTTAGACGACGCTACAAGAGAAAAAATAGAAACCCGTCACTGGGAGTGGTATGAGAATTACATTCAAAAGAAAGAAATCCCACTAAAAAGCGGAAAAACAAGCGTACAATCCTTTTTGGAGAATGAATTAGGCTGGAATAAAGAAACTCTACGAAAAATAACCCTTGCGAAAGATGTCAAAAACAAATCACACTCTTGTATACATGAATGCGCAGACGAAAGTAATCAAATCAGAAAAGATTATCTTTCAAAAAAAGATAGTGAATATGAAATAAAAAAAGAAGGCTGGACTAGTTCAAGAAAATGGAAAGTCCGCCAAATACTCGAAGAATACTTTGGGTATGAGGATTTTTCCAAGGGTGCTTTTCAAGACAAAGCAAAGGAAACATGGAATGCATACGCTTTTATACAGGCTTTGAATATTGATGTATGCCCCTATTGTAATCGCCAATATATCTTCACCATTCGCAAAGGGAATGGCCGTCCTCAAATCGATCATTTCTATCCACAAGAGGAATATCCTTATCTATCTTGTTCATTATACAACTTCATACCTTCTTGTGCACAATGCAACCATCAAAAGAGTTCCATACTTAACAAAAAAACAGATCCAAGCGCCCAAAATAAGCACACAAATTTTAGATGGAAGAATGATTTTGCTTTTACCTTGTATCCCTATACAGAGGCTTTTGAAGAGACTAATTCCTGTAATCAAACAGAAAAAAACGCACGTTTCCGAGTACGCTATTCAAGAGGTCAAGAAAACGAAGAATACAACTCATCCTTGGACGACATGGTTATAGTAGACATAACTATAAAAAAGCCAGCCTTAAAAGATAAGATAACCAATTCCATAGAGGCATTTCATCTAAAAGAATTATACAGCTGTCATAAGTTAGATTTAAAAGACCTTTTCACCCGATAT
>JAEEGJ010012878.1_pt1 | contig 20522 bp, 15 predicted proteins | sample 8958761 | NCBI WGS metagenome assembly JAEEGJ01 (sample SAMN16246546, study PRJNA631951) | gut metagenome | biome: gut microbiome; feature: rumen; material: RS-attached | host: Bos | place: Iran: Karaj | collected 2018-10
TTGTCGATCATCGTGGTGGGTGTATCTCGATCATAAAGTGAGGCCTTTTTTTATGCAATTTTTAAATCACTGAAGGCAGAGGTCTGGGTCCCTGGCCACACAGAAAAAATGATTGACCCGAAAAAAAGAAGACGCAGCACATGACAAATGACCAATATACATCTCTGCTTCCCAACTGGTGGAGCATGGAATGGGCGCAGGCCAAACTGGGGGAATTCAGCGAAGAGCAGCTTAAGGCAGGCTATGACCTCATCTGCGGAGGGTTTTTCTCCCATATCATCGCAGACGGCACAGGCCCTGTGTACTGCGAAAACGCCTCAACGAGCACAAAGCTGCGCTCGGTGCGCTATACGACTTACCAGAAGCAGAGACTCCGGCAGATTATCCAGGAGGAGCCTGACGGAAGCGGGGATCTGCGCAGAGGGACAATGAGCAGGGCGCTGTGGGAAAAGCTCCTCTCCAAGCGCCTTGCGCCATGCCTTACCGCCAGTGACGAGCTGTCTCCCAAATCCTACCTCGCCAGAAATATGAACAACCCCGAGGAGCCGGTTTATGAGGCAGCCGTGCTTCTGTGCTCGGCCTGGCTTGTAAGCTGCGATCCCGCGCTCATGTTCGCATGGCGCGGGCTGAGCCTGTATGACGAGCTCTCCATTCCCCGCTTCCCAATAAGGCCACTTCCCACGGGTGAACTGCCGGCCGCGAGAATAGATCTGCCTGTTTCCAGAGATGAAAGGCTCAGAAACCTGGAGTCTGAAAAGTTCGGACCGGGAGGCACGGAGATCATCATGCGCTGGGCCACCGGGCTCCCCGCGAGAACCTGGCTTTCCAGCACGCTTCCGGCACATTCAGACCTCAGGACTGCCGAAAAGCTTGCCCCGAAGCTCAAAAACCTCTCCGCGGATGCGAGATCAGGCAATACTGTCCTCACGGCAGATCTGGCTCTGCCGGACGGGAGCATGCAGTCTCCCGCACTGTCTTTTGACCATCTGAGCTCTTGGTCAGACTCAGGCCTCAGGTCATTTTTCAGAATCCACCAGAGCGACTGCCTCTCTATCGCAGAGAACAGCCTGAGCAATGATGCCTACACAGCGCTTGAGAGAAACTGCTCCGGACTATTTGACGGCAGTCAGGACCGCATCACGGGCACCGGAGGCGCGGCGGGAGCCGCGCTCGCGCTCAGGGCCGCGGCAGCCATATCGGAGTACCCGAGGCTCATGCTCCGCTGGCGCGGGCTCAGCGTCCTTGCCTGCGCCGAAGCCAACAGAAAAGCAGGGCTTGAAAGACAGGACCGGAAGTCCGGCAATTCCCCGTCCCGTGGTGCTGACAGCCGCAGTGGGGGAGACTCAGTCACTGAGGCGGAGGCTTTCAGCGATCTCAGGGCTCCTGAAAGTCAGGCAGATCATGCGCCTGACGAGCCAGGCAGCGCCCCATGGGTGCATAAATGGCTCGCTGGGTCCGGGCTGATGGAAAACGATGAAATAGCAGGAGAGGCCAGGGCCGCGCTCCGCGAGGGCAGGGCCGGAAGCCTTGAATTTGATCCCGGGAAAAACCTTCTCAGCTGCAGGATTAAAGACGAGCTCGGCGCTGAAGACACGGTGACCATGTCATTTGGCAGCTATGATCCGCAGAAACGGAGCATTGTCTGCTCCCTCCTGTACCTGAACCCTGAGCTTCTCAGAGAGCTCAGGGAAGGAGTGGTGAGCGCCGCCCTGCAGAAGCTCCTAGGCAGGTACGGGATTGCGCTCCTGCCGGACGGGAAGGAAGAGCTGTCTGACAGCAGCGGATGCCGTGAAAGCGGGAACATGCTGGCAGCAATGATCAGGGCCTCACAGCTTCTGACGGACAATCCGGCGCTGCTCCTCAGGTGGCGGGGGATTGATGTCCGGGACGAAAGCCTGTTTGACAGGAAGAGCATTTCCGGCGAGACGCTGCTGGAAATCTGCGCTCCGGGACCGGCCGCGCGTGAGTTTATCCGGCTCTTCTTAAAGGATCCGCTCAAAGCACCGCTCGCCGAGGCGGCCGGCATCATCGCGCAGGGGCAGGCAGGAGATCCCGAGGCGGACGGGAAAGGCGGCGTCATGGCAGCCTGCGGCACCGGAAAAGACAAAAAGACGCTGGTTCTCGCATTAAAGCCGTTCACCTGCGGCCAGGCGGCGAGGATTGCCGATTTTCTTGACCGCAATTACAGAATTCTGCAGAGACTCTGCAGAGGCAGCTTCCCCACAGAGCTCAGGGAGCTTCTCTCGGAAATGCACGCTGAGCCGGCCGGCGGCAGGCTCTTTCTGGACGGCAGTGACGTTACGGACAGTGCGGCCTCTGATCCTCTGCTGCTCACAGCGATCATCAGAATCGGGCAGGCTGTCGGCAGCAGGCTGACAGTGCTGTTTGACTGGCGGGGGCTGCCGCTTGGCAGCGTGCCTTTAGGCGAGATCCGCACGGAGCTCGAAGGCAGGTCACCCGATGAGCCGCTCCTTATGCGCTCTCCCGGCAGGCCAGACAGATATATGCTCGAATCACTGGGTTTCAACGAGGATGAAATAAAGGACTCCGGCACCTGGTGGGGAACAAGCTGGCTCAGAACCGCAGCCATGGTGAATTATTGCGAGATCGGAGCGAAAGAGAAAAAGAAATACGGCGGCATGCTTGCCGGCAGGCTGCATTTTCTGCCGAACCAGCGCCTCATTTACTGCGACTCCGGGAAAAAGCACCTTCATATTAGCCTGAGAGGGCTTGAGGCAAAGGACCAGGATCTGATTCTGAAATTCTTTGAGGAGCGGCCGGCGCTCGCAAAGGCACTGGGACTGGGCTACCTTGACCGCAGCTTCAGGGAGTTTGCCAGATTAAAGGACATCAGCCTCCTGAACTCGCCATACGACACTTACGTATCAGGAAGCGGCGGCTACTACAGCAGCTCATCCTCATCAGCTGATCGCTCTGCCTTCATCCTGGAGATGCTCCGCCTTCTGGAGAATGATCCTTCACTGCTGTTCAGCTGGCGCGGGCTTGACATAAAAAGGAAGCTCGGCCTCGGCACGGCAGCCGGGCTGCAGGAGCCTGATGAGGAGGCCCTCAGCGCATTCGAGGCGGCAGATGCGCCAAAAAGCGGAAACGATGCCCGGCACAGGGCAGCCCCCGGCAGTTTCCTGAGGACTGACTTCGCCCGCCGTTTCATAGCCAACCTTGCTGACGATGCAGTCATAGGCTACCAGCGGGATTCCAAAGCCGCGCGCACCGGCGAGGCCTGGTTCAGCAGCGAGGATCACAGGACTTATCTGTCAGTAAGCCACGGCGCCACATCAGCATATCTGGCCAGCCTCAGCCTTGATCCGCTGACAGAGGACGAAAAGCAGACTGTCATAGGTGAGCTCAGGGACGATCCTCATGCGCTATCGCAGCTGCAGGTCGGAAAGCTGGATGAGCCATTCGCCAGGAAACTGCAGTCCCTGGGGATCCCGCTCATGTGCGGCGACAGCGTCGGCGACGAAATGAGATGCTCCTGCGAGGCTTCGGACAACAGTGTGTGCCGTCATGAGGTCGCGCTGCTCAAGCGCGCAGCGAAGCTCGTCGAGAGCAATCCGGCGCTGCTCTTCTCCATGCGCGGCCTGGATCTGAGGGCCGAGCTTAAGAAGCTCGGAGCGGACAGCGGCACGGCGGACGCCTGGATGAAGCCTGACGCGCTTTTCAGGATCCATCCGGAACTGAACGCTGACGACACTGAGGACAAGACCCCCGAGGACGTTCTGTACCACCTGAACCGCGTGAGCTTCGCAAAAGTGCCCTCGGGGCTCCTCCGCTCGGCCTTCAGGCTGCTCGCGCCGTCGCCCTCGGGCTACGCAGGAGGCGACTGCAGGGCTGAGCTGTCAGATGCCCTGGACTCGGCACGCGGCTGCGTGAAGGACATGATCAGATCTGATGCCGAAGCTGCGGAGCTGCCGGACCTCACCGCGAGCCCGGTGGAGATCTTCGCCGATGGCAGCATCATCAGCGACGATGGCCACCATGCCCGTACTGTATTCACAGTCAGCCCTGGGACAGAGGATCCCCTGGCGCGTGAATACCTTCTAAGAGAGCACGGGCACAGCGGAGCAGGCACTTCGGAAGACAGGGACGGGAATGCGCGGGCTGAGTACCGGGGCACAGTGTTTGTCCCGACTGCGGAAGACAGCATGTTCGAAGAGATGCACAGCCTTCCGGCCGGCTGCTTCGGCGGCAGGATCTCCGCAGAGGTACTCGGCAGAGCCGGCGCTCCCGCCCAGGCGATGTACGCCCTGTGCTCGATAGCGAGGAAGCTCGTGCTCGCGGACGCCGTCATGCCCTGCCCGCTCCGCAAAGGTCCGGGGGAGCTGAACATTATTTGGATCCCCTGCATTCTGTCGCATGAGGTGCTCACCCTCACCGCGCGCATCGGCATGCTCGCGAGGAAGCTCCTTCTCGGAACCGTGCTCCGGCCCGGCGAGGCGCTCGGGCTTAAGGCGGAGCAGTTCAGCGACGCCGGCTTCGGCGCACTGTGCCTCGGAATGTTCATCAGCGATTTCGTGAGGAAGGGCTTCCTCAGGAATTTCGGGCGCGCTGAGGCGGCCTGGAACCGGGCCTACGCGCAGACGCCCGAGCTGCTGCTCCTGACGATGAGCTACTGGGAATATCTTGACATAAGCGACTCAGCGCTCGCGCGCATGGAGAGCTCGCTCGGTCAGTGGCTGGCGCCGCTGTTCCTTGGACAGGCCTCAATGCGCCCAGTGCTTATACTCGGGACCTCAGAAGGGCCGGATCCCGGCATAGGAGATGCCGAGGAGAAACTCCGCAGGGGCGGAGAGCAGGCGCTGGAAGAGGCAGAAAATGAGGGAAAAGGCAAAGGAGAGGAAGGAGAAAGCGGCTCCTCTGACGCCGATCCCTACGTCTCGGCTGATGACAATGTCTCAGCCGAGATCTCGCTTGGCTTCATCGACCGCACCGACGGGCACTACCTGAGCTACGCTGACGTGCAATGGCTTGGCGGAGAACGGCAATGGGAATGCCGCGCTGCTGCCGCGCGCATCTCTGCCCTGCTGCCGGAGGTCTCGGACATTGTCTCAGGCAGGTCAGATCATGCCACCCTTTCGCTTGATGCCCTGCAGAAGGCGCTGTTTGAGATCCTGCCGGCATTGAAGCTAAGCGGCGCCATGGTGGTGCTGCCGCGCTCGATGCGGCAGATCCTGAGGCCCGCGGCCATTGCCAGCATGGGGATAGGCAGGGGCTATCAGGAAGGGAGCGGGCTCATGAGCCTCGCGTCGCTTCTCACCTTTGACTGGAAGGCGACTCTCGGCGGACGGGAGATCACCGATGAGCAGTTCGCCGAGCTCAGGGAGCACGCCGGCCATCTGGTGCGCTTCGGGAACGACTATGTCTACGCGAGCGCCTCCGAGATTGACGCCATCATCAGGCGCCTCCGCGGTGAGTCGCAGCGCCCGTCAAGGCTCAGGCTCCTGGAGGCGGCGCTCTCCGGAAGCTATGATGGCCACTCCGTCTTCATGGACGACAGGATCAGGAAGGCCGTCAATAAGGAGCTCAGGACTCCGCCCGCGAAGGTGCCTGAGGGGCTCAGGGCCACTCTCAGGCCTTACCAGGAGCGCGGCTACTCCTGGCTGATGCACAACATCCGCGCCCGGATGGGCTCCATCATCGCTGACGACATGGGGCTCGGGAAGACCGTGCAGGTCATCGCCGCTCTTGAGGCCCTCCGCGCCGCGGGAGAGCTTGAGAAAAGACCCGCGCTCATAACGGTGCCCGCCTCCGTCGTCATCAACTGGACGCGCGAGCTCAGGAGGTTCGCGCCTGAGATGACGGTCAACGTCTACTATGGCACGCAGCGCTCCATTGAGCCCAGGGCCAATGTGCTCCTCACGACTTACGGAACCCTCCGTCAGGACATAGAGAAGCTGAAGGATCTGAGGTGGCGGATCGCCGTTGCGGACGAGGCGCAGAACATCAAGAACACCGGCTCGCAGATCTTCCGGGACATGTGCCTGCTGAAGGCTGACTCCGCCATCGCCATGACAGGAACTCCTGTGGAGAACCGGCTTGCCGACTACTGGGCAATCATGGAGTTCGTGAACCCGGGGCTCTTCGGCACGATCGGCTCGTTCATCGCCGACTATGCAAGGCCGATTGAGCAGAACCGTGACGCCGACGCGGTGAGGAGGCTCAGGAGCGTTACGGCACCGTTCATCCTGAGGAGGCTCAAGACGGATAAGAGCGTCATCGCGGATCTTCCTGACAAGATAAGCTCAGACCGCTTCTGCGAGCTCACAGCGGAGCAGGCTGCCATGTACCAGGCCTTCGTGAGCGACGGGCTTGAGGGCGTCACGGAGACGCTCTCACAGATGGAGAGAAGCGCGATGGTGCTGAAGCTCATATTGAGGCTCAAGCAGATCTGCGACGCGCCGGAGCTCTTCTCGAAGGACCCGAAGATAACGGGGCCCTCGCACTCGGGGAAGGCGCAGATGCTCCTTGATCTTCTCGCTGAGCTCACTGAGAACGGGCAGAAGGCCATCGTGTTCACCCAGTTCCGGGAAATGGGAGAGCTTCTCGTCTCCTGGATTGGGGAGAGGATCGGCACTGTTCCTGACTTCATCCACGGAGGCGTGAGCGTGAAGAAGCGGCAGGAGATGGTTGACCGCTTCCAGAACGATCCGCAGGACCGGGTCATGGTGCTCTCGCTCAAGGCCGCCGGAACCGGACTCAACCTCACTGCCGCGACGGCGGTAATCCACTACGACCTCTGGTGGAACCCGGCTGTCGAGGATCAGGCCACCGACCGCGCCTACCGCATCGGGCAGAATAAGAATGTCATGGTCTACCGCTTCATCTGCGCGGGAACCTTCGAGGAGAGAATCAACGAGATTATCAGCTCCAAGAAGGAGATTGCGGAGCTCACGGTGCAGAAGGGCGAGAAGTGGCTCGGCGACCTCTCGAAGAGCGAGCTCAGGAGCTTCCTCTCCATGACCACGGGCTGACAGAAATGCGGCAGCCTCAGGAGGCTGAGGACTGCCCTGCCCGGAACAGCCCGGCTCATACCAGCGGCAGAGCTTTCCGGCAGGAGCGTTGCGCTCTGACAGTGACAGCAAGCATTCCGACAGGCTGCTGTCACTCCTGTATAGCAGATTCTGCAGGGCCTGTGCACGAACAGCATCGTACTGGCCTGCAATTTTGCAGCACTTGATTATTCAATTGATCACAAGCTCAGGGGCGTTGCGCAGTTTCAGCATAAGCCGGCGAATCGAGATCTTCTCGCTTTGCTTTGAGTGCTCGGGATGCAGCATCGTCAGAATATTCAGAACAAGCCTGTTAAGAAGGAGTCGGTTTCTTGCACAATCTCGGCCTGCATAAAGATTTTCAACGTCTTGTACTGACTGTGCTTCGTGCGTACGCCCAGCAAATTTTTCTACATTTATTCCATGTATTCCGTGGCAGCCAGGACGCTGTTCGCAGAAAATTCCGTGAATTTGTCCGTATGCAGTTTCCATGAGGCGGCTGCCATCTTCAATGAAACTTTTTGTCCTGCTCTGACCGGCACAGGATGATGACAGGACCAATCAGCTGTGTCATCTGCCCTGCCAGGCAGCCTTCCAGCTCTCTATGGTGCGCTCCTTAGTGCTGAAGTTGATGCCAACCTTAACCACACGTCGTCCATCTGACTGCCATGGAATTGCATAATTCCTGTCGTCAATCTGCCGCAATGCCTCCTCGACAGAGCCGTCAAGCTTCAGTTCCATGACGTAGACGCTGCGTTCAGTCTTAACGACGATATCCATACGTCCTTTTGCTACTCTTACCTGTGAGTATACAAACTTGCCGAGAAACGAGAACATCACGTAAAGCATAGCCGTGAAGTGCCCCTCTGATAAGGGGGCATCCATAAGTGTCCCTTCCTGATATGGAATTGAAGAGAAATAGCTCTGCGCCGCGGTAAGTGCCTTGTCTATGTCATCTGCCATCAAAGCCTCACTGATCCGCCAGCAGGCACTGCTGGCGGTATCTAAGTCAGACCAGACATAGTAAGGAATAAACAATTTTGTAAGTCCGATTTTTACCTCTTCATTTGGATAACCTAAAGTATAGAGATCGGATCGGTCGTCATAATCCTTAATAGTCAGGTATCCGCTCTGATAAAACAGCGGAAGAATACTGTGCATGTTCTCCGTAGGAGCATCAAAGCTATCAGCTTCCGCCTGGCTCCCGTCAATCTTCGTTATATCTGTATGAAATTTCCTGATCTGATTTATAAGGAAACTCGGAGTTCCGGTTGAAAACCAGTAGTCCTTAAAATTACATTTCTTCATAGCAGAGAGCAGGCTGAAGGGGTTATATATTCCTGGCGACTGAGATGCAAAATGATAGCCGTCATATTTCTTCTGAAGCCTGCCAAGCACCTCAGGACGTTTCAGGTTATATTTTTCTGCCATCTCCGTTAAACCTTCGTCAAAGTTCGACTCAAGCTCATCCTCAGTGATGCCGCACACGGCAGAGAAATCCTCATCCATGGAGATGTTCTCGAGATTGTTTAGCTGCGAGAATATGCTCAGCTGTGAGAACTTGGTAATTCCGGTTATGAAGACGAAACGCAGATAAGGATCAAGATCTTTAAGAGGAGAATAGAACCCCTGCATCTCTGTGCGCATTAGTTCGAGGCGATCCTTATCATGAAGTACCGTGAGCATAGGAGAGTCGTACTCATCTATAAGTACAACGACCTGCCTGCCTTTCTTTTCGTATAACCGCTGAACAAGATTAAGGAGACGTGCCGAAATATTCTGACCGCCAGCAGGCATGCCATACTCCCGCTCAATTCTCTCAAGCTGTTGGATTATCAGGCAATGTACATCCTCTACGGTGCCGAGCTTGGCAGAGGCCAATGAAAAATGCAGCACGGGATATTCTGTCCACTCCGTTTCCAATTCTGCTGCAGCTAGTCCTTCAAAAAGACTCTTCTTACCGCGGAAATAGCTGTCAAGCGTGCTGACCAGGAGTGACTTCCCGAAGCGGCGGGGACGGGAAAGGAATACGTACTGATAACCATGGACCAGATCGTAGACGTATTTTGTCTTGTCAACGTAAAGATAATTCCCGCTGCGGATTTTCTCAAAAGTCTGTATACCGATAGGATATTTCATAATATGCCTGCTCACATCTGCAAAGATTTTCTACTGCTTCAGCGGTATGATTTCTTCTAGCTCATATTTAACAGAGTACGTTCCATCTTCGTCCATAGAACAAACTTTTTTCAGGTCTGGTGAAACAAAAAAAGTTTTGACATATTCATTTATTAAATCACGTAGAGTTAAGTCAATATTTTCATCAGTAAGTCTATCTAAATCTATATCATTAATATAATAAATCTGATCATACCAGTTACTGATATCACTCAAAACATCCAAAGTACAACTTTTTTATATATATAACGTATACGACTCGTTTTAACATTGACCACCATTATCCTTTTGCATTCAGTGCAATACCAATATTCGTAGCCAAATTCACTATCCTCAGAATAAAAATCCAACGCTGTTACTAAAGGCCTGTCTGTGAGTTTGTTATCCACATCCGTCTTGTGCCAAACATGAATAATATTCTCAGAAGGACAAGCAACCCATGAGAGTGTCTCACCGCATTTGCATCCTAGTCTTGACACAGTGTCACCTTTCATTTTCTAATTCATAAAAATTCTAGTTTTGTCTGAAAATCATACTTCACCTCTCACCCAACCTTTACTGAGGGCTTCCTCAAAAACCTTCCGGGGCATATTCTCTTTGTACTGATTCCCGAGAAATAAATATATGCGTTTTTTCAATGGGATTATGCATAATTCAGAGCATGTAGATCCGATTTTTGCAGCCATTTATACGCAAAATAGCTAGGCTTTGGCTTTCTTGTTAACCGTTGCCTTTGGCCTCCCAGGTGTGCGCCCGGCCTTTTTTTCCTTGCGATGACCTCCCTGGTGCTCTGACAAAGTTCCTTCCGGTGATATCAGCGAAAATGCCTCATATATTTCAGTCTGAGGTGTAAGGACAGTAACATGATCCTCCCTGTAAGGATATTCTATATAGCGGATCGATGTCATTTCATCAATCACATCTTTGGAACAGCCATACTTTTATCTCAGTTTCGTGCTCCATATATTATTCCGGATGGCTCGGAAAACATGTCCCTGCCGGCCGGATCCGTTGTCAATCTGCACTTAACCCTGATAATGGAAGGGCATATGACGATTTTGGCAGGGCATTTGAAGGACAGCATATGAAAAGCGCTGCTGAATATCCCGAATATCAGGTGAACCCAGACAATATTCAGTTCCTAAGCACCGCGGCCAAACGGCTCTTCATCCCGCCGTCCAGCCTCTCGGCAGCCCTTAAGGAGGTCGAGGACGAGCTCGGCATCAGGATCTTCAACCGCGGCCGCGAGTTCTCCATTACGCGAGATGGAGAAGAGTTCCTGATCTACGCGAGGCAGATCATGGATCAGATGAACATCCCCGAGAACCGCTTCAGCAGCAAAAAGGACGCGAGGGAGCTCTGCTCGGTCTCCGCGCAGCACTGCATCTTCGCGTTAAAGGCTTTCGCGAAACTAGTGAAAAGGCTCAGCTTCAGCGAGTAAGAATTCACCTTCCGCGAGACCAGTACCTGGGAGATCATCAGAGACGTCGCGCAGATGAGACTGGTTGTCAATGCTCCCATGATCAACTGCTCCGGCGAGGTCCACGGCGGAAGCCTGGCGGTATTTATTACGAGAACTTGTTAATGAATATTTAATGTGAATTGTGATGACATTTTCATATTAAAACTTGCATAACTACTCTGTAATAGCTACCATTGCTTGTATAAAAACACCTGCTATATCAGCAATTCCATCTGAAATATATACGGTTGTCCTTTTGTCGTGACGGAGTGTCTGCTTCAAAGCCATGCGCAATGTCTGAATGGAGGTCTCAATGATTTCTGACGAATTAAAAAAGATTATCAGCACGTTTGAATCTCAGGGAGTAATGAATTTCCTTGACCCAGCTTCAGAAGAGCAGATTTCACAGTTTGAGAAGAAAAACGGGATCAGGCTGCCAGAAAAATACAGGGAGTGGCTCAGATTCAGCGATGGCGGTGAGTTTTTCCTGCCGGCCGGAACTCAGATGTACGGCGTTGCACATCTGCCGCTGATAGATGTCGCAGATGAAGGATGCCCCGACGATAAACATATCGTTGTAGGAAGAATGTGCAACGGAGATCCTGTCATGTACGAAAAAGGCAGCGAAACTTTTGCCATATATTTTCCTGATGAAGGAAAAATTGGCAACGGGCTCGTTTATAACGATTATTTTGATTTTTTAAATGACCTTTATGATGTACTTGGCATAGCAGAAGATGAAGATTGATCCTGTTGAACAAGCAAGCACGAATGCAAGGTACCAAGCAGTAAGAAAAGCATGGAAGCGCGAACAGCAGTTAGTATGGGAAGGCAAAGGCACAAGAGACTGGACCAGAGAACAGCAGAGAGACATCCTTAACCTCAAAAAGGGGAGGGCTTATGACGATCTAGGCAGGGCGTTTGAAGGTCAGCATATGAGAAGCGCTGCTGAATACCCCGAGGATCTGGGAAACCCGGACAATATTCAGTTTCTTACCAGAGATGAACACCTGAAGGCCCATAAGGGAAGCTGGAAAAATCCAACCAACTGGTACTATGATCCGTTAACTGACACTTACACTGACTTTGGGAATGATCAAATTGCACCTTGCAGGATAATAGAACTTAGTGATCCTGTAATAGCAGAGGGGCGGGCTAACTTTTATGTTATTGACCCGCTTACTGGCAGGAAATGTAAGCCTGCTGCCAGTGTGCGGAAATGCGAGGAGCCGGAAGTTATCAGACGTCTCAATGAAGGCCTGTTCGTAAGGCCTGCAGATTTGGCTATTGCAATTGCATATGAGCGCTTCAGGCTGAACAATGAAAGAGTTACCGCGGAATCATTCAAACTGTTAGCCGCTGACTCAGTGCATACAGTCGACTATTGTCTGAATCCAGAAGCTGTAGCAATTCCGATCAGAACCAACAGAACAATCAAATATTATTACGCAGTGTCGGATATCGATTTGAACAGACTTGAAGAAAGACTGAATCCAGAAATTGTTCAGCGTCTCAGAGCAAAGCTGGAAGGTACTTATGACACCAATGCCCTTAAGGGGGAATACAAATCGGTAAAGGCTGATATGTGGCAATTCATCAGGGGTCAGAATAACGATGAGGCCGAGTCAACAAGGATAATGCGCTCTGTTTACACATTTGGCCAAAAATCAATTTTTTCATTGTACAACATTATAAATAAGCATCCCAGAATATATTCAGATGGGCGGATTACGGTAAACAGAAATTCAGAACTTGTCTCGCTTAATGAAGCAAGGAAGCCGGATAAGACAATAATTCGGGGTTCGGATCAGAATAAGCCGAGCCGCGGATGGAGCAGGTAACTTTTCTTTATACACTACACTGAGGACGGCATGACAGTGCCGCTGTTATTTATGGAAGATAAAGATGAGAAAACATTAAGTCCGCTCGAGGCCCGTGTTGCCTTTGCCGGAATGCTCGACAATGCAGAAAAGTGGGCCAGAGAGGTCTGGAGAAAAAATCCGCAGCTCAGGGAATTCTACCGCATGAAGACCCTCGCCCAGATTGACGATGATCTTCACTCCTGGGACAAATGGGAGGATATCCGTGATGATTACAGAAATGGCAGCTATACAGCTTATTTCTACAACAAAGCAACAGGACGAGACATTAAAAAGGCTATTCACGCAAATTCAAGGGAAGAGCTGAAAAAAATACTTCTTGCTGAGGCACGCTCCTTCGAGCCGGATCCTGATGATCACCGCAAAGTAATGAGAGAATACTTTAACGATCGCGGGATTGACTGGATGACCAGGGGGCTCCCAACCTGCTGGCAGGAGTATGACGAGGCATGCCTCAATCCTGGTTACGACGGCTCGCTCTCCTGGGATGAGGATGAAGAATAGCCTGGCGTAAAAACGCCCGGAAATTGAGCTGGCTGCAACGCAGTCTATGAATGAGAGAGCGCCATTTCAACATAGGAGCTGCTGAAAATTCAGTGCGGCCTGACAGCAGCCGTACCCGCTCTGCTGCGCTGCCCTCAGCTCTCAGAAAACAGGTGCCTGCTAGGAAGCGCTCCGGAGATTTACCGGCACTGGCAAGGGATCCTTAGAGGCCCATGCCCAGGCATCTGACATAGTTCCTCTAGGGTAAGTGCATGACTCTTCAGCAGATAAGATACATTCTCGCCATTGCAGAAAGCCGCTCGGTAAGCCTTGCTGCCAAACGGCTCTTCATCTCCCAGCCCAGCCTCTCTGCGGCCCTTAAGGAGGTCGAGGACGAGTTCGGCATCAGGATCTTCAACCGCGGGCGCGAGTTCTCCATAACGCGTGAGGGTGAGGAGTTCCTGATCTACGCGAGGCAGGTCATGGATCAGATGAACCTCCTTGAGAACCGCTTCAGCAGCCGGAAGGACATCCGCGAGCTCTGCTCGGTCTCCGCGCAGCACTACATCTTCGCCGTCAAGGCCTTCGCCAATCTGGTGAAAAGGCTCAGCTTCAATGAGTACGAGTTCACCTTCCGCGAGACCAGGACCTACGAGATCATCAGCGACGTCGCGCAGATGAGGAGCGAGATCGGGCTTCTTTACGAGAACGGCTTCAACCGGAAGATCATCGGGAAGCTCCTCAAGGAGAACCACCTCTCGTTCACCCCGCTCTTCCGCGCTACTCCGCACGTCTTCGTGAGCCGCGATCACCCCCTTGCCGGGAGGAAGGAGGTTACCCTGGAGGACCTTGAGCCATATCCGTGCCTGAGCTTCGAGCAGGGGCAGTACAACTCCTTCTACTTCTCCGAGGAGATCCTGAGCGAGCTCCCGCACGCGAGGTCAATCCACGTGAGCGACCGCGCCACGCTCTTCAACTTCCTGGTGGGGCTCAGCGGCTACACCATATCGAGCGGCTTCCTCTCCGAGGAGCTCAACGGCGGCGACATCATTGTCTCCGTAAGACTCAGGGTGGATGACGAGATGCATATCGGATACATCAGGAGAAAGAGCGGCGAGCTCTCGCGCTTCGCGGGGCTCTACATAGAGGAGCTGAGGAAAGTTATAAAGGAGGCGGGGTACGAGCCTGAGGAAGAGGCCCCTGCCCCGCCAGCGATGGACTAAATCACATACTCCGGATCGTGTTCGCCGCCGAGCTTCAGGATCTCGAAGATCTTCTCGCGGAGCGAGATGTAGTACGCGGAGGTCCGGTCGCCGGTGCCGCGGATCCGGTTGTCGATGATCTCGCGGATCCTGCCGGGGTTCCCCTCCATCACCGCAATCCTGTCGCCGAGGAACGCAGCCTCGTCGATGTCATGAGTAACGAATATCACCGTAATGCCTGAGGCAGAGGCGATTGACGAGATGTCGTTCTGCAGCTTCATTCTCGTTATCGGATCAAGCGCGCTGAACGGCTCGTCCATGAAGAGCACGTCAGGTGACACCGCTAGTGCGCGCGCGATGGCGACCCTCTGCTGCTGCCCGCCCGAGAGCTCGCGCGGATGCGACTGCCTGAGCCCCGAAAGCCCGGTGAGGGCGATAAGGCTGTCAACCCTCTCCATCTTCTCCGCCTTCGAGAGCTTCGAGTTCTCGAGCCCCAGGAGGATGTTGCCCTCCACCGTGCGCCAGGGGAGGAGCCCGTAGTTCTGGAATACCGTAATCCTCTTCGGATCGGTTCCCTCGACGCGCTTTCCGTCAATCAGCACCTCGCCTGAGGTGGGCTTCAGGAACCCGGCTATCAGGTTGAGAAGCGTGGTCTTGCCGCAGCCAGAGGGCCCGAGGAGGCAGATGAACTCTCCCTTCGCGATGGAGATCGAGGTGTCGGAGAGCGCGATGAAGTCCTTTCCGTGCTTGCGGTAGGTGAGCCCTGCTTTGTTTACTTCTATATACATACTGCCTCACGCCGTTATGCCCGCGCGCTTCAGAACATAGCGTTCGAGAGCGCCGAGAAGAGTGTCAAGGATGAGTCCGGTGACGCCCACCAGGATGACTGCCGACACGAGCCCTGCCGTATCGAAGTTGTTCCTCGCGTCGATGATGAGGTAGCCGAGGCCCTGCTGCGAGCCCGCCATCTCGCCGGCGGTGAGGAAGATCCAGCCGGTGCCGAGCGCGGTATGGAACGCCGAGGTGAGCTCGGTGAGCACCGCGGGGAACACAATCTCCAGCATGGTCCTCCGGTTCCCGAGACCGAAGCTGTCCGCGACGCGGAAGTAGACCGGATCAATGTGCCTCACCGCGGCAACAGCCGTAAGGAGCACCGGGAAGAAGCCCGCGATGATGACCGTAACGAGCGTCGGGGCCGCGCCGATGCCGAACCAGAGCACGATGAACGGCAGCCAGGCGACAGGGGAGACCGGGCGCAGCACCTGGATGACCGGGTTCAGGAAGTCGAATATCTTCCGGTACCAGCCGAGGAACACGCCGAGCACAGTGCCTGACACGACCGCGATGACCCAGCCCGCCGCGAATATCGAAAGGCTCGAGGCTATGTCATCCCATACCTCGCCGCCCGCGAGCATGCTCCAGAGGCTCACCGCGACGTTCTCGGGAGGCGGGAGGAGCGCCTCGCTCACTCCCGATATTGCCGTAACAGCCTTCCACAGCGCCGTGAACAGCACGAACGGCAGAATGGTGAACAGCGTCTTTCCCGCTATTTTTCTAATTGCTCTTTTCATTATTCACCTTCAGCACAAAGTCATCATATGAAGGAGGGTTGTCCGAGAGCTTCCACTTCTTCATGAGATCTGAGAGCTTGCCGTAGGCCTCCGGAGTCACCTCAAGATGATCGAAGGTTACGAGCGGCAGCGAGATCTGGAGGACCTCCCTGCCCTGCTTCAGGTACTTCACCGCGACATCCTCTGCAAACTGCGGATGCCCTGCGAGGTAGTCGCCCGCGGCAAGGTAGTCCTTCCTGAACGACTCGGTAAGCGCGTCGCGTCCGGCGAGCGCCCTGGTGTTCAGGACCAGGCCGCAGCAGAGCGAGTCAGGCCAGAGCTCGCTGTCGCGCATCAGGACATGCCCGCGCCCCAGGTGCACCGCGACGGCGCCGAAGGGCTCAGCCACGCAGTAGCCGCCGATCTTTCCGGAGACCAGGGCCGAGGGCATCTCGGGAGGTGCCATCTCGACGATATTCACATCCTTCTCGTCAACGCCCTTCTTCTCCAGAAACTCGTGGATGAGGATGCCGTGCGAGGAGAGGCGGTGCGGGATGGCGAAGGTCGTACCTTTGATCTTCTGGTCAGGCCCCCCGATGATGACGTTGCCGTTCCGGTGGCCGAGAGCCATGAGGGAGAGCGGCAGCCCCTTCTCCTTGGCCTTTACCGCGGGCTCGATAAGGACCGACGCCCCGTCAACCCGTCCGGTCGTAAGCGCGTCGAGGAGCTCCGGCCAGGAGCCGTAGCGCACCAGCTCTATTTTGTAATTCTTCTTCGGATCCGCGTTTACCCTCTCCGCGGCCGCAAGGAGCGGCACCGCGTGGGTAATCGGGATGTAGGCGATCTTTATGACCTGCTTCTCCTCCGGGGCCTGCGCCTCAGGCGCCGCCTTGGCATCCACATTCTGCGAAGGTGCCGCAGCATCCTTGCCGCATCCGGTCATAAGGGCACCCGCGCATACCATTGCAGCTACTGCTGAAAGCAGTGTGAATTTCCTTCTTAATTCCATCCGAGTTCCCTCCTTCTGTCCTCAATATCCTTTATGATTTCTGCGGCAAGCTTCCCCGCATCAGTGTCAACCTTCATCTCCGAACCGAGAATTTCCTTCGTGCCGGTTGCCATGAATCGCTCGACGTTCACGGAGCCCTGAACCGGCGCGTAGACGCAGTGGTAGGAGTTGAGCCCCAGGAGCCTGAAGGCGAGCGCGGCGCAGAGGCCCTTCTCGTTCGACCACTCCGGGCTCGAGAAGGCGAACGGCAGGCGCTTCAGAGGCTCACCGAGGCGCTGCGAGAGCGCGCTGAAAAGCCCAGAGGCCCTCGCGTTGTCGAGGCACTCGCCCATGTGCCACACAGGAGGCAGGCCGCGGAGGAACTCCTTCAAAGTGTCTCCGGTGTACTCGAGCGCCTTCTCCGAGCAGTAGCCGAGCTTCAGGAGCGGGAACGACGCGCAGCCGTTCGTGAGCACCAGGATGTTGTGGCTGATAAGCTCGGAGGCGACGGTGACAATCGCCTTCTCGTAGATCTGCCTGGGGTTCGAGCAGCCCACCAGGTTCACGATGCCCCTTACGCGGCCGTCCTTTATCGCGTCCGCGAGCCCGGCGATGGTGTAGAACTGGTCGATGAACTCGACGGAGAAGCCGATTTCGGCCTGAACCTCATAGTCCGGGATGCTTCTGGGCACTCCCTCCCTCTCGAAGTGCGCCGCGATGGCGCGGGTCAGGATCTTCTCCGCAAGCTCATGGATCTCACTGATGTTCGAGTGGTCATGCTTAAGCTCATAGTGCTCGGCGTCAGGAAGCCTCGCGGAGTCGCTTGTCGTGATGACCGCGGTCTTGAAGCACTTCGCGACATTCATGATGGTCGGGAAGACATCCTGCACGTCAGCGACCCATAGATCGAGCGCTCCGGTGCCTAGAACCAGCTCCGCTCCCGCGGCGTTCGCGAGCGGCACCACGCCGTAGTCGCGGTACATCGCGGAAAGCCCCGAGCAGCAGATGCCGTAGAACTCCATGCCGGCGGCGCCTGCCGCCCTGGCCTTCGCCTGCCACTCCGGGGATCTCCCGAGGCGCACAATCTCGCTCACGAGAAGCGGCGAGTGCCCGTGGACGGCGACGTTCACCGTATCCTTCCTGAGGACCCCGACGTTGACTCGGGTCTTCGCGCGGACGGGAAGCCCGAACAGGCTGTCCATCGCGATTGAGGAGCCGAGGCAGCTGCTCCAGGCAAAGGCGATGCCGGTCCGGAGGAACTGCTTCATCACGTTCTTCCAGTCGCCGTCAGTTCCGGTCGTCGTGCGATGGAGGCTCTCGAACACCTCGTGGTAGGTGCCTATCGGGAGGATGCCGAGCTTCTTCCAGGTCTCGAGGCGCTCCTTGGGGGCGAATGCCGCGATGGCGTGGTGCTCAGAAGGTACAGTCCTTGAGAGGTCCTCGAGGAGGTAAGTGGCTACCTTCTCCGCGAGCTCGTCGAGGGGAAGCGACGGATCAAAGCCGAACTTCGCGGCAGTCGCCCTCACCTTCTGCTCGCCGAGTATCGGGAGATCCACCTTGTGCTGCGCGGCGAGGAGGAGCGCGAGCATCGACTCCCTGCCTCTCGCGCCGTGGGCTGCCGTACCGGATGCGAGGTGGCGGAGCAGGTTCCTTGCCACAATGAGGTCCGCGTCGGCTCCGCAGACGCCTCTGGGAGAGCGCTTCGTGATCTTGCAGGGCCCCATGAAGCAGTTCTTGCAGCAGATGCCGGCCATGCCGAAGACGCACTGCGGCTGCTGGCTGTCAAAGCGGTCAAAGACCGTCTCGATGCCGCGGCGCTCCATGTTGAGGAGCATCTCGCGGACGGCCGGATCAGGCGTCTGCTCGATCTGCTGCTGCTTGTTCGGGAATGTTCTCCTGTATGCGCCGACAGCCGAGGTGTAGTCAGCGACATTCATCTGGTCATGATGGTGATGGTGGCCCTCATGGTCATGATCGTGATCATGGTCGTGGTGATGCTCGTGATCGTGGTCGTTGTCGTGGTCATGGTCGTGATGATGCTCGTGATCATGGTCATGATGGTGCTCGTGGTCGTGGTGATGCTCATGATCATGGTCCGCACCGTCATGAGAAGCATCTGACGGAGCAGCATTTCCGGAAGCGGCTGCCGCAGCCTTCTCCCTCGCCCTCCGGAGAGCCGCCGCTACTGCTGCGCTCTTCGGCGACTCAGAACCAGCCGCTGAAGCCTGCCCCTCAGTTCCGGGAGCCTGCGCGCTGTCTGCAGCCACATCATTTCCTGCGGCCGCGGCCTTTTCCCTTGCCCTTCTGAGCGCTGCCGCAACAGCGGCATTCTTTGCTGATTCTGAATTGCTCATAATAACCTTCTATTCTGGTAGGAATAATGGTATTATAAACATGCAAAAGCAGAAATCAATAATTCCTATCTGATTTATATGAAATAAATTTCAGAGACAGAAACAGCGGCCATTCAGGATCATGCCAGTGAGGAAGGCGGAAATGCCGGACTGATATAATCAGGCAAGGCTTCTTTTCACGGGCGGTCTCTTATGTCTCTCAGGCTGATCAGTAGCAATACTTCCATCGCGGCGGTGAATGCTGCTGCCATTTGCTGACAAGACAAGGTTCATTCATCTCCTGGAGGAGGATCCTGACCGCAAGGCATGTGTTTTCCTGCGCCCCTGGCGCTTCGGGAAGACGCTGCTCACTGACATGCTCCTGAGCTACTACGACCGCTCCCTGGCAGAGAGCTTCGATGAGACCTTCCGTGGCACCTCTGTCCATGGGCACCGGACTCCCCTTGCCGGGAGCCTTTACTGCGTAAGGCTTGACTTTTCCCAGGTGTCAGGCTGCACTGAGCAGGCAAAGAGCAGCTTTATCAGGGAGCTTGCCGGCGCGCTCAGGGATTTTACCGAGCGCTACCCTGAGCTCGGGCTTCCCTGCAGCGCGCTGAAAACAGAGCTTTATGAGGAGCCGGCCGGGCTCATGAAGGAGTTTGTCGCGAACTTCCGCAGCCGCTCACCCGGAAAGGAACGGCTCTTTGTCATCATTGACGGCTACGATCACTTCGCCAACAGTATTCTTGCGCGGAATGCAGGGGCGTCAAAGGAAACAGCTTCCGCAGCAGAGTGTCCCCCGGGCTTCATCAGGCAGTTTTACGCCTTTCTCAAGGAGGCCTTCGGCGGGGTACGCGGGAGGCCAATTTCGCGCATCTTCATTTCCGGAGTCTCCTCAGTGTCACTTGACTCGCTGATATCAGGCTTCAACATCGCAGCCAATATCAGCAATGATCCACGATTCAATGCCATGGCCGGCCTCACTCGTGATGAGCTCTCGGAAATCATTGATGAGACCGTGGATTTTAGTGAGCTCAACGGGCTGACAAAGGAGAAGATCCTCCAGGTCATGGAAAGCCGCTGTGGCGGGTACGCATTCTCGTTTCAGGCATGTGAGAGGATCTTCAATCCGGACATGTGCCTGTCATTCCTTAAGGATCTGACATCCGCAAAAGCCATGCCTGAGAGTCTGCTCACGGAGAGCGCCGGAGCGGATCCAGTCAGGCTTGAGGCAATTCTAAGGCTCGCTGCCCCGGATGCCAGGGAGGAAATTACCGGGCGCATTCAGAAACGTGAGGAGATTACGGCAGATCCTCCCGTGGCGCTTAGGATTTGTTAAAAAACAAATTCTAAATCTGCGGCTTTACAACATAGTTCCATTTGCCAAGTGTCTCGCATGGTGTCAGGTTCAGAGTTGCCATTTCTTCGTCTGTGAT
>JAEEGJ010012880.1_pt1 | contig 20520 bp, 14 predicted proteins | sample 8958761 | NCBI WGS metagenome assembly JAEEGJ01 (sample SAMN16246546, study PRJNA631951) | gut metagenome | biome: gut microbiome; feature: rumen; material: RS-attached | host: Bos | place: Iran: Karaj | collected 2018-10
GAACGCCAAGGAAGATGATACGGTCCATCATGAGGCGGGAAAAAACGTCCATCTGGGCCACGTTGAGCTTTCGCTCCTCGGTGATGGTGGGGTTGATGTATCCGTCGTATATGGACGAATAACGAGAAAGGGTCATCGAACTGATGCCCCTTCCCTTCACTGCAAACTTATCAAATTCTTTCATCCTTATTTGAGTTCACGGAATTTGTCAAGTGAAATCTTCTTGTTCTGGAGAGTGACTTCCTCGCGGACGCGTGCAATTGCTGCGTTGTCCTCGCACTGCTCTTCCAGACGGTTGTACTGGTTCTTGTCCTGAAGCATGTTCTCTGCGGCTGAATCTATGAGGTTCTGGGGCATTCCGGCCATACCGTACATGGCGTACTGGTAAGTGACGAAGCTGCGTGCTGCGTTGAGAATGTCTTCACGGCTCACCTTGAGGTCGAACTTCTTCATGATGTAGCCGCGGACCATCTGCCACTTGAAGTCTTCAAGGAAGCCGGGGAATTCCTTCTCTACCTGCTCGGCGGTGAACTTGCCCTCGTTGACGGAGATGAGCCAGCGCTTGAGGAATGCCTCGGGGAGCTGGATATTGGCCTTGTCAAGGAAGTACTTGCGGACATCGGCGCCAAAGCGGTAGTTGGCATCCTGCTCGTGACCGGCCTTGATGCGCTCCACAATCTTCTCCTCGAACTGCTCCTCGGTGGTGACGGTGCCCTCGCCGAACATCTTGTCCCAGGTTTCCTGGTTGGCTTCTGCAGCGACGAAAGTCTTTACGTTGACCACGGTGAACTCGAACATGGGATCAAGTTCTGCAAGCTTTGCCTTGTCTACCTTGAGCATGGCTGCACGGTCTGTCTCGTTGGGGAAAGCGGCATTGACGTCGATGGTGAACTTCTCCCCTGCCTTCTTGCCGATGAAAGCTCCACGGGCCTCTTCAGCCACCTGCTTGATGGATACGTATACGCCCTCTGCCTTGTGGCCTTCGTTTGCGATATCGGCAACGATATAGTCTTCCTCGCCGGCCTTCTTGCCTTCCTGGAGGCTGCCGTACTGCTGGAGCATCTGCTCACGGGTGGCTTTCTTCTGGTCTGCGGTGACGTTGATGTCGTAGTAGACAATCTTATCGTCCTTGCCAACAGTGAAGTCCAGCTCCGGAGTCTGGGCGATATCGAACTTGAAAGTGAAGTCCGAACCCTCTGTCCAGGACAGCTGGGGCTGGTCCTCTGAAGGAAGGGGCTCGCCAACTACGCGGATCTTGTTGTCGTCGATGAATTTGTCAAGCTGCTCGGAGAGGATGGCGTTTACGCTCTCGTAAAGGGCCTGCTCCCCGTAAAAACGCTTGATCATGCCGATGGGGGCCATTCCCCTGCGGAAACCTTTGATGTCCGCCTTGCGCTTGTACTCGTTGAGACGCTTTTTCAGCGGCTCTGCATAATCTGCTGCTGCAATCTCTACTGTAACCTGATAATTCAGTGCATCAGGCTGTTTATTCGTTACTTTCATATATAATTGTATGGTTTATTTCAAAAGGACGGCAAAGTTACTTCTTTCTTTTGGGATAAACAACCCTTCCGTGATATAACTGCTGCAGGTAGGTCTTCAGGAGGGACTTTACCTGGTTGAGGTCGTGGATGGTAATGTCCGCTTCCTCCAGCTGGCCTGCCTTTTCCTTTGCGGCCACTATTCCTTCCACAAAACGGTCGCAGGCCTCGGGCGTGTATTCCTTGAGGGTCCTGGAGGCCGCCTCGATGGAGTCGCATATCATGAGGATGACCTGTTCCTTGCTTGTGGGTTTTGTGCCGTGATAGTAAAATGCCGATGTGTCTGAAGGGTCTCCGCCGTCGTTCAGGTACTTGTTCAGGAAGTACATCGTGGCCGACGTCCCGTGGTGGGTGCGGATGAACGACCTCAGCTCTTCCGGAAGACGGTGCTCCCTGGCTATGTCAAGGCCGTCGTCAACGTGGCGGATAATGTCCTGGGCGCTCTCCATGGGGGTTTTGGAGTCGTGGTACTTGACCGCCCCGGGGTTGGAAGACTCGTTCTCCACAAAACACATGGGGTTGTTCATCTTGCCTATGTCGTGGTAAAGCGCCGCCGCCCTCAGAAGCGGAACGTTGGCATCTACAGCCCTTCCCACGTGATCCACCATGTTCATGACCTGGAGACAGTGCTGGAAGGTTCCGGGGGCCTTGGCCGACAGCTCCTGAAGCAGGGAGTTGTTGGTATCGGCAAGCTCTGCAAGACGGGTGGAGGATACCAGGTTGAATATCTTCTCGAAGAGGAATATCAGCGGATACAGGGCCACCGTAAGCATGGAGCCGACGAATATCTGAATCACATCCAGCCACCATCCGGCATTGCTGCCCACGTCTATGAGACGGAAGCCGAAGAACACGACAATCTCTACGCCGAAGATTATGAGCGCATTAAGGAACTGGCGCCAGCCCTTGCCCAGAAAACCGAATGTCTGGAGGGTGACTCCGCCTGCCGCAAGATACATCAGGAAAAGCTCCATTCCGCCGCCGCCGAAGATCAGCAGCGGGAGAAGTATGGTCACATACACAGGGAATACTACCCTCTTGCGGAAGAAAGCCAGCAGATAAAGGGCAAAGACCGGATACGGCACCATGTACATGAGCGAGGGTGCCGTCCTGAGCATCAGGAAAGTAAGGAGTGCCGACAGCAGGAAAACGCTCAGGAGGTAGATATAGCGTTTCCAGTCTGCATAAACCTTGGGATTTGAGAAACGGATGCACAGGAACAGTATGGCGCAGAGAGTGAGGGCCAGCAGTATGTTTCCCAGTATCAGGAGTATCCTGGGGCCGTCATAACCGTAAACCTTATTGTATTCCTGCTTGTAGCTGTCCAGGATCTGGGCAATCTCCGCGGTGACTATCTCTCCCTTTGAAACAATCTTCTCATCGGCCTTGACATAGCCCAGCGTGGGGGAAACGTAGTCGTCGCTCTCTGCGTGGGTGAGCTCGGTCATGGTCTTGTCGTACACCAGGTTGGGGACGATTACGCTGTATACCCCGCCCCTGCGGAACAGGGAGTCCAGATTCACGGACGGGTATGTCTTGGCAAGCATGGCCACAAGCTGGTCCTTGGCCTCAGAGACCGTATAGACCTCAGAGCGGGCCGTCTGTGTGGCGCGTTTGTTCTTCTGCACGTACACCAGGTTGTCCGACACACGGGCAGACGAACGCTCTATCTTGACTTTGGCATCGGAAATGACGCCCTTGGAGTAGATGTCCTCAAGACGGGTAACCACTGCCGGGCGTATAGTCTTGTACACGCCAAGGTCAAGGCTCTGGACGTTCTTTACGGCCTGTGAAACAATCTCTTCAGAGTACTTGTAATAAGGAATTACCACCGGACCGGACTGTCCCCTCTCCTCCCTTATCTGGTCCTCTGTCTTGAGGATGGGAAAATCGAACTGGGAAATGAGGGTTTCGTAGGGCCAGGGCGAGCCTTTCTTGTAGTCGTAATTGAACTTCGCAGTCCTTGGCATGAAAAGTACCAGGACCACGAAGACAACTGCAAGTGCTATATATCTCCTGGGTATATCAGGCGTCGATATTTGCATAGTGGGCGTTTTCTTCGATGAAGGCGCGGCGCGGCGGGACATCGTCTCCCATGAGCATGGAGAAGGTACGCTCTGCATCCGCTGCATTCTCTATGGTAATCTGACGGAGTACGCGGCGGCTGGGGTCCATGGTGGTTTCCCAAAGCTGGTCGTGTGACATTTCACCAAGACCTTTGTAGCGCTGTACCGTGACACCCTTGTCCGATCCGCGGCCAAGTTCCGCCGTGGCGGCCTCACGCTGGGCATCGGTCCAGCAGTAACGCTCTTCCTTGCCTTTTTTGACCAGGTAAAGCGGCGGAGTTGCCAGGTAGACGTAGCCGTTCTTGATGAGGTCGAACATGTAGCGGAAGAAGAAGGTGAGGATGAGGCAGGCTATGTGCGAGCCGTCAACATCGGCATCCGTCATGATGATGACCTTGTGGTAACGGAGTTTGGAAAGGTCCATGTGCTTCTCTCCGGTTTCGTCCTCCTGGGCCACCGTGACGCCCAGTGCGGTGTAGATGTTGCGCACTTCCTGGCTCTCGAAAGCGCGGTCCTGGGCGGCCTTTTCAACGTTCAGGATTTTACCGCGGAGAGGAAGGATGGCCTGGGTGCGGCGGTCACGGCCCTGCTTGGCGGTACCGCCTGCGGAGTCTCCCTCCACGAGGAAGAGTTCGCATTTCTCGGGATCGTGGTCCGAGCAGTCGGCAAGCTTGCCGGGCATTCCGGCGCCGCCCATGGGGGTCTTGCGCTGGACCATCTCGCGGGCCTTGCGGGCAGCTGCACGTGCCGTAGCGGCCAGGACTATCTTCTCAATTATGGTCTTTGCCTCCTTGGGGTGCTCTTCCAGATACTGGTCAATTGCCGCTGCGGTGGCCTGGGACACTGCCGATGTTGCCTCCGGGTTGCCCAGCTTGGTCTTGGTCTGACCCTCGAACTGGGGTTCCGCCACCTTTACTGAAATGACGGCCGTAAGGCCTTCGCGGAAGTCTTCGGGGCTGAGGTCCCCCTTGAATTTGGCAAGGAGGTTGTTCTTCTCCGCATAGTTCTTCAGGGAACGGGAGAGACCCATCTTGAAGCCCTGGAGATGCGTACCGCCTTCTATCGTGTGGATGTTGTTCACATAGGAATATATCCTCTCAGAGAAACCGGTGTTGTACTGGAGGGCTATGTCGATGGGTATTACTTTATCAGAGTTTACCGTGATGGGTTCCGGGATGAGCTTGGGGGCGCCTGCATCCAGATAGTCGATGAACTCGCGGAGGCCCTGCTCTGAATAGAAGGTTTCACTGCGGTAGACAAGGTTGCCTGTGGCCTTGCGCTCGCCGTCCTCTGCGGTAACGAACTCGTCAACCTTCTCCCTGAGATCCGTGAGGGTGATGCGGATACCCTTGTTCAGGTATGCCAGTTCACGAAGGCGGGCAGCCAGGGTATCGTACTTATAGACGATGGTCTGGGTGAAGATGGTGGCGTCAGGATGGAAGGTGATGATGGTACCGGTGTCGTTGGACTCACCTACAACCTTAACCTCCGTGATGGGCTTGCCCTTGGAATACTTCTGGACGAAGATCTTGCCTTCGCGGTGGATTTCTGCAACCAGAAGGTCGCTGAGGGCGTTCACGCAGGACACACCAACGCCGTGAAGACCGCCGGAGACCTTGTAGCTGGACTTGTCGAACTTACCGCCGGCATGGAGCACGGTGAGCACGACCTCGAGGGCGCTGCGGTGCTCTTTCTCATGCATGCCCGTGGGGATGCCTCGGCCATTGTCCTGGACGCGGATGGAATTGTCTTCCAGAATCTTGACGTCCACGTCCGTGCAGTAGCCGGCCATGGCCTCGTCTATACAGTTGTCCACAACCTCATATACAAGGTGGTGAAGACCTCTTTCACCTATGTCTCCAATGTACATGGACGGGCGCTTGCGTACCGCCTCCAATCCTTCAAGTACCTGGATACTGCTGGCCGAATACTCCTGCTCGGCCTGTTTCATCTCTTCGTTCTCTATCATTGCTGTCTATATATGTTGTTTAAAAATTCAAACTTGCGCCGATGCTGAAATAAATGCCTTTTTCAGCATGGAAAGGTACCCTCTGGACGCTCTGGTTCAGGAGATTGCCCACCTTTAGCCATGCATTCCAGAAACGGTTCACCACAAAGCTGCACTCAAGGCCCAGGTCTGCGTATCCGGGAAGTGCTGCATCCACTCCAGGGCAGGCGGTCCTGGAATCCAGGGTAACTGCAGGAATGAAACGCCCGGCAAGGACATAGGCCGCCCTTAACGATGCCGCAAAGGCAGGAGGGCCGAACAGATTGGTCTTGAGTCCGCTCTTGGAAAGGATGCTGTACTGGTACACAAGCCTGGCGTCTATGTCCAGGTGGTCGCTCTTCCAACCAAGCTCAGAGCCGGCGTAGAATGTACTGAGGGGGCTCATATAGCCAACCAGCGGAGTGTAGCCGGGACCTGCGGTGCTGAACCCCCAGGAAACCATGTTGCTGAGACTCTTGAAACCGGCTTTCACATTGTAATGCAGGCGTTCACGCACGTTGCCGCGGACTCCTGCCATGACGTTTATGTTTTCCCTGTATACGTCAGGGGCGAAAGAGAAACTTCCCATGAAATGATTCCTGGAAAGGAGCTCCTCGTATGTGCTTATGGTGTTACCGCCCGTAACCGTGGCCTGGAGCACCAGAGCGTCTTCAATGAGGCTGTAATTGGCCTTGATGTCCGGATAGATCAATCCGGCCTTGCCGGGGCAGAAAGAGGCATCGTCCCTGAGCATGAATCCTACCTTGATCCCTACGCTGAGACTGAGACGGCGATAGGACACGGCATATGCGGGAGTGATGGCGAAATTGCCGGCAACCCCCTGGACGGAGCCGTTGTGGTTGAGCACCTGGGCGCTCAGGCCAAGGCTTGCAAAACCGTCCTTCACGGGAAGGCCGAAACGGAGGTCTGTCTTGCTGTGGACCTCTTCCAGGGTGGGATTGGAGGTATAATTCAGATGCTCCGAAACGAAGTAGCGGAAAGAAGACCCAATGGTTCCGGAAACACCGGCATCGGCACTGAGACCGTTATTGTTCACGCTGGCCCAGGCATCGGAACCGGCCGTTGCGGTGTAGCGGACATCGGCAGTGAGGGCACCGCCGTTCCACTCCCAGCGGAGGTCCGTACCAAGCACGGCAAGCCTGTCCTTCCAGCCGTCGTTCCTGATTCCTGCATCCGTAAACTGGCCCTCGGCGGCGTCGAACTGGATGTCACGATAGCGTCCCAGATAAGCGTTGTAACTCCCATATACGTTCATGTGAAGGGCGCTTCCCTGAACGGGAGTCCAGACCGCCAGAGCCTCCGGATGGAAGCCGATGCCGGCTCCAAGTCTGGCGTACAGCCGGTTCTGTGTATCAGGACGGGCGTTGGGGCGCAGCTGGACGTTGTAGGGCTTGAACTCGTACGAGCCGCGGTACGGGGTACTGCGGACGGTGTAGTCGAAATCGTAGTTGAAACGGGAAACGGAATCCGGCAGGGGGAGCAGCTGGTCCGGTTTCTCTATTCCGGAAGCTTCCCGCCTGTAGGTGTTGGTTACCTCAACAGTGGGATTCAGGTTCTGTGCGGCAGCTCCGATGCTAAGCGCAAGGAGCGCCAGTGTATATGCAGTTTTCTTCATTTCTCTAAAGTCTACGCATACGCTGCTCTACCTGGTCAAGGACATCGTCTGCGGCGCCTGAAGGCTCATAGCCGCTGCGGATGCTGTCGAATGTGGCACGGGCCTGGGCAAGGTTGCCCTGCTCGGCGAATGTGTCTCCAAGGACTATGAAGGCCTTGGCGAGCCAGTAATTCTGGTCTCCTGCACCGGAGGCGAAGGCGTAAACCATCTCCTGGATGCCGTCGAACTCTGCGCGGTCGTACTGGTCCTGGATAATCAGGTACGATGCTTCAGCACCCTCTGCCGTGGATGGCTTCTGGGAAAGCTCCTGAAGCAGAGGCAGGGCCTCGGACCGCCTGGAAGTGCTGAGGAGAGACTTGGCACGTATGTAACGGGCTTCGCGTGAAAGATCTTCCGGAAGACCGGATTTGCGGAGGACGGCATCGGAGCACGCAAGGGCGTCTTCCCACTGGCGTGCACGGTATGAACTGCGCATAAGGCCGGTCTGGGCAGCCTGGACATTCTCTTCCATACGGGCAATCTCCGACAGCCTGCGGTACGATGTGAAGGCCTTTGCGTAGTTGCCAAGTGCATAGTTGGTCCGGGCGAAATTGAGGGTTGCCGTTTCTTCCATGGCGCCGGACAGACCGCTCTCAAGCGCTATCTGATACTCATCCGCAGCGGCCTGGTTGCTGCCAAGGTTGCGGTAGCTGTCTGCAATGTAGAAATGCGCCTTGGCAAAGTTGGAACTGCCGGGATAGGCCTCCAGATATGCCCCGAGGGTATTTATTGCCTTCTGCCACTGGCCGGAGAGGTAAACCTGCTCCGCGCTGGAGAAGTAGACCTCTTCCTTCTGGGCGTCAGTACGGTTTGCAAGGCTTCCCAGGGAATTGACATAGGCGATATAGGCCTCCGGATCTTCCCTGGTGCGGTAGATGGATTCTATGGCAAGGAGGGCGTCCTCCGTGTATGTTCCGCGAAGTTCCACCACCCTCTTATAGCAGTCAAGGGCATCGTCCGTGGAACCGTTTGCCCTTGCTATGGTGCCAAGTTCCAGCAGCGCCCTGGCGTCCAGGGTGGGATCTGTGGTGTTCTTGCGCAGGGTGCGGAAGGTCCTTTCCGCGTCTTCGTTGTCCTGGACGGCCATGTATGCGCGGCCAAGCTCAAGCATGGACTCTCCGTAATAAGGAGCGGCGGGACTTGCCGTCTTGGCGTTCTCCAGGAACTCTATCTTTCTGGAATCGTCCCCCTGCAGACCGGCTGCAAGGCCGGCGCGGTATGCGGGATAGAGGTTGTCCGGGTTGGGATAGTTGGCCATCTGGCGTTCGTACGCAAGGACGGCGATTTCATAGTTGCCGCTGAAGAAATAGCTGTCGGCAATCCTGGTCTCTGCGTCGGAGCCCATGGTAACCTTGTCCAGGGAGATGTAATTGTCGAACCACTTTATTGCGTTCTCATAGTCCCCTTCCTTGAAGTAGGTGTATGCCATCTGGTAGGAGATGAGGTCACCTTCCGTACGTTTGGGAAGCGCGGAGAGGTTGTAAAGGTCCTTGAGTATGTTCCTGGCTTCGGAGTACTTGCCGTCACGGTAGTAAGCCTCTGCAAGGTAGTAGCGGGCAAGCTGGTTAAAGCCGTCGCGGCGGTGGCTGTAGTATGCGGCCGCCTTCAGATGTGGCACAGCAGCCCTCCACGAGCCGTTTTCCATGAGCTCCATGGCCCTGAGGAAATACGCCTTCATGTAGTTGTACTGCATGCGGGGCTCAAGGTTCTCGATGTTGTCATATGCAGCAACTGCGCCCTCGTAGTCATGGTTCTTGAGGGCGGCCAGGGCCATGTAAGAGTAGATTCTGTCTCCTTTGGCGCCTGTGCCGTAGCGGCGGAGGTACTCCTGGAAGGGAGCGGTATCGCCGCCAAGGTCGAATGCGAGCTTGGCATAGTTGTAGTAGGCGTCTTCCTTGATTTCCTTTGAGTAATCCAGGTCGGCAGCTTCCTTGAATGCCTGCATTGCAGCAACCTTGTTTCGGGTTTTGATATTGGCATAGCCAAGCTGGTAGGAAGCGATCTGGCCGATGGAATCCCGCCTTTCTCCCATCTGCATGAAATTGTCTACGGAGCCCTGCCAGTCTTCTACCATGTACAGGACTTCCCCGGCGTAGAAATAGTCTGCCCTGGTGCGTGCGGCCTTGCTGCGGAGGTTCTCCACGTAGTAGGTGCGGGCCTTCTCCGCATTGCCAAGGACAAGATAGGACTCGCTCATGATGCGGGCCATGTGGGGCTGGCGGTCTGCAGGGACCTTGTCAAAGAGGTCTTCGCCGAACTGGACCACATATTTGTAGTCCTTCTCGTTGAAGCGGCACTCAAGGATGTAGTAGTTTGCCAGGTCACGGAAACGGTAGTCCTTGGCGGCCAGCAGGAACCAGTCCGATGCCTCACGGAAATTGCCCTGTGAATAGCTGATGAAACCCAGCGCATAGTATGCAGGGGCGGTGTAGTCGCTTTCCGGAATGGAACGCATGCGCTTGAGGATGCTCTTCGCGCGCTCCCATTCCCCTACGCCATAGGCGCTGTAGCCAAGTTTGTAAGTATACTCTGGGATACGGCTGGTAAAGATATCCTTTGCCGTTATGGAATTAAGCTGGGTAAGGGCTTCCTCGTACCTTTCCGCGTCAAAGAGGTCTACGCCCCAGAGGAAACGGACCTGAGGGGTGAGGATGCACTCCGGATAGGCGTTTACGAACCTTCCGGCCATGGCATAGGCACCGTCAGAGCCCATTGAAAGGGCACAGAGAGTACGGTAGCCCTGGGCCATTTCCCCGGGAATGCCTTCCAGCGCAGACATTGCCTGGCTGTACATTCCGGCCTGGTAGAGTTCCTTGGCTTTTGAAATATCCTGGGCTCCTGCCGAAAGGGCAAGGAGTGCGGCCGCCGCCGCTATAATGATTCTTTTCATAACCTACAAATTTACAAAAAAATCTGATTATATTTGCACTAATTATTGAAAATATGACGGAAAGCTTAATACACTTCAAAGACGCCGAAATCCTCAACGGCGAAAGCCCCGTTATTTACGGCCTCAACATGGACGTAATGCCGGGAGACTTCGTGTACATCGTAGGAAAAGTGGGCTCCGGAAAAACCTCCATCATCCGTACCGTAACGGCAGAGAACAAGCTTCTGAGCGGTGAAGGAACCGCCTGCGGTTATAACCTGCGCGGAATCAAATCCAGGGACATCCCCTACCTCAGGCGCAGCATGGGCGTCATCTTCCAGGATTTCCAGCTGCTACAGGACAGGACCGTGGAGGAGAACCTGGAGTTTGTCCTCCGTTCAACAGGATGGAAAGACCGCGGCGCCATAGACCGCAGAATCCTGGACGTCCTTGAGTCCGTGGGCATGCAGACCAAGGCCCACAAGCATCCCCACCAGCTTTCCGGCGGCGAGCAGCAGCGCATTGCCATAGCCCGCGCCCTCCTTAACAAACCGTCCATAATCCTGGCCGACGAACCTACCGGCAACCTTGACGGAGAGACGGCGGACGAGATTCTCCAGCTCCTCCAGTCCCTGAACAAGGAAGGTACGGCCATAGTCATGGTAACCCACAACCGCGCCATCTTTGAAAAATACCCCGGCCGTGTATTCTCCTGCGAGGGAGAATCCTGCACTGAGGTTATCGACGAAGGTATAGACGTAGTACTTTAACCGTCATTCCCGGGCCTCACCGGGAATATCTGATATGAACAGGAAAGAACGTTTCAACGCTATTGTGGAGTGGTTCTCCGTGAACCAGCCGGAGGTCCGTTCAGAGCTTCACTACGATAACCCCTTCCAGCTTCTTGTGGCAGTTATCCTCAGTGCCCAGTGCACGGACAAAAGGGTGAACATGGTTACCCCTCCCCTTTTCCAGGCCTTTCCCACTCCTGAAGCCCTTGCAGCGGCTTCATTTGACGATGTTTTCCCCTACGTCAAAAGCGTGTCCTACCCCAATTCCAAGACTCAGCATCTCATTGACATGGCCCGGAAACTACTTGCCGATTTTGGCGGCTCCGTGCCCTCTGACATAGACGCCCTGATGTCCCTCCCCGGAGTTGGCAGAAAGACAGCGAACGTCATTGCATCAATTGTTTATGACAAACCGGTAATAGCGGTTGACACCCATGTATTCAGGGTTGCCCACCGCCTTGGCCTTTCCGACGGCAAAACCCCTTATGAGGTTGAGCAGGACCTCGAGCGCCACATTCCCCTGGAAAAGCGAGCCACCGCCCACCACTGGCTCATCCTCCACGGCCGCTACATCTGCACGGCCAGAAAACCAAAATGCGAGGGCTGTCCCCTCGCATCATGGTGCCGTGAATATCCTTGTGGAGCATAGGGGATTCGAACCCCTGACCTATAGATTGCGAACCTATCGCTCTACCAACTGAGCTAATACCCCAGCAAAAAGGACTGCAAAAATACGGGATTTCCTGCAAAGTTGCAAGAAATCCCGATATTTTAGTTGATGAACTGTGCCTTGAGCTGTTCTATCTTGTCCGGAGCAGTGGAACCGGTTGCGCCGAAGTAGAACTTGATCTTGGGCTCAGTGCCGGAAGGACGTACGGAGACCACGTCCCCGGCCTCGTTGAAGAACTGCAGCACATTGCTCTTGGGAAGACCGGTTTCTTCCGGCTTGTTGTAGTCGATGACCTTGGCAAGGGGGCTGCCTGCGATGACCTTGGGAGGGCAGGCGCGGTAATCGGCCATGATCTTCTGGATTTCCTCCGCGCCGGATTTGCCCTTGCGGACGATGTAGACCATCTTCTCTACGTAAAGGCCGTATTCCTTGTACACCTTCTGCAGTAGCTGCCAGAGGGTCATGCCCTGCTCTGCCGCCCATGCAGCGCACTCTGCAACGGCGCAGCCTGCCACCTGGGCGCATTTGTCACGCACGAAGTCTCCAAGGTTGAAGCCGTAGCTTTCCTCTCCGCCGCAGATAAACGAGGCCTTGCCTTCCTGCTGCTTCTGAATCTCTGCTATGTACTTGAAGCCGGTAAGGACGTTGTAGCACTTTACGCCGAAGCTCTTGCAGATTGCGGCGATGAGTTCAGATGTGACGATGGTCTTGACGCAGTACTGCTTGCCGTCAAGCTTTCCAAGCTCTTTCCAGCGGGTGAGGATGTAGTAGGTAAGGAAGCTCCAGGTCTGGTTGCCGGTGAGCTGGACCATCTTGCCCTCATCGTTACGGACGGCTATTCCAAGGCGGTCTGCGTCCGGGTCAGTGGCCAGGACAAGGTCTGCGCCGGTTTCATCGGCCTTGGCAAGGGCCATGGCCATGGCGGCTGGCTCTTCCGGATTTGGCGATGCCACGGTGGGGAAATTGCCATCCGGGACTTCCTGCTCCGGGACATGGATGATATTTGTGAAGCCGATACGCTTCAGGGCTTCGGGCATAAGGCGTACGCCGCAGCCGTGGAGGGGCGTATAGACTATCTTGAGGTCTGCGTGCTTCTTGACAGCTTCCGGGGAGAGCATGAGGGAAAGCTGGTCCCTGAGGTAGCACTCGTCAACCTCTGCGCCCATGATCTCGATGGGGGCCTTGGGCTCTCCGGGGACGGGGGCAAAGCGGACATCGGCAGGGTCTGCAATCTTGCCGACCTCATTGACGATATCCTTGTCTACGGGAGCGGTAATCTGGCCGCCGTCCTCCCAGAATACCTTGTAGCCGTTGTACTCCTTGGGGTTGTGGCTGGCGGTTACCATGATGCCGGCAGTGGCCTTCTTGAGGCGGATGGAGTAGCTGAGTTCCGGAGTGGGACGGAGGTCTTCGAACAGATAGACCTTGATGCCGTTGTTGGAAAGGACTTCTGCCGATATCTCTGCGAAAAGGCGTGAATTGTTGCGGCTGTCGTGGCTTATGCACACGCTGGCGGCGCCCTTCACGTTGGCCTTGATGTAGTTTGCAAGACCCTGGGTGGCCATGCCCACGGTGTACTTGTTCATACGGTTGGTGCCAGCGCCCATTATGCCACGAAGGCCGCCGGTACCGAACTCCAGGTTGCGGTAGAAGGCGTCTTCAAGCCCTACGGGGTCCGTTTCCATAAGGTGCTTTACTTCCGCTTTGGTCTCTGCGTCAAAGTTGCCGTCAATCCAGCTTTGAGCTACGGTTTTGTAATCTGCCATATCTTTGTGTTTTAGTGTTTAATCGTATCCACAAAAATAAAAAATATTCAGTACTTTTGCAATATGGATTTCAAAGAATTCATACTTGCCCACGACGGCTGTGACATTGCCTCGCTTGCCTTGCAGCGAGGACGCCTTTCCGCCCAAGTTGAGGACTGGAACCTTGCCCTGAGCACACTGGAAGCCCGCTCTAAGCTGCGTCACAAGGTTCCTCAGTGGCACGCCGTCCCCTCTTTGCAATATCCTAAAGTTCTGTCCGCAGAGCAGTGCTCCTCCACGGAAACCGCCCGGTACAAAGCCTCCCTCCTGTCTCACTTCCCCAGCTTATCCACCAAAACCGCCATTTCCGTGGATAAACCCTCGGAATCGCCCACTTGTCCACCAAAACACCCCGTTTCCGTGGACAAACCCCGGGAATCGCCCACTTGTCCACCAAAACACCCCGTTTCCGTGGACAAACCCTCGGAATCGCCAACTTGTCCACCAAAACACCCCGTTTCCGTGGACAAACCGGACGGGGTGGTGGAAGGATTGAGGGTGGCGGACCTAACCGGCGGGTTGGGTGTGGATGCGTGGACGTTCTGCCAGGTTGCGGAGGAGGTACTTTACAATGAGATGGATACTGAACTTTGCAGGGCGGCAGAACACAACTTCAGGGAACTTGGAGTGAAGAACGTCGTGCTCAGGAACAGGATGGTTGAACCTGGTACAGTCAAGGATATACTTGGTGGCTTTGAACCGGATGTATTGTTTCTGGATCCGGCAAGGCGCGGTGACGGCGGACGCAAGGTTTTCCGCCTGGAAGACTGCTCTCCAAACGTGCTTATACTGCTTCCGGAGCTGTACGATGCCTGCCCCAGCATCATGCTCAAACTCTCCCCCATGGCGGATATCACACTGGTGTGCAAACAGCTTCCCGGCGTTCGCGAAGTGCACGTGGTTGCCACCGGCGGCGAGTGCAAGGAACTGCTGCTTCTGCTGGAAAAGGGCTATATTGGCAGCTACTGCACGATTATTTACGAATCAGGAAGCATATTGATATACGGAGATGGTAGTGATGTCCACAAACCGTCGCTTCGCGACCCCTCCCATCTGCGATGGGCCCCTCCCTCTTATGCGGCCGAGGGTGGCCACAGGTTTGTGGACATCACTACCATCTCCTCAGAAACTTTTTTATTTGAGCCAGGCAAGGCTCTTCTGAAGGCGGGGGCCTTTGAGTTGCCGTGTGAGTACGGACTGTGCAAACTAAGCAGGCATACTCACCTGTATGTAAGCCAACAGGCAGTTCCTGAAGAACTTGCACCTTTTGGTAAGTGCTTTGAGATATTGGAGATACTCCCTCTTTCCGGCAAAACCATGAAAGAAGCCGGTAAACGCTACCCAAAGGCCGATGTCACAGCCCGCAACATCCCAATGACATCAGAGGAACTTGCAAAACGCCTTGGCGTAAAGCCCGGCGACGGCACAATTCACATTTTTGGAGTTCAGAGCGACACGGAAGGCAGGCTGCTTATCATAGCACGGGCAACGCTGCGGGAGGCGCCGGTGCCGCCAAGGAGCTCACGAACCTCAGAGTAATCTGAAAGCATTTTTGCCCTGTAGGAAGAGTCCGCCTGGATAGTCTCCATTTCTCCCATGAGATTCTGCACGGTGAAGTTCTCCTGAAGGAACTCCTTGAAGCAGAGACGGTCCACTATAAGGTTTGCCAAAGACACGTAGCGGACCTTGATTATGCGCCTCATGATAAAGGCGCTGGCGGCGGCAACCTTGTACCCCACAATCTGGGGAGTACCGATAAGAGCTGCCTCCAAAGATGCTGTACCAGAGTTGATTACAGCTGCAGAAGCATGCTTCATGGCAGCGTAAGTTTCCCCAAAAACAACATGCACAAAGTCCCGGCCGCCAAGGAACTTCGAATAGTCCTCCATTGTACGGGACGGAGCAGCCGCAACTACAAAATGATACTCCGGATGGCTGGCATGCCAAGAGTCGGCAAACTCCATGAAAGTGGGCATCATATTGCCGATCTCCATGTTTCTGGAACCGGCCAGAAGAGCTATGTACGGAACATCCGGAAGTGAGCATCGCTCAAGGAATGAAGACCGGGGCTCTGACAGCGAAGGAGAGCCGTCCACGGCATCAACAAGCGGATTCCCGGCGTACACGTAAGAAACCCCACGGGCATCGAAATACGGCTTCTCGAACGGGAAAACTATGAACAGCTTATCTACATAAGCCTTAAGCTTCTTTATCCTCCCCTCCCTTGAAGCCCACACCTTGGGCGCAATGTACCAGAACACTTTGAACCCAGCCTCATGGGCAAACTTTGCCACCTTGAAATTGAATCCCGGATAGTCTATCAGAATAACAACATCCGGCTTCCAGGCAGCGATATCCCTCTTGCAGAGAGACAGGTTCTTTGCAATGGTAAAGCTCTTCAGAAGCACCTCCAGATACCCCATGACGGCATTCTGCCGGTAGTCCACCACCGGCTCACACCCCGCTGCAGCAGCCATAAGCGGCCCGCCCCAAAAACGGAACTCCGCCCCCGGATCCTCCGCCACAAGACCCTTTATCAGATTGCTCCCATGCAAATCCCCGGAAGCCTCTCCTGCAATTATATAATACCGCATAGACGCTTGTACTCCTTATAATCTGTCTGGTCCAGATTGCAGGGAGTGATGGTTATCCAGCCGGCCTCGTTGGCCACGTGGTCTGCGTCAAGACAGCCGGGCTCATCGTCAATGAATTCTCCTACCATCATGAAAGCCTTTTCGTCAGGTTCCAGGTTCACGTAATGGGAGCCAAGGCCGAAGGTGGAGGAGTTGGGGTCGTACCCGTCCTCGTCCCATTCCACAAACTCCTTTTCCCAGTGACCGCGGCCCTGGCGGGTTATGCGGATGCCCTTGGGCTCCGTAACGTCGGGGAAATTGACGTTGTAGTAAAGGCCGTAACTGTCCTCCGGCCAGTTGTCCAGGAGCTTTTTGATTATACCGGGAAGGAACTTCTCCACAATTGTGAAGTCTGCGTCCGGAGAGAAATTGCAGATGGAAACGCCGATGGCCTTGACGCCGTTGATGGCGGCCTCTTCCGCGGCACCCATGGTTCCGGAATAGTTTGCCGCAGTGGACGCATTGGAACCATGATTGATCCCGGTTACCACAAGATCCGGATTACGTTTCTCGTAAAAGTACTCCAGACCGAATTTTACACACGATGCCGGAGTTGCGTCCAGATAGTGCCAGGAGCCGGGTGTAAGCTTGAGAATGGGCTTGTAGGATATCTTTCTTCGCCCAAGGGAGACGGCCATTGACATGGCACTCTGGGGAGATTTTGGGGAGACAACTGTAATATCCCCGAACTGAGCCATGATCCTTGCCAGGACATGGATTCCTTCGGCCTTGTAGCCGTCGTCGTTGCACAAGAGAATCTTCATGACGCAAATATACAAAAAAAGCCGGACGAAACCGTCCGGCTTAAATGGAAGTTTGGTTACTTCATGATGACCTTTGCCATCTCGAGAACCTTGTTGCTGTAGCCCCACTCGTTGTCGTACCAGGCGCAAACCTTTACGAAGGTCTTGTCCAGCTGGATACCGGCCTTGGCGTCGAAGATGGAGGTGCGGGCGTCACCGCGGAAGTCTGTTGCAACAACGGCCTCGTCGGTGTAACCGAGGATGCCCTTGAGCTCGCCTTCGGAGGCGGCCTTCATTGCAGCGCAGATTTCCTCGTAGGAGGCTTCCTTGTTGAGTTCGCAGGTGAGGTCTACGAAGGAGACATCACTGGTGGGAACACGCAGGGACATGCCGGTGAGCTTGCCATTGAGTTCAGGGAGAACCTTACCCACGGCCTTTGCAGCGCCGGTGGAGGAAGGAATGATGTTCTCCAGGATACCGCGGCCACCGCGCCAATCCTTCTTGGAAGGACCGTCAACGGTCTTCTGGGTAGCGGTAGCAGCATGAACGGTGGTCATGAGGCCGCGCTTTACGCCGAAGTTGTCGTTGAGAACCTTGGTAAGGGGAGCAAGGCAGTTGGTGGTGCAGGAAGCGTTGGAGATGATGGTCTGGCCAGCGTAGGTCTTGTGGTTTACACCATAGACGAACATGGGAGTAGCATCCTTTGAAGGAGCGCTCATGATGACCTTCTTGGCACCGGCCTTGATGTGGGCCTCTGCAAGCTCTGCGGTGAGGAAGAAACCGGTGGATTCAACAACTACATCTACGCCAAGGGCGCCCCAGGTGATGTTTGCGGGATCTTTCTCGCAGAATACCTTTACCTTTTTGCCGTCGACGATGAGGATGTCGCCTTCAACCTTGATGTCGTGGTTGAACTTGCCGTGTACGGAGTCGTACTTGAGCATGTAGGCAAGATAATCGGGATCGAGGAGGTCGTTGATACCGACAACTTCGATGTCCTTGAAATTCTCCACAGCTGCGCGGAACACCATGCGTCCGATGCGGCCGAATCCGTTAATACCGAGTTTAATCATAATTGTGTGTTAATTATATTATTGAACAATATTTATTCAAGCGCCGCAAATTTACGAAAAATTTTTAATTATTACAATGCTCCGAATAACGATTTCTCAACCAAGTCGCACAGAATGTGGCCGATAAGGGTCTGGCATTCCTGAATGCGCGGAGTGTCCTGCGAGGGCACGTGGATTACGAGGTCGAACGAGTCCATCCGGCAGGGTTTCTCCCCTACCAGCGCCACGGACGTGATGCCTTTTTTCTTGCATTCCTCCCCCGCCAGGACCAGGTTCTCCGAATTCCCGGAAGTTGATATGCCGATGAAGACGTCGCCCTTGGCCCCTATTGCCTCCACCTGCCGGGCAAACACCCGCTGGAAGCCGTAATCGTTGCCGATGGACGTGAGTATCGACGTGTCCGTAGTGAGCGCTATGGAGCAAAGCCCCGGCCTTTCCAGCCGGAACTTGTTCACCAGCTCCGCCGCCATGTGCTGCGCATCCGCCGCACTGCCGCCATTCCCTGCCCACAGTACCTTATGGCCGGCCTTGAGGGTGTTAATAACGATTACAGACACATCACTAATAGTCTTAATGATTGAATCATTCTCTAGCATCGCTTGAGTTATTAATACAGATTTAGTTATTTGCGCTTTGATAATATTTTGCATACTCCTCTATTATTGTTTTGAGCACAACCACTTTGGGGCTAATTCATAAACATACAAGGTGAGTTATCATCTCGAAACTTCTATTCAATTGTTTAGCATTCCTTAATTATGAAGGGCTCACCTTCAAAAGGCATCATTTTTTACCCTTAACGAAAAAGAGAACACGGAGTCAGGCGCAATTCTCTTTAAATAGTATTGGGCATCAAAGGTTTCAAACTTGTTTAGCGATTCATCATATCTAGCCACAATCACACCATCATTCGTTATTAACCAATAAATGTCCTTATCATCAATTATATTATCAATGATAAACACGTGACATGGATGCATTTCATTGATTAGATTAATTAGTGCTTTCATTTTAAGAGTGTATTTGGGCTGATATGCCGAAAAATCTCCCTTATATACAACAAAACTCTCCTTATAATGATTCAAATCGCCTTTCTGAGCAAAATAAATTGTTTCAGATTTAAGTCCCAAAGCAACTGGGTAAACAATCTTAAGTCTTTTACGAGACAAATAAGAGAATAAGTTTTCTCTTTTTTTATCAATGCTTAAATTGTCGAAACTTGTCTTCGTGTATAAATTCTTAATCTTGGCAATATAAAACAAACTATCAGTGGGTCTTAAACGGTTGTCTTTCTTGAATTGTCTGGAATAATTGGCAATAAACCTATCATATGACTCATAATAACCGTCATTTACACAAAATAAGAGCATCAGTGTTATTAGATATAAGTATCTCATAATTAAAACTTATATGCTTTAAGACCGGTAATAAATGAAGAACTTTCTACACCACCGGTAGCGGGATTCCAGTAGTATATCATTTGGGGCGTAATTGAACTGTTCCCACCAAACATATTTAGCCGTGTAACAGTTGTCATTTTACATATGTTTACCCAGTGAAGACGATCCCCAGAAGGGATTGTTGCTAAGACTTCAATATTTGGGTTCTTAATAGCCCCAGCAACATCAAGGACGTTATCGTATAGGTATGACATATCTCCTCCCCCAACATACTTGGCTTCAGAAAGAGTCTCAAGAGCTGAAACATCTGCTCCTTTAGCATAATTGTTCTCTAAAAGAAAATCTTCTACAGTATGATTACCATGTCCTGCATCTGCGTAAGCAGAAGCATATGCATAACAATACTCCTCTTTTTTGTTTTGTCGTGGGATTCCTTGTTTTACCATCGTTTCATAAGGCTCTTCATTTACAATATTACTCCAAGGATTCGCTCCGTGTGCCTTTGCATATTTATATCCTTGTATAGCACCAGGGACAACTCCTAATAGTGCCCCTCCGATTGCACCATAGACCGATGCTACGCCAAGGTCTGAATCCCAAGAGTCACCAGATAAAAGATTGTTTCCAATGGTAGAAACTGCAGCAGTAATAAAACCTCCGGTGGCACCTCCGACGGCCCCAATCATTGCGCCTGCCCAAACTCCTGCTGCTTGTGTTTGTACAGCCAACCAACCAGGGAAAGGCTCAAATCCTAACGAAATAATACCCGATACAGCCCCCACGCTAAAGAACCCTAGCCCTCTTAATGATACTTCCCTGCTATATAATAGCCAGTTAATAAAACCACCAGCCCAAGCAGCACCAAGAATCATTCCCAATGACTCCCCACTCTCGTCAGTATACTTCAACGGATTATTCAATGCATATGCATACCTGTTGAAGTTCTGGGAGAAGTCAGGTGACTGTACATACGGATCCGAACTCAGGAAACGCCCCAGCACAGGGTCATACAGCCTGGCGTTCATGTTGATGAGGCCGTAATTGGAAAGGTGCTCATGACCGCAGTAACCACGGCCAAGCAGCAGTGTGGGCTGCGAACTTGATGCATATGGTGTCAGCGTTTGAGGATCACGCATACGGCCCCAGGCGTCAAAGCTATACGTTGCCACAGACGTCCCGCTGGTTGTAACAATGTTCGTTATCGACCCAAGATAATCCCTCCCTATCACATACGGCGTCCAGCTGCCGCTGCTGCTCGTTCTTTGCA